>Ga0066710_100003432_pt1 | contig 13504 bp, 16 predicted proteins | sample GraSoiAngelo_159_FD_79666 | JGI IMG/M metagenome (GOLD analysis project Ga0066710, IMG submission 79666) | Grasslands soil microbial communities from the Angelo Coastal Reserve, California, USA - 14_1009_16_40cm | ecosystem: Environmental > Terrestrial > Soil > Grasslands | place: USA...
CCTGGCGACGGTTTCACCGGCCTCCATACGAGACAACCTGGGTGAAACCTACTCACGGGTTTCTTATTAGCTTGGACCGGCGAGCCGGTCACCACGGGTTCGGACATCATGGCCCACATGCTCATCCGAGAGTAATACTGGAGAGAATGTTTTTAATACCTATATTCCCAACGTCACTTCTGTGTTTCTGCCCGGTTTCGTATTCTTCCTAGCACCAGTAATGATATTCCTGGGCATGCGTCACGCCGTTGACGTGGATCACGTGACTGCCATCGACAATCTGGTCCGGATGAACAATGCTTCCGAGGGGGCTCGCTGGATCGGCACGTCTTTCAGTGCAGGTCATATGTCAGCAGTTCTTTTTGAGATGGTGGCCATCATCTTCTTCGTTGGGACTCTGGCTGGAACTGGTGGAGTTAGCGGGCTCCAGTTTTGGGGTGGAATCGTCGGAGCCATTGCACTGGGTGTGATCGGGCTTACCAACCTCTACAGTATGAGGAAATGGGGGAAGACTGGGTCCGCCATACTGGCCGGGAAGATTTTTGCAAGAACCGGCTTCCTGGGGATAATGGGCTCAGGGTTCGTAACCGGTTTCGTTTTTGGCCTTGGGTTCGACACCGCCACTCAGATATCAGCCATCACTCTCTCCGCAGTGGCCTCAGCTACTTCGGGGATCTTCATCGCCCTAGTCTTGTTCGCTTTTTTCGCTGCCGGGATGATCCCTGTGGACACAATGGACAGCCTCTTCCTGAGAGAGGGTTTCTCCAAGATCCTCGGAACCCGGGCCTTTAGAATACTGTCGTATGGCCTCAGTGCCATCGCACTACTCGTGGCCTTCACCGAGTCCTACGGGGTCCTATTGAACACTGAGATTTTGCCCCCCTTCACTGGTGCGGGCCTTGCGGTAAGTCTCATCGCATCAACCTTCACCTATGCATACTTGCGGGGCAGACAGCAAACCCGCGGCCAAGAACTTGGCAGAGAACGATTTCCCTAGACTGTCCGGCTCTATCATGTGTTCAAGTCATTTGGTTGAAGAGCCTCGAGCAAGAAGCCCTGCTACCCTAGGAGACTCAGGCATTCTAGAAATGTAACAGTTGCTGATGAGAAGCTTTACCGCATCTCTCTTCGAGCATCCCAGAGCCTCGAAAAATATTGGCGGCTCAGCAGTGCTTGTCCTGGCCTTTCTTAAGGGTCCCAGGGAGCGAATGATCTCCCAGCGTCTCTTCCAGTCTGGAAAGTGTTTGACCAGGGCGCGTTTCACAGCCCTGTTATCAGGCTTGGAGCCTACAACGACGATGACTGGGACCCGGAATCTCCTTTGAAGAACGCGGGGATCGATGAGGTTGAATCCGGCAAAGGTGACGCCTGAGAGTAGGATCGGGACCCGTTTCCATCCTTTGACTAGGTGGACGGCCGTGTAGGTAGCGTCGAGTCCGTCGACAGTTATCCAGCCAGAACGGACCGCTTGGAGATGAGGTCCCTGGAGTAGGGCGGCGACTAGTGGCGCTTCAGCGTCTTCTTTGGTGAAGGGGCCGTCATCTATTCCGATGGTTCTAGGCGATTGTCTGTTGGCGGTTGAGGCAGTGGGGCTCATATGTTAGGAGGCTCTTGACAAGAGCGTCGTCCTGGAAGCTCAGCGTAATAGCTCTCGCCTCTACGCCTAACCGTATCTTCTTTGTCCGGCCGTAACGGCCGAAGCTGACGACGCGGGCGTTGAGGACGCCCATTATGTCCAGCTCGTTGAGCAGGCCGCTTACCCGGCGCTGTGTTAGATGTTCGACCCGCGCAATCGTGCAGAGTTCCCGATAGACCATGTAGACATCACCCGTAGCGCCGCCGTCCTTCCGAGCCGTTTCCAAGTGTAAGGCACTGATGAGGAGAATTCGGCTATGTAATGGTAGACTGGCTAGGACCTCTTTCACCCTGTCATGTTCGACCTTCTGTTGAGCCTGCTGGACATGCTCCTCTAGAACGCAGGGTTTCTGGTCCCGTTCAGCTATTTCCCCCGCCACGCGTAGTAGGTCTAGGGCTCGACGGGCGTCTCCGTGCTCTGTAGCTGCAAGGGCGGCGCAGAGGTGTAGAGCAGCTTGGTCTAGAACATTGTGCTGAAAGGCCTGCTGGGCCCGTTCGTTCAGGATATCGTGGAGCTCCTCGCCCGTGTACGGTTTGAAGATTAGTTCTTCCTCGCCCAAGCTACTAAGGACGCGCGGGTCGAGAAAGTCTTTGAAGTGCAGGTCGTTGCTGATCCCGATTATTCCTATCCAGCCGTCGCTGAGGCTCTCATTGATCCTCGTGAGTTCGTATAGGAGACTATCATCATCGCTACGCTTGACTAACGCGTCAACCTCGTCTAGGACGACCAAGAAGGGGCTGTTGCGCTTGCGGAGAGCGTTCTTCAACCTGTCAAATACTGCCGCCACGGCGAGGCCTGTGAACGGGACATGTACCCCGAGGGTCCTGCAGAGATCCGCCATGACCCGGTAGTCCGTGCCCATTAGACGGCAGTTAACATAGGTCGTGTCTAGCGCTCGCCCGTGCTCCTTGGCCTTGCGCTGGAGATGCTCCAGGACATACCTGGTTACAATTGTCTTGCCAGTACCAGTCTTCCCATAGGCGAAGAAGTTGGAAACCCTATCGCCCACGAGGCATGGCGCGAGGATAGACCCTAGATGTTTGATCTGGTCTCCCCGATGAGGAAGGCTGCTTGGCATGTAGTCGTGCCTGAGAAGGTTGCGGTCTCGAAAGATTATCCCACCCTCTAGGAGTCGCTCGAAGATGAGATCTAACCCCTGCTGAGACAAACCATCTCCCTCACACAGACAACTATCAGGATCTTAGAAGTGGTGTTCCAGTCGAATTAAGAGTGCTTATACAATGGTTTCAAGTGGAACAGTTAGAAACTCCGACAATCCCCCACACCCCTCAACTTCCAATGGAACTCTCTTCTCTTTTCTCATATGATTGATTAGTATGTTTGAAAGAAGTACTCTGCCTGTTAACAGCTTGGACCAGCTATAACTCAACCTGTACACTTTCACCGGCCCGTTCATACGAGAAAATCGAGTTGACAAAGCGGAGTCAGGGGCATTATTCTCCAGAGGAAAGAGAGGGGTATGGGTGGTTTTTGCGGTACTCATGGTAACTCACAATTTGTAGCCTGAAAACGTCTAAGAACTCGCATGGAAAAGGCGTCGGTCAGCTTGACTAGGGTTCTGCACACGGGCCGGTATCGACTTGAGCCGGGAAGAGAAGTTCCCTTGGGCGACGGAAGGGTTCGACATGCAATTTCCAAAGATGGGAAAGGATCCCCAATCCATTATCGATGAATGAACTCCCAGTATTCGATGTTTCAAGTCTCGAAGCGCTTTTGAGACAGCGGCTCTAAGGTCGCTCACTAGTCAAGGACAAGTGGACAATACATGTCTGAGAGGCCGGACTCTGCAGCGGAGTACAAGCCCATCAGCGATTATGGGGTCATCGGTGACATGCACACTGCAGCCCTTGTAGGACTGGATGGCTCTATCGAGTGGTACTGCGCGCCACGTTTCGACTCCCCAAGCGTGTTTGCAGCCCTACTCGACGCACGAAAGGGTGGAAAATTCCAGTTGTCGCCCACCGAGAAATTTAGGGCCGAGCAGAGCTACGAAGGCGACACGAACGTGTTGACGACCAGTTTCTATTCTCGAGGAGGACGGGTCAAGCTGACAGACTTCATGCCCTGCTTCATGGAGAAGGGAGAACTGAAGGGATTCCAGGAACTCCACAGAATTGCAGACTGTGTCGACGGCGAACTTGGGCTTCGAATCCTTTTCCAGCCCCGGCTAGACTACGCCCGGGGACAAACTACCCTACTTGAAACACGAGAAGGGTGCGCTGCGAGAAATCAAAGACACCAAGTCAATCTCGCATCCTCTGTGAAGCTCTATGTTGCGGACAAGGATATTCTGACGAGCGAGTTCAGACTATCTAAAGGCCAAAAGGCCGTTTTCATTCTGAAGTGGGGAGGAAACTCAGCAACGCTGGCAGCAAGATACGAGACGAGCAGGAAACTTTCGAGAACTCTATCGTATTGGAAACGCTGGGTCGCGCACGTGAAGTATCAAGGACCCTACCGGGCCCATGTTGTAAGATCCTGTCTAGTATTGAAGTTGCTGCAGTATGCACCGACGGGAGCTATGGTCGCAGCGGTCACGACTTCTCTGCCCGAATGCATCGGTACTTTGAGGAATTGGGACTATCGATATTCCTGGATCAGAGACAATGCTCTCTCGGTACTCGCGTTGAGCGAGGCTGGAGCAAGCAGGGAGGCATTGGACTATGCAAGATGGCTCGTCAACCTTCGCAGGCACTCAATGGAGGAATTGCAAATAATGATGGGGGTCGGTGGGGAGAGGGAAATACCTGAAATCACCCTAGACCACCTTGAAGGATATCGGCGTTCAAGCCCTGTGCGGATTGGCAACGCGGCCTCGAAGCAGTTACAGCTAGACATCTATGGGGTCTTGGCCGATTACATCTACTTTCTTCATCATACCTTAGGATGGACGACAAGGCAGGTCTATGAAAACCTCGTGAGGTACTCTGCTGGACAGGCGATGAAGGCATGGCAGAGTCCTGACAGTGGAATATGGGAGATGCGAGAGCAAAGGTCGTTTGTAGAGTAGAAAATGTGGTGCTATGTCGCGCTCGACCGGGCTATGAAGATGGCGAGGGAACTGGGATATGATGAGGACTGCCAGAGATGGGAGCCGGTTAGAAAGAAAATCAAGAGTCGGATTCTCTCCGATGGATGGTCAGAGAAGAAGAAGGCTTTCACGATGGTTCTAGGGGGAGAGGAGTTGGACGCTGCGAATCTTCTCATGCCCCTCGTCGGGTTCCTACGGGCAAGAGACCCGAAGATGACCTCGACCATCGAACGTATCACGGAGGAATTGTCCAAAGATGATCTTCTATACAGATACAATGTGGACGATGGCCAGCCGGGAAAGGAGGGCACTTTCACCGTGTGCAGCTTCTGGATGGTCGACTGCCTGACAAGACTGGGAAAGCTGCGTGAGGCCGACGAACTCTTGCACCAGTTAACGAAACGGAGTAACCATCTGGGACTGTATTCGGAGGAGATAGATCCCGAAACCGGCGAAGCCTTAGGGAATTTTCCCCAGGCCTACACTCACATGGGATTGATAACTGCCAGCGTGCATCTTGAAGAGGCACGTCGGAAGACTGCATTCATGCGACATGCCAAAGCAATATCGAACAAGATCGGTGGTCGGTGATGGAAGAAATGGGTCTTAGGACTTGAGGGTCTTCGTAAGGTCTGTAAGTAGTTGAACGACCTCGCGATGATTTCTTAGGTTGAACTTGGCATAGGATTTTGCGAGTCCTACTTTTATCGAATAGGACTTTTCCGGAATAACTTTGAAGAGTTCTTCATCGGCTAAATCGTCGCCTACAGCTAGAACGAAGTCGAAGGTCTTCTCGGAAAGCAACAGCTTTGCAGCCATTCCCTTGTCGATCCCAACATTTCTAACCTCAATCGACTTGCTGTCTTGCAATACCTGGAGCTCAGTGTTCTCCGTGAAATAGCTCAGTTCATCAGCAAGCTCTTTCGAGCGTACAGATGCCAATTCAGGGTCGGCCGCTCGATAATGCCAGACGAGAGAGAACTCCTTCTCCTCGAGGAAAGAGCCGGGCAGCCGGTCTTCATAGCTTCGAAGAGTAGGCCGGACCTTCTCTTTCCAGTTGCTCTCCACCTTTACCGCTGGAAGCCAATCTTCTTCCTTGCCTCTGATCCAGGCCCCATGTTCTGCAACGATTCCTATGTTGAGGGATCCGAACCATTTCTGCAGGAGATCTCTATGTCGGCCGCTGACGATCACTAGATTGTTCCGCCGGTCTTCTGCGAGCGTGTTGAGGACGGCGAGGAGGCTCGCACCGGGGACTGCTGTCTCGGGACGCTCCGTGAAAGGAGACAGTGTACCATCATAATCTAGGAAGAGAATTCTGTTCTCTGAAATCGCGTAGTCTCTGATCAGCGTTTCCCTCGTTGACTTGTCGAGTAGTCTTGCGCCGAATTTTTTCTGTTGCTGTTTGACCGAGTCTAGTTTGCCCGTGAAGTCCTGGCCCCAACGGATAACATCGTACCGCTCTAATCGGTTCTGCATTACCCGGTTGCGACGGATCTGTTCCTCGTCAGGCATCTCTAGAGCTGTCTTGAGAGCATCCACGATTTCTGACTGGTCATTAGGGTTTATGATGAGAGCTTCTCCAAGCTCCCTGGAAGCTCCTGCCATCTCGCTGAGAATCAGGACTCCCTTCTGGTCAGCCCTTGAAGCGACGTACTCTTTTGCAATAAGGTTCATGCCGTCTCTCAGGGGAGTTACCAGTGCGACATCGCTCATAGCGAAGAGGCTCAACAATTGATTGTATGGCAGGAACCGATATCGATAGACTATCGGGGTCCAATCGATTGTCCCGAATCTTCCATTAATGCTACCGACTAGTTTATCGATTTCCTCCTTCATCTCCTCGTAATGTTCTGACTCTAGTCTTGAAGGTACGACTGAAAGCATGAGGACGACCTTTCGCAGCCACTGGGGATACCGAACAAGAAAAGTCTCGTAAGCTTCTAGACGATGCTTGATACCCTTAGTATAGTCAAGCCTGTCTAATGACAATATGACTTTAGGATTGCCAAGTTGGCCCCGCAGCCATTGAGCTTGCGCCTGGACGTTGTCGCTCTTCACATCATCGCGAATCTGCTGGTAGTGGATGCCCATCGGGAACGTGTCAACTCTCGCTGCCCTTTCTCCATCTATGAGCACCTGGCCAAAATTGTGTTCGATTCCCAAAATGCGAAGTATGCACCTGAGGAAGTGTTGTGTATAGTCGATTGTGTGGAATCCGATTAGGTCGGCTCCAAGGATGCCTTCCAATATTTCCCTGCCCCATCTCGTTGGGAGGGTGCGGAACAAGTCATAAGAAGGGAAGGGGGTGTGGAGAAAGAACCCAATAGGCACCTCAGGCATTTTTTCTCTCAAGAGTCGTGGGAGAAGCATGAGATGATAGTCGTGGACCCAAACAATGTCGTTGGGCTGAACTACCTTGAGTAGGGAATCTCGGAAGACTTCGTTCACCTTGACATATTGCAGCCAATAGTTCTCGTCAAACTTGGCATAGGTTGGAAAATAATGGAACAGCGGCCATATAGTGCTGTTACAGAATCCATGATAGAACCCGTCCATCGTCTCAGCGTCGAGAAAGACAGGCCAAGCCTGTTGCTTGGCAGCTTTCGACTTCAACTTATCGCGAGAACCTTCATCGACATTGATACCTGGCCAGCCGACCCACAAGTAATCCGTATTGGACAGGTGTTTTTTCGATGACTCCAAATAGGCAGTTAGTCCAGAGACAAGTCCCCCTGGGCTCGCTCGAAAAACCAGCTTGTCGTCTTTGCCGCTGGCTGTGAAAGGCAGCCTATTGGATACGACTACTAGTCTCAAGTCTGGCTTGCCCCCGAATTATTTCCTCGCCGAGCAGTCTCCTTAGCCTTTAGAATGATAGTAACCTTGCCTTAAACGACCCGAGTACTGGGTTCAATCTGTCATGTTCTGACGTGTGGAAGAACGCTCATTGACATCTGCATGAAGTTGGCAACTCTCCTGAACACGTTAAGCTTAATCTTAGAGGAGAATGATGAGAGGTATGAGTATTCGTTGGTTTATTGTTGGAAGTGTGGTAGTGAGCTTCGAGACGGGTCAGCCTTCTGCTCGAAGTGTGGGGCTTCTGTAAGGGGCACAATGGCTGTCCAGGCCCCTACAGGCTTCGAATTGTTGAGAGATGACAAGAGTGTCCAGAATCACTGGGCTAGGAGGCTCATTGGGTTTGCCATTGACGCGGTAATAATCTCGGTTGCAGTGGCTATGATAGCGGTCGTCACGGCTGCTTCCTTTCTCATCCTCCCGTCCGCAACCCCGTCATCATTCCCTGCTTGGTGGGCCGCCTGGTGGGGCATCTGGCTAGGCGGACTAATACCGCTGTTCCTCTTCTTCTACTTCTTCCTCGCCGAAGGACTCTACGGACGAACCATCGGCAAGGAAATCATGGGACTCCGCGTCGAACGGGTGAACGGGAAGCCAATGGACTTGTGGAGCAGCCTAATCCGGAACATTAGCAAGATCTACTGGGTCCTACTCCTCATAGACGTGGCTGTTGGTCTGGGCACCCATGGCGAGATGAGCCAGAAGTGGAGCGACCGCTACATCGGAACAAAGGTCGAGGAAAAGACTCGCGTGACGATAATTTCCTGAGCCCCGAGACTAGAGAATTCCCTTCCAGAGCAGAGCACTAACCGTCTTGACAGCCGGCCAAGTTTATCGGAAGTTCACGGTCAAGGGTAGAAATGTGGTCCTAAGAGTCATGAGGCAGGACGACTTGGAGAAACTACTCGCTTTTATAAATGGACTCGTAGATGAAAAGAAGAAGGACAGAGTCTCAGAACTATTCACGGGTTTCGAACATAAGGTCGCTCGGGACGAGGAGGCCAACTGGCTCGCCAGCCAAATAGTTCAACTTGAGAATGGAGAGATTGTCAACGTAGTGGCAGAGGTCGACGGAAGAATCGTGGCCAACGGCGTGATAACTCGGGGCCATTACAGCGAGACTCGGCACCACGGTGAGCTCGGTCTTACAGTGATGGCCGCGTACAGAGGTATGGGGATTGGCGGAGGAATGGTCAAGATTTTGTTGCGCGAAGCAAAGAGAAGAGGGCTGAAGAGCGTTAAGGTCGAGTTTCTCTCAACAAATCACGGGGCCGTTCACACCTACCAGAAGGCCGGGTTTAGAGAAGTTGGCAGAATCCCGGGAAAAGTTCACAGAAAAGGGAAACTATTGGACTCTCTGATAATGGCAAGACGGATCTGATACGGAAAAACTAGACTGCGGGAGCCTGCACTGTCTGGGGCTTTCCCGTGAGGGCTATGCCTAGCTGTTTCAACATTCCGACTAGGTCGTAGAATAGCCTCTCCTCTACGATCTCGCCATTCTTCCATTGTGCGACGGTGCAGAACTCTAGTTCGAACTTCTTGTTGGTGGCAGGAATCGTTCGCCCGTCGGGGCCTGTGAATGGTCCAATGTTCTTGCCCGTCCACCGGGCAATTGAGCAGGTGTAATCACCGTTGCCAAAGAAGGCCTTGTAAGGCCTGTTGTCGAGATGGTTGTCAAAGGCTTTGAAGAATCCTATCGCCTCCTGATGATGCGCGTGTCGTCCCCTAGTTGGCTCCGGTTGGCCCGGCCAGTAAACCGCGATGTTCTCAGAGTGACGTTTGTTGAATGTCTCCCAGTCCTTCTTGTTCCAAGCGTCATCTAATGTCTGGAACAATCGAAGATTTTCTTCCACGGTCATACGAAAGACAAGTTCTAGGGATAGAGGATTCAGTTTTAACGGTTTTCAATGCTCAACGTTGCCTCGGGGACACAGCCAGACTCCCCTTCCGATTTGGTGACCACAGTCGAACTGGGTATAAGCTAGGTCAAGAGATTTTGAGCCACTTTGGAACTTGGACTTAGAGACAAGGTGGTGGCTGTCCCTGCCTCGAGTAAGGGAATAGGCTTCGGAGTGGCGAAAGTTCTCGCTTCCGAGGGCTGCAAAGTGGTAATCTCTTCAAGAGACCAAGATTCGATTTCTAGGGCTCGAGACATCATCGTAAGAGATACTGGAAACAAGAATGTGCACGCGGTCAGAGCCGACCTGACCGTCAAAGACGACATATCCCGGTTAGTAGACCAGACGAATGACAAGTTCGGGAGCATAGACATTCTCGCCTACAACACGGGACCCCCGAAACCAGGCACATTCAAGGAGCTCAGTGACGCTGACTGGGATTATTCGCTAAAGCTGCTTCTGATGAACGCTGTCTGGCTCACCAAGCGAGTTGTCCCCAGTATGATCGCGAAGAAGTGGGGGAGACTGATCTACATTACATCCTCCACGCTGCGACAGCCTGTTCCGAACCTGGTTCTATCTAATACGATAAGGCTCAGCCTCGCGGGACTGTCAAAATCCCTTGCCATCGAGTACGGCCCAGCAGGAATAACGTCTAATGGGATTATGCAAGGGCACATTCTCACGGACAGGCAACGCCAAGTGGCCGATGATATCTCGTTGAGAACGGGAAAGAGTGTGGAGCAGGCGATGAAGGAATTGGTTCTCGATATTCCTCAAGGAAGGTATGGACAAGCAGCAGAGGTCGGCAACCTTGTCGCTTTTCTTGCAAGCGAGAAAGCAAGCTACATCAACGGGACAATGCTCGCGATCGATGGAGGACTAATCAAGTCGGTCTTCTAGCAGAACGGGTCCAATGGCGTCTCGCACCGTCCTGAGCCTAACATCATAAATAATCAGGGCTTTTACACCAAAGCGGGTCGGAAAGAAATGGTTGATGTTGTGTTCCTAGTCCTCCTAGTTTTCCACATCACAGCAATAGTCGCCTGGATGGGCGGCGGCGTACTCTTCGTCTCTGTAGTATCCCCTTCGGTACGTAGCATGTCGCCCTCCGCTAGAAGCGAGTTTGTCAAGTACACTTTGCCTAGGTACTTCAGATTCATCACCGGGTCTTCCATCACCGCGATTGTAGCAGGCCTCTTACTCTACGGCTACATTTTCCAGTCCGCGACTCTAGCCCCAACGAGTTCAGGCCTAGTCTATGTCCAGGCAGGCGCCGTCTTGGGCCTGATAGCGCTGATAATAGTCCTGGGATACGCGATGCCCGCGGGGAGAAAACTAGTCTCGTTGACGAATAAGACAGCGAAAGCACCTAGTGAAAACATGGATGGTCAGATGGCGAGCCTTCAACGCCGACTAACTATGGGGGCTCGTCTGGGAGTAGTTCTACTAGGGCTAACTCTAGTATTGATGATTCTGGGGGTCGAGCTTTAGGGACGAAGAGCGCGAAGCGCCCCGCTCGCTCTTGAGACCCTGAACTACTATTCGCCAATCACTTGAATAATGACCGTCCGGCTGCGAGGTCTTACGTCCATCTCTACGAACACTACTTGTTGCCAGGTTCCCAGCATCAGTTTCTTCTTCTGAAACGGTACGAACAGGTCTGGCCCTAGCAAAGATGCTTTCACATGCGAGTGGCCATTACCATCATGCCATCTTTCCTCATGCTCATACGAGCCTTTAGCCGGGACCAGCTTCTCGAGAGCCTTCGGAAAGTCCACGGCCAATCCCGGCTCATACTCGATAGTCGTTAATGCTCCGGTGGATCCTGGGACAAATAGAAAGGCAACCCCATTCTCAATCTTGCCGGCCTGAATAGCGGCCTCGACCTTCCCCGTAATATCGACAAGCTCTCCTTCCTTGCGAGTTTGCAGGGCCAAGGCCCGGGATTCTACTGGCATGGCGTACTAGCCTCTCGTGGGGAGGCAATTAGACCTCTCGGTTTCTTCACGCAACTTTGCGGTCAAAGCACAATAAGACCTTGTAGTCTGGGACCGTTGGAGGAGCCCAAAGCAGCCCTTTGTCCCGAACCATTTCCGGCCAAGAGCTTTATGTCAAGAAGATTCGTAATGGCACAGTAATCGATCACATTAGCGCAGGCCACGCTCTGGATGTGCTCAAGATTCTTGGAATAGATGGCCATGAAGGCAATATTGTCAGCATTGCCCTGAATGTTGCAAGCAAAACACAGGCCAAGAAAGATATTGTCAAAGTCGAAGGCCGAGAACTCAAGCCGGGAGAGGTTGACAAGATCGCCCTGATCGCACCTGGTGCAACGATCAACATCATACGTGAATACGAAGTTGCTGAGAAGAACCGGGTCAAGCTGCCCGAGACCATCGGTGGAATAGTTCGCTGTGCCAATCCAAGCTGCGTCTCCAACGCGGGAGAGCCTGTCACTGCACGGTTCAAGGTGGAGAAGGAAGACCCGCTAAGGCTCAGATGCTTCTACTGCGCGCGAATAATGGAGAAATCAGATGTCCTCAAACAATTCTAGCCAGACCAGGTCAAAAGGGCCGACAGCAATCACCGAGATAAAACAGCTCTATCATACACAGAAAGAACCAATCCACACACGGCTCCGAGAATTCAAAGAAATCCTTCAGAGGAACGATCACGATGTCTTCGCAGAACTCTGCTTTTGCCTCCTAACCCCCCAGTCCTCAGCGAAAACCTGCTGGGCCGCGGTCACACGGCTCAGAGACAAGAGCCTCCTCCTCAAAGGAGAATCGCACGAGCTCGAACCGTTACTGCGCGATGTGAGGTTCAACGATACAAAGGCGAAATACATAGTCGAGGCCAGACAACAGTTCTCCAAGAATGGAGAACTCCTTGTCAAATCCCACTTGAACAGTTTCGTCAACCAGTTCGAACTTCGGGAATGGCTGGTCGAGAATGTCAAGGGTCTCGGCTACAAGGAAGCCAGCCACTTCCTCCGGAACGTTGGGTTAGGCGAGGAGTTCGCGATCCTTGACCGGCATATTCTTCGCAACCTCAAGGACCTGGGGGTTTTGCCTGAGATACCTACCAGTCTCACCAAGAAGAGGTATCTTGAGATAGAGGAGAAGGTCCGCCGGTTCAGCGCTGAGATAGGTATACCTATGGCTGACCTGGACCTCTTACTCTGGTCTAAAGAGACCGGCTGGATATTCAAGTAGGAAAGGTCGAAACAATGGGAAAAATTGGAGTAATTGCGGACAAGGAGACCGCGATCTATTTCAGGCTCGGAGGAGTCAAGAACAGCTGGGTCGTAAACTCAGAAAGCGATGCGGTCAAAACTTTCGAGGACATTAAGGCGAAACAAACAGTCTCCCTTGTCATCGTTACCGACACGGTTTTCGACTGGATAAAAGACCGGGTCAGCAGCGGCAAAAAGGAAATCGAACTGCCACTGGTTGTATCAATACCAACGAGAAAAGCGGGTGGAAAACCACAGGTCGATCTCCTAGCCGACCTGATTAGACGAACCGTGGGCGTAGAAATCAGAGTTCAGTAGTATCTTACGTCTGAGGTTTTGCCGGCCGGAGGTGCTCGGTTATGTGTCCAGCGGCAGCGAAGATAGCACCGACGGTCACCATGGAGGCTCCTATTGAGTAGGCGATGAAGAAGTAGCCTGTGCCGCTACCAGCACCTGAGTAGGCCAGTCCGCCGTAGACAATGATTAGCACGAAGCCAACTATGATGAGTATGTATCCTAATGAGGAAAACTGTCTTGGTTCCAAAGGCGGACTGGCACTGAAGGTGAAGATTAGTTAGAGTTATCGGTTCCAGCAACAAAGTCAGGGCCGAACCAGTCTTCACAGGGGCGCGTTGATACCCTTCAGCTCAGCCGTATGGTACACGTTGAGCGACTTTAACCTGCCGAGCGCAGTATTGAACAGGTTGCGCAGAATCATCCTCACCAAGCTCTCCCGAGTATCCTTATCACTCCTCTCCTCCACACCAGTAAGGATCCAGCGAAGCTCCTCCACCGAGTGCACATCCTTCAAATGAATGAAG
>Ga0066710_100003433_pt1 | contig 13504 bp, 11 predicted proteins | sample GraSoiAngelo_159_FD_79666 | JGI IMG/M metagenome (GOLD analysis project Ga0066710, IMG submission 79666) | Grasslands soil microbial communities from the Angelo Coastal Reserve, California, USA - 14_1009_16_40cm | ecosystem: Environmental > Terrestrial > Soil > Grasslands | place: USA...
ACGCGGCTCTGGCTGTTCGCGCAACGGCACGGTGACTTCATCGCGCTACCGCTCCTGTTCTGGGGGCTTAGGACTGTTTGGTTCCGACCGTTCGGTCACTATGAGGGGTACAACGCGTTCCATCTCGACGTGCCCACACTGATCGGTGGCTGGGTACCAGCCCTCTACGGCGCGCTGTTGGTCCCGCTAGCTCGCAGTGCACATGCCATCGGTCAACTCCCGGTCGTGGGTCTGGTCATGCTGGCGGTGCTGCTTCTCTTGCGTCCGATGTGGGCGTCGACGCAGCAGTGGGCGCCTGGTGCTCTCGTCGGCGTCGGCTGCGGTCTCGTTTGCATCGGCCTGCTGCCCTACCTAGTCGTGGGCAAGTACCCTACGCTCCAGGACCCATCGATCTGGTCGAGTCGGTTTGACTACCTTGTGCCGATCGGCGCGGGCTTTCTGGTGTACGGGGGTCTCCGGTGGTACCTGTCGTTTCTCAGCGCCTCGCGGCATCTCACCATGGCCGCGGCGAGTGTCGTCATCGCAGGATTCGCTGTGGCGAATATCTCCAATTATCTCACCTTTGGGATTGATGCGCTCAAACAGGACGCCATGGTTCTCCGATTTCGAAATCAAAACGAGATCGCCGCTGCCGCTACAGTCCTCGTGGAGGACTCCGCAACATCGCTAAGCGCTGACCGAGGCTTCACGTTCTATGAGTACAACGGGATGTTAAAGCAGGCCTTTGGGGACGAACGACGCTTAGGCATCGAAGACAGGCTGTACCAAGACCGGGCGTACATGAATCGACTCAGCCCCTTCTACGGACAGCCTTTCTATCTTCTCTCGGAGTACGACGGCCGGGGTCCGGTCGTCCGGGTGCGCGTTCGATCCGACGTCGCTAACTGGAACACCGGCAAGCTTTACAAGCTCTACCTGGGCACGGTGTATCTTCGCCTGCTCGGCTCGACGGAGCAGCGCGACTCCCTAGTCCGCCGACTGCTCTCGATCCAGGTATTGCACCCGGAGGCGTCACTGAGCGGGCACTCTAGCACGCCCGCAGCGGACACCGCGTGCGTAAGACGCCTTTCAACTTATGTTGACTCTGCGAAGGGGCGGTGCTTGGGGCCGCTGACGGGCCCTTTACCCTAAACGGGAATGGCGTCTTCGTCCCGGCGCAGCCTGTAGAACATCGAGATGAAGAGTATGCCCCGGCTTGGTTTGAATGCTGCGAGCCATGCAGACCCACATTTTGGTACATCGACCTGGGCGGAGGATGCCCGTGGATGTGGCATTCCTACGGCGCCCCGGCAACATCTTCTGATGCCTCCTGCGCGTGAACCCGTGCCTAGCTTCGCGTCGGCTAGCTGACCGACGCCACGCCACGAAGCACTTCGTGCACGGCTGCGATTACTCTCGTCTGTTCGTCATCCCGCAGGCCCGGGCCAAGGGGAAGCGAGCAGGTCTCGCGGCCGATGGCGGACGCGACGGGATACGCTCCGTTCTGGACTTGGAGCAACTGCTGGTAGTACGGGTGCTCGTGCAGCGGGACGTAGTGTACGCCAGCGCCGACTCCACGCTTGTGCAGGTCCGACATCAGCGTGTCGCGTCTCACCGGTGCATCGGGCCGGACGCGAACGGTGTAAAGGTGGCGGGCGTGAACGACAGCGGCTGAAGGGTTTGCCGGCAAGACGAGGGGCAAACACTGAAGTGCGTCTTGATACCGAGCCCACTGGGCCTCGCGCAGGCGGAGATTCGCATCCACGCGGGCAAGCTGGTGAATACCGAGCGCGGCCTGCAGGTCCATCATGTTGTACTTGAAGCCCGGGACGACGCAGGAATAATGGCGGTACCCCGCGCTGGAGAACCTTTTCCAGGCATCGGCGTCGATGCCGTGGAGTCCAAGCACGCGCATGCGGTCAGCCACAGTGCGGTCGTTCGTAACCGCCATCCCTCCTTCGCCAGTGACGACGTTCTTCGTGACATAGAAGGAGAGGCACGTCACATCGCCGTAGCGGCTGGGCGGGACTCCATCGATCAACCCCTCGAGACAGTGTGCCGCGTCCTGGATAATCTTCAATCCATGTCGATTCGCAAGAGATCGTAGCGATGGCAGGTTCGCCGGCCACCCGGCGAAATGCACTGGAATGACCGCTTTCGTCCGCGGCGTGATCGCGGCTTCCACAGCGTCCGCGGTGAGGCACTGAGAGGCTCGATCCACGTCCACGAGGACCGGCCGCGCGCCGACATGGACGACAACGTTCGCCGTCGCGCAGAAGGTCAGCGTGGGCACGATCACCTCGTCGCCCGGTCCAATGCCCAACGCGAGGAGGGCGAGATGCAGGGCCGCGGTGCATGAATTGGCGGCGACGGCCTGCTCCACGCCCAGATATTGCGCGATCGCGCGCTCGAACCGCTCGACCTTCGGACCCGTGCCGAGCCAGCCGGACCGCAAGGAGTCAAGAACCTCGTCTATCTCCGGCTGCCTAATATCCGGCTTGCCGAAGACGATGTATGGCCGGGGCGGATTAGCGACAGATGGGGGCGTCATGTTGCAGTTGCGAGGCTCGTTTGCGGCGTTAGCGTTGCCGAAGCAAGGCGGGCGCTGTACTGTTGCTCGTAGTAGGTGCGGTATTCCCCGCTGGCTACAGACTCTACCCACGCGCGCTGCCGCGCATACCACGCGACGGTCTCGCGCAGGCCGTCTTCGAAGGCGCGCCGGGGTCGCCATCCCAGCTCGGTTTGGAGCTTTCTGAAATCCATCGCATAACGGCGGTCATGACCCGGCCGATCTTGCACGAACCGGATCAGGGACTTCGAAGTACCGGTGAGCTCGGCGATGGCATGTACGACGTCGAGGTTCGTGCGCTCGTTACCGCCACCTACGTTGTAAACGTCACCGGTCCGACCGCGCTCCAGCACAAGCAGGACCGCCTCGCAAAGATCGACCACGTGGACCCAGTCCCGGACATGTAGTCCATCACCGTACACCGGCAGCGGCTTCCCCTGTGAAGCGTTCGTGATCACCAGCGGAATCAGCTTCTCGGGAAACTGATAGGGCCCGTAGGCATTAGAAGAACGCACAACGATGGCGGGCAGGGCGTGTGTCTGGACGTAGGCTCGCACGAGCAGATCGGCGGCAGCCTTCGATGCGCTGTAGGGACTGTTAGGTGTTAGCGCCCGGCCTTCTCGAAACCTCCCGGTGGGGCCGAGCGACCCGTACACCTCGTCTGTCGAGATCTGAAGGAACCGGCGGATATGCAGGGTCCGTGCTGCTTCCAGCAAGACCTGCGTGCCCATAATGTTCGTGCGGACAAACGGCGTCGCCTCGAGGATGGAGCGGTCGACGTGGCTCTCTGCCGCGAAATTCACAATCGCATCCGCTTCGGCAGCCGCTGTCGCCACTGCATCACGGTCTGCGATGTCGCCCTTGAAGAAGCTGAATCGCGGGCACTGAACGAGGTCAGTCACGTTGCCGAGATTGCCGCTGTAGGTCAGCAGATCAAAGGCTATCACCTCCCACTCGCTCCGCGCCTTGAGCACGTAGCGAACGAAGTTGGACCCGATGAACCCGCAGCCTCCCGTTATAAGCAGCCTCATATGTGTTCGGCGACGAGATTGGAAACGCGCAGCAGGCTCTCAGGAGTGCCGGCGTCGGCCCACCACCCGGTGACCATGTCATAGCTGAGCTCGCCGCGACAGAGGTAGTGATTGTTGACGTCGGTGATCTCCAACTCGCCGCGTCCCGATGGCCTGAGGGTCTTGATGACGTCGAACACGTGGCTATCGTAGAAGTAGGCCCCTACCACGGCGTAATTGGAAGGTGGATCGACGGGTTTCTCGTGGATCCGCACCACGCGGTTCTCGCTGATCTCAGCGACGCCGAACCGCTGCGGGTCGGGCACCTCCTTGAGAAGTACGCGAGCGCCTCGGCCGATTTGCTCGAACCGAGCGACCTGCGGGCGGAAGTCGCACTGAAACACATTGTCGCCCAGGATGACGCAGATGGAATCGTTCGCGGCGAAGGCTTCCGCCCGCGCGAGCGCGTCGGCGATGCCACCCTCGCCTTCCTGGTAGGCGTAGTAGAGGCGCCGGGCGCCGATCTTCCGACCGTCACCCAGCAGCTTCATGAACCCGCCGCCGTGGTCGCCGCCCGTGACAATGAGGATCTCGTCGATTCCGGAGCGGACCAGCGTCTGCACCGGGTAGAAGATCATCGGCCGGTCGTAAACCGGGAGCAGGTGCTTGTTCGTCACGGCGGTCATGGGGAGGAGTCGAGTTCCGAGACCACCGGCCAGCACCACGCCCTTCACAGCACTCGCTCCCGCAGGGCGCGCTCCATCCGACCCCGAATCTCGTCGGGGCTGACGGCGGCTGCCTGGGCGACGAGTCCCTCAAAATCGAGCGCCTCGAAGGCCAGGGTGTCCTCGACCTCTGGCAAACGCCCGCCACTGTCCGGAAAGAATGCCACGCGCCCCCGCCACACGCCGTCGGGTTGCTGGCGTGCCAGCAGCGAGACGATCCAGCGTTTGCCGCCGTGCGAGATATCGCGAATCCGCCGTCGCGCTTCTGCCATGTCTCCCTTCCCAGGGCTCCGTGAGGCGCTGCGCGCAAGACGTGCAAGCGGGGCGCCACGGGCCGAGCCGTCCGCAGCCTAGCGGTTCGAGGCGTGTAACAACTGACGGGTCAGTGAGATGCCCGCGCTGAACTGCTCGGGGGGGCTCCAGACCGGAAGCGGACTGTTGCACCAGCGGACAGGTCCAAGGTTGCCGAAGCGCTCTAGATATTCACCGCGCCTCGGCCGCGTCTCTATCTCCAGGCTGAGGCCAGCGGTGATACCAAAGCTGCGTGGTGCGGGTAACGAAACCCGCTCGCTGGTACAGACGTTGTGCACGACAGTTCCGAGCTTGGGTAACAACGATGACCTCCCGGCAGCCCCGCTCCGCAAACCAAGCGAGGGACGCCTGCACCAGGCGCGAGCCTCCTCCTTGGCCATGCAGGTCATTAGCGACGCCCATCAACCCGATCTGGCCGACACCGCCTTCCCGCAAGTGACAGGAGATGTAGCCGCCGGCCCGCCCGCCGACGTCTAGCACCAGCACGGCTTCGGCGTAGCCGTTACAACTCTTCTCGATCCACGTCTCGTAGAGGGCGTCGCAGCGTGCCCCGGGGAAGTGACCGTCGTAGTAGAATCGGGAAATTCGGTGGCCGGTTGCTGCCACCGCCTTTAGCGCCGAAACGTCCCTGGCGACTGCCGTCCGGACGCACGCCAGCTCCCAACCTCGCTCCGGCGCTAGGCTGGCGATCGGTGTGGCGAGCGTCAACCGGATATCGACAAGGCGAAATCTGCTGTCCTCTGCCATTCGGACTGTCTCGGCGTCGTCTGGGTCCGCGAGGAAGTAGAGGCAGTCGATGGCCTGCTGGGTACACCACGCGAGCACCTCTGGCACCTGCTCTGGCGAGAGACGCCGACCGAGCACTTCGGCGATCCGCCGGCCGAAGAACTGCGAGTCCCACTCGCGGTAGCGGCAGAGCTCCTCGGTCATGCGCTAAACTCGGAGTGTCTTAACGTGGTCGATTCCATACTGTACGTCGGGCGCTCCATCATTCGGAAATGCATCCGCGCCAGGTACTCACCCATTATTCCCAGCGCGAAGAGTTGTGCACCCGAGAAAATGGCGATCAGCGAGGCTAGGAATGGGAAGCCCGGCACGCGGGTTCCGTGGATCAGGTACTGCCCGACCACGTACCCGAGCACTCCGGCGCCGAACAGCGTGAAGACGAAGCCGATGAGGCTCGCGAACTGCAGCGGCAGCGTACTGAACCCGGTCATCATGTTGAGGGCGTGCGCCACCAACTTGCGGAACGTATAGTGCGACGTGCCGAGTTGGCGCGGGTCGTGGCGCACTGCCGTGGTGGCGAAGCGGGTTGTGCCCCAAGTCAGGAGGACGTCGACTGAGACGAACGGACCGCTGTAACCATCGAATGCTTCCCGCACACGACTCCGGAAGGCCCGGAACGCACTGACTTTGCGGGCCGTTTCGGCTCCCATGACGCTCTGCAGGGCGAGCTTGGTGACACGTGAGGCGACAGCGCGCCACAGCGTATGCCGTTCCTCTCGCGGTGTCCCGTATACCACGTCGTGCCCTTCGGCCAGTTTCTCCAGAAGTCGTGGAATCTCCTCGGGAGGATGCTGGAGATCGTCGTCCATCGTGACGATGATTTCGTACCGAGCGGCCCGAATGCCGCACAAGAGCGCGTTGTGCTGACCGTAGTTGCGCACTAGGTTAATGCCTCGCAGCCAGGGGTGGATCATCGCGAGGTCGCCGATTACATCCCAGCTGCGATCGTGGCTGCCGTCGTTGACGAGCACCAACTCGAACGCCCGAGCAGCATTGCCCAGCGTCAAGCACAATCGCTTTGCTAGGTTCGGCAGGAGGTCCTGGCTGTTGTAAACAGGGACTACGACGGAAACCGCCAGGCGCGAATCGAAGTCGGTAAGCTCGGTGTCCATTGCAGTCCTCTACCTGACCCGCTGCGTACCACAGGTGGGGTAGCTCGAGCGTTTTTGCATTCCGCTGCAAGTAGCTTGCCCCTTCGCTCGACGTCGCGCTGGGGCTCCTAACGACTTCCCTGATCGCGCCTTAAGGGACCGGTTCGCGCCGCCGTCACGAGCGTCGCAGGTGCGGAACGTTTGCTGGCTGGCGGCGACACTGCCGCCGTTCGGATTCCACTTCGGCCGCAGTGATAGTCGCAACGTGGAGTTCCCGACGTGGTCGACTGCAGGCTGTAAGGTGGGCGCTGCATCATCCGGAAATGCATCCGCGCCAGGTATTCACCCATGATTCCCAGCGCGAACAGCTGCGCACCCGACAAGATGGCGATCACCGAGGCCAGAAAGGGGAAGCCTGGCACATCCGTTCCCTGGATCAGGTATCGCCCCACCACGTACACGAGCACTCCGGCGCCGAATATGGTGAACGCGAAGCCGACGAGGCTTGCAAACTGCAGCGGGAGCGTACTGAACCCGGTCGTCATGGTGATGGCGTATGTTACTAGCATGCGGAACGTATAATGCGACGTGCCGACCGAGCGACGGTGGTGGTGCACTTCCGTAGCGGCGAAGCGGGTTGAGCCCCACGTCAAGAGGACGTCGATCGAGACGAACGGACCGTCATAGGTTGCGAACGCCTCCCGCAGATGGGTCCGGAACGCCGCGAACGCACTGACCTTCCTGGCCGTCTCGGCTCCCATGACGCTTTGCAAAGCCAGCTTGGTCAGCCGCGAAGCCACAAGGCGCCACAACGAATGCTGTTCCTCTCGTGGCGTGCCGTACACCACGTCGTGGCCCTCGGCCAACTTCTCTAGCAGGCGTGGGATCTCCTCGGGCGGGTGCTGAAGATCGTCGTCCATGATGACGATGACCTCGTACCGAGCGGCCCGAATGCCACACAAGAGCGCGTTGTGCTGACCGTAGTTGCGCATCAGACTAATCCCTCGCACCCACGCGTGTGTCTCCGCGAGCTCCGTAATGACCGGCCAACTCGCATCAGTGCTGCCGTCATTCACAAGCACGAGTTCGAACGTCGCGGCGGCTGGCTCTAGGGACCCGCGCAGCCGCTCGGCGAGGCCGCGAAGCATCTGCGCAGAGTTGTACACCGGCACGACCACCGATACCGTCACTGGATTGGCCTGGAGGGCTCTCGGCATCTCGCCTTCGTCTCAGCTAGCGTCCGGGTGTTCCGCACACTCAGGATCTGTCCTCCGCATGCGGAGGACAGGTGTCGGGACCCCAGGGTGCAAGTACTTTGCCTGCCCCCATCGCGCTGCTCCGGCCACCGCAACGCCGTGCTTGAGTTCACCTTACGAATCCGCTTCGTCTGTCGTCCCCCAGCGTCGCAGGTGTGGAACGTTTGGTGGCTTGTGGCGACACTTTTCCGGCGATTCGATCGGCTTCGGAGCAGTCCCGCTCAGTTACTTCGAGTTCCAGCGCTTGGGGGAGTCCGACTTGCCAAATCGCTTTACTGAGCGATGGCATACAGTTGGTCAGGCTCGTCCAGCAGCAAGGCGAGGCGGAGTGCTTCTATCCAGCCGCTGCGGCTGTGCCAGTTGCGCGGCGGGTACCACCGTTTGAAAAACACGTTGGTGTGCGTGAAGCCGCTCGCGCGTAGCGTTCGTTCAAGGGTGGGGTGCGTGAAGAAAGTGAGATGAATCGGGGGCGCCGACAGGAGACCCCAGTCGTCGCGGTCACGAAACACGGGAACGTGGTAATTCGGCGTGCTCAGCAGCAGAGCGCCGCCTGGTCGGAGTGCGGCGCGCACCACGTCAAGGTACTCCTTGACGTTCCAGAGGTGCTCCAGCACCTCCCACATCACCACCAAATCGCCAGACTGGGGCTCGAGCGGGGGTAGCTCCGTGGGGACAAAGGTGCGGGCATCGAGGCCAAGCCGCCGACTGAATTCCACTGCGACCTCGGAGATGTCGTAGTCGATGTACTCCCACCCGTGACGCTTCGCGTAGAGACCGAACTTGCCTGTCCCACCCCCGATCTCGATCAGCCGCCGGCCTCGTACTAGCCTGGCGACCCGCCTAAGAAGCCGGGGGCGACCGAAGTTGGGCAGCTTTCTCCCTGTGTTGAGGAATTCGAACTCTCGTCGATGCACTTCGTACTCGCCTTCAGCAAAGAGACGCTCGTAGATCCGCTTGAGCTCTGCAAGCGCTGGTCGCTGGTCCACATGGAGGATGCCACAGTGTAGGCACACGACGAGGCGATACCCCCGAACCACCCGGCCCGTTGAGTGCGAGGGGGCGCTAGCGCCACAGACTCTACAAACTCGCACGGACGTACCGATCGCCATTGAGGTTCACCTTCGGCTAGAAGGCTCGAACGGCAGATGCTACTGCGATGCCACTGGGCTCCGTGGCCCTAAGGACTGCAGCGCATTCACCTTAAGCCCGCAGCCCGCCGTTCTCGAGCGTCGCGCGCCTGGAACGTTTGGTGGCGTACCGCGACACTTGTGCCGCCGCCCCGTGCCCCTAGAACAGAGGAACCGCAAGCGATCAAGCGGCTTACGCCACGCCGCTCTACGCTCCGATCGGTGCATTCCAAACGACCGCTGCTTGGATATCGCATGCTTGGGATCACGACTGGATGTACCCGCGTGACGCGGAACCTCTCTTCGCGGACCAGATAGCCAATGTGCTGTGAGAACCGGGTAACTCGGTGACGACAAGCACCGGGCCAACACACACCACCTGGAGCGCGCTGCGGACTGCGCTCGGCTCGCTGAGGCGATATCCCGGGCTCGGGGCAGCGTTCCTCATGGCGACGCTCGCGCAGGGGGCGCTCCAGGGCGGTATGGTGTGGACACTGCGGGAAGTTTTGATCATGCTCGGCCGGCCCGAGGGCGTGGCCCGCGGCGCTCTACTCGGAGCGGCCGTAGCAGTGTTCACGGTCTGGCTGCTGCGTTCGGCGGGGGTCTTCGGGACGCAGCTGTTCGCGGCTCGCCTGGCCTTGCGGGTAGAACTTGAATGGATGCGGCGGGTGCTCGAAAAGCTGCTGACGCTTTCCGTGCGCTTCTTTGACAAGAGCAGCCGGGGCGATCTCGTGATGACCGCCTACAACGATGCCCAACGCGTCCGGCAAGTCACGCTACAGTTCGGCCAGCTCGTGTTGTATGTCTCGCAGCTCGCCGGTCTAATGGTTGCGGCCTGGGTGATGAGTCCGAAGCTCGCGCTCGTAGGCGTTTTGTCCGTCCCACTCGGGGCGATCCCGGTTTACTGGCTAGGGAGACAACTCACTGAGGCCGCGCGACGAGAGCGGAAGCAGGCCGTATCACTTTACGACAGTTACCTCCAGCTGAGCTCGGGGATCCGCATCATCAAGGTGAATCGCGGCGAGAACCAGATATTAGAGCGAGCCCGGCACGTCACCCAACTGGTGTTGCGCAGCGCTCTACGACAAAGCCAGACCCAGGGCTTAGCGCGCCTGCTACTCGAGGGCGTCTCGGGCGTTGGCCTGATTCTCGTCCTTGTCATCGGCGGCGGGGACGTGGCGGCCGGGCGGATGCCCTGGCAGTCGCTCCTCGGCCTCCTCCTGGCCGTGATGGCGGTGTACGTGCCGGTCGTCGGATTGCTCGAGTTATACGGGAACGTCCGTGTTGCGATCCCCGCGCTTGATCGTCTGGACCGGATACTGGAAGCTGTGCCTGAGGTCCAGGACCGGGCCGGTGCGCGGACGCTGTCTGACGGACCGACCACGATCGAGCTTCGGAACGTGTCGTTCAGGTACGACGGCCAGCCAGCGGTCAACGAGCTTTCCGCCGTGATCCATCGCGGCGAAACGATTGGGATCGTCGGACCGACCGGCGCCGGCAAGTCGACCCTGCTGTCACTGCTGCTGCGGTTCTATGACCCCACGGACGGCGCGATCCTGTTCGACGGGGTAGACCTGCGGGACCTCCGGCACCGGGACGTCATGCGCTTGAGCTCGATCGTGCTTCAAGAGCCGTTCCTGTTCATTGACACAATCGCCAACAACATTCGCATCGGTCGACCGGAGGCCACGATAGACGAAATCGTCGTCGCCGCCAAGGCGGCCGACGTGCACGATGAGATTGTACGGATGAAGTCTGGCTACGAGACGGTTGTCGGCATCGGGCCCGAAGCTCGCGGCTTGTCGGGGGGCCAGCGGCAGCGAATCTGCGTTGCGGCGGCGCTGCTGAAGAACGCGCCGATGCTGTTCCTCGACGAGGCGACCAATAGCCTCGATGCGGTGTCGGAAACGAAGGTTCAGATCGCGATCGAGCGCCTCATGCGACGCCGAACCACGTTCGTCATCGCACACCGTTTCTCCACACTGCGAAACGCCGATCGCATCATCGTGCTTGACCGGGGGCGGATGGTCGGGTTCGACGTCCACACCCGGTTGCTCGCGACCTGCGAGACGTACCGCCGGCTTTGGGCGTCGCAGGGGGCGCTCGTAAACGACTTGTCGGAGACCCCTCTTCCGCGGCGGGAGGTGGTCGATGTCTAGTTGGGGGGAACACCTTGGGGCGATGGGGAGCACGGCCAGTCGAGGTCTGGAGGAGCGCTACCTCGAGTTCAGTGCAAAGAGCGCCCCCGTCTTAGTGCGATATCCGCAAGTGGAACCGCTGCGGCTCTTCATCTTCAAGGAGCTACTCGTCCAACGCCCCGCCGACCGCCCACAGGACAGCGTCAAACACTGGCTGCGTCCGCTCCTGAGAAGAGCGCGCACGCGACTTGTTGGCTGCCGCGCCGACGTTCTCATTTGGCTCGAGAACGAGCGCGAGGTGATGGTGGACGCGCTGCTTCCCATCCGGCGGGCGCTCGCGGCGCGCGACATCGGCGTGGATCTTGTCTCTTGCGGAAAGCTCCGCAACCTGCCCGTTGCGCGCCGAGTCTTCCGTTTCCCGGCGCGGGCGGTGCGACCGGAGTGGGCGCGAGGAGCATGGGAGGCTTTGTCCGCGTGCGAGGAAGGCTTGCGCGACCGAGCTCTCGGTCGGTCGTTCTATCACGCGTGCGCGATGCTTCAAGGGCTGTACGACGAGTTGCACACGCTCCTGGACGCCGCTAGGCCCAAAGTGGTGCTCTCCGCGTCGACCCGGGCGATCGGCGGCGCCGCTCTGACAATGGCTTCCCAACTGCATGGCATCACGTCGCTGGTCCTTCAGCACGGCATGCAAGGAGCCGTCTACGCGCCGGTCCTGGCAGACCTGATGCTTACTTGGGGAGCCTCATCGGACGAGATCCTCTTGTCAGCAGGAGTCCCCCGGGCAAGCCTCCTCGCCGTGGGCAGTCCGCGTCATGACGCGATGAAGCCCTCGGGCAACGGTGTGGCTCGATCCGCGTTACTTCGAGCTTTGGCCCTCCCGGAGCTCCCCACGTTCGTGTTCTTTTCGCAGGGCAACGATCCGGTAGCGACTGGTGAGGCTGCGGCAGAGAGCGCACGCTGGCTGGAAGAGACGGCCGCGCAATACGCGAACGCCCTCAACGTCGTCGTGCGACTGCATCCCAATGAGGACGGCGCGTTATACCGGCACCGTCCTCATCTCACGGTGATGAGTCGCGCAGTTGAGCTGGCGATCGCCTTGGAAGGCTGTGACTGGTTCGGTTCGATCTTCTCCACCGTTCTGTATGACGGGTTGTTGTACGGCAAGCAAGCCTGGCAGTTTCACGCCGACCACTGGCCGGTCCCCGCGTTCAACTGGAGACAAGGGCTGGCGCGTCGCGTTGCGTCGCAACGCCAGTTCAGCGAGATGGTGCGGCACGTGCTCTCGCAGGGGTCGCCGTGTGAAGTCGATGAGGCATTAGTGGCACGAGTGTTCGCGAACCGCGGTCGGGCGACCGAGGCCGTTGTGGACGTCGTCGCGTCCTGCCTGAACCTACCCGCGGCCAGTCTCGAAGCCCATGCAGCTGCAACGACGAATGGAAGCGGAGAGTGAGGATCCAACGATGAAACATGTCCTGGTGTCAGGTGCGGGCGGGTTTATTGGCCACCAGCTGGTGAATGCCCTTGTAGCGCGAGGGTACCGGGTCCGCGGAGTCGATATCAAGCACCCTGAGTATGAGTCGACGAAGGCGCATGAGTTTGAACTGCTTGATCTGAGACGGTGGCCGAATTGCCTCCAGGCGACCCGTGGCGTCGAGGAGGTATATAACCTCGCTGCTAACATGGGCGGCATAGGGTTTATCGAGGCGCACAAGGCCGAGATCATGCATGACAACGCTCTGATCAACCTCCACATGCTCGAGGCGGCGCGGTTGAACGGAGTGCGCCGTTATCTCTACACATCCTCGGCGTGCGTCTACCCTGGCTATCGACAACGGTCTCCGGACGTCACTCCGCTGAAGGAAGACGACGCCTATCCGGCGGATGCAGAGGACGGGTACGGGTGGGAAAAGCTCTTCGCTGAGCGGCAGTGTCGGCATTACTGGGAAGACTACCGTCTGGAAACGCGGGTGGTACGGTTTCACAATATCTACGGACCTCTTGGCACCTACGACGGCGGGCGCGAGAAATCCCCTGCGGCGATTTGCCGCAAGGTTGCGCTGGCTCCGGATGGTGGAGAGATCGAGGTTTGGGGGGACGGTCAGCAGACCCGGTCGTACTGTTACATCGATGACTGCGTCGAGGGAATCTACCGACTGATGCGGTCGGAGTACCGTCAGCCCCTCAATCTCGGATCCGATCGCCTCGTCACGATCAACGAGTTAGTAGACATCGTCGCCAATATCGCTCACAAGACGATCGGCAAGCGTCACGACGCGACGAAGCCGCAGGGCGTCCGAGGCCGGAATTCTGACAACTCGCGGCTCCGGCAGGTTCTGCAGTGGGAACCCCAGACGCCGCTGGAAGACGGACTGGCCACAACATAATGCTGGTTAGCTGGGGAGCTTGAGCAGGCGGGTCGCCTACAAGAGGAACCGAGCAGCGTCGTACTGAACGGTGGAGTGGTAAGGATGGTTCAGGGGTTGTGGGTGGGGGTTGCGTGGCGTTGGCTGG
>Ga0066710_100003434_pt1 | contig 13504 bp, 11 predicted proteins | sample GraSoiAngelo_159_FD_79666 | JGI IMG/M metagenome (GOLD analysis project Ga0066710, IMG submission 79666) | Grasslands soil microbial communities from the Angelo Coastal Reserve, California, USA - 14_1009_16_40cm | ecosystem: Environmental > Terrestrial > Soil > Grasslands | place: USA...
GGTGAGCGCTTACATTGGTGCTGCAACCAGCCAGGTGGTCATCAGGTTCTGACGAGGTAATGGAAACCGACAAGCTAAAAGTGGACGTTAAGTTAGGCGATTCAAAGTTCTTTCTCCGCAAGGCTTACTTAGGATTTGTCTTCGGCCCCGAGGAAGTGCAAGGATGGAATCCCTCGCCGCATCACAATACCGGTTGACCCGGAAGGTGGCGAGATCAGAAACCCCCATATGAAATCAGGGCGCGAAGCCCTTGAAAAGTGGAGTATTACTCCTGATAATCTCATCCAAGACTTCAGGACTTGGATTACGAACCACTGCAACCTCCTGACTAGTGACACGCTTCGGCCGTTGGATGACATGTCCTACGTTGTTTCGACTCGTCGTTTGACTACGACTTTCCAGGTCATACAAGTACTCGGGACTCGCGCGTTCATGGTCTTGGGTAGGAGGCTGTGTCTATTTCGCTTGCTTGAGCAGAGAAATGGTCGGGAAACAAGAATTCTAGCCGTAGTCGACACTGCACAGGGTCTGAGGCTTATGCAAAAGCTCAGACCCCTCCGACGCTTTGTCGAGCCGGTCATAGAGAACGCTCTTCCTCCCATTTTGAAACGCTTTCTGAAGGTACATTTGGTAAGTCTTCGAGGCATGTCGCCGGAAGACGCTTGCGTCGTAATGCCAAAATCAGACTGCTCTCCGCTTGTGGTCTTCAAGGACAAGACCAAGTACCTCAGCGTGCCTTTGGAAAAGGTGTTAAGGGACCTAAATGACCGGTACGCCGAGCTAGAGCTCGCTCAGATGACTCCCGACCTCTCAATCAGAACCTCCGGCCCAGTGTGGTTGGAGGTGACTGGTCGAGGGGTCATAGGCTAGACACAACGATTTCGAAGTCTCTTACCCGTCTCTTTTTCTCCCGCCGCACGGCGGCGCCTTCAAACACGATGTATTACCAAAATGCCCAAGCTGTGGAGCGGTTCTGAGCATTCCAGAGTGGCCTGATCGGTCCAAATTGGATGTAACGGCTTACGTCGTGGTTGACCGGCAGATAGACGGCGAGAAGCGGAGTCCATGGCGTTAGCAGAGTTCGGCGTACGGATTAACGGGACTAGAGCTAGATAGAACTCGTAGGAAACGCTCGTTGAATCTCCCCGTTCTCTTTTTCGCAGAAATGATACTCGGTTCCTAGCTTCAGCCCTCCCATCCCGCGTGGGAGAATCTTCGAATACTGGGAGTTCCTACGAATGAGACTGGAGTCATGTATCATTGGTAAAGAGTTCTGGAAAGATTGAAACTAAGCTGATCCATTCTGGTGAACCTATCCCCCGAATTTACGGCTCTGTTGTCATGCCAGTTTTTCAATCGGCTATGTTCGAGTATGCGGGTGAGAGGAGCTATGATGATCTGAAGTACATTCGGTTGAACAACACGCCAAACGCGGTCGCCCTATCGGCAAAGCTTGCCGCGTTAGAGAACGCCGAGGCCGCACTCGTCACCGCGAGCGGAATGGCCGCTATCAGCACCACTCTACTAACCCTCCTCTCCACCGGCGACCACGTACTCGCCCAAGACTGTCTCTACGGTGGAACACACGACTTTGTCACGCGTGACCTGGAAAAGTTCGGCATCTCCTTCGACTTCATCGAGGGCAACAACCCCGACTCCTGGAAGAGCAAGCTACGGCTGACAACCAAGGCCATCTACGTCGAAGCAATCTCCAACCCGTTGATGCGGGTTCCTGACCTGGACGCTGTCGTCTCGTTCGCCCGAGCCCACCACCTCGTCAGCGTCGTTGACAACACCTTCGCCAGCCCCATCAACTATCGTCCTCCTGAGCACGGCTTCGACCTCTCCCTGCACAGCGCCACGAAATATCTCAACGGCCACTCGGACATCGTCGCCGGCGCCGTAATAGGCCCGTCCAAACTGGTCGAGCAGGTAACCCACCGGCTCAACCATCTGGGCGGCAGCCTCGACCCCCACGCTGCCTTCCTCCTCCACCGCGGCGTCAAAACACTCGCCGTCCGAGTCAAACAACACAACACCAACGCACAGCAGATCGCAGAGTTCCTGGAACAACAGCCGAAAATCCTCCGCGTGAACTATCCAGGATTGAAAAGCCACCCTCAGCACGCGAGAGCCAGCAAACTATTCGACGGCTACGGTGGAATGATGAGCTTCGAGCTGAAAGGCGGAGTAAAAGCGGCCGAATCCTTCATGCACAACACCAAACTCCCTGTTATAGCCCCGAGCCTCGGCGGTGTCGAAACACTCCTCACAAGACCCGCAGTCACATCACACTCCGGAATGACCAGCAAAGATCGAGAAAGACTCGGAATTACAGAAGGACTAATCCGACTCTCTGTTGGAATAGAAGCAGTCGAGGACCTCATTGCCGATTTTAGGCAAGCGCTAGACCGAATTTGAGCCTCAAATCAATCGAGGAGGACCTGTTCACGGGAATGGTCACGAGATAGCAAGAAGTGTCCCGTCAAGGGTTCCTATGTAGATGGTCCCGTCAGGTGCTATGGAAGGCGAAGAATAGAAAATGAAACACACGCAGCCAGGGCCCCCGAATCCGCCCCACTTCAGGGTTCCATCTGGGTTCAAAGCGACCACCGGGTCATCTACTCCAAAGTAGATCGTGCCATCAGAGCCAATTGCCGCTGATGAACGGATTTCGGGCAGGACATATTGCCACAACAAAGTGCCATCACGCTTAATGGCGTAGAGACCGTAACTTCCCGCACCCGCGCCGACGTAGACCGTTCCTTTGGGACTGACCGCCGGTGAATCATCGTTCGGGCAACTATTAGGATCAGAGAATAGTTGACAGTTCGGCGAAATCAGAAACCTCCAGACCACATTACCACCACGATTCACTGCGTAAAGGTAACCATCTCTACTTGTCACGTATACAATTCCTCCTACTCCTATTGCCGGGGATGAGATTACCCCCGCGCCAGTCTTGAAGTCCCACTTGAGTGACCCGGATAGGGAAATCGCATATAGCCTAGAGTCATTGCTTCCAACGTAAATCAGCCCTTGGTCAGGGCCCATGAAATCGATTGCTGGAGACGAAACCACTGCTCCCCCGGTCGCGAACTTCCAGTTCAGCTGCCCATTCTGGGATATTGCATAGAGGTTGTTGTCGTCGCTGCCTACATAGATAGTGCCATCTCTTCCAATGGCAGGAGATGACTGGATCGGGCCTGATGTGGAAAATTGCCAGTTCAAAGTTCCATTCGCGAAGAGAGCGTAAAGATTGCCGGTAGAGCTCCCCACGTAGATGATTCCGTTCGAGTCGATTGCTGGAGAAGACTCTGGACCGAAACAGCAACCAACGAACGAGTCGAACGTTTGGAATCTCCATTTCAAGGCGCCATTTGAATCAAGAGCGTACAGATGCCCACTGCGACTCTGCACGTAGACATTGCCGTTCGCATCTATGGCAGGGGTTGAGTCAATCCCTTCCCCTGCCGTGTCGAAACTCCATTTTAGATGAAACGTCTGTGCCCCAAGATAGGGGGACCTGCCAGTATGGAGCAGGTCATGACGAAACATTGGCCAAGCAGTATTGCCAAGTGTCGGAGTGGTGGAGAGTTCAGCTGCTGAAGTGCTCCAGCTCGAACTCAGCATTACCCCAATGAGACAGAAGGAAGCAATCCCGCCCAGGCCTCGCATGTGCCACTCGGTCCGCGCATCTACCCTATTAATGAATAGGATATCGTTAGCAAACGCTGAACGCAAGCTCAGCTAGCATTACGACAAGCCGATTCTTTCGCGCAGCTTCTTGTAACGTGGGTCTGCCCTAAGGCTGTCAAAGAGAGGCATGCTCAGAAGGGTGAGCGTGCTGCTGTGGTCTTCGACAGCTCTCTCCAGCCACTCGAACGCCGGGTTCTTCTCCCCGAGCACCGCGTAGACCGCCGCGATGACGGTGCCCGGAACGTAGGTCTCGCTTGCAACTCTTCTCAGTTGTTGAACAACTACCTCAACGTCATCCTTCCGATCAGCCGCCATGCAAGCGTAGGCCAGCGCAGCTCTTACCCAGACATTGTCATGTGACCTACCAAGCGCCTTCTCGATCTCTGCCGTGCCCTCCTCAATGGATGACGTAGAAACCAGGGCTGTTCCAAGTTCCGCACGAGCGAACCAGTACTCAGGGTTCACTTTCAAGACCCGCTGGAGTTGTCTTATTGCGTCCTCACGCCGACCTGCCCACAGCAGGACCCTCCCTGTATTGGCGGCGATTATCAGCGAAAAGGGATCAAGTTTCCCTGCTTCACCCATCTCTCTAATCGCTTCATCCCATCTCCTTTCGGCCGTTAGGAGTTCGTAAGCGTACCAGTAGTGGGCGTTTGCGTAGCTGGGGTTGAGTTCAAGAGCGTGGCGATACTCTCTCTCGGATCCTTTCCAGTCCCGTTTCATGTACGCCAAACATGGCGCCATGGAGGTGTGTGCTTCCGCAAGAGTATCATCCAATTCTAGGGCCTTGGCCGCATACTCCAAAGCCTTCGGCCATGCTACTTGTGGACGCATCAAACTCCAGCCCTCCAAAAGGCCGTAGCAGCCTGAGAGACCAGCGTAGGCGGCCGCGTATCCCGGGTCGTGTTTGACCGCCTCCTCGAAACAGCCTATCGCCCTGTAGAAGCCGTCCAGTGTCCTTTGATTCACAAGACTCCGCGCTTTCAGGAACAGCATGTACGCCTCAATATTCCTAGTAGGAACGGTGGCCAGCCTCTGCTTCTCATTGGCGAGGAGACGAACTTTGAGAACTTCCGCCACGTTATGGGATATGTCGCTCTGGATTGCAAAGATGTCCTCAGGACCCCTATCGTAACTTTCTGCCCATTCATGCTTGTCCTGCGCGGCATCAACCAGTTGAACTGTGACTCGAACCTTGTTACCGGCCTTCGCGACGCTACCTTCAAGAATAGTCCCAGCTTGGAGCTCCTCAGCCACGTCCCGGATGGGCTTCGGGTTCTTTCGATACTGCATCATGGACGTCCGGGAAACAACGCTGACCTCACGAATCTTCGAAATTGTCGCAATAAGCTCCTCAGTTATCCCATCTGCAAAGTACTCGTCGTTTGGATCAGGACTCATGTTTGAAAAAGGGAGGACGGCTACTCGTCGCCTATCCAGCCCCTGGGAACCTTTCTTCACATCCTCCTCCGGCCGAGAAGGCCCATTGATCCATCCCTTGAGCTCGCCTGGGCCCGACAAAAGTCATCAGGTTAAGGACCGATCTGTCCTCAAATAAAGAGGTGTACCCCGATATCCATGATTCTTAAGCGGGGTCGGGCGCTCTTCCCCTTGAGTCACGTCCGTGTTGAAGATTCGGAAAGATTGGGGGAGTGATGTTGGATGCTTGCTCTAGTGTCTCAGTAGTCAAGGGTACCCTTCAAAGTGGCTGAGAAGGTTCCTGAAGTCATCGCGGTGAAAACTACAGATACTTCGAGAGTTCCGGAGCCGGAGGCGTCTGCGAAGCGCCCGGTGCCTCACGTTATGGTGAAGGGCCAAGTAAGCCGGAATACGCTCGGATCGGAGGTTGGACAAATGGTATCGGTCGTCGACAAGAAGACCTGGTCACCATTTGCTGCCGTGAAAACATGTTCCTCGGTCTCCTCCAATCCGCCGCATTCAGCTCGGCCGGTAATCGTGCCCACGCCAGCAGACACCGTCTTTCCAAGATGCTGGACGTGGCCCGTGCCGATGATGGCAGCCGTGGTTGAGGATGTATCGGTGAAACTGCCCGTGAGAGTCCCGTTGAATGGTCTTGAATGCGATGCGAACGCTACCGGAAACGCTCCAAGCACAGCAAGAACAGCAAAGATAGGTGAAGTCAGAAACAACCTTTTCATTCTTATCTCTAATCACCTCCGTCCCGGATTTATCGTCAGCAGGAGACCCAGCGGTTTCGGCTCGCGGAGCGACCGGTCGCGTTCCTGTTTATACTTCTAGGCTGGACACAGTAGACCCACCGTGGCTGCGTCGAACACAATGGGTCAACGGCGAGCGATAGATTGCACTTTGCCCGGTCGATTGCTGCGTCATAGTTGTGCTATCCGAGGAATGAAAGAGGTGTTAGAAGTATTCACCCTATGCTTTGGTCCACTAACAATGACACACACGCGCCCCTAAGGTTCCGACGGTGTCCTTAGCAGAAGCTTGCCTCTACCAGATTCTAGAAATCCAGTCCTTAGTTTTTATAAAGATTACAGCTCGCCCACTGCCTTTTCGAGGAAAAACATCTTGCTGAAAAAATCCACGACAAGTCTCATCCTAGCCCTACTCGTAATCACCATAACCTCCACCTCAATACTCCCATCCTATGCCACAAACAGTATCAGCCAAGCAAAATCATCAAAACAACTGGACGACTACTTCACCGATGTAACCGCCCTCTCGCCGAGCTTCGGGGGAATGTTCCTCGCCAATGGCGCACTCAACATCTACCTCAAGAATCCCTCCGAGAAAGCCAAGGCAGTCGACGCAATAACAGCGGTCTTCGGTAGAGAGCGCATACCAGCCGGAGGAGTCCAAGTCCTCAAAGGCGACTACGACTTCCACCAACTCAAAGAATGGTACAACCGAATAGGCAGCGTGTTCAACATCCATGGCGTCGTCTACACCGACATTGATGAAAGAGCCAACCGGCTAACCGTTGGCGTTGAGAACCAAGCAGCCGCAGAAGCAGCCCAGCAACAACTCGCCACCCAAAGAATCCCGAGCGCAGCTGTCAACATAATCGCCACAGAAGGCATCGTACCCCTCGTCACCCTCCAAGACAGAGTAAGACCAATCCAAGGCGGATTGCAGATCCAATTCTCCAACTTCCTCTGCTCGATCAGCTTTAACGGCATACGCTCCGGAACCGCTGGCTTCCTGACAGCTTCCCACTGCACCGACATCCAGGGAGGCGTCGAGTCAACACAGTACTACCAGCCCCTCACAGCCGGCGGCAACTTCATCGGAACCGAGATAGCAGACCCGGTCTACACTAAGGCCAAATGCCAAGGAGCAGGAATCCACGGCAACAAAGTCTGCAGATACAGCGATAGCTCATTCGAACAACTCGCCTCCGGAGTCACACAAGATCTCGGCTCCATCGAGAAGACCGACAGCGTCAACACCGGGTCCCTTAACATCGCCGGAAGCTTCCGAATCACCAGCGAAGGACCATCAGTCGTCGGACAGACGGTCAACAAGGTCGGACGAACAACAGGCTGGACACAGGGAGTGGTCACTAACACGTGCGTTAACACAGGCGTCTCAGGCTCCAAGATCGTCCAGCTATGCCAAGACTTTGTCAGCGCAAACGTTGGCCCAGGCGACAGCGGCTCTGACGTCTTCTCCATAACGTCCGGCAACGATGTCCAGCTACGAGGAGTCCTCTGGGGAGGAAACGGCGCTGGAACACAATTCGTTTACAGTCCAATAGCCAACGTCGAACGCTCAGACGAACTAGGACCCATCAGCACCTGCGCAGCAGGCTTCTCCTGCTAACACCAACAAGACAAAACTACCCCTCTCCCTTTTCTTCCAATTAGAAGCTAGAGCGGAGGAAACGAGCTCTCCCCCGCTAGCATGTTTGCCCGTAGTGTAGAGCGATGCTTGCAAGGTCTAGTATGTTGACAATTCCGTCCTTGTTGATGTCAGCTAGGGAATCGAACCCCTGGTCCCGTGAAGACTTTCCGAACGAGGCTGCCCCGATCATGACGTCCGTCATGTTCACCAAGCAGTCTCCGTTCAGATCCTCGGGAAGACTGGCTGAGATGGCTCTCCGGAATTGGAGCAGGCTTCCCCATCCGTCCGGTGCCAGGGAACCTAGCAGACCAGCCCCGGGTGTGTTGGTCCAGCTTCCCATGGGCCACCAGACCCAATTGACACGCCCCGGCTGGTTCGAATCGTAGAGGCTAGTTAGCTTCTGAATGAAGTGGAGACTCGTCAGCGAGTATCCCGCATCCCCCGAGAGCACAGTGTCGGGAGCACAGTTAGACGAGCAACTGTTGGTGCTGAATGCGACGGCCCCGCCCTCTGTGTTCAGGGACGGCCAACCCGTCCGAGTCGTACCGTTCAAGACCGCCCGGTAGAACTTGTTCGCCCACACGTCCGCGGACGAGTTATCCCATGTGCAGGACGGACCGTAGACGCCAGAGACGCAGAGGTCGTAGAAGAAGTAGGTGTGCAAACTAATGAAGACTCGGCCCGCCGTGTCGTTCACTGTCGGATAACCGTCCGCCATGTTGGTCAAATTGCATCGGTAGCTGCATAGGTTCTGAACCACCGTCCAATGAGTATCGCCAGACCCTCGTGTCTGGTCAATCCATCTTTGATATTGAAGGCTTAGCCATGGGACATTGCTGTCCCCGAACCCAGTCGGCTCGTTAATTGGCTCCCATACTAGCTCGTCATACGAGTTCTTGAACTGTTGAACTACCGGTGCCCAGAAACCCAGCCAGCAGTCCGCACTCGAACTCGTATCAAGGTCTGAGTAGCCATGATAGTCGACGATCAACCACATGTTGTAGTGTCGAGCAACTGTTATTGACCGGTTCAACCAGTCGGCGTTGTAGGCTCCATTCTCTTGCCATGACGTGCAAGCTGACTGGAAGCTCACACGGAAGGCATTGAGGCCCATGCTAGCGAGATGGCGAACCTGAATCTCCTGATCACTTGCCTGCTCCCCAGGAAACACATCGCTCGGTGGGTTTGTCCCGTCGTAGGTAACAATCTCGTCGAGCCTCGTTCCGCCCCAGCCCACAATAACAGGAACCGCAGATGAGCGCGGCACCGTGACCGAGATGCTTCGAGAGCTTGACACGACCGTCCCACTTCCATCTGTAACTACCAGCTTAACCGTGTAGCTCCCAGAACTGGAGTAGATGTGACTAGGAGACGCAGCCGCATTACTTGTCCCATCTCCCAAATCCCAACTATACGTGAAAGGAGAGACCCCTCCCGAGACTATCGCAGCGAAAAGCATCGACTGTCCAGTCTGGGGGCTTGAAGGATAGAACAAGAAAGAAGCTGTCAGGGAGGCCGGCCCCGGTCCCGCGAGGCGAAGACCGTACCAGTTCGTGTTCAGAGAGTTGAGCCCATAGCCCTCCGTCCCAATCTCAATACCCGTCAACGTGCAGGAAAGCCCTAGGTCCAGCCCATATTCAGCTAGGTCCTGTTGACACTGATGGGCAACATCGGCAGTCAGAGTGCCAGCCTGGCCCGGGTTCAGAGTGAGCGTTACATTGTCCCAGCCAAGCGCCTGTGATGTATAGAGCTCCGTTGTGCCGACTGGGCTGTCGGCTCCACCGATATTCTCGACTCTAACCTGGGTATCAAGCCAGCAGGCCCCGTCTGCTCCAATGCCTCCGCCGGGGCATGTCGCAAGGGATGGGAGCCGGTAGTACAGCGCAATGAATAGATGATACCTTGAACCGCTGAGCAGGTTCCTATCAAGGAGGCTGACAGAAACGCTAACAGACGTTAGTCCTGATGGAAGAGCTGTTCCAGTCGTGACACCCCAGGGAAAACTGCCTCTCAATAAGCTGTCAAAGTAGCTGCCAGTGAAATCGCTCGCAGTGTTCGACTGGCGAATCTCAACCGTTCCATTTGCGTCAAGAAACGGCAACGGAGTCCCCCGGTAGTTTGTGTAGTCCCAGCTGTCATCGAACCCTACCGCTGCCGCGGATGGCGCCGTCGTTAGGGGCATTACTGCTAAGGATGCCAGGACCAGCGTTCCAACTAGCGTGAGGACCCCTAGCGTTCTCAAAAGTGCTTCGTGCCGTTTCCTGTCATCCTGACGCCCTGACAATCGTACCGTGAATTCATTCTAACGATATATTTAGCGATTCAGAACCTGGCTCGCCCTCTATCATTCTTCGAGGCCGGACCGTCAAGATTGGCCCAGCATCTTCCGACCTTAAACGCTAGCTTGTTGTGCGGGGCTTTGACGTTCGGGCTTTCCCGGAGCGCAAGAGAACGACGGCGAAACTCCCTATTGCTCCAAGAATTATCGCAATAATAATCCAGTTGCTCGTATTCGCTAGAATGCCAGGAAGTCCTGCTCCGGCAACGTCATAGCCGAAGTAGCTTCCCGAGTTGTTGTTAACAGCCTTGTTATCATTGTAGTCGAAGGCGACCACGTAGAAGGAGACATGCCCGCCGCTTGTCAACGGAGGAATCGAGGCTGTCCAAGTCCGAGTAGTGGAGTTGTAGGACGCGGGACGGGTCACGTTGACCGACTGCCAATTGTCAGTCGTGTAGACGATCGACACGTTCATCACCCCCGGATGAGACTGGGTAACGTTCACCGAGACCTTAATGGTATCGCTGGACGTCGGCGAAACGGGGCTAGCAACAGGAGTCCCGACAACGAGCGGGTTCGAGGGCGGCGGCGCGAACGCAAGCAGAGGGAAACTGAGAGCGAGCACTGTCGCGATGATGAGGCAGAGTGAGAAGAGTCTCTTTCCCAAGAACGCCCACGCCTACATAAGCTCCGGTCTCGAACTTACAGAAAGCGTAACTCGCACCCTAGTTCAACGGAATTCCTCAACAGTACAGCGAACGTGATAGGCCCATCTTTGACGATGAACGTGTTGAGACGGGTTCTGACTGTGGGCAACCCGGCAATAGGAACTGTCCAGAATCGGCCTGCGATCAGGACGGGTCTCCCGGTTGCTGAGAGTGTCCGGGGATCTTCTCTTGTCCTACGGTTCTGGCTAATAGCCTAAAACCAAGCACAATCGTGCTGGCAATGCTACCTTAGAACAGGAGGTCAACCATGAACGCTTCCGGGTCGTACCCATGGCGGCCGACCCAGGCGCGGCAGTATTCCTCCACCGCAATAGGTATCCCCACGACCATCCTCCCCTTCCCGGGGTCACGAATTCAAACCCGTTGAACCATCTTCAGCAAAGCCGCTAGCGCTCCTACAGCGAGCGCTGTTGTCAGGAAGCGATAGTTCTCCCTGAAGAACCTGGGCCGATTGAGGAGCAAGGGTATGGAGACGAGGGCGAGAACGTCGCCGAGAGCTACGAACAGTAATGCTCCCAGAGCATACTCTGCGAACAAGAACCCAAATAGTTAGATTCAGATGGATAAACCCAACCAATGAAAACGACAGCTGCCGATAATCCACTCACAACCCCGGTAAGAGTTGACACCTTCAATTGCCGACAGACCCTCCTAACATGGGACACCGTTTCGATAAGAGTCGATTACAACCCCCGGCAATGAGCACGGAGTTACAACGCTAAGCAGTCACATCTATTACGCGACAGAAACGCCTCACTTTCGAGCCCATTTGAGACGGGTATTTCTCCTGCTGACCTCTATTCTGGTCGGCGTATTGGCCACTCTTCTATCCGGACTGGTGGAATATCCGATTCTTGTTTTCAATCGTGAACCCACAGACTACTTCCACTTCTACGGGTTTCCCGACCAGTGGTACAGCCTCCCCACTTCCAGTGCGAGACTCTGAACCAGCAGTACCATCTATTCGCCTCCTGTCAAGGTGGGTTCATCCTCTCCGGTTTCCTAGTTGACGTTACGTTCTACACGCTGCTCTCCATTCCGTTCATCCACCTAGCAACCCGCATCACCAGAAAAAGGCCCCCTCAGTAAACTGGCTTTGAAATTGACAAGAAAGACTGTCACCCGCAATCTGGCCGCTGCCTACAGAACTCCTATAGTGAGGACAAAGAGCGCACCGTTTAATATCGTGCTAGGGAAGAGGCGGTCGTCCCAAGGTTGCCGGAGTCCTCTTCTCTAGACAACATTCTAGCAGAGGCCAGGAAGCTGACCGAGGCATACAAGTGGTTTGAAGCCTCAAAAATCTACAAAGATGCCTTGGCCCTCATTGATTCAGAGGGTGACCCTTCCAAGGCGGCCCGGTTCACAAGCCTCCTAGCAAATTCCCTCTACCGCCACTCCTTCCAAGGAGAAACCAGGACAATTTTCAAGGAGAGGATGAAACACAGCAAAGACGCTTACTCAAGTGCGGAGCTGCTCTACGAAAGAGCTCGCCTCCAAAGCCAAGTTTCCCTGGCAAAGAGCAAGGAACTACTCGTCGAATTCTGGATCGCCAACAAAAGCCCGGATAGAACAGCGCTCATAGCAAAGGCCACCGGACACGCTCGCGAAGCCGTCATCCAAGCAGCAGAGGAAGTTGACAAGGAAGCCTTAGCAAAGACGTTTGAGAACCTGGAGATGTGCTATCGCCACTACCTCGAAGTGCCGAGAGACTTCAAGTCCATGAAGCAGCTGGTCGAGGACATGATATCGGCGGCCGAGAAAGCCGTCGAGAATTACAGGTCCATTGACGACCCAACCGCCTTGTTGGGATGCATGGAACTCATGACAAGCGGCCTCATAATTTCTCAAGCTCACACTCACCGAGGCGATGTTGAGAACACTCGCAGGATGCACTCACTAGCCAGGGAGATAAAGGAGCTGTCACACAATATCGGAACGCCGTACGCTCGCCTCCTATCTCTGGAAGTAGAAGGAGCAATAGCCGCGGAAGTTGATGGCGACTACAAGAAGAGCCTGCCTCTCATCAAAGAGGGAATTCCTCTCGCTATAGAATCGGGTGATAGAATCCTGATGGGAGGCGTGAGCGCCGCAAATCTCAGCATGTTGTTCCGGATGGGAATTAGCGAGGAAGACCCGGAGAAAAAACGGGCTTTCCTAGAGACTGGAATCACAAAAGGACCCGAGACAATCAGCTACCTCGAAGTACCGATTCTATCTTTGCCACTGGATTACGCACGCGACGTATGGGCGGAGTGCCATACAATGCTAGCGGTTCTTGTCGAGACTGACGTCGAAAGAAGGAGAGAGCTGCTTAAGAAAGCGACCCAAATCGGCAAGGAATCGCTAGACTCAGTAGTAGCTCCCGGGGTGGCTGGCGCAAAACACTCTTTAGGCAAGGCGTTTTTCTTTCTCTCCCAGACTGAGACAGACCCAGCCGAGAAAGCTCACCTCCTGCAAGAATCTCTCAGGTGAGAAGAGAATCGATCGAATATGTCGAGTCCATTGCAGGCGGGGAATCGTGGGACCTCGGGGTGCAGTACAATTACCTCGCGTTGGTGAAGTCGGACCAATCCAGTATGGAAGGGGACCCGGGGAAGAAACTGGAATTACTCCGGAGCGCGCTTGTTGACATGTCGACCTGTCTCAGAATCTGCACTGCACTCTTCACTTCTGGGCAGGTACCTGCCTTGGCAAAGTTCGAAGAGTGGTCGGGAGACTTGCACATCCAGATTAACGATTTACAACCTGACCCTTCAAGTCTCAAAATGGCGATTGCATCCTACACTAAAGCCGTCGGCCATAGCAACCAATTAGACCACCCCGCCGCCACGGCTCATCTCAAGTGGAAGACCGCACGCACAGAAGATGCCGCGAACAACTACATTCTCGCGGCTCGAGAATTTCGAGGAGCTGCAGAGGCCTTCAGGGAGGCTTCGAAGAAGATTCCTGCCTCCTACACCACATTCAACAACAC
>Ga0066710_100003435_pt1 | contig 13503 bp, 8 predicted proteins | sample GraSoiAngelo_159_FD_79666 | JGI IMG/M metagenome (GOLD analysis project Ga0066710, IMG submission 79666) | Grasslands soil microbial communities from the Angelo Coastal Reserve, California, USA - 14_1009_16_40cm | ecosystem: Environmental > Terrestrial > Soil > Grasslands | place: USA...
CAATCAGTTGGTTTTCCGTCCGGAATCTCCCTTAAACATCACGAGTGACTTTGCCAGGAAAGAACTCGGCGCGCTCGGAAGCGTCAAAACCAGCGAAAAGATTACGGGCCTCGTCGTGCTGGCATCGATCGGCCTTTGGGCCACGGACCGCTACCATCACCTGCCGACTTTCGTCATCGGCATGATCGGTTTGGGCCTATTTGCGCTCACGGGCGTCATTCGCGACAGCGATATCGTGACGGGCATTCCCTGGAGCCTGCTTTTGTTCGTCGGCGGAATATTCAGTCTCCAAACGGTCGTTCAGGCCGCCAAAGTGACGGAGTGGCTTTCAGGCTACTTCGTTCCTATCGTCACGCAATTGCGTTTCAGCCCGGTCATTCTGATGATTGTGCTCGGACTTGCAGTCTATACCTTACGATTCCTCGATCCGACGGGCTTCGTCGTGATTCCCGTGCTGTTCCTGCCGATCGTCGGCGTGATGGGCCAGGCCGGAATACCGCCCCTCGTCGTGGTCGCCCCATCCGCTCTGGTGACTGCGCCGTTTTGGCTGTCGTACCAGAATATCTGGATCGCAATGGCGGAAGACATAACAGGCAATCAGGCGTTTACCGCGAGCGCCCGCGTTCGGTTCGCCACCGTCTATGCGGCAGCCGGTCTTGTTGCTTTGGCGATTTCGGTTGGATACTGGAAGCTGATCGGAGTGCTTTTGTGAGTGGCGTCGACCCTGCCATCGGCTTCATAGGCTTCGCTGAAGCCGCCTCCACCATCGCGGCGGGCTTGCGGGCCGCGGGAGTCGAACGCGAAATGATTTTGGCGAGAATTTTTCCCCTCCTTGGCAAAGGAGGGGTTACGGGTGGTTGGGTCAATTTCCGAACAGATCTGCGCGGTTGTGGGCCGAACCACCCCTAACCCCTCCTTCGCCAAGGAGGGGAAATTCTCGCCAAAACCGTTTTGTTGGGCAAAGCCCGGCCTACAACAACTTTCCCGCGCATTTCGCCTCAAGATCGAGTAACTTATAGCGGCTGTGCTGCGTACTTTTTGATGTAGATTGCAGTTGCCTTCCACTATTTTGCTCAGAAGCGAGTTTTAGTTGATGAGAGTGAGATTTCCGATTTTTCCTTATATAGCCTTAGTTCTAGCCGGCCAATTGGGCCTGGTTGCATGCAGCCATGATCAGACTCCCGACGCGCAGGGGCAAAACCAGGGTGCCGATGCTCAGCGCGGACAGCGCGGGCAACGCGGCCGTGGAGGTCCCGGAGGTGGTCCGGGGGTGCCGGTGCGCGGCGTTTCCGTGGAGCGCATTGCCGTTCAACGTCTGGTGGATCTTTCAGGAACCCTGGTCTCTCCGGATCAAGTCCGCGTCAGCAGCGAGGTCGGCGGCGTCGTCGCCAGTGTGAATGCGGAACTGGGCCAGGAAGTGCGCGCGGACCAGGTTTTGATTCAGCTCGACACTCGTGAGTTGGAGTTGGCGCTGGCCCGGGCAGAAAGCGCGCTTCGGCAAACCGAGGCACAGTTGGGTATCGACAGTTCCCGGTCCAACGCCGCACCACCCGATGAACAGGTGGCCTCGGTCCGGACCGCCATCGCCAATCGCGATGATGCACACGTTCAGCTTGCACGCACGCAGGAGGCGATTAATAAAGGCGTGCTGCCAAGAGCCGAGTTGGACGGCATCGAGACCCGTGTCAAAGTCACCGAAGCCGCCGTCCAATCGGCGCTCGAAAACGTAAGGGCCCTGAAAGCAAGTCTGCAGGATCGTCATGCCGCTTATGATTTGGCCAAAAAGAAGCTAAGCGACGCCGCGATCCGGACGCCCGTCAGTGGGGCCATCGCCGAACGTCTGGCCCAGCGCGGTGAGTATATCCGCGAGAATACGCCGGTCGTCACCATCGTTCAGTTGAACCCGCTCAAGCTGGAGACGGCCGTTCAGGAGAAATACGCAAGCGTCATACGGCCTAACCTTGGCGTCAAATTCCAAGTCGAGCCCTTTCCCAATGAAATCTTCAATGGGAGGGTGTTGAATATCAGTCCGGCAATCAATCAGCAGTCGCGAACCTTTCCCGTGGAGATCCTGGTCGACAACCCAGCACGAAAGCTCAAACCGGGCTTTTTTGCGAAGGGCGCGATCCTGACGACAACCGATCAGAACGTGATCGCCGCTCCGGAAGAAGCGGTCGCCACGCTGGCCGGTGTCTCCTCGGTGTACGTCATCGAAAGTGGCGTGATCCGTCAGCAGAACGTGACGGTCGGCGCCCACGAAGGCAAGTATCTTGAGATCCTGACCGGACTGCAGGGCAACGAGGTGCTCGCGGCCAGCAACCTGACCCAGATTGTTACGGGCACGCGCGTCACCGTCGAGGGCGCCGAAGAAGAAGCGCCGGCGGCGGCGGGCGCTGCGCCCAAACCTCGCGGCGCAATTCCGCAGGGTTCTCGAAGCGGCCCGCGGGGAGCGCGAGCGCAGGGAGGGTCGGAATGAAGCTGGCTGATGTCAGCATCCGCAATCCCGTCTTCGCCCTGATGATGTCGGTGGCGCTCGTCACATTGGGGCTCTTTTCCTACCGCAGTCTCGGCGTCGACTTGATGCCCCGGACGGAATCGGCCAACGTCAACGTCCGTGTCGGATTGCCCGGCGCGAGCGCGGAAGAAGTGGAAACGACGATCATCGAACCGCTGGAAACTGCCGTGAACTCCATCAGCGGCATTGATGAGCTGCGCACCAACGCCAATCAGGGCCAGGGCAACGCCGACATCACATTCAATCTGGAAAAGGATCTCGACGTCGCGGTTCAAGACGTACGCGACAAGGTTGCCCCTCTTGTCCAGCGATTCGGCAGAGACGCGACCGCGCCCGTGGTTCAAAAGCAGAACCCCGACAACGGCAGCATTCTCAATCTCGCCATTTACGGCGACCGCGATGCCAAGGAACTGAGCGAACTGGTCGACAAGAAAATCAAACAGGTGCTCGAAACCACCAACGGCGTTTCCGAAGTCCAGTTCAGCGGCGAGCGCCGGCGCCAGATTCAGTTGCTGCTCAACGCGGACCGGCTCAACGCGTACGGTTTGACGGTCGATCAGGTTCGCCAGGCCATCGAGCGGCAGAACGTCGAAATCCCGGGAGGAACGTTTGTTTCCGGCGCCTCCGAAATCGCGCTGCGGACGATGGGCCGCCTGCAGAACGTCGCCGATTTCAATCGCATCATCCTCTCCCAGCGAAATGGACAAGTCGTGACGTTCGGTGACGTGGGACGTGTGAACGATAGCGTTGAAGAGCCCCGCAGCATCGCGCGCGTGGACGGACAGCTTTCCATAGCACTGCAAATCCAGAAGCAAACGGGAACCAACACGGTGGCGGTGAGGGACGCCGTCATGGAGAAGGTTGAGACGATCAAGCAAACGCTCCCGCCCGACATTAAAATCGCCGTCCGCCAGGACCAGTCGAGATTCATCCGCCAATCGATCGAAGACATCCAACACCACCTGCTTCTCGGAAGTCTGCTGGCCAGCATTGTGGTTTTCTTTTTTCTGCGCAATTTACGCACCACCCTTATTGCCGCCCTCGCCATACCCGTGTCGTTGATCGGCACTTTCATTGCGATGAGGGCTTTCAACCAGACCTTGAACAACATGACGTTGCTGGCGCTGTCGTTGGCGACGGGCATCGTGATCGACGACGCCATCGTGGTTCTGGAAAACATCTTTCGATACGTCGAGGAAAAGGGCATTACACCGCGGCAGGCCGCTCAGGAAGCCACATCGGAAATCGGTTTGGCCGTGCTGGCGACCACGCTGTCCCTGGTGGTCATCTTTCTTCCGGTTATCTTCATCACCGGCCAGATTGGACAGTACTTGCTCGCTTTCGGCATCGCGTCGGCGACGGCGATCCTGCTGTCGATGTTCGTCTCGTTCACGTTGACGCCCGCGTTGTGCGCCATCTGGCTCAGACCGACCGATGCCGGCCGGCATCAATCGAAGTCCAGAGGCTTTTACGCGATGCTCGACGCCGGCTACGGACACATGCTGCAGTGGAGCCTCCATCACCGCGGAGTGATGCTGCTGATCGCGGCGGTTGTCAGCCTCTCGGCGGCTCTGTTGTTTCCCAGAATCGGCACTGAACTCGTGCCCGAGGACGATCAAGGCGAGTTCAATGTCAGTGTCAACCTGCCGCAGGGAACGACGCTCCAGACCAGCGAAGAGTACCCGCGCGACATCGAACCGATGCTGCGCAAACTTCCCAACGTTCAAACCGTCTTCACCAATATTCAACAGAACGGTGCGAGCTATTTTGTCGGTATGACTCCGCTGGAAGAGCGGAGCTGCCCATTTTATATGGCCCTCTTCCGGAAATGCGCGGCGCAGGTGTCTCAGCAGGATTTGATGCGGCGAGTCCGCGCGGATATGCGTAGACGGTACCCCGGAACGCGCATCAACATTTCGGGCGGCACGGCTCTCTCGGGCGCTTCAACTGCCGGCGGGAGCGGCAACTGGAATGGCGGTGGCGGCGGGGGCGGTGGCAACTATCAACAAGGCAACCGCCTCAATATGCTCATTCAGGGCCCGGATATCGATCAAATCCAGATCTACATCTCTCAGCTCGTGGAGAAGCTGCGCGCAGTTCCAGGCATCGTGGAAGCGGATAGCAATTTCCAGGCAACCCTGCCGGAGCTTCGCATCGTCGTGGATCGCGTGCGCGCGGCAGACCTCGGCGTCTCCATCGATTCGCTGGCGTCCAATCTTCGAACTCTTGTCGGCGGCGAAGAAGTGACGACCATGAAACAGGGCGACGACCAATATCAGGTTCAATTGCGGCTCGACGAAGAATTCCGCAACGATCCTGCGAAGCTCGGCAACCTGCTGGTTCCGTCCGCCACTCAAGGCGCGGTGCGCGTCAGCGATGTGGCGCAGCTCAAGATGGACCACGGTCCTAGCCGTATCCAACGTTACAACCGCCAGCGGCAGATTCAGCTTAACGCCGCCCTCGACAACATTCCGTTGGGCGACGCGGTCACGGCAGCTCAAGCCAAGATTGCGGAACTCCACATGAAACCCGGCTACTCGGTTGTGTTTCAAGGCAGCGCCAGGACGCTCGCCACCGCATCCAATGATTTCACCGTGGCCATGTTGCTGGCAGTCGCTTTCATCTACATGGTGCTGGCATCGCAGTTCAACAGTCTGGTCCACCCCCTGACCATCATGACGGCCTTGCCGTTGAGCCTCCCCGCAGGCCTGCTGGCCTTGATGATGTTTGGCATGACGCTCAACGTGTACAGCGCGATCGGAATGTTGATGCTGTTCGGCATTGTGAAAAAGAATTCCATCCTGCAAGTGGACTACACGAACACGCTGCGTGAAGAAGGGATGGAAAGGCATGAAGCGCTCGTGGTTGCAAATCACGTACGGCTACGACCGATTTTGATGACGACGATATCGATCGTGGCGGGCATGCTTCCGATCGCGCTCGGGCGTGGGGCCGGAGCGGGCTCCCGCGCATCGATGGCGGTGACGATCATCGGCGGCCAGGTGCTGTGCCTGCTGCTTACACTTCTGGTCACGCCGGTTGTCTATTCCTATTTCGATGATCTGAGAGAATGGAGATTTTCACGTCTGTTTGCCTGGATTCGCGGCCGGCGTCACAGCCAGCCGGAGGCAGCAGGCGATTGAGTACTGGATAGGAGGACTCCCCTCCTTTACTCCTTGGGGCTTTGCACAACAAATCGCGCTGGAGGAACTTGCTCCGAAATACGCACGGCATTCGCCGATCGCCAATTTGGAACATCCTTGTGCAATCGGCCTTATCGTTAACTTCGCGGCACAACGGATCGCTAAGGGATAGTGCACAAGGATGTTCCAAATTGGCGATCGGCGAATGCTGATTGCGTATCCGGGACTTCTCTCCGATTCGTTGTGCAAAGCCACTCCTTGACGAAGGAGGGGAATTCCCTGCCCGAGAATCCACAGTTAAGACAGGTTTGACTATCAATCCCCGCAACGCATATTTCTTTGGAGTTTCGCATGAAAATTAAGAAAACCTTGGTGTACGTGTTTCTGTCTATCGTGATGACTGCACCGCTCGGGGCGCAGTCCACTCAGTCCACGAATTGGGTGGAGGACTTCTTGCGACGCTATCAACCGCCCAGCGCCTCAGCGCCATCAGCAGTTTCGTCGCAGACTCTCACAGCCGCCGGACAGGTTTTTCAAGCGGGCGTGGCGCCCATCACGCTCCAGGACATCATCAATCTGATGCTGGAACGCAACCTGGATATCCAGTCCAACCGCTTCAGTCCCCGTTCTTCGTACTATTCGAGCCTGGTCTTTTACCGCGCTCTCCAACCGTCGATCCGATTCACAGGAACAGCGAGCCGGAATACCTCCGCCAGCACCACGCAGCTCAACGGCGCCACGGCGCTCAGTCAGCTCCGGCATAACTTCGCGGTGAACTTCTCGCAGGCGCTTCCAACCGGAACAAGCGTGGCGGTGGACCTCACGATGAACCGCACCTCGTCCAACAGCGCGTTCAACACATTCAACCCGTCCTACAGCAGCGCGCTCACGTACACGCTCGGACAACATATCCTGCGCGACCGTGGAAGCGTGATCAACAAGCGTCAGATCGTGGTCGGCGAGAACAATGAGAAGATTTCCGAGACCCAGTTCGAAATCCAGGTGACCAACCTCGTGGTTCAAGCGCAGAAGGCATACTGGGACCTGGTATTCGCCAATGAAGACCTGAAAGTGAAACGCAATTCGCTCGATCTCGCGGAACGGACTTTGACCGAGAACCAGACAAAGGTCGAAATCGGGACCATGGCGCCGATTGACGTGGTGCAAACGCGAACGGAAGTGGCTTCGCGACGGGGCGACCTTGTGACGTCGACGTACTCGGTCACGCAGACGGAAGACCAGATCAAGAAGTTAATCTCGAACGACAAAGACCCGTCCATGTTTCTGCTCAAACTGAACGCGCAGGAATCGCCGCAGCGTCCTGGATCTGTAAGCATTCCGATTCTCGAGGACGCTATTAATATCGCGATCGAGAACAGGCCGGAGATTCGGCAGGCGGAACTGGACCTGAAAAATAAGGATCTCGATGTCACATATACATCTAATCAAAAGCTCCCGATTCTGGACATCACCGCCACATATTCCCAAAACGGAACCGGCGGTACGCAGACCAGACGCGGCCAGCTCGGCCAGACCCAAGTCCTGGAGGTGATTCCGGGCGGCATCTGGGACGCTTTCGGGCAGGTTTTCACCTTCCCACCGTCCTTTTCCAGCCACCGCTTCTCCGGGTATTCCTTGGGTTTCTCCCTCACGATCCCGCTCAGTAACCGCGCGGCCGCAGCGGATCACGACCGCGCCATCACGGAGAGACAGTTATCGATAAGCAAAATAAACGGCATCCTTCAACAGATCCTCTTAGACGTACGCAATGCGTTGACTCAGGTGGACATGACGCGCGCGAAAATCGAGACGAGTGAGCTGACTCGCCAGTTGGCCGAACAACGCATGGAAGCCGAGCGAACTAAGTTCGATCTGGGCACCTCCACGCTGCGATTTGTGCTCGAAGAGCAGCGCAACGTGGCGCAGGCGCAAACGGCCGAGGTGCAGTCGTACGTTAATTTCACCAAAGCTTTAGTGGATCTGGATAAGGCCATGGGTCTGACATTGAAACGCAACAACATCGAAATCGATAAAGCGCTTCAGCCGCCGGCCGTCGCCTCGGGTGCGCCGGTGGGGCGTGGCGCGAATTAGCGGAAAGGGGTATCCGCTTGACTCAGGTGGCCACTATATGTGGGCCGCAGATTCCCCTCCTTGGCAAAGGAAGGGCAAGGGGTGGTTCGGTCAATTTCCAAAACGATTCTGCGTGGTTGTTGCCCGAACCACCCCTAACCCCTCCTTTGCCAAGGAGGGGAATCTGCGGCCCACATATAGTGGCTACCTGAGTGGAGCGGATACCCATCTTAGCGGGATAGCAGCCGCGTAGCGGCGCCCGCTACGCGGCTTCAGACCAATGCCATGAATCCTCTCTACTTGAAAGAAGACGAAATCCACCAACTCGTCTCCATGCCTGAAGTCATCGGCGCGCTGGAAACCGCCTTTCGCGCTCAGGCCGGCGGCGGAGCCTTCACCAATCCGCGCCAGCGGTTGCGGATGCCCGCCGCCGCGTTGCACTTGATGGCGGCGCGGCTTCCCGGATACTTCGGATACAAGGCGTACACGACGGCCGCCTCCAAAACGAGGTTTCTCTTTTTTCTCTATCAAGAAGACACGACCGATCTGCTGGCAATCATGGAGGCGGACGCCCTTGGCCAGATCCGCACCGGAGCAGCCACGGGTTTGGCCACCCGCCTTCTCGCGAACGAAGACGCCGAGGAGGCGGTCCTCTTCGGCGCCGGCCGGCAGGCTGAAACCCAACTGCTTGGGATGGCCGCTGTGCGCGACCTGAAACGCGTTTGGATCGTGAGCCGCACGCCGGACAGCCGCAATGCGTTCATCGCGAAAATGCAACCGATGGTGAAGGCGGCTCTTGTCGCGCCAACGTCTGCGGAAGCCGCCGTCGGTGCGAGCCAGCTTGTGACAACCATAACGACAAGTCGCGAACCTGTCTTGAAAGGCGACTGGCTGCATCCCGGCCAGCATATCAATGCCGCTGGAGGGAACAGTCTGCTCCGTCGCGAACTGGACGATCGCGCCGTATTGCGCGCCAATTGCGTGGTGGTCGATTCCATCGAACAATCGGAGATGGAAGCCGGTGAATTCACCGGCGTCATCGAAACCGGCCGGCGGCGTTGGGAGGAGTTCATCGAGCTACGCGATGTGGCCGCCGGAAAGGCAGGCCGGCGCCATTCCACCGACATCACGCTTTTCAAATCGCTCGGAATTGCTCTGGAAGACGTCGCCATCGGAAAGCTCGTCTACGAGCGCGCCCTCGAACGGGGCGCGGGACGGCGGCTGGAACCCTAAGTACTGCATTTCAGAATTACGGTAATGTATGCCAGAAAAGATGAAGAGTGACCGTATTTGCGAAAAGCTGTACTAAGCCCGGGCTAGATCCCCAGTACATCTCGCGCGGTCGCTTCGAGCTCGATCGGCTTGGGCATATCCTTGACGATCTCGCCAGCCCCGTCTTCGGGTGTTTCGCCTGGATTGATAAAACGGTTTGCCTCAAGCCCTGCCTGCTTCGTATACAGTTCAAAATACCGGCCGCCCCTTCGCAGCAGTTCCTGATGAGTGCCACGCTCGAGAATCTGTCCGCCGTCAAGAACCAGAATCCGGTCCGCGCCGCGAATGGTGCTCATGCGATGCGCGATCACAAATGTCGTGCGTCCGCGCATCAGCACAGCCAAACCTTCCTGAATGTAGGCCTCGCTTTCGGTATCCAGGCTGGATGTCGCTTCATCAAGGATGAGGATTCGTGGCGATGCCAGGATGGCGCGAGCGATTGCCACTCTCTGGCGCTGTCCCCCCGATAACTTGACGCCCCGCTCGCCAACGATCGTGTCGTACTGCTGCTCGAAGCGCTCCGCGAATTCAGCGACCCGCGCGATTCGCGCGGCGCTCAGTACTTCATCATCAGAAGCGTCGGGACGCCCGAAAAGAATGTTCTCTTTGATCGTCCCGTCGAACAGAAAGTTATCCTGTAGCACGACTCCAAGCTGCGACCGATATGAGTCCAGACTGACTGTGGACAAATCCATATCGTCCACGAACACCTTGCCGGCGGCGGGCTTGGCGAACGCCGCAACAAGCCCGATCAGCGTGCTTTTACCGGAACCCGAAGGTCCTACCAGGGCCGTGACCGATCCCGGAACCGCTTCAAACGAAACATCACTCAGAACCGGTTTTCCCGGATCGTATTCGAAGAAGACCTTGTCGAACCGGATGCGCCCATGGATTGGCCCGATCGCCTGCGTGCGCTCCGGATCCTGGTCCTCCGGTTGTTCGGAGAGGACCTCGTGCATCCGGTCGAGCCCGGCGAACGCCTCGCTGATCTGATTGCCGATCCCGACGATCTGAAAAACCGGCGCCACCATGAATCCCATGTACAACGTGTAGGCGAAAAACTCACCAACCGTCATGGCGCCGCCGAGAAGTATGCGGCCTCCGACAATCATTACCGTCACGGTGACGAGTCCCATGAACAAGGTCGACGTGAATCCCATGGCGGCCTGAGCCAGCATTGTCTGCCGCACCTGGTCGAACAGCCGCAGCGCGCCGGCGGCGAAGGTCTGTGCTTCGCGGTCCTCGGCATGAAACCCCTTGATGACGCGCACGCCGCCAAAGGATTCTATAAGACGGCCCGTGACATCGGCGTTAATACGGGCGCGTTCGCGATACATCGGACGGATTTTTCCGAAAGAGATGCGCACGATCAATCCGAACGCGGTCATGAAAGCCAGTGCGAGAAACGTCATTGTGGCGCTGATTCGCAGTAGAAGGAAGAATGCAAAGACTGCCGTGCACAAACCGCCAATGAACTCCACCAGACCCGTGCCCACCAGATTACGTACGCCTTCGACGTCGGACATCACACGGGAAACCAGAACGCCGGTCTTGTTCGCGTCGTAGTAACGCACCGTTAGCTTCCCGATGTGCCGCTGCACCCGAATGCGCATGTCCGCAATCAGGCGTTGCGCCGAAGTGCTGAGAAGTTTCACCAGGAAGTACGAACTGATGGCCTGCACAAGAACCGCCGCGCCGACTGCCCCCGCCAACGGGATCAGGAGTTCCTGCCGCCGCCGCAAGACCACATCATCGATGAGATATTTTGTCGATCCCGGCAACACGAGGCCCGCAGCGCGATTGATACAGATGAGGACGAGCCCGCCCGCAAACAACCCCTTACGCGGCCACAGCAAATCCCGAAGGTCTCTATAGATGTGCGAAGCGCGCAGAGGCTTCTTAGAAGGCTTGGAATACATCTCGTCCATCCTAGTGTGGCGTCACACGTAATTCTTGACAACTGTTCTGACTGTAGGCGCGGTCTCTGACCTGACGATTACCCACACGTGAGACGGGGAACCGCGGATGAGAATTGGGAACTGATTGATGATTAATGATTAATGCATTTGGCCGGATGAGAAATGAAGGCGACTCGATTCAATGCCTTCACCCATCTTCCAAGTACATTAACCATTAAATCATCAATCAGTTCTCAATTCTCATCCGTGGTTCCCCGTGTCAAGTGTGTCCGCCCGTCAGGTCTCTGACCGCGCGTTTTCTGTTTCGCTTCTGATAGTTCGCATCCTCAAGCGAAAAACGCGCGGTCAGAGACCGCGCCTACAGTCAGAACAGTTGTCAAGAATTACGTGTGACACCATCCTAGCAGGTCTTGCGCGTCAATCGCCCGTTTGACGCGCTCCCCTGTGTCGGGTAGAGTAAGGCGCTCCGAATCCATCCAGCATGCGATCCCAAGGAGGTTGCGGCTGTGTCCACACAAGAGCTTCGAATTACGCCGATGAGCACGGGGATGGTGCTCGACGGAGCGTTCCGTCTCTACGCTCAAAACTTTCCACTCATGCTGGGAATCACGGCGATCCTCAATGTGCCATTGCTTCTTGTGACCGGGCTGATGACAGCGCCAATTCTATTCCCGGGAGTCCGCAGTCCCCTTGGGACCCTGGCGGCGCTTGCCGGCGCGCTCGGAACGCTGGTGGGATTCCTGATTGTGTACCCGCTCATTACCGGGGCCATGACAAAGGCCGTGAGCGAACGATATCTCGGAAATCCGGTCACGGTTGGCTCCGCATTGAAGGAAGCATGGGCCAGTATCGGAACACTACTGTTGAACCAGATGATCGTGGGAATCGTTGTGGCCGTCGGTTTCCTCCTTCTGGTGGTGCCTGGAATTCTTTGGATGTTGTCTTATTCGCTGGTGGTTCCGGTTGCCATTCTCGAGACGAGAGTTCGCCACCTGCATTCGCTAACGGGCGACTCGACGAGAACAACGGTCCAGAGTCCGGATCGCGCGGAGATCCGGCGACGCAGTTGGAAACTGGTCCAGGGGAACCGCGGGAAGGTTTTCGCCGTGTTGGCCGTATTTTTTGTGATGCAGATGCTGCTTGCCTATGCGGCAAATCTGATCGTGCAAGGGAGTTTTCAGGCGGGATCGAATCTGGCCACGATTTTCCAATCCATGACCGGCAATGTTGTCAATATCCTTGTGTATCCGCTGCAAACGATCGCAGTCACACTGCTCTATTACGATCTTCGAATCCGGAAGGAAGGGTTCGACCTGGAAATGTTGAGCCACGCGATTGGCAGTCCTGCAATCAACTCATGATACAGGCGGCCACTCCGGAACAGGTTCGGCGAATCACACAAGATATCCTTTCGCGGCCGGAGTTTCGGCAAAACCAAACGTGGACGCAGTTCTTGATCGAAAATGTCTTTAGATGGCTCCGGGCGATAGCGGAGTGGTCGGGACAAAACCCGGGTCTCTACAAAGTCCTCGTCGTCACACTCACAATTATTCTTGCCGTGCTCGTGATTCACATTGTGTATACGGTCGTTCGCGAGTTCGCATCGCTGCGTGAAAGCTCCGCCGACGAAAGGAGCAGGAGGTCTCTCGGAGCGCTCGAAGGCGTCGCTGAAAACTGGACCGAAGCATTCCGGCTGGCGAAGGCCGCGCTGGATGCGGGCGACCTGTACCGCGCCCTCTGGATTACGCATCGGATTCTACTGTCCGCGCTTGACCGCATGGATCGGGTGAAGTTCGCGCGCTGGAAAACCAACACCGACTACATCCGCGAATGCCGCGGCGGCGACGCGGCTTCCGAGACGCTTGCCGAAGTCACGGCCGCCTACGAGAAGGTGGTTTACGCGCACCATGAATTCGATCGCGACCAGGCGGCGCGCTTCGTGGCAAAGGTTGAGGCCTTGGCAGGCGAGGCCGCCCGATGAAGATCGCATGGACGAATTGGCGAACCGCTGCCGTGGCGTCGGGGCTGTGCATTGTGCTCATTGTCATCATAGCCGCGCTATCCGCCAGCCCCTCCGACGATACGCTGCTCAGACGCCCTTCGACTTTCTTTACGGATCAAAGCGGCGCCCGGGCCATCTATCTCGTGCTCCAGCAGGTGCTGCCTTCGGCCGAGCAGTGGAGATTTCCGTTCACGGAATTGGAAAGGCCGTCGAATTCCGGCTTGTTGACTCTGATCGTGATGGGCCCAACGACCCAACTCGGCCAAACCGAAGCGGCGGCGCTGGACGCATGGATCGAGTCGGGCGGACAGTTGATCCTGGCCTCGCGCCCCGGATGGCCTATGCAAAAGCGCACGGGAGATGCTTTCGCGAAGAACTACCTCGACCGGCATGACCTCTACCCTCATGGAGGATTGAAGGGGGCGACCGCCCTTGCCCAAACGCAGATGAAGTCCGTAGGCAAGGGCAGGATCATCTATGTACCCGACAATTACGCCTTTTCCAACGAAACTCTCCGTACGAGCGACGACGCCCTCTGGCTGGCCGAGCAGTCGGCGGAATGGGGCGGCGCGGTAGGTTTCG
>Ga0066710_100003436_pt1 | contig 13503 bp, 8 predicted proteins | sample GraSoiAngelo_159_FD_79666 | JGI IMG/M metagenome (GOLD analysis project Ga0066710, IMG submission 79666) | Grasslands soil microbial communities from the Angelo Coastal Reserve, California, USA - 14_1009_16_40cm | ecosystem: Environmental > Terrestrial > Soil > Grasslands | place: USA...
CGTGCCGCGTCCACAGGGCGTGAATCGCGCCGACATTCAGGCCGATGGCATCGACGCGGTTGTCGTCGATCAGCTCGATGAGCGCCGGCACGACGTCCTTCTGCCCGCGCTCGACCAGCAGCCGCTGGGCGTGCAGGCGCCAGAACAGGTTGTCGCTCTTGAGCGCCGCGACGAGCTGCGGCGTCTGGGGCGAAGGCTGGGGGCGGATCGCAGCTACGGAACCCGGGAGCGGGACAGGAGATGGAGACTGCGCCTGCTCTTTAGGCATGGCCGGTGCCGCTTCCGACGCAGTCTTCGCCGCCGGTTCGGTCTGGGCCAGTTCTGTTGGAGCCGCGACCTCGGCAGGGGCAATTGCACGCTGCCGGGCAAACCAAAAGCCACCCGCACATAAAACGGCGAGGACGATAAGGGCGACTATAAGGAACGAACGTCGCATCCAGTTACTTTATCCGATGGTTGCCGGCATACAAGTTCATGCGTCGCTCACGCAGGAAGCCTACGAGGGTCTGCCCGCTCTCAAGGGCAAAATCCGCCGCCAGGCTTGACGGCGCGGACACCGCGGCGACGACGGGAATCCGCGCAGCCAGCGCCTTTTGCATGATTTCGAAGGAAGCGCGTCCGCTTACCATGAGGATATGCTCCTTGAACGGCAGTGACGCGTGCAGAAGGCCGTAACCTATGACTTTGTCGACGGCGTTATGCCGGCCGATATCCTCACGCGACACGATCAGTTCGCCCGCCGCCGAAAAAATCGCAGCCGCATGCAACCCGCCGCTGCGCGCAAAGGCCTCCTGCGCCTTGCGGAGCTTTTCGGGCAACCCCAGCAACACGTCACTGCTGATCCGCAATCGGCTCTTCAGCGGCTTAAAGTGCCGGTGCACATTTTCGATGCTGGCTTTGCCACACAACCCGCAACTCGATGACACAAAAACATTCCGTTTCAGCCGCTCCAGGTCAGGCGTGTTGCGCAGGAATAGATTAATTACATTTGTCGAATTTCGCGGGTGCGGCGCAATTTTGATCAGGTCCTTGCTTGAGGTGATGATCCCTTCGGTAACCAGGAAGCCCGCGGCCAATTCATCATCATGCCCCGGGGTTCGCATGGTGACGCCGACCGGCCGGGTGTCTACCTGAATTTCGAGCGGCTCTTCGAGCGCAAGCTCGTCCTTAGCGGCTTGGGGTCGCTCGCCGGCAACCCATCGCACCACCTCTTTGGTCTGTGTCATCGCAGCTTCTCCACGCGCACACGGGCGTTGTAGTCCGGCACGCCACCGAGGGCGTCCACCTTGCCGCGGGCGATGATGACGTTGCCCTCGGGCCAATGCACCTGGAGATTGCCGCGCGCGATCGGCGCGAGGAAAACTCTGCACTCCAAGCGGCCAAGCTGGTTGACGAGGGCCACATGATCCCGATTTGTCACGTGAAGCTGCGCGGCGTCTTCGGGATTCATGAATACTGCATCGCGCGCCGCGCCGGTAAGTGGATCAAGGCCATCGTAAATCAGGGTGTTAAACTGTTTGCCGCGCCGCGTGCTGACTTCAAATGTGCCAGCTTCGCCACGCGTCTCCGGCAACGCGACGGCGCGAAAATGCGCTTTGCCATCACTGGTGGCGAACTTGCCGTTCGCGCACAGATGCGGGCCACCATATTGGACTGCGTCGCCGGTCTTCTCGAGCCGCTGAACGCCATCATAGAACGGCACAATCTTCGCGATCTCATCCCGGATCGCTTGGCCGCTCTGACAGCCGAGCAGGACTGCTCGTTCCGGATGCATCGCCGTGGCGAGTTCGAGCAGGATCTTCCACTCTGCTTTGGCTTCTCCGACCTGGCGCGGAATTTCCGGGCTGAACACGATACGCCGTTCGGTAATCGTTTCCGTCCCGCCGTCGTCCTGCTCGTAACGGGTCTTCGCGGGCAGAAGCAGCACCTCCTCCTTCGGCTCAAGGAACATCTGGTCGGTCAGAATGATGTCCTGATGAATGCGCAACGGAATGTTGCTCATCGCTCGCGCGACATAGTCCGGCTCGGGCAAGGTCCGCAGAAAATTTCCGCCGAGGCAGTAAAGCATGTCCAATTCGCCGCGCGCGCCGGCTTCGACCATTTCGGTGGCGGTGAGTCCCGGCTCGGCAGGAACCGTAAATCCGTACTGCTTAGACAACATCGTGGCATTGTCCGCATTGATCGGCTTCCCTCCCGGAAACGCCGTCGAGTACGCCCCCATTTCGGCGCCGCCCTGTACCCCCGAGTGCCCGCGGATCGGCATCAGCCCGCATTTGTCGCGCCCGACGAACCCTTTGAGCAGGCCAAGATTGAGGATCATCGACACGGCGTCGCCGCCGAACTTGTGCTGCGTGATCCCCATGCTCCAGACGAGCACGGCGGTTTTGGCGTCGCGGATCAATTCGGCGAATTCCTGCATGCTCTCGCGCGACAGGCCGGATTGTTTGGCGAGTGTGTCCCACTTCAGCTTTTCGCATGCAGCTCGCAGTCCGCGGAAATCTTCCGTGTGCTTCTCGATGAATGCTTTGTCGTGCCACTTGTTCTCGATGATGGTTTTGATGACCCCATAGAGAAACGCGATGTCACCGCCCTGCGACACTGGGAACCAGTAATCCATGATGTCGGTGCCGAAGAGCGCGCTCTTGAGAGTCGAAGGCACCCAATAGCGGTCCATGCCGGGCTCGCGATAGGGATTGACCATCACCACTTTCGTTCCGCGAGCCTTCGCCTCATGAATATATTTTGTAGTGACCGGCTGATCGTTTGCGGGGTTTGCGCCAAAGAAGATCAGCAGGTCGGTGCCCCACCAATCCTTGTAGCTGCAGGTCGTGGCGGCGACGCCGAGCGCGTATTTCATGGCACCGGTGGATGGCGAGTGGCACAGGCGCGCAGCGTTATCGACGTTGTTCGTGCCGAAAAGGCGGGCGACTTTCTGTGCCACATAATAAACCTCGTTGGTAATGCCGCGCGAAGTGAGGAAAAACGCAATGCGCTTAGGGGGACTTCCGCGAATCCGCTTCGCCATGATCGCGTAGGCTTCGCCCCAACTGATCCGATGGAAACCGGGCTCGCCTTTGCGCCGCAGGGACGGATACGGAATGCGGCCGAGCTCGCGCAGTTCTGCATTGCTGCGGCCGCGGAGCTTTGAAACTTCTGCGAGCAATTGCGGATCGAATCCCGCCATCGTGTTGAGCCTCAGCAGATTCAGGCGCGTCATGCAGAGATGCACGCCCTCGATCGTCCAATCATGGAAACCGGCGACGCCCAGCGCGCAGCCATCGCAAACGCCGCGGCTAAGGACCTTCCAGGCATACGGCAGATTGTCCCTGTTCTTCCACGCAATGCGCGCCATGTCGCGAAAGTGCTGTGGTTTCGTCTGGCCGAGGCCAAACGGAACCGCCGCGCGCAACTTGTCCTTCCAGCCTCGTTTAATCCGGTGCGACATGCGATGACAGTTACATTTGTAACGCATTTCGCGGCTCGTTAAAACTGTAGAGTTGAGGCAGGAGTTGGCATGGGTGCATCTCAGTTTTTAGCACGTCTCAGGCAGGAAAGCGGCATCCTTCTACGAAGGCTGTGGAATGGCAAACTGTGGCACTATGGACTGCGGTGGCAGAGCGAAGCGGCGACACCGCTGTGGATTCGCCGCCTGACCTGTCATCGGTCACGGATTTTACCATCGCACGATGCAGCCAAAGCGGTGTCACCGCTTCGCTCTGTCACCGCAGTCCATATAACTCGGCCGCTGTCCATCGAAAGTGAGATGTGCCTGGTTGACATTGTGCGGGCGAATTTTGCACCGCATACTGCAAAGGTGAGTTTAGTTAACAATCCGGCGTTGGAAGCATTCGTCGCGCAGGTCGGCGATGAATTCGTGCTGGCGCAGTTGTTGATCCGCAGGATAAACGCCGGATTTGAGCTGAGGAATGTGGCCGATCGCGATACGAACAATCTCAAAGAGGTGAACGATCTGAAGCAAATGCGGGAATTGGCCCAGTTCACCGCCAGAGGCGACTTTCGACCACTCAAGTCGGCCCCGAATCTAGCGCGAGAATGGCGGATGCAAGCGCGCGATGCGGAGGAACTGGGGCTGGCACTGAATTATCTGTATCCGGGGGCGGTGGCGGATTGGTTTGCGGTGCGATCAGGGCGCGCTGCGGCCACGAATTATCGAGGATTCACCGCGCGCCAGACGGGGATGTATCGGATCACGGCGATGTTGCCGGATGAGCTTGCGGCCAATGCAACACGGGCGTGCTGCGATCTGAAGTTCTGCCTGAAACAAAGGTTGTGGGCAGTGCCGCGTCTGCCCACGGACGATGAAAAGGACAAGAGCGCGATTCCGTGTTTGGAACCGTGTGCGATCATGCTTGAATTTGCACGAAAGGTGATGCGTATGGAACAGGAAGAAAAGACCACGCTCAGTTTGTCTGGGTCGGAGCGGGAAACGTTGATTGCGGCGTTGCAAAGAGCGCGCGAGGACTCGCGGAGCTCATCCCTCCCGGTCCGAGAAGCCGATTTTGCACATGAACTGAACCCAAGGCGGGTCGAGTTGTTGTTAAACCGCCTCAAGTCTGGCATGGTAAAGGACGGATGAGAAATTTGATCTTAGTTTCGGTGGTGCTGGCGCTCGTTGCGACAGGATGCAAAAAACAGCCACGGGTCACGGATTCAAAAGCGGCGTCAAAGCCGCAAGCGCAAGCCCAGGTGGCGCCCGTGGCGGAGGAGAGCAGTCCCGCGGTGTTGCCGGGAGACATTCTAGACCAGGTGCCGCGCACTGAAGCTGACGTCGCATGGGCGGCGCTGGAAAAAGCGGCGCAGCCGCCCGAGTACCCGGACGAATGGTCGCTTAAGCAGCCTTCGCCAGAGGAGATTTCCGCCTTCGAAAAATCGAATTCCGTTTTGGCTGCAAAGGCAGCCGATAAGGCTCGTGAGTTTTACAAAAAGTATCCGAAGGATGCCCGCGTCGATGAAGCCAAGCAGCAGGAGTATCGGCTACTCGGCGTGGCGGTGCAGTTGGGCGCCACCAATCGGCTGGCGGACTTGCAGTCGCTGGAAGGGGAACGCTTGAAGGACCCGAGTCTCGACGAAGATGCGAAGCTCGAGTTGCGCATGCAGCAATTGCAGCGTTCGATGAGCACAAAGAAAGACGCGAAGATGGCGGACAATCTTGAGGCGCTGGAAAAGAACGCGCGCGAACTACAGAAGGAATTCCCGAAACGGCCGGAAGTTCAGGCGCTGTTGCTTTCCACTGCGGAGGGATGGCTCGGTCAGAACGAAGTCGAGAAGAGCCGTAAGCTCGCCAAGGAAGTTGCCGCAGCCGAGTCTACACCAGACATCCAGGAAGCCGCCACGGGCTTGCTGAAAAAAGCGGAGCGCTTGAACAAGCCGCTGGATCTGAAGTTTAAGGCTGTGGACGGCCGCGAAGTTGATCTACAGGCGATGAAGGGCAAAGTCGTGCTGGTGGATTTTTGGGCCACATGGTGCGGGCCTTGCATGAAGGAATTGCCGAACGTGAAAACGGCTTACGAAAAGTTGCACGGTAAGGGATTCGAAATTGTCGGCATCAGCTTCGATCAGGACCAGGACAAGCTTGAGTCCGTCGTGCAACGCGAGAAAATGGCGTGGCCGCAGCATTTTGAATCGGGGGGTCAAAATAAATTCGGACAGGAGTTCGGCATCAGCGGCATTCCCACGATGTGGCTCGTCGATAAAAAAGGTAATCTGCGGGACCTGAACGCGCGGGACGATCTCGCGGGCAAAGTCCAAAAGTTGCTCGCGGAAGACTGATCGGCGCATGGCAGTCCCTCCGCCATTGCCCAACGCGATACTGCAGGCGAAGGATTTGCAGGATTTGCGCACGGCGAAATCGCTGTTGGAAAATCCCGGGCTGGCCATGCGGCTCGCGAATCTCGTCGGTACGCCGATCGAGAAAGGCTTCAAGCTGTTGCCGCAGGGTTGGACTGATGCCGTGCATTCCGCAGCACGCCGAGCCTTGATGCGCGCGCTTGATGTTGCCGTGGCGTCCTTGGGAAAACGACCGCGCACGATGGCTTCGGAGAAACTCCATAAAATCCTGGTGGGCGCCTCCGGCGGTTTGGGCGGGGCGTTTGGATTGGCAGCACTGCCGGTGGAACTGCCGGTCTCGACGACCTTCATGCTACGCTCAATCGCTGACATTGCGCGCAGCGAAGGGCACGATTTGCGGTCCGCGTCCGTAAAGCTGGCGTGCCTGGAAGTCTTTGCCCTGGGCGGCCCCTCGAAGGCTGACGATGCTTCAGAGAGCGGGTATTGGGCCATTCGGGCTGCGCTCGCGAAAGCGATATCCGAAGCCGCAGCTTACGTGACTCAGCGCGGGACGATCGAACGCTCCGCGCCCGCAGTCGTACGCTTGGTGACCGCAATCGCCGCTCGCTTCGGCGTGATTGTCTCAGAGCAAGTGGCAGCGAAAGCGGTTCCTGTCATCGGTGCCGCGAGCGGTTCCGTCATCAATATACTATTTATGGACCACTTCCAGGACATGGCCCGCGGACATTTTATTGTGAAGCGGCTCGAAGCGAAGTATGGGGCGGCGCGGATAAAAGAGGCGTATCATCAGTTGGAATAACGAGCACGCCAGCACTCTCTAGGAATGACCAATCACCAATAACCAATAACCAAGCACCACATTCGTGTTTGGGATCTGTGCTTCTCTGGTGCTTGGTTATTGGTGATTGGTCATTCAACTGCTCTCAGCCGCGCGAGCAGCCCTGAGTATCTCATTTCGGTCCGATTATTCTTCACGGCAATCGCGAGCGCTTTGCGCTGCCCGACGAGAACCACCAGTTTTTTGCCGCGCGTGATGCCGGTGTAAATCAGATTGCGCTGCAGCAGCACGAATTGCTGCGTCGCAATCGGGATCACAACCGCCGGGAATTCGCTCCCCTGTGACTTGTGAATGGTGATTGCGTACGCTAGCGACACCTCGTCCAACTCGCCGTAATCATAAGTCACATCGCGGTTTTCATATCGGATCACGACCTCGTGCTCTTCCGGATCAATGCTGCAGATTTGCCCGATGTCGCCGTTGAAAACGTCTTTGTCGTAATTATTCTCCGTCTGAATCACTTTGTCGCGCACACGAAATTGCCAACCGAACTTCTCGACATGCGGTTCGTTTGCCCGCGCGGGATTCAGCGTGTCTTGCAAGCGTGCGTTCAATTCGCGGATGCCGAGTGAACCGCGATTCATCGGCGCAAGAACTTGCACATCGCGAATTCGATCGAGACCGAACTTCGCTGGGATTCGGGTTTTGATCATGTCCAGCAGGGTTTCGGCAATCTGTTCCGGTTCGGGGCGCTCGACAAAGAAGAAATCAGAATCAGATCCTTTCTCCGGTAGCTCTGGCAAGAGGCCGGCATTTACCTGGTGCGCGGAAGTAATGATTTTACTGTTTGCCGCCTGGCGGAAAACTTCCGTGAGGCGCGCGACCGGAACGACGCTGCTGTCGATCAAATCGCGAAGCACCATCCCGGGTCCGACCGAGGGGAGTTGGTCCACATCGCCAACCAGCAGCAAGCTCGCGCTTGATGGAAAGGCGCGAAGGAGCCGGTTCATCAGCGGCAAATCAACCATGGAGCATTCATCGACGACCAGGAGATCGCATTCGAGCGGATTGCTTTCGTCGCGATCGAACGCCCCGGCGCCGCGCGCTTCCAGAAGCCGGTGAATGGTTTTCGCCTCCATACCGGTGGTCTCGAACAGGCGCTTGGCCGCGCGACCGGTCGGGGCACACAGGGCGCAACGAACTTTTTTCGCACGAAGAATCTTCAGGATCGCATTGACGATGGTCGTTTTGCCCACGCCCGGACCGCCAGTGATCACGAGAACGCGATTCGTGAGCGCCTCGGTAACTGCATCGCGCTGAGTCGGCGCGAGCGACATGCCGGCCTTCGCTTCAAACCATTCCAGCGCTTTCGGTATATCAATCACGGGATACCGCGAGGTGGATTTCGCAAGCGCGCGAAGGAGTGTAGCCACGTAATCCTCGGCTGCTTTGATGCGTGGCAGGAAGATCAGGTCCTCATCGCCCACTTTGTCGCGCACTAATCCGCCGCTCGCAAGCGTGCGATCCAGCGCCTGGTCCACGAGCTTTTCGTCGACTGTGAGCAGCCGCACGGCCTCGTCCTTCAGGAGCTGCAAGGGCAACGCGCAGTGCCCGGCGCTCATCGCTTCGCCGAGGACGTGTTCGAGGCCCGCGCAGGCGCGCAGCAACGAGTCCGGCGCGATTCCAATGCGCTGCGCGATCTGGTCGGCGGTCTTGAAACCGATCCCGTGGATTTCGTTTGCCAGCAAGTACGGATTCGCGCGCACGCGTTCGATCGCGCTCTCGCCGTAGGTTTTGTAAATACGCACCGCGCGGCTGGTGCTCACGCCGTGCGAGTGCAGGAACACCATGATCTCGCGAATGATCTTCTGGTCCGCCCAGGCGGCTTTGATCTTGCCGCGGCGCATTGGGCCAATCCCTTCCACTTCCTGCAATCGGCCAGAAAAGTTTTCAATGATGTCGAAGATTTTATCGCCGAACTTCTCCACCAGCTTTTTCGCATAAACCGGCCCAATCCCCTTTACCATTCCGCTGCCGAGATATTTCTCGATCCCCTCAAGCGTCGTCGGCGGCGTGCTCTTGATCAGCGTCGCGCGAAACTGCAGGCCAAATTGAGCGTCGCGCACCCATTGGCCTTCCGCCGTCAGCCATTCGCCCGCACTGACTGATGGAAGTGTGCCAACCACGGTGACGACGTCGCGGTGACCTTTGGCTTTGACCTTCACGACCGCGAAACCGTTCTCTTCGTTGAAAAACGTAACGCGCTCGACGAGTCCGGAGAGGCTCTCGACTGCAGGGTTCTGAGGGCGCTTCTGCTGCATACGCGCGTGCAGCTTGCGGGAAATTCGGCCAACAAACAACTTTGTAACATCGATTTTGTCGGCTACGTTCGTGCCGCATGAGTTCGTTGCCGAAACCGGAGGTCATCCTGACCCACGAAAGCGACTTGGATGGGTTGGTGGCCGGAGTATTATTGCAACGCCTCGCGAAAAAGCTTTTTGGGGAGGACATTCGACTCGAGGCATTTCATTACCACACGTGGCGGCAGCGCGAGCCGCGCGAAGCTGCAGCCTGGGTCACCGACATGAGTTTCGAAGCGCGCCTCGACAAATCCAATTGGGTCATCGTGGATCATCATGCCACTGAGGTCACTCCGCGGAATGCCCGCCTGATTCACGATTTGCAAAAGTCGGCCGGCTTACTCGCGTACGACCTTTGCCGCGAACACGGCTTGGGTTCATCTCAACTCGATCGCCTGGTGCATCTGAATAACGTGTCCGACCTGTTTCTCGACACCGATCCTGAATTCGTGCTGGCGAATGATTACGCCAATCTCGTGAAAGTTTACGGCTTCTGGAATCTGCACGCGGTGATCGGCGGCGAACTGGAACGTCTGATCGATCATCCCTTGCTGCAGGTCATGGAACTCAAGCGCAAGATCGAGGACCCGCTCGGGTTGGAATGGAGCCGCCGCAACGTGGCCGAGATCACGCCAAATGTAGGATTCGTCGATACGGTCATCGGCAACAACAACATCATTGTCCACCAATTGCTCGAGCAAAAGGCGACACCTTACAACGTGCTGCTCACGCTGTTTCGCCGGCCGAATGGACTCATCATCGCCAGCCTGCGCAGCCGAAACGGCGAGGCCATTAAAGTCGCCGAGAAACTGCAAGGCGGCGGCCACGCCAACGCCAGCGGGGCAACTCTTCCCAAATCCGTCCGTGCTATCGATGACGCCGTCGAATATTTGCGCACGGTCCTGAACCCGAAGCCCGCGTCGATCAATAACTTGGAAGGGTTGTTCTCCGCCTTGGAAAAAAAGTAGCCGTCGCAAACGGAATTCATTTATACCGCTGTTCGCGTGATCGCCTGAGGTTGCAGATTCCAAAGCGGCAGAGGACTGCCGCAGTCCAAAACCTATCGGAATTCGGGAAGCGTCCTGGAATGCGGCAGTCCTCTCCCGCTTTGGATAGTATATTGCACGGGTTAAACCGGCCTTTTGCTTTGACAAACAAGTGACCGACTTTTAGCTTTGCGCAACCTCGATTGGATGGGGTCGTAGCTCAGTTGGTAGAGCACCACAATGGCATTGTGGGGGTCAGGGGTTCGAATCCCCTCGGCTCCACCATCCTTCTTAGATAACTTATACCTGTGAGCGACGCGCTCCCATTCGTAACCGTGATTATCCCGACGCGGCCGGGCCAGGAAAGTATCCCGGCGCTCAGGGCCGCGCGGCAGTTGCGCTACCCGCCGGGCCAAATGGAATTCTGCATCGCGCGCGGACGCCAACCCGCCGTCCAGCGCAATGAGGCGATTAAGTCGGCGAAAGGCGAAATCATTTACTTCCTCGATGATGACGCGCAGCCGCGACCCGAAAACCTCGAACGAGCTGTCGCAATTTTTCGCGATCCCAAAGTGAAGATGGTCGGCGGACCTAGCCTCTGTCCCGCAGATGCGCCGCTGATCGAACACGCATTTGCGGTGACGCTCAGCAGTTGGCTCGCGTTTGGTCCGAGCCGCGCCCGATACGAAGCCGTTGGCAAAGCGCGAGCGTCCAGCGAAAAAGAATTGATCCTCTGCAACCTGCTCGCGCACCGTGATGCGCTCGTCGAACTGGGCGGGTTCGATGCCTCGCTTTACCCTAACGAAGAAAACGCGCTCATGGACAAACTCCAGCAGCGCGGAGCCATCCTGATCTATGATCCGGAAATCGTGGCGTATCGCCGTCCGCGACCGACCGTGCGGGCATTTATCAAAATGCTCTTGAACTACGGGCGCGGCCGCGCCGAACAATTCCGGATCCACCCTACACCTGGATCGGCGTTGAATTTCGTCCCTCCGCTCTTTTGCCTGTACCTGGTGCTTTGCCCTTTGCTCGTATGGTGGGGCGAGACTCCGTCGAGCCTTCCGCTGCTGCCCCTCGCCGGCTACGCGTTGGCTGTCGTGGCGCAAACCTTGTATTCAGCGACAACGAAAAATCCAGTGCACGCGTTGCTGGCGATGCCGCTGATCACTCTTACGCACATCTTTTACGGCCTGGGTTTCTGGCGTGGATTGTTTACTCGGTTGCGTGCCAGGACATCGCTGGACAGCGAAGTCACACTGGAGCGCGCATGAAATCGGCGTTGTCGGCCGTCTGGAAAAAAGCTGTCGCCGCAGCGCCCGACCCGGAGCGAGTTACGCATTACGTAAAGGAGCTTGCGTTGAAAGGCGCGTCTGCCGAGCAAGCCCGTATTCTCGCCGCGCTGTTCAGCGGATCGCCCGCCTCGGCTGAGCTGCTCCGCCGCCACCCGCAGTGGATCGACTCGCAGCTCCAACCCGAAACGCTCCAGCATCCGCGCCGGGAGCAAGGGATGCGACGCGAACTCGCGGCTGCGGCGCTGCCGCAGATTCGAGAGTTCAAGCAACGCGAGATGGTTCGTATTGCCGCGCGCGACCTCGCTCGCCTTGCTGACCTCAACCAAATCATGGAAGAAATTTCAGCGGTCGCGGATGTTTGCCTCAGTGCCGTGTTCGAGCATTGCCGCAAGGAGCTGAATCAGAAACTCGGCAAGCCGTACCACCTCGACGCGGACGACAACTGGCGCGCCACCGAATGCGCCGTGCTCGGCATGGGCAAGCTCGGCGGCCGGGAACTGAACTACAGTTCGGACGTTGACGTGCTTTTCGTGTACTTAGATGAAGGCGCGGTCTTCAAGGAACCGCCGCGCAAGGGCGCAAAACCCCAATCGCTCAAGAACCATCAATTCTTCAAACGCCTCGCCGAAGCGTTCATCGCTGAGATAACCCGTCCCGCGCCCGAAGGCGTGCTCTACCGCATCGACTTGCGGTTGCGGCCGGAAGGCGATTCCGGTCCGCTCGCGCGCTCGCTCGGCAGTTACGAAACCTACTACGTTCAATGGGGCCAGGCCTGGGAGCGCATGATGCTCATCAAGGCGCGCACCGTGGCCGGCGACCAATCGCTCGGCGCCGAGTTTCTCGAAATGGTGCAGCCATTTCGTTACCCCCGTTCGGTCGATGAAGGATTTCTGCGCGAAATTGGCGCGATGAAGGATCGCATCGAGCAGGAAGTCATCAAAGCCGGCGAGATCGAACGCAATGTGAAGCTCGGCCGCGGCGGCATTCGCGAGATTGAGTTTGCCGCGCAATCGCTCCAGGTGATTCACGCGGGGCGAACTCCCTTTCTGCAAACGCCGCAAACGCTGCCCGCCCTGGAGAAACTGGTTCAGTACCAGCTCCTCAAGCGTGATGAAGCCAAAGGACTCGAAGAGGCATATCGCTTCTTGCGCGATCTCGAGCATCGGCTTCAGATGGAGCATTATCTCCAAACGCACACCATTCCCACGGCTCCAAAATTCCGGGAGCGGCTCGCCGCTTTAATGGGCTTTGCGAATCGCAAACAGTTCGACGTGACTCTCGCCAGCCACACCACACATGTGCGCACGGTCTACGAAGGGTTGTTCAAGGGCGAGGAGGCAACGTCGAAGACACCGCCGCTCGAAGCCGCGCCCGACGAATGGAAAGCAATTCTGCGCGAGCATTCATTCCGCGATCCCGGAAAATGTTACCGTCTGCTGCTGGAATTCGCTCATGGGCCGGGTTATGTCCACGTGTCGCCACGAACTGTCGAGCTGGCCATGCAATTGGTCGGCAAGTTCCTGGCGCTCTGCCCAAAACGAAGCGACAAAGAACTCAAGCCGCACGCCTTATCCGATCCGGATCGTGTGCTTACTCGCATCGATACCTTCATCGCGAATTACGGTTCACGCGCGATGCTCTTCGAGACCTGGGCCGGCAATCCCGCCTATTTCGAACTGATGCTGCTGCTCTTCGATCGCTCAGAATTTCTCGCTGAGCTGGCCATCCGTATGCCGGACTTGGTCGACGGCCTCGTGATGAGCGGTTATTTGCGCCGGCGCAAGACCAGTCCTGAAATCCTGGAAGAACTTCGTCACGGAACCAAGGACGCGGACCAGCTTCTTTGGCTCCGCCGGTACCATCAAACCGAACTGATGCGCATTGGCCTGCGCGATATTCTTGGCCTGGCAGACTTCGAGCAAAATCTCGCGGAACTTTCCGGGCTGGCCGATGCCTGCCTCGAATACGCGACTGAAGCCGTACTGCGCAAACACAAGATCACAAAAGCGCCATTCGCGATTATTGGACTCGGTAAACTCGGCGGCCATGAAATCAACTACGGTTCCGATCTCGACCTGATGTTCGTCGCCGAAGACAGCGCGAAAAATCTGCCGAAATTGCAGCGCATCGCCACGGAAATCCTGGACATGCTGTCGCGCCAGACCGAACTCGGCGTCGCGTTTGTGACCGATACGCGTTTGCGCCCGGACGGCGAAAAAGGCCTGCTGGTGAACACTTTGCGCGCGTATCAGGATTATTACCAACGCCGCGCGCAG
>Ga0066710_100003439_pt1 | contig 13501 bp, 9 predicted proteins | sample GraSoiAngelo_159_FD_79666 | JGI IMG/M metagenome (GOLD analysis project Ga0066710, IMG submission 79666) | Grasslands soil microbial communities from the Angelo Coastal Reserve, California, USA - 14_1009_16_40cm | ecosystem: Environmental > Terrestrial > Soil > Grasslands | place: USA...
GGTCTTGCCCGAGGACAAGATCGCGATCAAGTACCGCTACTCGGCATTCATTCCCTATCCCTCGGAACTGGATGACCTGCTCCGCAAGCACGGCATCGACACGCTGCTCGTCACCGGCGTGGCGACCAGCACGTGTTGCGAGTCGACCGCACGTGACGCCGCCATGTGGGGCTACCGCACGATCATGGTGTCGGACGGCAACGCCGACCAGACGGATGCGCTGCACAATCACACACTGGGCAAGTTCCTGGTGACCTTCGGCGACGTTCAGGCGACCGACGAATTGCTCACGAGGTTGAAGGGTGCGTAAAAGGCGCACGACCCGTGCCCTTCACAGCGCCTTCAGCATCGTGTCGGCGCCGCTGACCTCGAACTTGCCGGGTTGCTCGACGTTGAGAGCCTTCACCACGCCGTCGTCGATCAGCATCGAGTAGCGCTGCGAGCGCACGCCCATGCCGCGCGCGGTCAGGTCCATGTCGAGGCCGAGCGCCTTGGTGAAGATCGCGCTGCCGTCCGCCATCATCCGCACCTTGCCCCCCGCCTTCTGGTCCTTGCCCCAGGCGCCCATCACGAACGCGTCGTTGACCGCGACGCACCAGACTTCGTCCACGCCCCTGGCGCGGAGCTTGTCGAAGTTCTGCACGTAGCTCGGGACGTGCCGGGCCGAGCAGGTGGGAGTAAACGCGCCGGGCACCCCGAAGAGGGCGATCTTCTTGCCCTTGGCGATCTCGCTCACCTTGAAGCTGTTCGGACCGATGGTGCACCCGGGGCGCTCGGTGTCGATCATCTCCGTCAGATTTCCATCGGGAATCCGGTCACCGACCTTGATGGCCATGGCGGTTCTCCTTTTCGTGGGCGCGAGGGTCGCGTCGCGACGTGCAGTATCCGACGGCTTCGCCGGAATTTCCAGCGTCAGCTTCGGCCGAGCCAGGTCGGCCGCCACCAGTTCCAGCGCCCCATCAGCCGCATCGCCGCCGGCACCAGCAGCGCGCGGACGATCGTCGCGTCGACGACCACGGCGACCCCGATCCCGACGCCGACGGCCTGGATGATGACGGAGCGCGCCAATCCGAAGCCGAAGAACACCGCCGCCATGATCGCGGCGGCGCCGGTGATGAGCCGGCCGGTGCGCTCCAGGCCCGTCGCCACGGCCTGGGCATTGTCGCCGCTGCGCGCGTACTCCTCCCGCACCCGGCTCAGCAGCAAGACCTCGTAGTCCATCGAGAGCCCGAAGACGAGGCAGAACATGATGAGCGGCGTGGCGGTCTGAATCGGTCCCGGGGTGAAGCCGAGCCACCCGGCCAGGTGGCCGTCCTGGAAGATCCACACGAGCGCGCCGTAGGAGGCGGTGATCGAGAGCAGGTTCATCACGATGGCCTTCAATGGAAGCAGCAAGGAGTCGAGGAGGAGGAAGAGCACCAGCGCGGTCACCACCACGACGAGCCCGATCGCCTGCGGCGCGTGGCGCGCCACCAGGCCGATGAAGTCGAGGTCGAACGCGGTCTGGCCGGTGACTAGCACCGCGCCTCGATACGGCGGGTGCGCCTGCCGGATCTCTCGCACGAGCGCCCGCGCCTCGTCGCTGGCGGGGCGCAGGTCGGTCTGGGCGATCAGCATCGCGATGTGCTCGCCGACCGTGAAGCGCAGCGCCGCCTCGAGCTCGGGCGGGCGGTTCGCGCGCGGCAGCGCGGCGATCTGCTGGTATATCGGCAGGTCGAGCGATGGATCGAGGTCGACGAAGCTGTCGACGCCCGTCACGTGGGGGCGCCCGGCTAGCCATCGGCTCAGCGCGAACGTCTGCGCGACGCGCCCGGGCTCGAGCGGTGAGCCACGACCCGCGTCGAGCACGACGACGATCTGGTTGGCGTCGCCGCCCGGGAACTCCCGCCGCAGCAGCTCGTCGCCGCGGCGCGACTCGGCCTCCGCCGGCAGCGAGGTCGCGTCGCCGGAGCCGACCCGAAGATGGAGAAACGGCGCTCCGAGGAGGAGCAGCACGCCGACGACCGGGACGAGCACGCGCCAGGGGTGGGCCATCACGAGCGCGGCGAAGCGGTGCCACGGGCCGGGGCCGGCGCCGGCTCGCTCCGCGTGCAGGAACGGCACGCGGAGCGAGTTCACGCGCGGGCCTAGCACGGCGAGGATCGCCGGCAGCGTGGTGAGACCGTAGACGACGGCCAGCGCGACCACGATCGTGCCCGCCCAGCCGATGGAGCCGAGGTTGCCGAGGCCCAGGAAGATCATCCCGAGCAGGCCGATGGCCACGGTCAGGCCGGAGTAGAGGATCGCGCGCCCCGCGGTGGCGACGGTGCGCCCGAGCGCCTCCGGCCCTGGGTGCTCGCGGATCTCCTCGCGGAAGCGGCTCACGACGAACAGCGAGTAGTCGATGGCGACGCCGAGGCCGATCATGCTGACGATGTGCGGCGCGTAGATCGAGACCGAGACGAGGCGCGCCAGCAGGAGCGTGCCCGCCATCGCGCCCGCCATCGCGAGCCCGCCCACCGCGAGCGGCAGCGCCGCGGCGACGACTCCGCCGAAGACCAGCAGGAGCAGCAGCGCGACCACCGGCAGGATCATCAGTTCCACGCGCCCGAGGTCCTGGCGGGCGACCTCGGTGAAGTCGTGATTGAGGGCGATATTGCCGACGGACACGACCTCGAGAGCGGGGGCGCGCACGGTTGCGCGCAGGGCCGGATAGAGATCGGGCGGGAGCCCCGAGAACTCGAGCGACGCGAAGCCCGAGGCCTTGCCGTGGAGCTCCACCACGACCAGGGTGCGCCGGCCGTCCCGGGAGACGAGCGGGGCGAGCGTCGATCCCCGCTCACCGGGCGCGTCGTAGACCGTGCGGACGCGCGCGACGCGCGGGTCGTGCCGCAGCGGCGCCAGCGCCCGCTCGACTTCGGACCGGAAGGCCGGATCGCGAGTCGCGAGGGTCGCGCTGCTGAAGATCAGGCTGAAGGTGGGCGGTTGGCCGGGTAAGTCGCGCTCGATCAATCGCCGGGCGCGCCCCGACTCCGTCTCGGCCGGAACGTCGGGCGGGTCGAGCCGGCCGCCGACGACGATCACGCCGACGGAGACGACCAGCGAGAGCGCGGAGGCGACCAGCACGGACCAGCGGGCGCCGTGGATCCACCGACCCCAGCGCGCGAGCTCGGTGCCGTTCATCGCGCGGCCGCGCCCCGCACGACGGGCGCGATCTCCTCGGCCACGCGCCGCAGGTGCGCGAGATCGAGGGTCGGCACGCCCAGCATGAGCCGGCTGATGCCCGCCTCCACGTGCTCGCGGAGTCGCGCGGCGACCTCCGAAGGCGGGCCGAAGATCGCATGGCGGTCAACGTCGAAGCGCGCGCCGTAGTAGCCGTGGAGGAACGCGCGCAGCGTCTCTCGCGCCCGGTCGCGCTGCTCGTCGACGGCGACGTAGACGAGCCGGCCGGCGACCAGCCCCTCGGTGTCGCGGCCGGCGGCGCGCGCGCGCTCCCGCACGATGGACCACGCGCGGGGGAAGTCCGCCAGGGTGCCGAACGGCGACATGATCCAGCCGTCAGCGAGCTCGCCGGCCCGGCGCAACGCTCCCTCGGCTTGACCCCCGAGGTAGAGCGGTACCGGCGCGGCCGGACGCACCGTGGCGCCCTCGAGGTGAAAGAATTCCCCGTCGTGGTGCACTGGCTCTCCAGCCAGCAGCCGACGGAGAACGGCCACGCTCTCGCGGAAGACCGTCACGCGACGCGACATCGGCACGCCGACCGCGCGGTATTCCTCCGGGCGGCCGCCGAGCGAGATGCCGAGCGCCAGGCGTCCGCCCGAGAGGTGATGGAGCGTGGACACCTGCCGCGCCACGATCGCGACGTTGCGCAGCGTGAGGACGAGGACCGCGGAGCCGAGCTGGACGCGGCGCGTGCAGCTGGCGGCCGACATCAGGAGCATCAAGGGATCGAGCAGGTTCGCCTCGTGGAAGATGCGGTCCTCGGTCCACAGCGCGTCGAGCCCCAGCGCCTCGACCTGGCGGAAGAACTCGACGTAGGACTCGCCGGAGCCCAGCGGAGTGACCGCGGCCGCCGGCACGTGGATGCCGATCGACACGCCCCTCACATCAAGACTGCGGGGCCGATTTGGGTCCGAAGGGCTCGGGACGGAACGCGCCGTCGCGCGCCTCCAGGAAGGCCTTCAGGCCCCCGGTCTGCATCGCCGCGATCAGCTCGGCCCGCCGGGCGTTGTACGAGGCGTGGGCCATGCTCGACAACGGCACGTTCATCAGCATGCCGGCGCCCAAACCCATCGCGAGCAGCCCGTAGCAGGTGACCGCCTTGTTGAGGCGCACCGACGGCTCCGGGACGCGCGCGATCCGCTCCGCGAGCGCCCGCGTGCGCGGCAGGAGGTCTGCCAGCGGCACGACCTCGTTGACGAGGCCGAGGCGCAGCGCCTCGGTCGCGTCGAAGTGGTCGCCGGTCAGCGCATACCGGTGCGCCGCCTTCCAGCCCGCGAGCGCCGCGAACAAGAAGGTCGTGTTCGAGGTGTGCCGGACCTCGGGTTGAGCGAAGACGCTGTTGTCGGCGGCGATCGTGATGTCCGACGCGAGCGCGTACCAGAACCCGCCGCCCATCACCCAGCCGTGGACGGCGGCGATGATCGGCTTCGTGATGTGCCAGAGGTGCATCAGCTCCATCGACGAGTCGCGGTCGCGCGCCCACCACCGGTGGATGTAATCGGCGACCTCGACGCCGGTGGCGTCGAGCGACGACCGGCCGTCGGGGCGGCGCGCGATGTCGAAACCGGCCGAGAACCCTCGACCCGCGCCGGTCAGGATGATCGCGCGGATCTCGGCGTCGGCGTCCGCCTGGTCGAGGGCGCCGTGGAGCTCGGCGGTCATCTGGGGGTTGATCGCGTTGAGCGTGTCGGGCCGATTGAGGGTGAGCGTGAGCACCGGCCCCGTCTTGTCGTAGAGGATCGTCTCGTAGTTCATCGCGTCGCCTCCCGTTTTGGTCACGCGAACTCGACCAGCCAGTCCACCGCCACGACGCCCCGACCGGCGTCGAGCACGAGCAGGGGGTTGAGGTCGAGGGCCCGCAGCGACTGGTGCGCCTCGGCCAGCGCCGCGAGCCCGACGATCGCGTCGGCCAGCGCGCCGAGGTCCGCCGCCGGCCGGCCGCGCACGCCAGCGAGGAGCGCGGCGCCGCGCAGCTCGGCGATCATCGCCGCGGCGTCGTCGCGGCCCACCGGTGGCACGCGCAGCGACACGTCGCGGAGCTGCTCGACGAAGATCCCGCCGAAGCCGCAGACGATCGCGGGACCGAACAGCGGATCGGTCTTGACGCCGAGGATCATCTCGGTGCCGCCGGCGATCATGCGCTGCACGAGCACGCCGTCGAGCCGCGCCGCGGGCGCGTGTCGTCGGACCGCGTCGAGCACGTCCCGCACCGCCACGCGTACCGCGCCCGCGTCACCGCACCCGACCCGGACGCCGCCCGCGTCGGTCTTGTGCGCGACGTCGGGTGAGTCGATCTTGATCACGACCGGGTAGCCGATTCGATCCGCGGCCAGGACCGCCCCCTCCGCGTCTTTTACCGGGATGGTCTCGACAAGCGGGACGCCGAACTCGCCGAGGATCCGCATCGCCTCCGCGTTGGCGAGGACGCCGCGCCCGACCGGCCGCGCGCTCGCCCGCGGCGCGCCGGTGGCGGGGCGCGCGGCGACAGGCCGGTCGAGGAAGCGCTGGTGCTCGCGCGCGTTGCGCAGGGCCTGCATCGTGCTCTCGGTGGACTCCAGGAAGGGCACGCCGGCCTCGGCGAGGGTCTGGATAACCTCGGGGTCGAGGTCACCGCCGGCGAACGAGCTGAAGGCGACCACGAGGCGGTCGGTGGGCTGCCGGAGCCTGTCCCGCATCGCGCGGCTGAACTCGCGCGAGGGGGCCGAGCCGCCGGGCTTCGGCACGTTGACTCTGAGATTGACCGCCAGCACGTCGACCGCCTCCTCGCGGAGCAACACGTCGAAGAGCTGAGGGAAGATCCGGGCGTCCTCGTACATCGCGCCGGTGCCGTCGAGCGGATTGCGGGGATTCGCGAAGTCCGGCATGAAGCCCCGGAGTTGCTCGACCGACGCGTCCGACAGCGGCGGCAGCTCGATCCCGGCGCGATCAGCGGCGTCGGCGGCGCGCCCGCACTCGCCCCCGAGCCCGCTCGTGATCGAGACCCGCCAGCCGGCGCGGCGATAGCCCGTCGTCGCCGACAGGAGCGCCAGCGTGTCGATCATCTCGTTGAGGCTCGACACCTGGACGGCGCCGCACTGCTTGAGCGCCGCCTCGATGATCTCGGGCGTGCCGGCCAGGGAGCCGGTGTGGGCCAGCATCGCCTGCCGCGCGTTCTCCGACCGGCCGACCTTCAGCACCACGATGGGCTTGCGCAGCTCCCGCGCGCGCGCGGCCGCCCGGCGGAACCGCTCGGGCTGCTTGAACCCCTCGACGAAGGCGCCGACGACGGTGGTGGACTCGTCCTCGACGAGGTACGCGACGTAGTCCTCGACGGTGAGCCCGGCCTGGTTGCCGCACGAGACGATGTAGTTCAGGCCCACGCGGCGCTGCTGCATCAGGTACTCGCCGATCGCGTGGCTGAAGCCGCCGCTCTGGGAGACGAGCCCCACGCCGCCCGGGCGCAGCGGCTCCGCCACGTCAGCGCTGAACTGCGACGCGCCCAGGGCGATGTTGAAGACGCCGTAGCAGTTCGGCCCGCAGATCAGCAGCCCACGCTCGGCGAGTTGCTCCAGCTCGGCTTGTCGCGCCCGGCCGGCGGGTCCGGCCTCGCCGAATCCGCTCGACAGCACGACGGCGCCACGCACGCCACTCGCGACGGCGGCCGTGAGAACCGAGGGCACCTGCTCGGCGGGGATCGCCACCACGACGGAGTGCGCCGGCTCCGGCGTCGACGCGAGATCCGGATAGCAGGGCAGGCCGAGGATCTCGCCGTACTTGGGATTGATCGGGAAGATCCGGCCCCCATAGCCGAAGCGCTGGAGATTGGCGACGACGCGCGTCGCGCGCGTCATCCGCTGCGAGGCGCCGACGACCGCGATACTCGCCGGCTTCATGAGAGGCGTGAGATCTATGGAGCGCACAGGCCGCACGACTATCGCGTAACGCTTCACTAGTGTCAACGCGGCGCGCCGGCTCGGCGTGGGTCGGGGCGGTGGGCGGGGTCGATGAGATCCGTTCCCGCCGAGCGGCGACGGGCGTCACGCGCCCGGATGGAGCCCAGGCGCTGAGTTGGTCGGTGGGGTTAGGGGATGGTGGTCGGGGGAGAGGTGTGGGGTTGGAGGTAGGGGCTGGCGGAGCCCTGGTAGGGGAAGTAGCGGGTGATGCCGGGGACCTCGCGGTTGTCGGCGGTCAGGCAGGCGCAGCCGACGCCGAGAGGCGCGGACCACGTCGGGAGCTGGCACCAACCCCATTGCGTCGTGCAGATGTTTGCCGGCGGTGGCTCGGAGCCTTGTGGTGGTCGCGGGGTCGGGAAGTGACGGCGCGGCTCCGGAGGACGCTGCTCGACTTGGGCGTGAAGGACGTCGAGCCCTCCGACCAGCACGAGCGCAAGCAGTGCGAGCGCGACCGATCGTCGGCGCAGCACGAAGAAGCTACTTCAGGCGCGGGTCGAGCGCGTCGCGGAGACCGTCGCCGAAGAGGTTGAACCCCAGCACGGTCACGAAGATCGCGATGCCCGGGAACAGCGAGATCCAGGGGTTGGACTGGATGAACGCCACGTTGGCCTTCAGGTCCCAGCCCCAGCTCGGCGTCGGCGGCTGCGTGCCGAGCCCGAGAAACGATAGGGTGGCTTCCACGATGATCGAGGTCGCGATGCCGAGCGTGGTCGTCACGATGATCGGCGCCAGGCAGTTCGGCAGGACGTGGCGCATGAAGATCCACGGGTCGCGCACGCCGAGGGCGCGGCACGCCTCGATGTACTCCTTCTCCTTGATCGAGAGCACGCTGCCCCGGACCAGCCGCGCATAGATCGGGATGCGGACGATGGCGATGGCGCCGGTGACCTTGATCGTGCCGATGAGCCCCGCCGTGGGCGCGAAGATGACCATCAGGATGATCGCGAGCAGGTAGATCGGGAAGGCGAGGATCAGGTCCATCGCGCGCATGATGACGGAGTCGATGCGGCCGCCGTAGTACCCGGCGATCATCCCGAACGGAACGCCGACGAAGAGAGCGAGCAGCACCGAGGACACCCCGACGGCCAGCGAGATCCGGCTGCCGTGGATGACCCGGCTCAGCATGTCGCGCCCGAGCTGGTCCGTTCCCAGCGGGTAGTCCCGGCTCGGACGCTCGAAGGTGTGGGTCTGGTCGCTGGCGATCGGGCTCTGCGGCGCGAGCACGTCCGCGAAGAGCGCGACCACCAACAGCACACCGACGATGACGGCGCCGATGAGCGCGGTCGTGCTCTTCCGGAGCCGGCGCAGTCCCTGCGCGAGCGGCGCCTCTGAGCGATCGCCCGCCCGCCAGGCGACGTCGGGTGCCGCCGGAAGATCCGCCTCCTGCAGGCTCCCTCCGCTGATGGTCCGGGGATGCCGGGCGCGCGGCTCGCGATCGTCGGTCATGAATGCCCTCAGGTGTACCGGATCCGCGGATCCAGGAAGGTGTACGTGAGATCGACGATCAGGTTGATGACGACGAACGCGAACGCGGTGATGAGCGCGAAGCCCTGCACCTGCTGGTAGTCGCGCGCGATGATCGCGTCGATCCCGAAGGTGCCGAGCCCGGGCATCGCGAACAGGGTTTCCACGACGATGGCGCCCCCGATGAGGAAGCCGACCTGGAGGCCCATCACGGTCACCGTCGGGATCAGCGCGTTCTTGAGCGCGTGCTTCAGGATGACTGGGCGCTCGCTCAACCCCTTGGCGCGCGCGGTCGTGACGTACTCGGTGCGGATGACCTCGAGCATGCTGGCCCGGAGCAGCCGCGTGAGGAGCGCGGCCCGACCCACGCCGAGCGCCAGCGCGGGCATCAGCACGTGCTGGGTGTTACCCCATAGGCTCGCGGCGCAGACCACGGTCTGACACGTGCCGGGCAGGTAGACCCAGCCGGAGCTCGGCAACATTCCGCCCAGGCCGATCGAGAAGGCCAGCAGCAGGAGCACGCCGAGGAAGAACTCGGGAATCGAGACGCCCACCATCGCCACCGAAGTCGCCGTGTAGTCGGCCCACGTGTTCTGGCGCAAGGCGCCGATGATGGCGGCGGGGATGGCGATCGCGAGCGCCACCGCCATCGAGAGGAAGATCAGCTCGAGCGTCACCGGCAGACGCACCATCACGTCCTTGAGGACGGGGCGCCCGCTGAGGATCGACGTGCCCCAGTCGCCCTGCACGAGCTTGCCCAACCAGATCACGTACTGGACCAGGATCGGCTTGTCGAGCCCGTAGTCGTGGCGGGCCTTGATCGCGTTCTCTTCGGTGTAGGCGTCGCCGAGCAGCGCCACCACCGGATCGCCGGGGATCGACCGCATCATCACGAACACCACGAATGTGATTCCGAGGACGGTGGGAATGATCTGGAGCAGCCGCTTGAGGAGGTAGGTCCGCATCCGACTACTTGTCCAGCCAGACCTTGTCCCAGTGCACTTCGAACTCCGCGTTGTAGACGTAGCCCTTCACCCACGGCTGGGCGACCATGTAGAACGGCGAGCCGGAGATGGCGTTCCAGTAGAGCTTGTCGGCGCTGAACTCCTGGAACTCCTTCGCGATCGCCTTGCGCTTGATCGGGTCCATCTCGCGGGCGTAGCGGGCGTAGTAGTCGTCGACCTTGGTGTCGAGGTGGCGCGTGTGGTTCCAGGAGGCCCCGGTGGTCGACAGGAACGCGTTGCTGTCGAGCGTCAGGAGGGACAGCAGATCCTCGACGTACATGTCCCACGGCCCATCCTGGTTCGCCGCCGCCATCCAGGTGACCTTGTCGACCAGCCGGATGTTCGCGGTCACGCCGATGCGCGCCATCTGCTCCTTGATGACGGTGGCGATCACGTTGAACACGGTCTTCTCGGTGTTGGTCATCAGCTCGAAGGTCAGGGGTTTCTGCGGGCCGTAGCCGACCTCGGCGAGCAGCGCCTTCGCCTTGGCTTGATCGTAGGGACACAGGTGGTTGACGTCGACGGTGTCCATGGTGCCGGGCGGAATGATCCCGACCCACGGCGTGGCCTGCCCCTTGAACGCGATCTTCACGATCTCCTTGCGATCGATACCGTAGCAGCCGACGGCCTTGCGCACTCGGATGTCGCTGAAGATCGGGTGCGGCGCCCGGTCCTTGGACATGGGCTTGCCGTCCTTGGGAATGGTCACCTTCATCGCCGCGAGCATCGGGGTGGTTTCCTTGCCGGTCATGATCTGAGCGCGCGGGCTCTGCGCCTTCATCGTGTCGACGTGCTCGGGCGAGAAAGAAGCGATGAAGTCGACCTCGCCGTTCTTGAACGCCGCCATCTCGGTGACGGGATCCTTGATCACGCGGATGATGACCCGATCGAGGTACGGCAACCCGGGCTCGAAGTACTTCTCGAACCGGTCCATCACGAGGTGGCTGCCCTTCACCCACTCGATCAGCTTGAACGGCCCGCAGCCGACGACCGCGCCGGGCTTGCCCTGCTTGCGGTCGTCGAGGCTGAATTTCTGCGTGGCGGTCGGCGAGTAGATGATCAGCCCGGTGCGGTAGCCCGCCAGCATGTGGAGCATGAACGCGTACGGGTGCTTGAGCCGGATCTGCACCGTGAGGGGATCGACCGCCTCGACCGAGTTCACCGACTCGTAGAAGGTACGCATGCCGGAGCCGGTCGCCGGGTCCATCAGGCGGTCGATGCTGAACTTGACCGCGGCGGCGTCGACCTTCATGCCGTCGTGGAACAGGACGTTCTTCTTGAGCTTGAAGGTGTAGAGCAGCCCGTCGGGCGAGACCTGCCACGACTCGGCGGCGTCGCCCACGAACTTGCCGTCGGGCGTGATGTTGACGAGCCCGCACCCCACGTTCATCGCGACCCACATCATTTCGTAGCCGGGGGCGGTGTGGAAGTCGAGGTTGGCGATCTCGTTGCCGTAGGAGACCCGGAGCGTGCCGCCGCGCTTCGGCGTCTGCGCCTCGGTCGGCGCCGCGCCGGCCGCACCCAGCAGCACGCCGGTTCCGAGGAGCAGGCCGAGGAGCAGACGCATCGAGCGCATGAGCGTTATTCTCCGGTCACTTGTCCAGCCAGACGTTGTCCCAGTGGACTTCGAATTCGGCGTTGTAGACGTACCCCTTCACCCACGGCTGCGAGACCATGTAGAAAGGCGAGCCCGAGATCGTATTCCAGTACATCTTGTCGACCATGTACTCCAGCAGCTCCTTGCCGATCGCCTTCCGCTTCGCGGGATCCATCTCGCGCGCGTAGCGGGCGTAGTAGTCGTTGACCTTGGTGTCGGTGTGGCGCGGGTGACTCCACACCGACGAGTTCTTCGACACGTAGGCGGTCGACAGATAGCCGTTGCTGTCGATGGTGAGCAGCGACAACAGATCCTCGACGTACATGTCCCACGGCCCGTCCTGCAGGGTCGTGTTCATCCAGGTGACCTTGTCCACCACACGGATGTTCGCGGTCACCCCGATGCGCGCGAGCTGCTCCTTCACGACGGTGGCGATGACGCTGAACACGCTCTTCTCGTTGTTGGTCATCAGCTCCAGCGTGAGCGGCTTCGCGGGACCGTAGCCGGCCTCGGCCAGGAGCGCCTTTGCCTTGGTCTGGTCGTAGGGGCACATCTGGTTGACGTTGACCGATTCCAGCGTTCCGGGCGGCGCCATCCCGACCCACGGCGTGGCGTGGCCCTTGAACGCGATCTTCACGATCTCCTGACGGTCGATCCCGTAGCAGCCCACCGCCTTGCGCACCCGGAGGTCGCCGAAGATCGGGTGCGGCGCGCGCTCCACCGACATGGGCTTGGCGTCCTTCGGAACGGTCACCTTCATCTGCGCCACCATCGGGGTGGTTTCCTTGCCGGTCATGATGTGGGCCTTGGGGTTCTGCGCCTTCATCGTGTCGACGTGGTCGGGCGAGAACGAGGCGATGAAGTCGATCTCGCCGGCCTTGAACGCCGCCATCTCGGTGACCGGGTCCTTGATCACGCGGATCATCACGCGGTCCAGGTAGGGGCGCCCCGGCTCGAAGTACTTGTCGAAACGGTCCATCACGAGATGGCTACCCTTCACCCACTCGATGAGTTTGAAGGGCCCGCAGCCGACCACCGCCTCCGGCTTGCCCTGCTTCCGGTCCTCCAGCGAGTACTTCTGGGTCGCCGTCGGTGAGTAGAGCACGAGCCCCGTGCGGTACCCGGCGAGCATGTGGAGCATGAACGCGTACGGGTGCTTCAGCCGGACCTGCACGGTGAGGGGATCGAGCACCTCGACGCTGTGGACGGACTCGTAGAACGGCCGCATGCCCGACTTGGTGGCCGGATCCATGATGCGTTCGATGCTGAACTTGACCGCGGCGGCGTCGACCGGCGTGCCGTCGTGGAAGAGGACGTTCTTCTTGAGCTTGAAGGTGTAGAGCAGCCCGTCGGACGAGACCTGCCACGACTCGGCGGCGTCGCCCACGAACTTGTTGTCGGGGGTGATGTTGATGAGGCCGCACCCCACGTTCATGCCGACCCACATCATTTCGTAGCCCGGGGAGGTGTGGAAGTCGAGCCCCGCGATCTCGTTGCCGTAGGAAACGCGCAGCGTGCCGCCGCGCTTGGGCGCCTGGGCTTCTGAGAACAGCGGTGAAACGGTGACGGTCATGGCGAGCGCGATCACGCCGAGCAGGAGGCTAGGCTGAAGGCGTCGTGAGCTCATGGCGTCTTCCCTCCCGATATCTTTACGGAAATGCGAGGATTCGTGTCGAAAGTCGGCCTACTCTACAGGAGTCCGTGCCTACTTTACAAGGGACTCCCCCTGTCAACAACCGCTCGACGGCGTTAGTTCCGTCGTCGCAGCTTGCGTCCGGGAAGCGCGCCGGTGTGGTCACCGCCGTCGACGACCACCTCGCCGTTGACGACGACCGTGGACACGCCGAGGGCGTACTGGTGGGGATCGTCGTAGGTCGCGGGGTCGTTGATCCGGGCGGGATCGAAGACCGCCACGTCCGCCCACGCTCCCGCGCGGAGCACGCCGCGATCGTCGAGCCCGAGCGCCGCGGCCGATGCGCCCGTCGTCTTGTGAACGGCCGCGGTCAGGGTCAGCAGGCCGAGATCGCGGACGCACGTGCCGAGCAGGCGCGCGTGCGTCCCGTACGAGCGCGGATGAGGCTTGCCCCGGCTCGTCGCGCCGGAGGTGGCGAGCGCGTTGGCGTCCGAGCCGACCAGGACCCACGGGGCGCCGGTGATCTCCCACACGTCCTTCTCGCTCATCGAGGTGATCAGGATGCGCGTCTCGCCGCGGTCCGCGACGAGGAAGTCGCAGACGCCATCGAGCGGGTCGACGGAGCGACGCCGCGCGATCTCGCCGAGCGTGCGGCCGGCCTCCTGGGGCA
>Ga0066710_100003440_pt1 | contig 13499 bp, 14 predicted proteins | sample GraSoiAngelo_159_FD_79666 | JGI IMG/M metagenome (GOLD analysis project Ga0066710, IMG submission 79666) | Grasslands soil microbial communities from the Angelo Coastal Reserve, California, USA - 14_1009_16_40cm | ecosystem: Environmental > Terrestrial > Soil > Grasslands | place: USA...
TCCACCACCGTCCCGTCAATGTCGTCGGCGCCAAAGCGTAAAGCTACCTGCGCCACGCGCGGCGTCATCATGATCCAATACGCCTTGATGTGCGGGAAATTGTCGAGCATGAGCCGCGAGATGGCAACGTTCTTCAAATCCATATATCCGGTGGTCTCGTGGTGTTGAACAAGCTTGCCAAGCTCGGTGTTGGCGGGATGGAAGGCAAGCGGAATGAATGTCTGGAAGCCATGCGTCTCGTCCTGCAGCCCGCGCAGCTGGCAGAGGTGGTCCGAACAGTCCTCCGGCGTCTCAATGTGCCCGTACAGCATCGTGGCGTTTGAGTGCAGACCCAGTTCGTGGGCGGTACGATGGACCTTCAGCCACATGTGAGCGCCGATCTTGTGATCGCAGATTATCCGCCGGGTCGCGGGCGCAAAAATTTCCGCTCCGCCGCCCGGCAGCGAACCCAGCCCCGCTTCCTTGAGTCTTTGAAGCACCTGCCGGATTGAAAGGCGCGAGATGTGTGAGTAGTGGCCGATTTCGACGGCAGTGAACGCCTTCAGGTGAACAGTGGGGAAACGCTCCTTGAGTCCTCGGATCAGGTCGACGTAATACTGGAAGTCGAGGTCGGGATGGAGCCCACCCACAATGTGAAACTCAGTGACAGCTTCAGTCCAGCCCTCTCCGGCTTTCTTGAACACCTCTTCCAACGGCATCGTATAGGCACCGGGCGCGTCAGGCTTGCGTCCGAAAGCGCATAGCGTGCAGCTGGCGACACAGATGTTTGTTGGATTGATGTGACGGTTAACGTTGAAATAGGTGCGCTTGCCGTGCAGCTTATCGCGGACTTGGTTGGCAAGACTACCCAGGGCCAGCAGGTCAGGGGAGCGGTAGAGTGTGACACCATCTTCGAAGGTCAGACGCTCCCCGGCCACCACCTTTTCTGCAATGGGCCCGAGGGATGAATCTTCCGGTCGAATATTGACAGACAACAAAACGACAAACTCCGGTGTCTACTCGAGTGAGCCGAATTTACGCCGCAGCTGTGCACTTCGACACTAAAAGTCTACCGCCAGCTCAGCTCATTTGCAACCGAGAAACCTGAAGCATCATCCAACCGAACTATATCTCCAGCATCCCGTCAGAGCCGGGAAAACTTATGGAGTCAACGAAAGCTGACGAGCCTGCCTGTGGCAACTAGCTTGCTGTCCCGAGCCGCAAAAGTAGAGTGGACTGGGGACTTGACAAAGGGTTTACCATAGGATTTCGCCTTCGTGAATCGTTGAGGAAAGTCTGGTAAGAGAAAACTAATTGCACACTGATGTGAAGGTCGATGTCGGCGATCATTCAAAACAATTTCACCGAGCCACGATACGAGGCAGCCTTCTTTTACGGCCTTTTTATGCGCGGTTACCCCTTGCAGAAGCTGCGCGAGGATATCGACGTACCACCCAAGGTCCTGGAACGCTGGAAGCGCTTGGCCACACGGGACCCCTGGTACCGAGCCTCCGTCGAACGCATTCTCACCTACCGCAAAAACGTCCTAGCCATTTTTGATTCCCTGGTCTTCAAAGAAATGGAACCTGTCACCAGGATCCAATGATGGTCCCCTGAAAGATCCGGCTTCGGTGAGCCGCCGGAATCATCCCGATCCCAACTTGGTTTTTTCAATTGCGTCACGGCCGGCCGCAGCTCGCCAAGGTGCGCTCCGCGGATTCCAGCTGTTCACCTGCGGCCGCACAGTGAAGGGGACAAGTAAGTCCTTTGACGGTTCAATGTCTCAATATGTCGGCGGCCCAGGTAAGAAAGAAGAGCACACTGATGTAGCCATTGACCGCAAAGAAAGCGGCGTTGACGCGAGATAGGTCAGAGGGTTTTACCAGAGAGTGCTCGTAAGCCAGCAGGACGGCGACTGCAAGTAAGCCCGCCAGTGCCATTCCCCGGAGGTGCTCCATGCGCGCCACCGCAAGCAACAGCAGAAGCATGATCAAGTGCAGCGCTGCCGAGGCGTAGAGCGCCGCGGCGATCCCGTAACGGCGCGGGACCGAGTGAAGGCCCGCACCACGGTCAAACTCGACGTCCTGGCAAGCGTAGATCATGTCAAACCCTGCCACCCAAAATGTAATTGCGGCTCCCAGCAGCAAGACGCTTGTTCCCAGTTCCCCACGCAGCGCGATCCAGGCCGCGACGGGGGACATGCCGAGACATAGGCCGAGCGCAATATGCGAAAGCGAGGTGAAACGCTTTGTGTAGGAATAGCCGAACAGCACGGCGATCGCCAGGGGCGAAAGCTTGAAAGCAAGCGGGTTCAGCTTGTAGGCGGCCAGCACGAGCATCGTACAGGAGATGGCTGTGAAAACCACGGCAAAGCGCAGGGACAGCTGGCCGGCGGGAAGCGCGCGCATTTTCGTTCGAGGATTCAGGGCATCAAATTTCAGGTCCGCAATACGGTTGAAAGTCATGGCCGCGCTGCGCGCACCCACCATGGCGACAATCAACCAGAAGACCTGGCGCCACGCGGGCCAGCCGTGAACGGCGAGCAGGGCTCCGGTAAGGGCAAAGGGCAAGGCAAAAACGGAGTGCTCGAACTTGATCATCTCGAGCGCAATCCGGAACTTTGTCAATGGGCCGCTGCGGGCGGCGCGGTTTGCTGGCAGGCCCGAACGTGGACCCTGCGAAGATGTCCCTTGGGGCATGGTTTTGCCAGGGAGGTAGTCACTCATAGAACCATCTTGCGTGAGGCTGTTTGCTTAGGTCAAACGATTGCCTGCATCTGCTTCGCTTCTGCGATACGGCGCAGAATTTCCTCGCACTCGAAGACTGCGCGGTTGTTCAGGGCGGCGGCATTGGCGCGATAGAGCTCGAGATTGGCAGCCGACAGCATTTCCTCCACAGCACGTTCAATACTCCGGAAGCTGCTCAGCACAATTCCGACCTGCTTGTCGACGATCCACTCGGCATTGAAGCGCTCTTGGGGCAGCGTCCTGCCATTGCGCTCCACAATCACAGGCAACTTCATCAGCAGAGCTTCGCTGAGGCTGCCGGGGCCTGGCTTGCCGATGAAGAAGTCCGAGAGCGACATGTAGTAGGGAATTTGGGCAGAAAAGCCTTCGACGAAAAAGCGAAGGCGGTTTTTCTTGCCACGCAGTACCCTTGCCAGCCGCTCGTTCCGCCCACAGATGAAGATCAATTGTAGATCCAGATCTGACTTGTCCAGCCGCGCGGCAATTTCCAGCATGGCCCTTGATCCATGGCCGCCGAACATCACGAGCCCGGTCGGCAAGCGCAGGGTCGAGGCCCAGACGCTGCTCTTCAGCCTCGCGATCGATGGCAAGGGGCTCGTAAAAGCGTGGGTGAACGATCATTCCGCTGGTCTGGTAAATCCATTCCGTGGGAACCCCCAGCATCCGTGCCTGTTGCGCCGCTCGCTCGGAGCCGCATATGAAGAACTGCTCCTGCGGTTCGATCCAGAAGTGGGGCGGATAGTCCGCGAAATCGGTGAGAATTGTGACGAAGGGAACAGAGTGAGTCACGCGCCGCAGGCCCTCCAGGAGGGCCCGATTGAAATGAGGGACAAGTGAGACTACAAGATCGGGCAGGCCCTTTCGCCAGTGCCTCTCGATAAGATCCGCCTCAGCACCGTGGTAGAGGCGGATGAAGGCATGCAGGACAGGCAGCATCTGCCCAGACCCCAATGTCCAGTTTTTTTTCAGCATCAGGTTGTATGAATCCTGCATGCGGACGCCCGTGACTCGGCGAGACAAGTCGATGGAATCGAGCAGTTCCTGAAGATTGAGGAGTCGAGGCTGCCATGACCGGTCGGACTCCATGGCCACGCACAGCGCCGTTGCCGCGCTGCGGTGACCTCCTCCCGCATCAAAGTAGATCAGGTCCACCGTGGTCATGGCAGGGAATTATATCTCATAAGGTTATGTTGCTAAGCTAGGAACTAACCGTCTTAATCAACTCTTCAAGCTGAGTTAACGAGCGCGTAACATTGAGAAGCTAGCCTAGGTCGTGCGCTGTGGCCTCCACGTTCACACCTTCCACTCCGGCATGAGCACTCTGCCGTTCATGAGAAGATTTTGCCGGGAATCGTATAGCCCGCCTGAAGCCGTTTACGAAAAGCTGAAGCGCCGGGGAATGAACCTGGTTACAATTACCGACCACGACTCCATAGACGGTTCCGAATGCCTGCGGCGCTACCCCGACTTCTTTGTCAGTGAAGAGGTCACGTGCCGAATGCCAAGCGGCACGGAGTTGCACGTGGGTGCGTATGATATCACTGAGCGGCAGCACGTTGAGATCCAGCGTCGCCGCAATGATCTGCTCTCGCTGGCGGCTTACCTTGAGGAACAACGCATCTTCTGCTCGGTTCAGCATGCCTTCTCCGGGCTCACCGGCCATCGTGACCGCGATGACTTCTCCTGGTTGGAACAGCTGTTTCCGGCGTTCGAGGTATTGAACGGCCAGATTTCTGCCTGGGCTAATAAGTCGGCCGCTTGGTTCGCAGAACGCACAAGAAAAGTGGCGCTGGGCGGGAGTGACTCTCACACGCTGGCGCACGTTGGTTCCGCTTACACCGATGTTCCGGGCGCCCGTACCAAATCGGAATTCCTGGACGGGTTGCGGCTGGGGCAATCCCTGGCCTGCGGCCAGTCAGGCGGGTACCGGAAACTGACGGCCGAGGTCTTTCGGATTACGCTGGCGATGTGGAGAGAGGACCGGCGCACATGGGTCCTTTTGCCCTTGGCCTTCATGATTCCTGCCGCGACTTTGCTCAATTGCCTCCAGGAGCGAAGGTTCGCCTGCAAGTGGGCGCGCGAACTCAGAGGCGCGCCCGACCAAGACGGCACCTTACCGTCCCGTCGGAGCCCCGCTGAATCGCGCGAGGCACTGGCATGATGCCCGCTGACGCCATGATGGAGTTCATTGCCAGCCAGGACCACCGCTTGATGCGGCGAGTGCAACAGTGGCGAGCCCCGCGCTGGGTGCGTCTGTGGATGATTTATGCGACGCGTGGCGGCGACGGCTGGTTGTGGTATGCGCAAGCGCCTGCGATCCTGATCTTCGGCGGGCCCCTACGTTACCGCGCTCTGGGTGCGGCAGCCCTGGCAGCCGCCCTCGGTATCCTCGTGTTCCTGAACCTGAAAAAGTTGACGGGCCGCAAACGGCCTTCCGCACTCGAACCTCACCGCTGGGCTGCACTCCTGCCGCCCGATCAATTCTCCTTTCCTTCGGGCCACACCATTACGGCTTTCGCCGTCAGCGTGCCACTCGGGCTGTTTTACCCGCACCTGACGGCGTGCCTGCTGTTCTGCGCCATCAGCGTTGCCATATCTCGCATCATTTTGGGGATGCACTTCTTGAGCGATGTCTTGGCAGGCTGCCTGATTGGCTCGAGCCTTGGTTATTTTTGCTTCCTGCTGTTCTCTTGAACCGCCGTGCGGCGTAGCGGATCTCGGCCTTGGAGGCATCATCCGCAAACCGGTCTGAGCAAGGGAGAATATCAACTCCGGCAGAGCCGGATATTACCCGCTGCGGTCGAGACCCGCTTTTTGCCCCCTCCAGCGGAACTGCTGCGCTTGTCCGAGGTCCAGATGCGAGAGTACGCGGCAACAGAATTGAGTCACCAGATCATCGATATTTTGAGGTTGGTGGTAGAAGGATGGAATGATAGGGAAAATTTCCGCGCCCGCTTGGTGCGCACGCAGCATGTTCTCCAGATGGATACGGCTGAGCGGGGTATCCCGGACGGCAAGGATCAGCCGGCGCCGCTCTTTCAGGCAGACGTCCGCCGCGCGCTCGATCAAGGTCGAGGAAATGCCGTTCGCAATCTGCCCCAGGCATCCCGTACTGCACGGGATCACCACCATGCCATCCACAGGGTAGGATCCGCTGGCGATGCTGGCGCCGATATCGGAGTCAAGCAGGTAAGTCGTCTTGGGAGCTGGGCATCCTGCCAATCGCGAAGCGAGGCCCGAGGTTTTTGAGACGCTCAAGTCCAGTTCTTCGCGCAGCACCTTAAGCCCGCTCCCCGAAATTATCAGATTGATCTCCCGCACGCTCGCATCGCCTTCCAGCATCTGCAGCATTCGGCGCGAAAAAACCACTCCGCTCGCTCCAGTAACCCCCAGAACGATGCTCTTCCCGTCGGTGTTATTGCGACCTGGCATGAGACGCGATGTTAGCCACCGCCCTGAGGGAAGTCAACATGGACATGGTTGGCTTATTGCTCATGGGGATCGCACCGCTTGGCCTGTGGTGGCGTGTGCCGAAGGGCGACGAAACCGCGAATCACGAACTGCTATACTGAAGTACGTGTGCTTGGAGCAGATCGAAGCAGCGCTTTCGCTGAGCGCTGCCGTTGCCGAGAATTTTTCTCGACGCTCTTGGATTTCGAATGAAGGGAACCCGTTGAACGCGGAAGAAATCAGTAAGATGTTGCGGCGCGTACGCCAGGGACGGCTTGGCGTGGAGGATGCCTTGGAGCATCTGCGCGATCTACCCTACGAGGACCTCGGCTATGCGAAGATTGACCATCATCGCCCCTTGCGCCAGGGGTTGCCGGAGGTGATTTTCGCGCGCGGCAAGGCTCCGGAGCAGGTGGAGGGCATCGTATGCGGCATGCTCAAGCGCCGCCACAACATTCTGATCACGCGCGCCGACGAATCATTGTTCCAACGCCTGCGCAAGCTGCATGATCGCACCGAGTTCCACCGGCTTTCAGGCTCTATCCTGATACGCCGCGAGTCCAAGATCAGGGGTAAGGGCAAAGTGCTGGTGGTGACGGCCGGCACCTCGGATATCCCCGTGGCAGAGGAAGCCCTGGTAACCGCGGAGGCTATGGGAAACCGGGTGCAATCGCTCTTTGATGTAGGTGTAGCCGGCATCCACCGGCTACTTGGCGAAAGCAGGCACCTGCGTGAGGCGCGGGTGATCATTGTTGCCGCGGGGATGGAAGGCGCGCTGCCCAGCGTGGTGGGCGGCCTGGTGAGTGTACCCGTGATCGCGGTGCCCACCAGCGTGGGGTATGGCGCCAGCTTCCGCGGCCTGGCTGCGCTTCTGGGCATGATGAACAGCTGCTCGCCTAATGTGGCTGTGGTGAATATCGATAACGGCTTCGGGGCCGGCTATATCGCCAGCATGATTAACAGGCTATAGGGATGCCGCGTGGTGCGTGCTTTACCGAGATCGTCTTGAGTTAGCCTAACGGAGCAGCTGTGAATGTCGTCCTGATCTCGACCTACGAACTGGGCCGCCAACCTTTTGGGCTGGCCTCACCCGCAGCCTGGCTCCGGCGTGAAGGCGCCAACGTTACCTGTGTCGATCTTTCGCGCGACACCCTGCAGCAGGAGCCGTTGCGTCGGGCGGATTTCATAGGCTTCTACATACCCATGCACACCGCGACGCGACTCGCGGCCGACATCCTTCCGGTCGTTCGCGAACTGAACCCGAATGCCCACCTCTGTTTTTATGGGTTGTATGCCCCCGTGAACGAAGAATACCTGCGTAAGCTGGGAGCCGAAACGATTCTAGGCGGCGAGTTTGAGCCAGGCTTGGTGAGCGCGATGGAGCGCGTCGGGCGAGCGCGATTGAAAGCCGCAACTTCGGTTTCAGGTGACCTTTCGCAAGCCAGTGCAAGCTCCGCCGCTCCGTTTCGAGATCGTCTTTTCGCGGAGGCGGCTGGCAGCACCAGGCAACCCGAGCCTGTGATTTCGCTAACCAGGCAAGCGTTCGTCGTACCTGAGCGCGAGGGATTGCCACCGCTCGCTCGGTACGCCCACTTGAACCACGCTGATGGCGAGCCGCGCGTGGTCGGCTGCACAGAGGCAAGCCGTGGCTGTAAGCACTTCTGCCGGCACTGCCCCATCGTCCCCGTCTACAACGGCCGCTTCAGGATTGTGCAGAAAGAGATCGTCCTGGAAGACATCCGCCGCCAGGTTGCAACCGGCGCGCAGCATATAACCTTCGGCGATCCCGATTTTTTCAATGGCGTCCGGCACGCACTCGAAATCGTGGCGGAGTTACACGCGGAACATCCGACCCTCACCTACGATGTAACCATCAAGATCGAGCACTTGCTGAGTTACAGACGTTATCTCTCCATGCTTCGCGAAACAGGATGCCTGTTTGTGACTAGCGCAGTCGAATCCGTTGACGACAATATCCTTGCCCGGCTGGATAAGGGCCATACCTACGCCGACTTCGTCCGCGTGGTGGAGCTCTTTCGCGAGGAAGACCTGGTCCTCTCACCGACCTTTGTGCCCTTCAATCCGTGGACGACTCTGGAAGGCTATTGCGGATTGCTGTTGTGCATCGCGCAGCTCGGCTTGGTCGGGCAGGTGGCTCCCATTCAGCTTGCCATCCGGCTTCTGATCCCTGCCGGCTCGCGACTGTTGGAGCTTGACGACCTCGAAGGCAAGCTGGACCCATTCGACGAACAGGCGTTGGTCTATCCCTGGACTCATACGGATTCCCGTGTGGACGAGCTGTGCGGGCGGATTCAGTCGTTGATCGAGAGAGGGCAAAGAAACGGGGACGCACGGCGGGCCATCTTCGAGCGGGTCTGGAAGGCGGCACACCAGGCAGCCGGCCTGAGTGTCGAAATTCCTCAGGAAGAGGTCGGGGTGGCACGCGCCGCGATTCCATATCTGACCGAACCCTGGTACTGCTGAGCCGAGCCTGCTAGGGACCAGTTGGTCCCCGACGTCGCGGCGGAGGCGCTAGTTTGAAATCCTCCAGTATCCGAAGGCTTACACAGCGAGTAAAGTCGGACACATCGCCGCAGCTGCGATCTGATGGTCCGCCGAATGAGGTCCACCGGTACGGGAGCACAGGCGCTGGAACGGATTGCGTGAGGAGCGCACTCAAGGTTTGATCGACGCGAGCCAACCGAAGCGTTTGCTGTTGCTGACTACGACCACGGGTTACCAGACCCGCGCCTTTATCGAAACGGCAAACAAACTCGATCTGGGGATTGTGCTCGGTACCGACCGCTGCCACGTGCTGGAAGATCCCTGGCAGGATGGCGCGCTTCCGCTGCGGTTTGAGGATCCTGAGGGCTCGGCGCGCCACATCGTGGAGTACGCGGGTAGAAACCTGGTTCATGCGGTTGTTTGCGTTGGGGACCGCCCTACGCCGACGGCGGCACTCGCCTGCGCGAGGCTGGGGTTGCTTCACCACCCGCTCCGAGCCGCGGAGAGCTGCAGGGATAAATACTTGTCGCGCGAGCGTCTGCGCGCGGCAGGGCTTGATGTGCCTTCCTTCAACCGCTTTCCTGTGGCTATGGATCCAGGCACAATTCTTCGCCTGGACCCCACAATTGTTCACTTCCCTTGTGTGCTGAAACCGCTGGCGCTCGCGGCCGGCCGTGGAGTCATCCGCGCCGATAATCCGAGGGAATTTGTGACGGCTTTCGAGCGCATCAAGGCCCTGCTCCTCCGGCCGGAAGTCCGGGTGATGCGGGAGGAGACCAGCAACTTCATTCAGGTGGAAGAATACGTGGAGGGTGAAGAAATTGCCGTGGAAGCAGTCGTGGACCGCGGCCGATTGCGGGTGCTGGCCATCTTTGACAAGCCTGATCCACTGGTAGGTCCGTTTTTTGAAGAAACAATTTATGTCACTCCCTCGAGACTAAAGCCGGAAGTTCAGGGCGCGGTCATCAAAACGCTGGAGCAGGCGGTCAAAGCTTTTGGCCTGTATCACGGCCCCTTGCACGCTGAACTTCGTGTTGAGTCTGGAGAAGTGACGCATACGAGCGGGCGAGTGAAGCACATCTGGATCCTGGAAGTGGCTGCGCGCTCAATCGGCGGCTTGTGTTCGCGCGCTCTGCGATTCTGCCCTCGCCCGCCGGGTGAGTCGTTTTCCCTGGAGGAGGTCGTCATCCGGCTGGCCCTCGGAGAGGACATAAGTGCAGTTGAACGGGAGTCGGTGGCCTCAGGTGTGATGATGATTCCCATTCCTGGTGCGGGCCTTTACCAGGAGGTGAAGGGAATGGAGGAGGCGCGCCAAACGCCGGGCATCAAGGAGATTATCATCGCCGCCAAGCCTGCTCAGCAGCTGGAGCCGCTACCTGAAGGATCAAGTTACCTCGGCTTTATTTTTGCGTGCGGGCCTTCGCCCGAATTGGTGGAGAAGGCGTTACGCCGTGCGCATCAGCAGCTGCACTTTGTGATCGCGCCGGCGCTGCCCGTCATTCAGAGCGCGAGTTAGTCGAAACAGGGGTTGGCGGTTTTGTCGCGCCGTCCTCAGCGGCGGAATCGGCGATGGCCAATCAGGCTTCATGTTCAGGCCTTCTTCTGCGGAGGAACATATCCGGGGGGAAGGGCTGCGCCTTCCCCGAAGAAATAATCTTCCATCTGCTTGGCGATGATCTCCTGCGCCTCCCGGGTGGCTGGGCTGAGACGATACTCATTGATGATCATCTTCAAGTGCTCGAGCCACATTTCCCAAGCCTGCCCGGAGACGTTTTCATAGATGCGCTGGCCCAGCTCGCCCGGCCAGGGTGGCTCATCGAGTCCTGGCAGGTCCTTCCCAAACTTGACACATCTCACCATACGTTCTGCCATAAATCAGCCTCCGATCGAACTCGGCCTGGGGGAGAGAATCGCAACCTGAGGTCCGGTCGCCGCCCCGCCGCATGCCATCAGGTGCCAGCGAGGATCGCTGGCCGTACTGAAAGCATTATATAGGAAAGCTCGGAAGCTCTCGTCCCGGCGTTTGAGCATCATCGATCGCTGCGCGGCGGCGATACCGCTGATGCAGCCCTCAGGCCCAATGACTCGCGCGCATAGGCCAGGCAGCGCTTGACGTTATCCTCTTCGAGGCTGAGCCGCGCCTTGTGGTCCAGTTTTTCGGGTGAGGGCAGCGGGGCACGAGGCTTATTCCCACGGACCATGGTCAACGTCCGCGCCAGATGAACGCCGCTACGCTTAGGAAAAGTCACCCAGTACTTTTCCCCAAGACAAGGGACCCTCAGCGGATCTCGCGTGATCATCTCGAGCGTGAAGCGAGTCGGAGGCCGCGCTTTCGCGATCATGTGTACAATCCGTTGCATGTCGAGCACGCCGGCACCCAAGGGCACCTCCGAGAGCAGAAAGCCGTCGGCGCACTCATTCACCGCCATGTCTTTGATGTGAGTGCAGACGGCATAGGGCGCCAGGAGTTCGATGGACTCGTAAGGATCATCGAGCAACGCGATATTGTTCCCGGTGTCCAGACAAACGCCAAGATACTCGCTACTGTGCTCGCGGAGAAGCACCACTTGCTCTTCCGCGGTCCAGTCCTTATGGTTCTCGATGCCCATAGGCATACGATATTTCTCAAGCACGGGAAGGGCCCGAGCGATCTTTGCTTTTGAGTCGGCAACAAACTTCTTCCAGTCCTCGAGACTGGCGAAGGTTTCATATCGTCTGCCGCTCAGGCAGGCAGACCGCAGGCACAGCGCGCCCGCTTGCTTGGCGGCTTTAAGGGTCAGCTCGAACTTGCCGGCGTCCGCGCCCGGCAAGCCGCTGATGATTTCAAGGTACATGCCTAGCTCTTCCGATCTTCGCGCCAGTCTGTTGATGTACACCGCTTCAAACGACTCGAGCTCGGTTTGCAAACCTCCGGCACCTAGCGAGTGGCAGTATTCCAGAAACTCCAAAGCGGACCTCGGATGCCGGTAAGCGAAAGAATACAAGTTGACGCCCATGGCGGTACGCGGGGTTGGCTGGCGCGCAAGTCCGGGAGAAAGGGTTGACCCAGTTCCGCCGGGAGACTGCGGAGAGGCTGCGTAGCCTCCGGGCTCGGCAGGCCCCACAAGCGGCGCAGTCGCGGCAACAGTGGCCAGGAAATGTCGTCGGTTCATATTGTCAAATCGCATTATCTGATTTGAGCTTCAGCTCCTCCAGCACTCGATCCCAAGGGGCGCGGTAGGGCCGCACCAGCCGGGCCGACGCCTCGGGATCATCCAAGATGTCTTCCTTCTCCGCATCCCATCGCAGCTTCCGTCCGAGGCGCAGAGAGATGTTGGCCAGATGACACGCCGTAGCGGTGCGGTGCCCCGTCTCAACGTCAGCCGCAGGCCGCTCGCGGGACTTGACGCAGTCGATGAAGTTCCGGACATGTGAGGCGAGCAGATCGTTTGACACTCGCTCCTTCTTCGACTCTATCCAGGGGCTCGGTTTTACGCTCGTGCGGCGAACGGGACCGCCGACCGGGTGTCCCAGGAACTGTGGGATCTCGTTTGCCGGATCGACTTTCATCTCAGGGAAAATTTCGAACCCGCTGCGCGCCAGCGTCATGCTGCCTTTGGTGCCATAAAACTGTAATCCTTCTCCCAAGCCTCGGCCGAAGGACGCTTCGCGATGCGACCAGACCGCGGTGAATCCCGGATACTCGAATAGCGCATCCTGGGTGTCCGGGGTCTCGCCATTGTCCTCGAGGGCCAAGCGTCCTCCACTCGAGCAAACCGCGCCTGGCGCCTCCACCTGCGTGATCCAATGAATCACGTCGATTTCATGCGCGCCGAGATTTGTCATCTGGCCGCCAGAATAGTCCCAGAACCAGCGAAAGTGATACAGCGAGCGGTTCGGGTTATAAGGACGCCTAGGCGCGGGACCCAGCCACATCTCATAATCCAGTCCCGGTGGCGGATCCGAGTCGGGTGGCGAGCCAAAGCCCGGCAGCACGTTGCGGAAGGACCCCATGCGAACGCTGAGGATCTTGCCGATGTCGCCGCCTCGCAGCAAGCCGAGCGCGTGCTGGTAGTGCGCCCCGCTGCGTTGCTGGGTGCCCGCCTGGACCACGCGCTGGTAACGGCGCGCCGCCTTCACCATCCAGCGGCCTTCCCTGACAAAGAGGGTCATCGGTTTTTCCACGTACACGTCCTTGCCCGCGGCGCAAGCCATGATCGTCATCAAGCCATGCCAGTGGTCCGGCGTGCTGATCACGACTGCCTGAATATTCCTGTCGTCGAGAAGCTTCCGGAAATCACCGTATCCCTTGGCGCGCGTTCCGCAGTCGGCTAGCCCTTGCTGAAGCCGTCCCTGATGGACTTCACAAAGCGCCGCAAGGTCCACATCGGGCTGCTGCTTGAAATCATGCACGTGCTGCCGGCCGATGAGACCGTATCCGATAAACCCCACCTGCACCCGGTCGTTCGATCCGAGCACGCGTGAGTAGAGCGCGGCGCTCATGGTGGTGCCCAGAAAGCTCCGGCGCGTTATGCACATGGCTGGATGATCTCTCTCACGGGGTTTTGGGCTTCGACGGGATGTACTTCTCCACCTTAACCCTGGCAGGAGCAGCCATGGCTGCCAGACTGTCCAGATCGAAGTCCTTATAGAGGTCGAGGCAGAAAAGGTCCGGCGCTTCCTGGAAAGTCACGGGAGCGTCAAGCAAGTAGCCCAAGCTTGGCATGCCTTCGTGCACGAGTACCTCTGAAAACAAGCCGGGCTCGAGATCAAGAGCGCGGACGAGTTGGTGGTTGGATTACCGAAGCAGAACCTCACCATTCTGGGCCTGGCCCGGCA
>Ga0066710_100003441_pt1 | contig 13499 bp, 11 predicted proteins | sample GraSoiAngelo_159_FD_79666 | JGI IMG/M metagenome (GOLD analysis project Ga0066710, IMG submission 79666) | Grasslands soil microbial communities from the Angelo Coastal Reserve, California, USA - 14_1009_16_40cm | ecosystem: Environmental > Terrestrial > Soil > Grasslands | place: USA...
AATCGGCGGTGCCATCGAGCAGCGCGTCTGCGACGAGCGCCGCCGTCAGCGGCGCCAGCAGGATGCCGTTGCGATAGTGGCCGCTCGCGTAAAACAGATTCGGCATCACCGCCGATGGACCGATGGCTGGCAGGCCGTCGGGACAGGCGGGTCGCAAGCCGACTCTCGCGGCAACCAGGCTGGCCGCGCGCGTGGCGGGCACCAGCTCACACGCCGCGTCCATCAGATCACGAACGCCGGCGACGGTCGTCCTTTCGTCGAAGCCGGCGTCCTCGACGGTGGCTCCCACGAGCACTGTTCCGTCCCGCCACGGAACCATGTAACAGCGTTCTCCCCAGATCACTTGCTTGGGCGACGCCCCGCTCCAGGCGAGCTGAAGCAGCTGCCCCCGAACGGGCCGTACCGGCAGCGCGGCGGCGCCTTCCACCGCAATCTGACCCGACCAGCTTCCGGCAGCCACGACGACAGCGTCGGCCTGTAGGAAGGTGGGGCCGGCGTCGACGGTGAGGCCAGCCCCTGATCGCCGGATGCTGCGGGCGCGACCCGCCTCGAGTCGCGCGCCGCCGTTGGCGCGCGCCGCGGCCAGCAGCGCCTTCGTCAGCTCATGGGCGGCAACGAACCCATGCGTCGGAATCAGGAGGCCTCCAATCACGTCGCCCGACAGCTGCGGCTCTTCGGTCCGGATCTCGTTGGCGTCGAGCATTCTGGCGTCGATCCCGCGAGGCTTGAGCAGAGCGGCCGTTGCGGAGAGGGCGGCCAGTGTCGTCGTCGTTCGCGCGACGTCCAGCGTGCCGGTCCGGTGGTAGGACACGGCAACACCGCTCGCGGCTCGGGTCCGCTCGATGAAGCCGTCGAACAGGTCGAGGCTGCGCGCCGTCAGCTCGAGCAGTGGCCCGCCCTCGCGAGCCTCGATATAAGGCGCGAGGACCCCGGCAGAGGCTTGCGTGGCGCCCATGCCTGGAGGCCGGTCGTCCACGACCCTGACCGACGCGCCCCGCCGGGCCAACTCAGACGCAACCGCACAACCAATGATGCCGGCGCCGATGACAATCACGTCGCTCGGATGAGGCACGATTTGGGAATCTTACAGCCTCGACCTTGGCCCGGCTCCTCCCCCCGAGCCCGAAACCGTCGCGTGGCCCTCCCACCCAATCCGCCCGGCCGGACCTGGCCGCCCGGCAGGACAGGTGATCACTGGGAGGGGACAGCCCATCGAGGACTTGTGCGGTCAGCCCTGCCCAAACGAAGCGACCGACCGGGTACGGGCTTTGCGTTAGGATGGGCGGGCGCAAGCATAAAGGACGGCCAATGGTTCCCAATCGACTCAGTTTTGCGGTGGTTGCCGTCGCCTGTGTAGGGGCGGCGGGCGTAGGCAGTTATCTGGCGACGAGGCAGAACGGGCTGAGTGTGGCGGTTCCTGCCGCGAGTGCGGGACCGAGTGTGGTACTACCTGCCACACCCCTCCCGGAGGCGAATCTTCCGCCGAGCGCTATCCCAACGCCACCTCAGCCCGGGAACAAGGCGGTCCCCGTCAGCCGGCCGCCAACCGCCCCGGCGGCCAGGTCAAAAGCTCGTCCGGAGATGTCGGTGCGCAACGACCAGCCGCTGTCTGGTCAGGACGGCGCCCGCCCCGGGCCAAGCGCGAGCTCATCGCCCGCTCCTCTCTCGTCCACGGTCACGGCGCCGCCTTCGACTGAGACGACACCGGCCGCGACCCGCGTCGACGTGCGGACCGACGACGCGCACGGCGCGGAACCGCCCGAGCGTGCGCTCTCCGAGCTGGTGGTGTCGGCAAACTCGGTGATTGGACTCCAGACTGATGTCGCGATCAGCAGCGAGACCGCGCGCGTCGAAGACCGCGTCGAAGGCCATGTCGCGCGCGACGTCCGCGTGGGCAGCCAGATCGCCATTCCGGCAGGGACCCGTGCAGTCGGCTCGGTGGTCGTGGTCGAGCGCGGTGGCCGGTTCAAGGAGCGGGCGCGCCTCGGCATACGGTTTCACGAGCTGAGGCTGCCCGACGGCACCGAGCTGCCGATCTCCACGGAAACCATCTACCGGTACGGCGAGGGCCCGGGAACGAGCAGCGCCACGAAGATCGGCGGCGGGGCGGCGGTCGGGGCGATTCTCGGCGCGATCATCGGCGGTGGCAAAGGCGCCGCCGTTGGAGCCACGACGGGTGCGGGCGCGGGCACCGTTGCCGTGGCTGCCACCGACCGGAGTGTGGCCGCGTTTCCTGCAGGCGCCGAGGTAACGGCCCGGATCTTGACGCCGATTGGCCTCACCGTCGAAAAAGCCCGGGATTGACCGCCAACGCGCTATGATGGCTGGGCAACGGAGGTCACCATGAACACGCGTCAAGGCCTCGTCGGGCTCTCGCTCGGCGGCATCCTCTTGGCCGTCCCCGTCCTCGCCCAGCAGGTCACCAAGTCTGAAGTGCCCGGCATCACCAATTTCGCCCGGCTCGAGACGACCGTTGCCTGCGCGGGCGCCACAAAGCCCGAAGCCATTCCCGGCATCAAGAAGATGGGGTTTGCGTCGATCATCAACCTGCGCGAAGCGACCGAACAGGGCGCAGATGTCGAAGCCGAAGCGGCGGCAGCCAAGACAGCCAGCATCAACTACGTGCACATCCCCTTCAACGTCGGGTCGCCCGCGCCCGATCTCGTGGAGCGCTTCATCGCGGCCGTGACCGCACCCGCCAACCAACCGGCCTACATCCACTGCGCCGGTGGTGGTCGAGCGGCCACGTTGTGGACGATCAAGCGCATCCAGGTCGACCACTGGGATCAGGCGCGCGCGTTCGAGGAGGGCACCGCCCTGGGCATGACGAACCGGACGCGGCCGTTCATCGACAACTACCTCCAGACGCACAAGCACTGAGGGTGGACCCGTCGGACTTCCGGCGGGACGGCTACGCGCTGGTCGACTGGATCGCCGAGTATCTCGAACACTCGGACAGGTTTCCCGTTCTCGCCCGCGTCGTGCCCGGCGAGATCGTTGCGGCCTTACCTGAAGACGCGCCGGAGGATCCCGAGTCCTTCGGCGCCATCATGGCCGACTTCGAGCGCGTGCTCGTGCCCGGTCTCACCCACTGGAATCATCCGTCGTTCTTCGCGTACTTCGCGATCACTGGCAGCGCGCCGGGCGCGCTCGCCGACTTCCTGTCCGCCGCGCTCAACCAGCAAGCCATGCTCTGGGCGACGTCGCCGGCGGCGACCGAGCTCGAAGCGGTCACCCTTGGCTGGCTGCGCCGGCTCATCGGCCTGCCCGACGCGTTCGAAGGCGTGATTTACGACACGGCTTCGATTTCGACGCTCCACGCGCTCGGCGCCGCCCGGGAGGCGGCGGTTCCGGATGTCCGCACCCGCGGCCTGGCTCGATCCGACATCCCGCCGCTGCGCGTGTACTGCTCCCAGGAGGCTCACTCCTCGGTCGACAAGGCGGTGATCGCGCTCGGTCTCGGCCACCACGCCCTCAGCCGGGTGGCGGTGGACGACCAGTTCCGGATGCGGCCCGACGCGCTGGCGGACGCGGTCCGAAGCGACCGTCTCCGGGGGTGTCTCCCGCTGGCTGTCGTCGCCTCCGTCGGCACGACATCGACCACGAGCATCGATCCGCTGCCGGCCATTGCCGACGTCTGCGGCGACGAGCGCCTGTGGCTTCATGTAGATGCCGCGTACGGCGGCGCGGCGGCGATCCTGCCCTCACACGCACACATCCTCGACGGCGCGGCCCGAGCCGACTCGCTTGTCGTCAACCCACACAAGTGGCTGTTCACGCCGTTCGACCTGAGCGCGTTCTACTGCCGACGCATGGACGTGCTGCGCGCCGCGTTCGCCTTCGTCCCGGATTACCTCCGCCAGTCGGCAGCGGCATCGTCGGCTTCACAGGGTCCGTCGGGAGCGCTACACGGAACCGGGAATCTGATGGACACCGGCGTGCAGCTTGGCCGTCGCTTCCGGGCCCTGAAGCTCTGGTTCGTCCTCCGATCGTTTGGCGTCCGGGCGATGCGGGCGCATCTGGCGAGGCATCTCGACCTCGCGCAGCAGTTTGCATCGTGGGTGGACGCCCATCCCGATTTTGAGCGGCTGGCTCCCATTCCGCTGAGCGTCGTGTGCTTCCGGTGGAAGCCGGCGACCGACACGCTGACTCCCGTTCAGATCGATCAAGCGAATGAACAGCTGCTCGCGGCCGTGAACCAGACCGGCCAGGCGTACCTGTCACACACGCGCATCCGCGGACGCTTTGCGATCCGAATGGCCATCGGTCACCTTCGCACCGAGGAGCGGCACGTACGTCAGGCCTGGGATCTCCTGTGTCATCTAAGTCGCCAACTGACGAATAAGTGACGAATTACGACTGGTCCGATCGATTGGTGGCGACCAGTCAGGCCCGTAGCCTGCAGCCTGAGGCCCGTAGCCTGACATGATGTTGTTCTTGGTCCATCACGCCGACGCCCTGGACCCGCTGGTCGACCCACGGCGACCGCTATCGACCCTCGGGCGGCTGGCAGCCGAGCGCGTCGCGGCGCAAACGGCCGCGCGAGGCGCTCAGCCATCGGTCGTATGGCACAGCGGAAAGCTGCGCGCGCGTCAGACGGCCGAAATATTCTGGCGGGCGTGCAACGCGCTCGCCGAGTATTCGGCCACACGGGATCTTCAGCCGGGGGATCCGGCATCCTGGATGCGCGACCGTCTGAGGGGCGAGTCGCGCGACATCATGATCGTCGGCCACTTCCCGCATCTTCCCGCTCTGCTCGCGCTGCTCCTGTCCAACCAGGGAGCACCCGCACACGGTTTTCCGCCCCACGGCGTCGTTGCGCTGAGCACGTCCGACGAGGGCACGAGCTGGAGTGAGGCGTGGAGAATTCAGGGGTAGGCGGCTGGCTGCTCGTGCTCTGTGTCTGGCTCATCGTCCTCCAGCCCGTCAGCCTCGGCTTGATCGCGTCGAACGCGCTGAGCGCCCTTCAGTACCGGGGCCTTTCGCTAGGTTTGACGCTGGTCCTGCGGGTGCTCGTGGCAGGCATGGGTCTGGCCGCGGGGCTCGCGCTCCTGACCCGCCGTGAGGCTGCGCTCACCCTTGCGCGATGGTCACTCGTTGCGGCCGCCGCGTCCGATACGCTGGTCTACACCACCGGATTCTTTCCAAGCAACCGGTTCCCAGGCGACACGCCCCTGTACGTCGCCGGCACGCTGCTCTTCTACGGCGCGTGGTTCGCGTACCTGACCCGGCTGGAACCAAATGACCAGATGACGAGATGACCACATGAACAAAATTCGACTTCGACTGTCGTTGTTGTCGGCGCCGCGCGCCATACGCATTGTCCGGTGTCCAGTCCGGATACCGGCTCGCCTGGGCTACCCGGTAGCCCCCCGCAAGCAGCACTTTCGGGGTGATGGCCACGAGGCGACGGTCAGCTCCTCACCGTGCGTGCCTGGCGCGCGGCCCTCGAATTCATCCGACGACAGGGTTCGCGATGCGACAGAATCGACGACACGTCCACGTCCGGCAGATCCCGCATTGGGATCGCCGCGACGGGAACACGCTCCTGCCGACCGGACAGGTGTGCAGGCCGGGATCCCGAGGTCGAACAGGTCGTGGCCGTCAGTCCGGCCTGGCCGGCCACCGTGGCGGCGACGATGAGGGTGGTTCGCGTTCTACAATAATGTCACCACATGCGGGCGCAGCTCATCGCCACCCTGCTCGCGGCGGTCTCGATTGAGACGGCCGTCCTCCAAACCGAGGTCGCGGCACAGGCAAGCCGGACGCTCACGTCGGTGGCGGGCATCAAAGTCGGCCACCACACGCTCAGCGAGCGCCCAACCGGCTGCACCGTGATTCTCGCCGAAGCCGGGGCGACGGCAGGAGTGGACGTGCGAGGTGCGGCGCCTGCCACGCGCGAGACGGACGTGCTCAGCCCCGTCAACACCGTGCAGGTCGCCCACGCCATCGTGCTCAGTGGGGGCAGCGCCTTCGGCCTCGACAGCGCCTCGGGCGTGATGCGCTATCTCGAAGAAAAGCAGATCGGGTTTCCGTTCGGTCGAGCGCACGTTCCGATCGTCGCGGCCGCGGCGCTCTTCGATCTGCAGGTCGGCGACGGGAAGATCCGGCCGACGGCTGACTGTGGGTACCGCGCCGCGGGGGCGGCATCGAGCACGGCGGTCCCGGAGGGAAGTGTCGGCGCCGGGGCCGGCGCCACGATCGGGAAGACCGGAGGCTTCGACCGTGCGATGAAAGGCGGCATCGGCAGCGCGGCCATCGAGCTGCCGAGCGGCCTCGTCGTCGCAGCGCTCGTCGCCGTGAACGCGGCGGGCGACGTGGTCGACCCCTCCAACGGGCAGATCGTGGCGGGCGTGCGCGCGCAGGACGGACGCTCGTTTGCCGACGCCCGCAAGCTTTTGCGATCGGGGACGATCGCGTTTGGCGGGACAGGCCAGAACACGACGCTGGGCGTCGTGGCCACCAACGCCAGGCTCACGAAGACCGCCGCTACCCGCGTCGCGCAGATGGCGCACGACGGCTTCGCACGAACCATCGTCCCGGTTCATACACCCGTGGACGGCGACGCGATCTTCGCGCTCGCCACCGGCTCGCTGGCCGTCAACGCCGACGTTGGACAGGTCGGTGCGCTCGCAGCCGAAGCCGTGGCCGACGCCGTCGTGCGTGCCGCACGTCAAGCGACCGGCGTCGCCGGCGTTCCCGCCCTCCGCGATCTCGTCAGGTAGACGCGCCTGGGCGATTGAGCCTCGGTCATTGAGCCTGCATCTCGTCCTCCTCGCCTCGTATTCGCTGGCGCTGATGGGGCTCGGCCTGTGGATTGGCCGGAGCGTGGCAGGGGCCTCTGACTTCTTTGTCGCGGGCCGTCGTCTCGGCCCAGGACTGGTCTTCTCTACGATGCTTGCCGCGAACATCGGCGCGGGTTCCACGGTCGGCGCCACGTCCCGGGGGTACCTGAACGGTGTCGTCGCCTGGTGGTGGGTCGGTTCCGCCGCCATCGGCTCCCTCGTCCTTGCGTTCTGGATCGGACCTGCCATTCGTCGAATCGCGGAAGCCCAGGGACTGCGAACCGTCGGCGACTATCTCGAGTTCCGCTACAGCCGGACGATGCGCGGGGTGGTGGCCGTGCTCCTGTGGGTGGGCTCAATCTTCATCCTGGCGTCGCAGCTCATCGGCCTGGGCTGGATCCTCAACGTCGTCACCGGCGTTCCCAAGCCGATCGGGTCTGCCGTCGGGGGCGTTGTCATCATGGTGTATTTCGCCGCCGGCGGTCTGCTGACGTCGGCGTGGGTCAACGTGGTCCAACTGACGGTCAAGCTCGCGGGATTCGCCGTGGCGCTTCCGTTGGCCGTCGCCGCGTTCGGCGGGTGGAGCGCTGTCGGCCAGGTTCGACCCGCGGACACCCTCTATTGGTCGCTGTGGCGGAGCGATCTCACGCCCGCGTACTTCGCTCTGCTGGCGCCGGCATTCGTCGTGTCGCCGGGGCTCCTCCAGAAGATCTTCGGCGCGCGCGACGATCGGGCGGTTCGGCTGGGCGTGGGACTGAACGCGCTGGGGCTCTTTTCGTTTGCAGCGGTCCCGGCCGTGCTCGGCATCGTGGCGCGGGGCGCATTTCCCAATCTCACGGCGAGCAACCTGGCGCTCCCGATGATCCTTATGCACGGGCTCCCACCAGTTGTCGGCGCGTTCGCCCTGGCCGCCGTGTTCTCGGCTGAAGTCAGCGCCGCGGACGCGTCGCTCTTCATGCTCACCACGTCGCTGTCGCAGGATCTCTACAAGCGGTTTCTTCGGCCCGACGCAAGCGATGCGCGCGTGCTGTCGGTGGCCCGATGGGCCACGATCGTGAGCGGTGCGGCCGGTGTCGCGTTGGCGTGGTCATCGGAGGACGTCATCGAGACGCTGCAGATCTTCTACACGCTCCTGGGCGTGGGGCTCTTTGTTCCAATTGTCGGAGGGCTCTACGTCGAGCGCACGACCAATACGGCCGCGTTGACGTCGGTGGCCGCGGGCTTGAGCGTCATGTTGATCGACCGCGCGCTGACCGGCGGGGCCGAACCGGGTTTGGTGACGCCGGCCGTGGCCGGACTGCTCGCAGCACTCGGTGTCTGGGCGATCATGCTCCCATTCAGTAAACTCTCCAGGACCCAGCCAACCAAATGACCAGATGAGCACATGACCCAGATGACGAGATGACCAAATGACCACATCCAAGGTCACGTTGTGAGCATTTACAAAATCGCTGTCATAGCGGGGGACGGCATCGGGCAGGAAGTGATTCCCGCTGGAAGGGCGGCGCTCCAGGCAGCCACGAAAGGCTCGAGCGTCACGCTCGAATTCACCGACCTGCCGTGGGGGTGTGACTACTACGTCCGCCAGGGCCGCATGATGGACGCCGACGGATTCGAGCGGCTCGCGCGCTTCGATGCCATCTATCTGGGCGCCATCGGGTCGCCGGCGGTTCCCGACCACATCGCCGTGTGGGATCTCCTGCTGCCGTTACGTCAGCGTTTCCAGCAGTACGTCAACCTGCGACCGATGCGGCTCCTTCCGGGTCTCATCTCGCCGCTGGCCAATCGGTCCGCCGCGGACATCGACATGGTCTGCGTCCGCGAGAACTCGGAGGGTGAGTACGCAGGCATCGGGGGCCGCATTCATGTCGGCACCGCGCATGAGGTCGCCGAGCAGACCGGGCTCTTCACGAGGCAAGGCATCGAACGACTGCTCCGTTACGGGTTCGAGGTGGCGATGCGCCGGCCCCGCAAGCTGCTGGCCAGCGCCACGAAGTCGAACGCGTTGCGGCACTCGATGGTGCTCTGGGACGAGATCGCCGAGATCGTGCGTCGCGACTACCCGAAGGTCGAATACCGCAAGTACCACGTGGACGCGATCGCCGCGCGCATGGTGACCAACCCGGCGTCGCTGGACGTCATCGTGGCCTCGAACCTCTTCGGTGACATCCTCACCGATATCGGATCCGCGATCTCGGGCAGCCTCGGCATCGCGCCCGGCGCCAATCTCAACCCCGAACGGCGGTATCCTTCGATGTTCGAGCCGATTCACGGCTCGGCACCCGACATCGCAGGCAAGGGCATCGCCAACCCGATTGGCGCGGTCTGGGCCGGCGCGATGATGCTCGAGCACCTGGGACACCCGGATCTGCACGACCGCATCATCGGGGCGGTCGAGCGGGTGGTTGCCTCGGGACGTCTCCGCACACCGGACCTCGGGGGGAAGGCCACCACCCTCGAGCTCGCAAACGCCGTGGTCAGCGAAATTTGACGGAGAGGGATCGAGGAACCTATGGCCGCACGTCCAACCTGGAAGGGTTACCTGAAAATCAGCCTGGTGAACATCCCCGTGAAGGTGTTCCCGGCAACCGACACGGCTGCGACGCTCAGCTTCAACCAGCTCCATGCCGAGTGCCTGACGCGGATTCAACAGAAGCGCTGGTGTCCCAAGTGCGACTGTGAGGTTCCCAATACCGACATCGTGAAGGGCTACGAATTCGAGAAGGGGCGCTACGTGGTCGTCACCGACGAAGACACGGACAAGGTCCGCGTCGAGTCCACCCGTGTCATCAACCTCGAGACGTTCACGAGCGATGACGCCATCGACCCCATCTATCTCGAGCGGGCCTATTACCTCGCTCCCGACGGCGCCGTCGCGAAAGAAGCCTTCTCGGTCATCCGCGAAGGCATGCGGGGCAAGGCGGGCATCGGGAAGGTGGCGCTCTACGGCCGTGAGTACCTCATCAAGGTTCAGCCCCGCGAGCGGGGACTCGTGATGTACACGCTACGGCACGCGAACGAGATCCGATCGATGGACACGATCGACGAGCTCGCCGACATGCCGGAATCGCTGAAGCCGAGCGAGGTGCACCTCGCGGAGCAGGTTATCGGCACCTTCGAGGGCGATGTCGATTTCAAGAGCTATCACGACGACTATCAGGAAGGCCTGCGCGAGATCATTCAGGCAAAGATCGAAGGGCGCGAGGTGGTGGCGCCGCAGGTCGAAGCGCCACCGAAGGTGGTGAATCTGATGGACGCCCTGCGAAAGAGCCTCGACTCGATTCAGGCATCGAAAAAGCAGCCGGCGGCGCTGCCCTCGGTCGATCGAACGCAGGCAAAGAAGCGCGCCAGGGCCTGACAGGACGACGAGCGCGCTCGAACCGCACTGGACACGCAGACCAGGCTCGCTCGAGGCTGACGGGAAACGGTCACACGCCGACCGCATCGGTCAGGCGAAGATTCGCTCCAGCCGGATCTCGTCGCGCACCGGAATGCCGGCGAACCCCACGGGCGTCTGGTGGGTGTGCACCATCATGCTGTTGGTGACCAGCCCCGTGAGCCGGTAACCACGCCGTTGGTAGAAGTAGAGGGCCGGCAGGTTGTCGTTCGTCGTGGTGACCACCACCCGACCAAGCCCCAGGCGGCGGGCGATCAGCTCGGCCTCTGCGACCAGGTAGCCACCGACGCCCGACCGCTGCCACATGGGATCGGTGGCCAGCGCGACGATATGCAGCGCATCACCGAAAAGGCGATACGCGAGCGCGCCGGCGGGCTCGCTGTGCATGACAGCCACGAGCGCCGGCATCTGGTCGACGTCCATCAGTTCGCCGAACGCGACGATGCGCGTCCGCCCGAAGTCGCGCGCAAACAGATCCCTGACGACAGCCCGATCCTCGTCGATCGCCTCGCGGACCAGCACGGGGGGAAGGTCGATGCGCGGCCCGCACGAGCAGACGATCCGCACGCGGGCCTCGTCCCAGTCCACGAATTTTCCGCATCGCGAGCAGCGGAGGACCGCCGGTCTGGCACCCGACTCACGAGGCGGTTCGGACATGGATCACGCTTCTTCTGCGCCCTGCAGCCGGCCTCGAGGAGGGCGGCCTCCAGGACCCCGGCGCAGGATCCACCACAAGAGCACGACGCATCCCGCCCCGACCGCTCCGGCCGTCGCGCCAAAGAGCAGGAGGGTGCGATACAGGATGGACTGCCCCTCCATCCGGGCGTCGAGGGCCAGCGGCTCGCCACGTGTCCGCGCTTCGAGTGGCTGCTGCCACACGAGGATGTTGCCACGCCTCAAGTTGGCCGCGCCGGCGTTGTGACATACGATGCGGCTTGGCAGGTGGAGCCGGAAGGCGACCAGTTCGCGACCGTCCCACCCGACGTCGGCGACTTTCTTCGCCGCTGAAGCCCCGACAGCCTGCCGGAAGACGAACACCTCACCCTCTCGTTCCAATCGATAGGTCGACCAGCCGAGCGGTCCCCCGCCAATCCGCCGCACGTCGTCAACGTCGAGGCGCACGTGCACGAATCGACGGTTGGAGCGACGTGACACGTTGACCCGCGTCACGCGCGTATGCGGCGTCGTGAAATAGGCGCGAACGGCGTCGCGATCGACAGGTGTGGCCGGGTTGGTATCGAAGGAGCTGCCCCGGAGGGCATTGAGCGCGGCAATGGAGGTGTTGACGTACACAGTCGCGCTTCCGTCGAGCGACAGGTACATGTCCTCCTCGTACTCGTACTGACCAAAGATGTTGACGCTGGTGCACGCCTGGGCGGCCGCCGCCAACAGCAGCATCAAGAGCGCGCCGATCCGCATTTCCGCCAATGATATAGTAAAAATTTCGTCCTCACCCGATGCCCGCCAAGATCCTGCTGTATCTGATTGACGGTAGCTCGCAGATGTACCGCGCGTTTCATGCGCCGATCCGAACGGCGGAAGGCACCTTGTTGCGGAACGCGGCCGGCATCCCGACCAATGCCGTGTACATCTTCGTCACGATGCTCCGGAAGCTGCTCAAAGAGCATCGCCCCGAGTACATCGGCGCCTCGTTCGATCTGCCCGGCCCGACCTTCCGTGACGAGCTTGCCGCCGACTACAAAGCCAACCGCCGGCCGATGCCCGACGAGCTCGCCGGCCAGATCCCGCTGGTGCACAAGGCGTGCGAGGCCCTTGGCGTCCCCATCATCACCCATCCAGGCTACGAGGCCGACGATGTGATCGGAACGATGGCGGCGAAGGCGACCGCCGCCGGCTATGGCGTGGCGATCGTCACTGGCGACAAGGATTTCTTTCAGCTCGTCGGTGACGACATCCGCGTCTTCAACCCTCGTGACGAAGGCGTATGGTACGACGCCGCCGGGGTCAAGGAGAGGTTCGGCGTGCCGCCCGAGCGCGTGGTGGACGCACTGGCATTGATGGGTGACGTCATCGACAACGTCAAAGGCGTGCCAGGCATCGGCGAGAAGGGCGCACGGGATCTGATCTCGACCCACGGGTCGCTCGACGCGCTGCTCGAGCATGCCGCCGCCGTCCCGCAGAAGAAGTACCGCGAGGCGCTCCTCGCGCATAGCGACGACGCCCGCAGCAGTCGCGAGCTCCTGACCATTCGCACCGATGTGCCTATCGAGTTCGAGATCAACGGCTTCAAGTATCGGGGACCTTCGTCTCAGGCCTGCTACGAGCTGTTCGCGACGCTTGGATTCCGATCGCTCGTCATGGAGTACGCTCCGGCGGCCGACACGGTCGAGAAGAGGTACGAGCTCGTCACCACCCTCGAGGACCTCGGCACGCTCGTGTCCAGAATCCGGTCGACTGGCAAAGTCGGGCTGAGCGTGCTGGCCGACGGGCCGGCGCCGACACGGGCCGGGATCGCAGGAATCTCGTTCGCGACGGCGGCCCGGGTCGCCTGGTACATTCCCCTTCGTCACGCCGGCATGCACAGCGGGCCCCAGCTGACGGTGGACGAGGCGTTGCGGGCCCTCGCTGGCGTCCTCGAGGATCCGTCAGTCCGGAAGATCGGCCACGATCTGAAATTCGCCCTGATGGTCCTCGCGCGCCACGGCATCGCGCTCGCCGGACTCGGCCCCGACACGATGCTCGCGAGCTACCTGCTGGACGCCACGCGGTCGGGCCATCCTCTGGAGGAGGTAGCCCTCGAGCATCTCGCGTACCGGGCGGTGTCTCAAGAGGAGGTCTGCGGCCGCGGAGCCAAGGAGGTCGAGCTGACCGAGGTGCCGCCGTCAGCCATGTTGAATTTCGCCGGTGAACGATCGGATCTGCCCCTGCAGCTCGCCGGGATGCTGACAGCCAAGCTCGAACAGGACGATCTGATGGCGGTGTACACAGACCTCGAGATGCCGCTCATTCCGGTGCTGGCCGACATGGAGCGGGCTGGCATTCGAGTGGACGGAAGGGCGCTGGCCGTTCAATCACAGCGGATCGACAAGGAGCTGGCCGCGCTCGTCGCCCAGATCTACGAGTCCGCCGGGGAGCCTTTCAATATCAACTCCCCCCAGCAGCTCTCGAAGATCCTGTTCGACAAGCTGCAGCTCCCTTCGCTCAAACGAAACGTCAAGACCAGAACGGCGTCCACCGCCGTGGAGGTGCTCGAGGAGTTGGCGCTGACGCACGACCTGCCGCGCCGCATCCTCGACTGGCGGGCACTGCAGAAGCTGAAGAGCACCTACAGCGACGCGCTGCCCCAGCTCGTCAAC
>Ga0066710_100003442_pt1 | contig 13498 bp, 9 predicted proteins | sample GraSoiAngelo_159_FD_79666 | JGI IMG/M metagenome (GOLD analysis project Ga0066710, IMG submission 79666) | Grasslands soil microbial communities from the Angelo Coastal Reserve, California, USA - 14_1009_16_40cm | ecosystem: Environmental > Terrestrial > Soil > Grasslands | place: USA...
GGCATCGCTCCCTACGAGCCCGGCAAGCCGATCGAGGAGCTCGAGCGCGAGCTCATGATCCACAATCCGATCAAGCTCGCGTCGAACGAAAACCCGCTGCCGCCGTCCGACCGGGTGCAGAAGGCGATCATCGGGGCGCTCTCCTCCCTCGATCGCTATCCGGACGGCAGCGCCTACTATCTCCGGCAGGCGCTGGCCAAGAAGCACGGCGTGATGCCCGACCAGGTCGTGCTCGGCAACGGCTCGAACGAGCTCATCGAGCTCCTGGTCCGCACGTTCCTGCGCCCCGGCGACGAGGCGGTCGTGCCGCATCCGTCGTTCGTCGTCTACCCGATGATCGTCCAGGCCGCTGGCGGCGTGCGCGTGATGGTGATGCTGAAGGACTTCCGCCTGGACCTCGACGCGATGGCGCGGGCGATCACGCCGCTGACGAAGATCGTCTTCGTGGCGAACCCGAACAACCCGACCGCCACCATCGTCACCAAGGACGAAGTCGAGCACTTCATGGCGCGGGTGCCGGAGCGCACGATCGTCGTGTTCGACGAGGCGTACATCGAGTTCGCGATGGGCCCGGACTTCCCGGATATGATCGGGGCCGTCAAGCAGGGACGGAAGGTCGTCGTCCTCCGCACGTTCTCGAAGGCCACGAGCCTCGCCGGGCTGCGCGTCGGCTACGGGGTCGCGGATGCGGACGCGATCGCGCTCATGAACCGGATCCGGCAGCCGTTCAACGTGAACTCGCTCGCCCAGGCCGCGGCCCTCGCCGCCCTCGACGACGACGCGCACGTCCTCGAGTGCGTCCGGATGATCGAGGCCGGCCGCCACTTCCTCTACGACGAGTTCAAGAGCATCGGGCTCCAGTACGTGCCCTCGCGCGCCAACTTCATCCTGGTCGACGTCGGCCGCAGCGCCGCCGACATCTACCAGAAGCTCCTCCACAAAGGCGTGATCGTGCGGCCGATGACCCCCTTCGGGCTCGAGACCGCGCTGCGGATCACCGTCGGGACGCCGGAAGAGAACCGGAAGCTCGTGAAGGCGCTCCGCGCCGTCCTGGGGAAGACGCCCGCGTGATCCGCCAGCTCGCGATCGTCGGCATCGGCCTGCTCGGCGGCTCCGTGGCGAAGGGGGCGCGGGCGGGCGGGCTCGCCCGCCGCATCATCGGCGTCGGGCGCGCGTCCGAGCGGCTGCGTCCGGCCCTGGACGACGGGACGCTCGACGCCGCGGTCACCGACCTCGACGCGGCAGTGTGCGAGGCCGATTTCATCGTGCTGGCCGCGCCCGTCCTGGCGATCGAAGGGCTCCTCGAGCGCGTGTGGCGCGCGGCGCCCGACGGGGCGCTCATCACCGACGTCGGCTCGACCAAGCGCAACATCGTCCGCGCCGCCGACCGCCTGGCCGCGAGGCGCCCGCTCGCCTTCGTGGGCAGCCACCCGCTCGCCGGCTCGGAGCAGGCCGGATACCGAGTCGCGCGCGCCGATCTCTTCCGGAGCGCGACGGTTGTCGTGACCCCGACCGAGGCAACCGAGCTCGCGGCGCTCAAGAAGACGACGGAGTTCTGGGAGGCCCTGGGCGCGCGTGTGACCTCGCTGGATCCCGAGACGCACGACAGGACGGTCGCGGCGATCAGCCATCTGCCGCACCTGATCGCGTGTGCGCTGGTCGACGGCGCCGGCCGGGTCGAGCCCGCGGCGCTCGAGCTGGCCGCACGCGGGTTCCGGGACACGACGCGCATCGCGGCGGGCGACCCGGACATGTGGACAGAGATCTTCCTGGCGAATCGCGACGCGCTGTCAGCGAGCGTCGAGGCGTTTCGCGAGGCGCTCGCCGATCTGCAGCGGGTGATCGACGCCGGCGGGGTCGACGCCCTGCGCGCGGAGCTGGCCCGGATCAAGGCGACGCGGGAGCAGCTCCGCTGATACGGCGAAAGCATCCCGTGATCACGATCGACGGCCCGGCCGGGGCGGGCAAGAGCACCGCGGCTCGAGTGCTGGCCGAGCGGCTCGGCTACACGCTGATCCCGACCGGCGCGATGTACCGCGCCCTGGCGCTGAGCGTGATGCGGTCCGGCGTGCCCGTGCGCGAGAGCGCCGAGCTCCTCGCGCATCTGGCGCCGCTATCGATCGCGGTCAAGGCCGGTCGCGTCTCTCTCGACGGCGAGGACGTGACCGAGGCCATCCGGAGCCGAGAGGTCGCGCAGGTCACGTCGAACGTGACGACGTTGGCCGCGGTGCGCGCCAAGGTCACCCCGCTGCAGCGCCAGCTGGCCGCCAAGGGCGGCGTGGTCCTCGAGGGCCGCGACACCGGCACGGTCGTCTGCCCGCACGCCGAGGTGAAGTTCTACCTCACGGCCTCACTCGAGGCGCGCGCGCGGCGACGCCAGGCGGAGCTGGCCGCGGCGGGGACGCCGGTCGCGCTGGCCGAGATCACGAGCGAGCTCGCGGCGCGGGACCGACAAGACGAGACGCGCGAGCTGTCGCCGCTGCGCCGGCCTCCCGGCGCGATCGAGCTCGACACCTCCGATCTCACCGTGGATCAGGTCGTCGAGCGTCTCTTGGTGGCGATCGAGCATCATAAAAATGCACCGGGCCCGGCAGCTCGCTGGAGCTGGTTCTACGCCGCCATGAAGATCCCGGCGGTCGCGCTGATGCGCCTCCTGTTCCGGGTCGAGGCGATCGGGCGCGAGCACATTCCCGAGCACGGGCCTGTGCTCCTGGTAGCGAACCATTCGAGCGTGCTCGACCCCCCGCTGATCGGCGGAGTGTCGGACCGGCAGCTGACGTATCTGGCCAAGGCCGAGCTCTTCGAGATCCCGCTGTTCGGCGCGCTGATCCATGGCCTCAAGGCGCGGCCGACAAGGCGCGAAGGGGCCGATCCAGGCGCCCTGCGGACGGCCAGGCGCGTGCTCGAGGAACGCGGCGCGCTCCTCGTGTTTCCCGAGGGCACACGCGGAGACGAGGGCGACATCCGGCCCGCCAAGCCCGGCGCCGGCTTGCTGGCCGTATCCAGCGGCGCGACCGTGGTGCCGGTGTATGTGCGCGGCTCGGGCCGCGCGTGGCCAAGAGGGCGCCGCTTGCCGCGCCCCGCGAAGGTGACGGTGACGTTCGGAAAACCGCTCCGGTTCGAGGCCGAGCGGGGCGCCGATCGGAAGGCCCAGTACGAGATCGCGAGCCGCGAGATGATGGACGCCATTTCGCGCCTCCGGGACGGTATGATTGCCGGCACCGCCCAGGGCCGGCCGGAGTCGGTTCGGGTGGTGGGTCGCTCGGGCAAATAAAATGACTGGAGGAACGGGCGGTATGAAGAAGGACGAACCACGGCAGCATCTCGGCGGACCGCGTGGGGAGGGCGGTGACGGGGCCGAGGAACGCATGGAGGATTGGTACGAGGCCGGCGTGACCGAGTTCGAGGAAGGCGAGGTGGTCCGCGGCCGCGTGGTCCACATCGGCTCGAGCGAGGTCCTCGTCGACGTCGGCTACAAGAGCGAAGGGGCGATCCCGATCGAGGAGTTCCACCGCCACGGCAGTCTGCCGAAGGTGGGCGAGGAGATCGAGGTCTACCTCGAGGCCAAGGAAGACTCCGAAGGCCTCATCGTTCTCTCGAAGGACAAGGCCGACAAGATCAAGGTCTGGGACTCGATCACCCAGGCTTACGAAAAGGGCGCGCCGGTCGAGGGCCGCGTGGTCGAGGTCGTCAAGGGCGGCCTTGCCGTCGACGTCGGCGTCAAGGCGTTCCTGCCGGGCTCCCAGGTGGATCTCCGGCCCGTGAAGAACCTGGCGACCATGGTCGGCCAGACGATCCGCTCCAAGGTGATCAAGCTCAACCGGCGCCGCGGCAACGTCGTGCTCTCGCGCCGGTCGGTGCTGGAGGAGGAGCGCGAGGAGAAGAAGAAGCACACGCTCCAGGTCCTTTCAGAAGGCATGGTGCTCACGGGCACCGTCAAGAACATCACCGACTACGGCGCCTTCATCGACCTCGGTGGCATTGATGGTCTTCTCCACGTGACGGACATGAGCTGGGGGCGCGTGGGCCATCCCTCCGAGATCTTCCAGGTCGGCGACCAGGTCGAGGTCGTGGTGCTCCACTTCGACCGTGAGACCGGCCGGGTGTCTCTCGGCTACAAGCAGAAGTCGTCCGATCCCTGGGAGCGCGTCGAGAAGACGTACGCCGCCGGCACGAAGACCAAGGGCAAGGTCGTCAGCCTGACCAACTACGGCGCGTTCATCGAGCTCGAGCCGGGCGTGGAAGGCCTCGTCCACGTCTCCGAGATGTCATGGACCCGTCGCGTGCGCCATCCCTCGAAGCTCGTCAACGTCGGCGACGAGGTGGACGTGATCGTGCTCGACGTCAATCGCGCCGCCAAGCGGATCTCGCTCGGCATGAAGCAGGTCGAGCCCGATCCGTGGGCGACGATCGAGCAGCGCTACAAGCCGGGCGCGCGGATGCTCGGACGCGTGAGGAACCTCACCGACTTCGGCGCGTTCATCGAGCTCGAGCCCGGGGTCGATGGGCTCCTGCACATCTCGGACATGTCCTGGACCCGCAATGTGGGTCACCCCTCGGAGATCCTCAAGAAGGGCCAGGAGATCGAGACGCAGATCCTCAATCTCGATCGCGACAACAAGCGGATCTCGCTCGGGCTCAAGCAGATCCAGCCCGACCCGTGGACCACGGTGGCGCAGCGCTATCCGATGGGCTCGCGGGTGACGGGCAAGATCGTCCGCCTCACCGACTTCGGCGCGTTCGTGGAGCTGGAGGCGGGGGTCGACGGGCTGCTTCACATCTCGCAGATGTCGAATCGTCCGATCGGGCGTCCCGACGAGCTCGTCAGCGTCGGCGACGAGCTGACCTTGCTGGTCATCCGGGTGGACGCCAACGAGCGGCGCATCGGCCTCTCCCTCAAGGAGCTGGCCCACGCCATCGAGCCGCCGAAGGAAATGGAAGGGGAGCGCGGCGCTGGGCGTCGCGGCCAAGCACGGCGCGGCAAGCACCGTGACGACTACGACGACGACGACGAGGAATAGACCGGTTCGCCGGCGCACCGTCGTTCTCGCCGCGCTGGCGATCTACCTCGGAGTCGCCTTCCTCTTCGTCGCCGCCCTGTCGATGGCCGTGGCACCGGCGGGCGGCGGCGGAGCGGTCTTCGGCGCACGGGTCGCCATCGTCGAGCTCGAGGGGACCATCGTCGACGTCGACGACCTGCTTCGCGAGCTGAAAGCGCACCGTGACAACCCCCAGGTCAAGGCCGTGGTGCTCAGAATCAACAGCCCGGGCGGCGTGGTCGGTCCGACCCAGGAGCTGCACGCGGCCGTCATGCGGCTGCGCGAATCCGGCAAGCCCGTGGTCGCGTCGCTCGGCGCCGTCGCGGCCTCCGGCGGCTACTACGTCGCGGTGGCCGCCGACAGGATCTACGCCAATCCGGGTACCCTGACCGGATCGATCGGCGTGATCTTCCAGCTTCCCAACCTGGACGCCCTCATGAAGAAGGTCGGGGTCGACTACGTGGTCGTAAAGGCCGGGCGCTACAAGGACATCGGAAACATCGCGCGTCCGATGAGCCCCGAGGAGCGCCGGATCCTCCAGTCCCTGCTCGACGACGTCCACGCGCAGTTCATCTCGGCGGTCGCCGCTGGTCGAAAGCTCGACCAGGCGCAGGTCGTCGGCTTCGCCGACGGACGCATCGTGTCAGGCGCCCAGGCGAAGGATTTGAAGATGATCGACGCCCTCGGCGGCCTCGAGGAAGCGCTCGACGGCGCGGCGATGCTCGCCGGCCTCGCACGGCCTCCGAAGGTCATCGGACCTCGTCGCAAACTGTCGATCATGGATCTCCTGCGCAATCAGCTCGACCTCCGAGGCTGGACGGGCGTCTCGCCGCTGTCGCTCATGAAGACCCCGCTCTACCTGATGGATTGAGAGTCACGATTCCCCCCGAACGCTCAAGCGATATCCGAAACATCATGGCTCAACACCTCGTTGAATCGACTGAATTCGTAGTCGAAAGACTTTCGACCCCGATTCCGGACGGCTGCCAACACAGCGTGGCTGCGAAGTTTTCCGTTCCGGCTGGGTATATTCCTGAGGTAACCTGGCAGTGGTCGCTAAATGCTTACGATGGTGGACATTATTGTGTGCAGCATGCTAAGTTGCTACCGAGATCGAGCCCGGGTCACCCCCGAATTGGGACGGGAGTAGACGATGACGAAAGCCGACCTGATCGACGAGGTTTCGAAGATCTCGAGCTTGACCAAGAAGGAGACGGAAACAATCGTCAACACGATCTTCGACAACATCACCGACGCGTTGTCGAAGGGCGACAAGGTCGAGCTTCGGGGCTTCGGGAGCTTCAGGATCCGTCACCGCAATTCGCGGAAGGGCCGCAATCCCAAGACTGGGTCGAGCGTCGACGTTCCTCAGAAACGGGTCCCCTTCTTCAAGGTAGGAAAGCGACTGCGCGAGCTCGTCAACGGCTGAGGCTCCTGCAGGCGGTGTGAATCGCCTCTGGGCGCCTTGGCGCATGACGTACATCACCGCCGCCAAGACCTCCGGCGGGTGCGTGTTCTGCGAAGCCCTCTCCGGGTCGGACGACAGAAAGAGCCTGCTGCTGACGCGTCGATCCCGGGCCTTCCTGATCCTGAACCGGTATCCCTACGCCGCGGGGCACCTCATGGCCGTCGTCAACCGGCACGTCGGGACCTTGCTCGAGGCGACACCGGACGAGGTGGCGGGCGCGATGGAGCTGGTCACCCTGGCGATCTCGATCCTGTCGGCCGAGTATCGGCCGGAGGGCTTCAACGTCGGGCTCAACCAAGGGCGGATCGCGGGCGCCGGAGTCGTGGACCATCTGCACCTCCACGTCGTGCCGCGGTGGAGCGGCGACAACAGCTTCATCGCGGTCGTGGGCGACACCCGCGTCCTTCCCGAGGATCTCGAAACCACGTACGATCGCCTCAAGGGCCGGCTCGGTGACTGATCGCGACGACCTCACGCCGATGATGCGCCAGTACCGCGATCTGAAGCGGCGCTACCCGGATCACGTGCTCCTGTTCCGGCTGGGCGATTTCTACGAAACCTTCTTCGAGGACGCCGAGCTCGCGGCCCGACTGCTCCAGATCACCCTGACCGCGCGTCAAGGCGCGCCGATGGCGGGCATTCCCCACCACGCCTCCGACGGCTACATCGCGCGGCTCGTTCACGCGGGGCAGAAGATCGCGGTCTGCGAGCAGCTCGAGGCGCCCGGGCGCGAGAAGAAGCTCCTGCGGCGCGACGTCGTGAGGATCATCACCCCAGGTACGTTGACGGATACCGCCTACCTCGAAGGAGCGGCGAACAACTTTCTGCTGGCGGTCATCGCCGGCCGCGATTCGACCGGCGTGGCGCTCGTCGACGTCTCGACCGGCGAGTTCTGGGCGGGCGAAGACGCGGGGAAGGGGACCGAGGTGCTGGCGACGGCGCTCCTGCGTCGGCCGGCCGAGATCGTCCTGCCCGATTCCGTGCGCGAGGATCCGGCGTTCCTGGCTCGCCTGCAGGCCACGGGCGCGGCGCTGACCTTCTGCGACCCGCAGACCTTCGCGCCTCGCCGCGCGGCCGCCGACCTGTGCGCCCACTTCCGCGTGGAGTCGCTCGCCGCGTTCGGCGTCGGCGATCTGACTGCGGGACTCGGAGCCGCGGCGGCCGCGCTCGCGTACCTCCGCGCGACCCAGGGCGACGCGCTCGGCCACCTGACGCGCCTGCAGCGCCTGACGGCGGCCGACGCGATGGTGCTCGACGAGACGGCCGTCGTGACCCTCGAGCTCTTGACCTCGAGCGGCGGCAGCGCGCGCGAGTCGCTCTTCGGCGTGCTCGACGAGACGGTCACCCCCATGGGCGCTCGCCTCCTGCGCCAGTGGCTCTTGCGGCCGCTCCTCGACCCGCCGGCGATCGCGGCGCGCCAGACCGCGGTCGGGGCCCTCGTCGAAGCGCCGGCCGAGCGGGCGCGACTCTCGACGCTGTTGCGTCGAATCGGCGACGTCGAGCGACTCACGAGCCGCGCGACCCTGGGCCAGGCCCACGCGCGCGACCTCGTCGGCCTTCGCGGGTGCCTGGCACCGCTCCAGGACATCCGGCGGCTCGCCGCGGCGATGTCCGCGCCCGCGATCGCCGAGGCAGTCCGCGACCTGGCGGAGCTCGACGACCTTCATGACTTCCTGGCCACGGCGCTCGAGGACGAGCCGCCCCTCGCGCTTCACGACGGCGGGCTGATCCGCGCGAGCTGGCACGCCGAGCTCGCGGCGATCGTGCGCGACGCGCGCGAGGCACGGGCGTGGATCGCGGGGCTCGAGGAGCGGGAGCGGGCGCGCACCGGGATCGCGAGTCTCCGGGTGCGCTTCAATCGCGTGTTCGGCTACGGCATCGAGGTCACGCATTCGCAGACCGCGCGCGTGCCCGCCGAGTACGTGCGCCGCCAGACGCTGACCGGAGCCGAGCGGTACGTGACGCCCGAGCTCAAGGACTACGAGGCGAAGGCGCTCGGCGCCGACGAGCGGCGCCGGCGGCTCGAGTACGAGCTGTTCGAGGAGGTGCGCCGCCGGGTGGCCGCGCGGGCGGAGGACCTCATGACGACGGCCCGCGCGCTGGCGCGCCTCGATGTCTTCGCGTCGCTGGCCGAGGTGGCCCACAGCCGCGGCCACGTTCGGCCCACCGTCGACGACGGCGACGCGCTGGCGATCGTCGAAGGCCGCCACCCCGTGCTCGAGGCGCGCGCCGGAAGCCCGGTGACGCCCAACGACCTGGCGCTCGACCACGACGCGCGTATCGTCATCCTCACCGGGCCGAACATGTCCGGGAAATCCGTCTATCTGCGGCAGACGGCGCACATCGCGATCATGGCGCAGATCGGCACCTTCGTGCCCGCGCGCGAGGCGCGCATCGGCGTGGTCGATCGCGTCTTCACGCGAGTCGGCGCCCAGGACAACCTGGCGCGTGGGCAGAGCACGTTCCTCGTGGAGATGATCGAGACCGCGACGATCCTGAACAACGTGACGCCGCGAAGCCTGGTGCTGCTCGACGAGGTGGGACGCGGGACGTCGACCTTCGACGGCCTCGCAATCGCCTGGGCGGTCGTGGAAGCCCTGCACGATCGCGGACACGGCGCGAAGGTCCTGTTCGCGACGCACTTCCACGAGCTCACGCGGCTCGCGGGTCGGCTCGGCGGCGTCCGCAACTTCCACGTCGCCGTCCGCGAGTGGAACGACGAGATCGTGTTCCTCCACAAAGTGCGGCCGGGCGGCACCGACCGGAGCTACGGCATCCAGGTCGCGCGGCTCGCGGGCCTGCCGGCCGCGGTCATCGCGCGCTCCAAGGCGCTCCTGGCCGAGCTCGAGGACGCGGGCCAGCTGCGGACGGATGCGAGCGACGCCGTGCAGCTCGGGCTCTTCGCGCCCTCGGCGCCCGATCCGCTGCTCGCCGAGCTGGCGAGCCTCGACCTGGCGCATCTGACGCCGCTCGAGGCGCTGAACATCCTGGCGAAGTGGCAAATGCGGAGCCGGGACGCTGCCGTGTCAGGCCACCCTCGGTCGGAGCCGGGCTCATGGACCCCGCTACAATAAAAATCCGGCGACTGCCCGACCACCTCGTCAACAAGATCGCCGCCGGAGAGGTCGTCGAGCGTCCGGCTTCCGCCGTGAAGGAGCTGGTCGAGAACGCGCTGGACGCCGGAGCCTTGACGGTCACCGTCGACCTGCGCGACGGCGGGAGCGCGCTGATCCGCGTCACCGACGACGGCATGGGGATGACGGCGGACGAGCTGCCGCTCGCTCTCGAGCGTCACGCGACGTCCAAGCTGGCGCGCGACGAGGACCTCGACGCGATCGCGACCCTGGGGTTCCGCGGCGAGGCGCTGGCGGCCATTTGCGCCGTCTCGCGCTTCACGCTCACGAGCTGTGCGCGCGGCGCCTCGCAGGGGCTGCGCCTGGCCGGCGAAGGCGGCACGGTCAAGCAGCGGCTCGAGGTGCCGGCCGACTCCGGCACGAGCGTCGAGGTCCGCGATCTCTTCTTCAACACCCCGGCGCGGCTCAAGTTCCTGAAGTCCTCGGCGACCGAGCTGTCGGCGAGTCTCCGCGCGCTGACCCCGCTGGCGCTGGCGCACCCGCAGACCCACGTGCGCGTGGCGAACAACGGGCGCGCCGTGCTGACGGCTCCCGCCGCGACCGAGCTGCGCCCCCGCGTCGGCGCCGTCTGGGGCCACGACGTCGCCGCGCGCTTGCTGGCCGTCGACCGGACCGAGCACGGCGTGGGCGTGCGCGGGCTGATCAGCCCGCCCGATCTCGCGCGCGGCAACCGTGACGAGATCGTCCTGATCGTGAACGGCCGGCCGGTGCGAGATCCGGCGCTCCTGCAAGCGACGCTCGACGCGTATCGGCCGTTGCTGCCGCGCGACCGGTTCCCGGTGGTCCTGCTCGCGATCACCCTGGCGGAGGCCGACGTGGACGTCAACGTGCACCCCACGAAGGCGTGGGTGCGGTTCCGGCATCCGCGGCTGATCTACGAGATGGTGGCGACGGCAACGCTCGGCGGTCTGCGCCGTCCGGCGGTGATTCCCGACGTGGGACCGCGCGGCGACGATCGTCTCGACGAGGCGGCGCCGGCCGGCGTGGCCGAGCAGACGGCGCTCTTCGGCGTGACGGCCGCGCTGGAGCCGCGGACCCTGTTCGGGCGCGTCCTCGGGCAAGTGCAGGACACGTTCGTCGTCTCGACCTCGGACGAAGAGGTGTTCTTCCTCGACCAGCACGTGGCCCACGAGCGCGTGCTGTTCGAGCGTCTGCAGCACGAGCTTCGCGACGGCATACCTGCCGCCCAGGCCCTTCTCTTCCCAGAGCCGCTGGAGCTGCCGCCGGCCTCCTGCGCCTTGCTCGAGCGCTGGCGCGCGCCGCTCGAGCGCCTCGGCTTCGCGTTCGAGGGGCTGGGCACCGCGACGGTCGTGGTCCGGGCGGTGCCGGCGCTCCTGAAGGGCAACGAGCCGAAGCGCCTCATCGAGGCCGCTGTGGACGAGTTCGGCGGACCCGGGGTCGGCGAGCCGACGCTCGACCGGGCGCTCGCGTTCGTGGCGTGCCGCGCGGCGGTGAAGGCGAACATGCCGCTGGGGCGCGAGGAGATGGATCGCCTGGTGGCCGAGCTCTCCACGACCGAGACGCCCTACTTCTGTCCGCATGGACGCCCCATCGTCAGCCGCGTGTCGCTTCACGACATCCGGCGGGAGCTCAAGCGCACGTGGTAGCTACAAGCGCCGCGGGCAGAATAGCCGGAAAACGGGCTGATACACTGAGGATGGTGAGCGAGAGCGTGAAGGTCCCCCTGGTCGTGATCGCCGGACCCACCGGGGTGGGGAAGACCGCGGTAGCGGCGGCGCTGGCGCGGCGGGTGGCGATCGAGGTCGTCAGCGCGGACTCGCGTCAGGTCTATCGCGGCATGGACGTGGCGACGGGCAAGCCGAGCGCCGAGACACGACGCGCGGTCGTTCATCACCTCGTCGACGTGGTCGATCCCGACGACCGATATCAGGCGGCCCGCTTCCGCAACGACGCGGCGGCGGCGATCGAGGCGATCCGCGAGCGCTCGTATCTGCCGGTCGTCGTCGGGGGCACCGGCCTCTACGTCCGCGCGCTCCTGCGAGGGCTCGACCCGGCGCCGCCGGCCGACCCCGCGTTCAGGCGCGAGCTCGCGTCGATCGCGGCCGCCGAGGGTCGCGCCTCACTCCACGCCCGGCTGAGCCTCGCCGCGCCCGCGGTCGCGCGGCGACTGCACCCCAACGATCACGTGCGCGTCGTGCGGGCGCTCGAGCTGGCTCGCACGGGTGCCAGCACCCTGGAGCAAGAGCGCTGGCGCGAGCCGGTCGAATCGTACGACGTCACCTACTTCGGTCTCACGTTGGACCGGCAAGCGCTGGCCCGGCGGCTGACCGCGCGGGCCGCGGCATTCGTCGACGCGGGGCTGCGGGGCGAGGTCGAGCGCCTGCTCGCGCGCGGCTACGATCCGTCGCTGCCGTCGCTGCAGTCGATCGGGTACCGCGAGTTCGTCCGGGTCGTGCGCGACGGGCTCGATCCGGCCGAAGCCCTTCGGCTCATGCAGCGCGACACCGTGCGATACGCCAAGCGACAGTGGACCTGGTTCGCGCGCGAGCCGGACATCGAGTGGATCGACGTGGACAAGGCCGGCGGCGCCGAGGGCACCGCCGAGCTGATCGCATCGGCGCTGGCACGAGGAGGCGTGCTCGGATGAAGCGTGTCGCGACCAGTACGCGGGCGACGCGCGAGCGCGCCGTGATCGCCGCGCTGCGCCGACCCTCGCAGCGTCGGTTCCAGGTCGACGAGTCGCTGGAAGAGCTGGCGGGGCTGGTGACCGCGGCCGGCGGCACCGTCGTGGGCCGGATCACGCAGGACCGCGCGGCGCCGGCGCCGGGGCTCTTCTTCGGGCGCGGCAAGATCGACCAGATCGGGCAGGCCGCGCGCGAGGCCTCCGCGGTGCTCTTCGTGTCCGACGACCCGCTCTCGCCGATCCAGGAGCGCAACATCTCCCAGGCACTCGGCATCAAGGTCATCGACCGGACGGCGCTGATCCTCGACATCTTCGCCCAGCGCGCGCGCACGAGCGAGGGCAAGCTCCAGGTCGAGCTCGCGCAGCTCACCTACCTGTTGCCGCGGCTCGTCGGCCAGTGGACGCACCTCGAGCGGCTGGGCGGCGGCATCGGCACGCGCGGACCGGGCGAGACCCAGCTCGAATCCGACCGGCGGGCGATTCGACGGAAGGTGATGCAGATTCGCCGGCAGCTCGACAGTGTGCAGGTGCATCGGCGTCTGCAGCGTCAGGGGCGGCGGCGCTCCGGCGTTCCGGTCGTCGCGCTCGTCGGCTACACCAACGCGGGCAAGACGACTCTGCTGAACCGCCTGGCGGGCTCTCAGCTCACGGCGGCCGATCAGCTGTTCGTGACCCTCGATCCGGCCGCACGGCTGGTGGAGCCGGAAGGAGGCCGCCGGTTCGTCCTGACCGACACCGTGGGATTCATCCGCAAGCTCCCGCACGAGCTCGTCGCGGCGTTCCGCGCGACTCTGGAGGAGCTCGCCGATGCCGACGTGCTGCTGCACGTGGTGGACGCGAGCCATCCGGCGCTCGAGGACCACATGAAGGCCGTCGACGATCTCCTGGGCGAGCTCGGCGTCGCCGATCGTCCGACCATGCTGGTCATGAACAAGATCGATCGGCTCGAGACCGACCCCGCGGTCCTGGCGGCTCGCAGCGACGCGATCGCGATCTCGGCGGCCGACGGGACCGGCATCAACACGCTCCTCGCGGCCATCGAGCGCGCGCTCCCGCCCGTCGGAAACCTGACCTTGCGGATTCCACACGGCGAAGGCGCCTCGCTCGCGCTCTGCTACGAGCGCGGGCGAGTGCTGGCGCGTCGCGATACGCCGGGTCACGTCGAGCTGGACGTGGATCTTCCGGTCGGGCTTCTCGGCGCGCTGGCGCGCTA
>Ga0066710_100003443_pt1 | contig 13497 bp, 12 predicted proteins | sample GraSoiAngelo_159_FD_79666 | JGI IMG/M metagenome (GOLD analysis project Ga0066710, IMG submission 79666) | Grasslands soil microbial communities from the Angelo Coastal Reserve, California, USA - 14_1009_16_40cm | ecosystem: Environmental > Terrestrial > Soil > Grasslands | place: USA...
CCAAGGAGATGCTGCCAGAGGCCTGGCTGCCGCCCGCTGAGATCCAGTACCTGCGCGAGCGCACCCGTCTGCGCCACGCGCTCGCTCAGGACCGCAACCGCTGGGCGCAGCGCCTGCACGCACCTGCTCACCCACGAGGGCTGGCCCTGCGGCCGCGGCCGGCTGTTTGATCGTCTCGGGGCAACAGTGGGGCATCGGCGCTTGTGTTGCCCGAGCCCGCCCGCGCGAGCGTCGAGGCGATGCTCACGATCATCCACGCGCTCGACGAACAGATCGAGCTTCTCGAGACGCAGCTGCGCCGGCTCGGCTCGCAGCGACCCGCGCCTGCAGGCGCTCTGCGCGATCTTCGCCGTCGGCCCCGTGCTGGCGGCGCAGATCCTCGCCGAGCTCGGCGCGGCGAGCCGCTTCCGCCGTGCCCGCCAGGTCGTGCGCCTGAGCGGCCTCGACGCCGTCGTCTCCGAATCAGCCAACCTGCGCCGGCGCGGCCGGCTCGCCAAGCAAGGCTCACCCGAGCTCCGCTGGGCCGGTCGCCGAGGCGGCCGACCACGCCTGCCGACGAACGAGCCCCGACCACGCTCTTTACACGAGCGCCAAGCAGCGTCGCGGCACGCAACCCGCCACGCTCACCTTCGCGCGCAAGATCGCCCCTCGCGCCTACCACGTCCTCGCCGATCTCGAGCAGGCCGCCTGACCGATGCAACTAGACGAAAAGCTACGCCGAGTGAGACAACGTCTTGCCCCTTCCACGCCCGGGGCTCAGTCGATCTTCTCGAGAAACGCCTCTACCCGGAGCAGGAACGCTTCGAGCTCCTCGACGTGCGGCATGTGACTCGAGTCCTCGAAGAGCTCCCACTGCGACCCCGGGATCCGGCTGTGGATCTGCTCGACGATGTGCGGCGTCGCCTCGTCGTAGCGGCCGGAGACGAGGAGCGTCGGCGCGGTGATCTCGGACAGCCGATCGGTGATGTCCCACGTCTTGAGTGAGCCGATGCAGTGGAACTCCGACGGGCCGTTCATCGTGTGATACACGGTCGGATCCTCGGCCAGCTGGGCGAAGCTCCGCTCGACGTAGTCCGGCCACGGCACGCGGCAGAGGTGCCGGTCGTAGAAGACGCGAACCGCCTCCGCATAAGCCGGGTCGTCCGTCGTCTCCTCCGCCTCGTGCTTCACGAGGGCCGCCTGCACTTCGGGCGGAAGGTCCTCGCGGAGCCGGTTCGCCTCCGAGACCCAGAGCGGCATGCTCGCCGGCGAGTCGGCGACGACGATCGCGCGCAGCCCGGGCGGATGCTCGAGCGCGTGCTCCATCGCGAGCATCCCGCCCCACGACTGCCCGACGACGGCATACCGGTCGGCGATGCCGAGGTGGCGCGTCAGCTCGACGAGCTCGTCCTTGAAGAGCTGCGGCGACCAGACGTCCGCCGGCGCGTCCGGCAAATGCGTGCTCTTGCCGCAGCCGACCTGGTCGTAGAGGACGCAGCCGCGCCCGTACCTGCTCAGCTCGGCGATCGGCTCCGTGTAGTCGTGCGCCGCACCCGGCCCGCCGTGGCAGATGACGACCGGGGTCGGGCCGGCGTGCAGATCGCCGACGACGTCGTACCACGTCTCGTGCCCGTTCCAGCTCATGTGTCCCTCTGCCATTTCAGGCTCCTTTCGCGTCAAGCGGGTGATGACAGGCGGCGAAACGGCCGCCGCCGTGGTCGGCGAGCACCGGCTCCTCGACGCTGCAGATCTCGGTCGCGTACCGGCAGCGCGGATGGAAGCGGCAGCCGGACGGTGGGTCGATCGGGCTCGGCACCTCGCCCCTGAGCACGATCCGCTCGCGCCGCGCCTCGTCGTCGGCCTCGATCGGCGGGATCGCCGACAGCAGCGCCTCCGTATACGGGTGGATCGGGTGCAGGAAGAGCGGATCCGACGGCCCGATCTCGACCACGACGCCGAGATACATGACCGCGATCCGGTCCGAGACGTGGTGGACCACACCGAGGTCGTGCGCGATGAAGACGTACGTGAGCTGGAAGTCGTCCTGCAGGTCGTCGAGCAGGTTGATGACCTGCGCCTGGATCGAGACGTCGAGTGCCGAGACCGGCTCGTCGGCGACGATCAGCTGCGGGCTCAGTGCGAGCGCCCGCGCGACGCCGATGCGCTGCCGCTGGCCGCCCGAGAACTCGTGCGGATAGCGGTTGACGTGATGCGGCGAGAGGCCGACGACCTCGAGCAGCTCCTGTACGCGCCGGCGGGTCTCCTCGCGGCTCCCGGCGCGGTGGATCTGAAATGGGTCGGACACGATCTGCCCAACGCGCTTCCGCGGATTCAGCGACGCGTAGGGGTCCTGGAAGATCATCTGCATCTCGCGCCGGTACGGCCGCAACTCGCGGCGCGACAACTTCGTGATGTCGTCTCCGCGGAACCGCACCGTCCCGCTCGTCGGGTCGTGCAGCCGAACCAGGAGCCGCCCGAGCGTCGACTTCCCGCACCCCGACTCGCCGACGATGCCGAGCGTCTCGCCCCGGTGCACCTCGAGCGAGACGCCGTCCACCGCATGCACCATGTCCTTGCTCCGCCGCACCGGGAAGTGCTTGACGAGATCGCGCGCCTCGAGCAGCGTCTCGCTCACGCGACCGACCTGTGACGCAGAGACGGGCGGATCGCAGGATCGAGATGGCACGCGTCGAGGCGGTTCGCCGACACGCGAGGTGCGAGCTCGGGGCGGACCGAGCAACGGTCGAACCGGTGCGGGCAGCGCGGGGCAAACCGGCAACCCTCGGGCGGGTCGATCAGGGACGGCGGCAGGCCCGGAATCGCGGCGAGCCGGCGGACGCGCGGGCGCCCGACGCGCGGAATCGAGCCGAGAAGCCCCCACGTGTAGGGGTGCTGCGGGTCGCGGAACACGTCGGCCTTCGACCCCTCCTCGACCACACTGCCGGCGTACATCACCGCAACACGCTCGGCGAGATCGGAGACGACCCCCATGTCGTGCGTGATCAGGAGGATCGAGGAGCCGTGGTCGCGCTGGAGCCGCTTCATCAGCTCGAGGATCTGCGCCTGGATCGTGACGTCGAGCGCGGTCGTCGGCTCGTCGGCGATCAGGATCGACGGATTGCACGAGAGCGCCATCGCGATCATCACCCGCTGCCGCATCCCGCCCGAGAACTGGTGCGGATAGTCGTCGAGCCGCCGCCCCGGATTCGAGATGCCGACTTCCGCGAGCAGCTCGGCGACCCGCGCCCGGGCCTGCTTCCGTGTCATGGCTTGATGCGCGCGCAGCTGCTCGGCGATCTGCCAGCCGACGGTGTACACCGGCGTCAGCGCCGTCATCGGGTCCTGGAAGATCATCGCGATCTCGCCGCCGCGGACGAGCCGCATCTCGTTTCGGGGCAGTTGCATCAGATCGCGCCCGCGCAGCAGCACCTGGCCCTCGATCACGGCATTCGGGTCGCGGATCAAGCCCATCACGGCCATCATCGAGACGGTCTTGCCGGAACCCGACTCGCCGACGATCCCGACTACCTCGCCGAGCGCGAGTGACAGGGAAAGCCCGTCGACTGCCCGAACGACTCCGTTCTCTGTCCGGAACGAGACCGAGAGATCGCATACCTCGAGCAATGCGTCAGGCATGCCGCACCCGCGGGTCGAGCAACGCGTACACGAGATCGACGAGCGCGTTCGCGAGCACGATGAAGAAAGCGGCGTACATCACCGTCGCGAGGATCACGGGCAGGTCGAGGTTCTGCAGCGAGTCGAACGTGAGCTTGCCGACGCCGTGTAGACCGAAGACGACCTCGGTCAGCAGCGCGCCGCCGCCCACGAGCGCACCGAAGTCGAGCCCGAAGAGCGACACGAAGGCCACGAGCGAGGTGCGCAGCGCGTGCCGGAGCATCACGCGGCGTTCCGTCAATCCCTTTGCGCGGGCCGTGCGCACGTAGTCCTCTTCCTGCGCATCGACAAGCGCCGAGCGCAGCACGCGCGCGTAGATGCCGATGTAGAGCACCGAGAGGGTGAGCCACGGGAAGATCAGGGACTTGAACCAGCCGAACGGCGACTGCGTGAACGGCGTGTATCCGAGCGGCGGCACCCAGGAGAAGAGGAACGTGTCGTGGAATCGGCTCTGCGTCAGGAGGTTGACCACCTCCCCGAGCCAGAAGACCGGCATCGAGATCCCGATCAGCCCGACGATCATCACTGCCGCGTCGACGGGGGTCCCCCGGAACACCGCCGCGACGAGCCCCATCCCGATGCTGAAGACGACCCAGATCACCGCAGCTCCGAGCACGAGCGAGAGCGTCACCGGCGCGGCTTCGGTCACTTGCGGGATCACCTTCGCGCCGCGGTTGACGAACGACGTCAGGTCGCGCGTGATGAAGAGCTTCTTCATCATCAGTCCGTACTGGACGGGCAGCGGACGATCGAGCCCGAAGTCCTTGCGTACCGCGCGCAGCGTGGCCTGGTCTGCGTTCCGGCCGGCGATGCGGGACGCCGGATCGACGCCTGGGGTCGCGAAGAAGATCAGGAATGAGAGCACGCTGATCGAAAAGAGGACAAAGACCATCGCGACGAGCCTCCGGCCGAGGAATCGCAGCATCAGTCGATCCGCCTCAGCTTCGCCCTCGGATCGAGCGCGTCACGAATGCCGTCACCGAGGACGTTGAGCGAGAGCACGGTGATCGCGATTGCGAGTCCCGGTGCCAGCGCCACGGCCGGACGCGTGTAGAGCAGCCCTTGGCCGTCGAGGATGATCGTGCCCCAGCTCGCGTCCGGCGGCTGCACACCGATCGAGAGGAACGACAGGGCGGCCTCCGTCAGCATGTCGATCGCGAGCACCAGCGGGAAGAAGACGATCACGGTCGTGATGACGTTCCGCAGGATGTCGCTCCAGAGGAGGCGCCACGTGGACGCGCCGAGCCCGATCGCCGCCTCGACGAACTCCTTCCGTCGCAGCGACAGCACCTCACCGCGGATCGGCCTCGCCACGTACGGGATGTAGACGACGCCGATGATCGCGATCGGAAGCAGGAGGCTCCCCGACTCCAGATGGAACGGGCCCCACGAGAACCCGCGCGCGATCAGCACCGTGGACAGGCTGATCGCCAGCAGATAGACCGGGAAGGCCCACACGACGTCGAGCAGGCGCGAGAGTACGCCGTCGACGACGCCGCCGAAGAAGCCGGCGACAAGACCGACGACCGTCGCGACGATGCACGTCAGGAGCGCCGCGGCGACCCCGATCAGCAGCGAGTTCCGGCCGCCGTACAGGAGCCGGGCGGCGACATCGCGCCCCTGGTCGTCGGCGCCGAGGAAGTAATGGTGCAGATCCCAGGTCGGCCCGATCGGCGTCACGCCCAGACCGAGCCCCGTCGAGGACTCCTGCATCACCGACACCGACTTGCCTTTCACGATCGTCTTCCCGTCGAGGTTCGAGTGGAACGGATCGCTGTGCGCGACGTGCTTCGCGTAGAACGGCGCGGCGAGGCAGAGCACGACGATGACGACGAGCACGCCGAGCATCGTCATGGCAATTCGATTGCGCAGCAGCCGCCTGCGGGCGATCGCCCAGGGACTACCGCCGATCGCGGCGAGGTCGCCCGCTCGAACGGGCGCCTCGCCTGCGATCGTGCCTCCCATCAGCCGGCTACTGGACCCAGGACTGGCTGACAAGCCAATAGAACTGCTTGCTGAACGTGAAGTTGCCGACCCGCTTCGACACGAAGTCGATGTGCTTCGGCGTGAACAGCGTCGCCATCGGAGCGGCGTCGGTGACTTGCTTGTCGATCTTCGCCCATTCCTTGTTCGCAGCTGGCTCGTCCTCGAGCGCCGTCCTCAACGCGTGCTTCATCTGCGCGTCGATCTTCTTGTCGCAGAAGCCCGCGATGTTGATGCTCGAATCGCTCCCCGGGTGGAAGGAGTCGCAGCCGAACAGGATGTTGAGGAAGTCGGACGCAGCCGGGTAGTCCTGGTACCACTGCTGAACGTTGATCTGCACCTTGTTCTTCGTGTTCTGGGCGTACGTGAAGAAGAGGTTCGCCGACATCGGCTTGACGCTCGCCTTGTAGCCGATCTGGTTGAGCACGCTCTGCAGGTAGACGGCGACCGCCTTGTTCACCTCGTCGTCCTGCGAGACGACGGCGACCTTCTGACCCGCGGTGCCGGACGCCTTCACGAGCTGCTTAGCCTTGGCGACATCGGGCGCCGACCACGTCGCCCCGGGGTTCTTCGTGTACGGGCAGTAGTCGACGTGCCCCGGGAAGCCGGGCGGCAGCACCTGGCACGACGGCGCCGCGAGCTTCGGCCCCCCGAAGATCTTCACGAGGGCGTTCCGGTCGATCGCGAAGTTCACGGCCTGTCGTGCCTTCACGTTGTTGAACGGAGCGAGATTCGTGTTCATCGGCGCGTACCAGAACGCCGTCAGCGTCTCGACGTGCGTCTGGCTCGCGTACTTCGTCCCCATCTCGTTCAGGCGATCGGCAGGCGGAGCCTCGAGCGTCCAGTCGGCCTGTCCGTTCTCGATCGCCGTGATCTGCGCCTCGACCGTGAGCCCGAAGGACTGTGTGATCTGGTCGGGATAACCTGCCGGCTGCGCGGCTTTCGACCACTGCTTGAAGTACGGATTGCGCTTCATCACGAGCTGCTTGTTCGGGTTGTACGAGGCGAAGTAGTACGCCCCCGTGCCCGGCAGCGGCTTGGTGCCCGCGTCGCTCGTGGGCGAGTTGGCCGGCAGGATGGTCGCGTGTGGGACCGCGAGCTTGTACTTGAGCTCGGGGTCGGGCGCGACGAGGTTGATGGTCACCGTGTTCTTCTTAGCGTCGGCGCTGACGCCGCCCTTGAGCGTGCAGCCGGCCGGCTTCGCGAGGCAGGCTTTCGCGCCGACGATCCCGGAATAAAAGCCACCTGACGTCGGGCTCTTCACCTTGAAGATGCGCCGGAGCGATGCGACGACGTCGTTCACGGTCACCGGCTGGCCGTTGGAGAACTTGATCCCCTTGCGTAGCTTGAAGACCCAGGTCTTGCCGCCGTTCGTCGGCTGCGGGAGGCTCTCGGCGAGGTCCGGGACGACAGTGAACGCCGCCTCGCCTCCCGCCTTCGTGAAGGCGAGCAGGCCGTCGTAGGCGGCCTGATACAACTGCCAGTACTGCAGCGTGTAGTTCACCTGCGGATCGAGGGTGCCGCCGGCCGCCTTCGCCAGCAGCTTCAACGTCCCGCCGCGGTGGTCCTGCCGTGCGGCGCCCGTGGTGCCGGCGCTCACGGCCAGCACGACGAGGGCACCAAGGATCGCGAACTTCCCAACCCGGCTCATATCTTCTCCTTGCAGTAGCCCCCGGCTCGGTCCAATGAGCCAGCGTAAACCTGTTGCGGGCCGCGGGACAAGGAAGCCGCAATGCGGTTCGGATCATGAGGCCGGCCACTACTTATGGATCTCGATGGAGATTTCGCGGGTTCGAGTCCCGCCGCTCCCGCTAATAGCGTGCTATTGAGGAGCGAGCACGTGCAGGCCGAACGTCTCGGCGACGGCGGACATGCGACCGTCGTACGTGACGAGCCCGTCCAAGTCATCGCCGATCTCGAGTGCAGTCGCAAGGTGAAGCGCATCAAGCGACCGCAGCGTCGCAGGCTCGAGAAGTGCCGCTCGTTCGCGGATCGCCTCGGTGGGTTCGACGACCGCAATTTGAGCAACGACGTTCTGCGCCAGCGCCGTCAACTCGGGTGCTGCACGTCTCACGGCACGCACAACCTCGACTTCAACGATCGCGCTCGCGATCTGTTCAGCATCCTGCATCAGCAGACCGCGCAGCGCGACACTCTCGGGCTCCTCGACGATAAGCTTGACGAGCGCCGACGAGTCGACGTAGATCAGATTCGGTCCTCGCGCGACTCGTCGAGCACGTCACTGAGCGGACGGTCGAGCCTGACGCTCGCCGGCGGCGGCAGGTCGGCGAGATTGCCCGCGCCCCGACGCACACGGATCCCCCGCGCCTCGAGCCGCGCGAGGCGGTCGGCGGCCACGATCGGCTGAAGCACCGCGACCGGTCGGCCGCGCTCCGTCACCTCCAACTTCTCACCGCGCCGAACCCTGCGCAGGTAGACGCTGAGGTTCTGCCGCAGCTCGCGCACACCAACCCGGTCCATGACGCACAAAATGTAGCACAATTCGGCCCGATCCTTAACCCGGATCTCGATGTGGTGTCGTTCGCCGGATTCGAGTCCCGTCGCTCCCGCTCCATTCCATGCGGCTTGCGCCGGGGCTCGACCGTTCGGACCGTCGAGGAGTCGGCCCGCTCCCAGAAACGAGCATCGCGCCACGCCCTGTCGGTTGAAAGCATGACTGCTCAGGGCATCAGCGGTTCCCCGGGGAAGCGAACGCCAAAGCGTTCGACGAGGTCGGGGATGCTGGCGGGGTCCATTTCGAGCGCATAGCGTTGGCAAAGGTTGCCGAGGGTGGCTTGGTCTGCCTGGGCCACGCCGCCGAGATCGACAAGCTCCGCGAAGAAGCGCTCGAAGCCGGCGGGCGCGATGATCTCGAGAATCCTGCAGGGCGCTTCCCCGGCGTTCCAGAACGTGTGCCACTCGCCGCGAGGCTTGAAGACAAGTTCACCGGGACCGGCCTCGAGCACGTCATCGCCTAGCGCGGCCTGAGAGGCGCGGCCCGCCGACGCACACAAGCAGCCCTCGGACACGCGATCGCCTTCTCCACCTGGAAGTCCCTCGTCCGAGAGCAGCGACTCGACGATTCCGACGCCGCCATGCTGCTTGGTGCGCTCGTGGCTGGCGCGCGCTGAGGGCCCAACGATGAACGCGCCCGCCGAAGGGTTGCGAGAGTCCGTTAAGACCGCCCGCTACTGGCGGATCTCGATGGGATGACAATCGCGGGTCGAAGCCCCGTCGCTCCCGTCTCGAGACGCACGAAACTTGTCGCCGTCTTCCTACCTCCGCGCCGGTTACCACCGGTCCGGCCGAGCCCCGGCCTACGCGGCGACCGGGGTCTCGGAAACGGTCAGGCGGGGCTCGGGCGCGAACTGCTCGAGCTCCGCGACGCCCTGCTGCCGTCGGCCCGGGATGAACAAGGCCGCGACGGCGCCGACCGCGACGATCGCGGCGCCCACGTACAGCGCCGGGGTCACACCGTCGACGAAGCTCGGACCCGAGTCGTAGCCGCCGTAGCGCGCGAAGATCGAGGCCAGCACCGCGACGCCGAACACGCCGCCGAGCTCACGGATTGCGTTGTTCGCACCGGACGCCTGACCCTCTTCCTCCGGCTTCACCGCGGACAGCACGACGTTGGCGACAGGAGCGAAGTACATCGCCATTCCGACGCCCGAGAGAACGAACGGCGCGACGATGCTCGAATAAGGCAGCGTCGCCGTCAGGATCGCGGCGATCCAGGCGAGTCCGGCCGCCTGCAGCGCGAGCCCGGCGGCCATGATCGGGCGGCCGCCGATCCTGTCGGACAGCACGCCCGCGATCGGGGCCACGAAGATCGGCATCGCCGTCCACGGGAGGATGCGCAAGCCCGACTGCAGCGGCGAGGAGCCCTGCACCGTCTGGAAGTACTGCGCGAGCAGGAAGATCGACCCGAACATCCCGAAGAACATGAGCAGAGAGGCGGCATTCGCAGCGCTGAAGGTCACGTTGCGGAAGAAGCGCATGGGCAGCATCGGCGCCTCCGCACGCAGCTCCCAGAGCACGAACAGCGCGAGGACGACGACGCCGGTCGAAAGCGTCAGAGCCGTCTGCGTCGTCGTCCAGCCGACGTCGTTGCCGCGAACGAGACCGAGCACGATCGCGAACAGGCCGGCTCCGGAGAGCAGCAGGCCTCGCTGGTCGATGCGAGCGTTTGCCCCGTGCGTCTCGTTCAACCGTGTCAGCGCGAGCGGGATCAGCAGCAGTCCGAACGGGACGTTCAGCCAGAAGATCCACTGCCACGAGATGCCCTGGACGATCGCGCCGCCGACGAGCGGGCCGAGGGCAACGGCGAGTCCGCCGATCCCGCCCCACGCGCCGAGCGCCAGCCCGCGCCGCTTGGCGGGAACCGCTGCGGAGAGGATCGTCAGCGTCAGCGGCAGCACGATTGCGCCGCCGATTCCCTGGATCGCACGCGCGGCGATCAGCTCGCCCGCCGAGCTCGCCAGAGCGGCGGCCGCTGAGCCGAGTGTGAAGATCGCAAGTCCGACCACGAAGAGCCGGCGCCGCCCGAACCGATCGCCGAGCGCCGCCCCTGTGAGGAGCAGAACGGCGAACGTCAGCGTGTAGGCGTTCACCGTCCACTCGAGTCCCTGAAGGCTCGCGTGGAGGTCGTGCTTGATCACTGGGAGAGCGGTCGTCACCACGAGGTTGTCGAGCGTCGTCATGAAGAGCGCGATCGAGGTGATCGCAAACGCCCAGATCGTCCCCGCCCGTTCTGTCATCTGGATTTGCATCTCTGTTCCTCCTGCGAGCAATTGGCTGATACGACCAAACTCGCAGCCGAACGGCCGCGGGATAAGCCGGGTGGCTCCCGATCGCCGGCGCGCTAACCGACGGATCGCGGCCCGTCGCCGCATATACCCCCTAGGGGTACCCGTACCTGAGGGCGCTAGCCCGCTCCACTGCGTTCGCGTGTCGCGACTCGTAGCGTCGGCAGGGTAAACGAGCCAAAGGAGATGGAAGCGATGGGGACGCGAACAATCAAGGCAGTCAGCGCGGTGACGGCGCTCGCCGGGGTCGCGGCGATCACCGGCATGGTCGCGTACGAGCGCGGCGAATCGCACGCGAGCTCCGCCACGGTCCGGTACGCCGTGCATCTCGACGGCCTCGCCGTCGTCGACGGGCTCGACCATGTCAGTCGAGGCCACGAGCTCCGGGTCGCCGGGTCGTACGACGGCCGCAGAGGCACCCTCACGATCACGCGCAACTAGCTCGAGCTGTGACCCCTACCGGAAGGACGAAGCGGGCGGCGCAGAAGCGCCGCCCGCCCGATCAATGCTCAGCCGGCTCGCGCCTCACGCTTCTCGGGCCGAAACAGGAAGGTGAGAAGGAGCCCGGTCAGCAGCGCGAACACGAGGGCGCCGCCGGCGCCGAAGTTCGGATAGTGCTCCTTCACGTTCCTGCTTATCACGAAAGTGGTCACAAGCCAGGCCAGCGCCCAGGCCGGCGGGTTCGCGACCGCCCACCAGAGTCCACCCGAGACCCGTCGCGCGAGCACGAGGCCCTGGAGGACGCCGACGCCGAGGCCGGTGACGGCGCCCATCAGCGCCAGGTCTCCACGACCGACCCCGTAATCGACGAGCGCCGCACCGGCGGTGAGGCCCGCCGCCATCCCGACGCTCGTCGCGACGAGCCAAGCCCACCGGACCAACGGTCGAAGCGCCAGCCACTGCGTCGCTCCGATGACCGCGCCTGCGATGAGACCACCGGCGACCGCGGCCCCGACGCTGTCGATCTTGCCGACGATCACGTTTGCCACATAGCCGCCGATCGGAAAACCAACGAGGATCGCGACCGGCCACGCCCAGCGCAACCGCCTGACAGCGCTTGCCGGCACCTCAAGGGCTTGCGCCGTTGAAACAGACTGAGTGGCTACTGAGGTCCCGTCCATCAGACGACCGGCACGGGTGGGGCCTCGGGAGCGTCTTCGTGCAGCTCCGCCTCCACGTTCAGGCGCGGCATCCATTCGAGCCAGCGGGGCAGGTACCAGTTCCACTCGCCGAGCAGCTTCATCGCCGCCGGCAGGAGCACGCCGCGGATCAGCGTCGCGTCGAGCAGCACTGCGATGGCGAGACCGACGCCGAGCTGCTTGATGTCGAGTGTGCGCAGCGAGGCGAAGATCGCGAACACGGCGATCATCACGGCCGCGGCGCTCGTGACCGTGGAGGCGGTCGTGCGGATGCCGCGTTCGACTGCCTGGTCGGTCGGTACGCCCTGGTCGACGAGCTCTTTCACGCGGCTGAGGATGAATACGTGGTAGTCCATCGAGAGCCCGAACAGCACGGTGAACAGGAACAGCGGCAGCCAGGTGACGACCGCGCCGTTGGAGTGGAATCCGAGGAGCCCCTGCAGGTGGCCGTCCTGGAAGATCCAGACGAGCACGCCGTAGGCGGCGCCCACCGAGAGCAGGTTGAGGATGATCGCTTTGATCGGAATCACGATCGAGCGGAAGGTCAGCAGCAGGAGCAGGAACGCGAATCCGAGCACGAACGCGAACACGATCGGAGCGCGTGACTTCATCGTCTGGTTGAAGTCGACGTTCGCTGCGGTGTCGCCGGTAACGGCCTGCTGCGTGCCGGGCGGAAGTGTCGCGAGGACGGGTGGGATCACCTGCGTGCGCAGGGTTTCGAGCGCACGCACGGCGGTTGCGTCCTGCCCTTCGCCTGCGAGCGGGAAGTCGACCCGCGCGACGGTCTTCGCCTTGTTGACGGAGACACGGATCGGCTGGTGGATCACACCGGTCGCGAGCGCGCGCGTCTTGAACTGCGCGTAGGCCTTCGCGAACTGCGGTGTCGTGACGTCGTCGGCCTTGACAACGAGGTGTGCAGGATCCTGGGAGCCGGGGAACGACGCCTGAATCGTGTCGTAGGTCTTGACGATGCTCAGGCTCTTGGGCAGGTCGGTGAAGCTCAGCAGCGTCGTGTGGATCCGAAGCACCGGCAGCGCGAGCACGACCAACAGCACCGTCGAGACGGCGACGGCGAGCGCGGGGCGACGCATGGACCTCGTGATCACGAAGCCCCACAGCCTCGACTCCTGCCGATCGCCCTTGAGCCGTTGCAGCAGGGTTGGGGTCTCACGCAGCCAGACGAGCCAGCGCGGTTCTGCTCTGAACAGCCGTAGGAAGCGCAGGACGGTGGCGGCGAGCACCTGGCGAAGGCCACGCTCGATGTAGCGGTCGCCGAGCTTGCCCAGCAACGCCGGCAGCACGGTCAGGGATCCGACGAGCGAGGTGAAGACGACGAGCATCGCCCCGATTCCGATCGAAGTGAAGATCTTCGTACCGGCAAACAGCAAACCCGCCATCGCAATCAGCACCGTGAAGCCGGAGATCAAGACCGCTTGCCCGGAAGTGGCCGCAGCGCGGAACAGTCCCTCGTGGGCTTCGTGCCCGGCAGTCCGCTCTTCGCGCTCGCGCTTCAGATAGAAGAGCGAGTAGTCGACCCCGACCGCCATCCCCATCAGCAGGATCACCGACTGGGTCGCATCCGAGGCGTGAAAGGCATGGCTGGCGAGCGCCGACAGGCCGACCGAGCCGAGTACGGCCGAGAAAGCAAGCAGTACCGGTACGCCCGCAGCGACGAAGGCGCCGAACGCGAGCAGCAAGATCACGAAGGTGATCGGCACCGACAGCTTCTCCGCCTGCTGGAAGTCCTTGTCGATCGTCTTGCCCAGCTCGTGCGTCGCACTCGCAAAGCCGAATTCCGCGATCGTGAAGCCCGGGCTTGCCTTCTGAAGGTCGGCAACTGCGTCGAGCAGCGGTTGCACCCGCGCGTCGGCCGTATCCAGCTCTCCCTTCATGTCGAACTCGATCAGCTGCGCGCG
>Ga0066710_100003444_pt1 | contig 13496 bp, 12 predicted proteins | sample GraSoiAngelo_159_FD_79666 | JGI IMG/M metagenome (GOLD analysis project Ga0066710, IMG submission 79666) | Grasslands soil microbial communities from the Angelo Coastal Reserve, California, USA - 14_1009_16_40cm | ecosystem: Environmental > Terrestrial > Soil > Grasslands | place: USA...
GAGATGAGCTGGGTCTGCACCCGCGCGTTGCGATCGATCGTCTGCACCGCCCGGGCGGTGGTGGCCGCGTCCAGCTTCCCTTCGCGCAGGAGCTGGGCCCACCCCAGGATCGCGTTCATCGGCGTGCGCAGCTCGTGGGAGAGCGTGGCCAGGAACTCGTCCTTCATGCGGCTGGCCTCCTGCGCCTGCCGGTAGAGCCGCGCGTTGTCCATCGCCACCGCGGCCTGGGCGGCGAGGCCGACGACCAGCCGCTCCTCCCGTTCCCCGAAGACGCCGGGCTCCGGGTGACCGAAGAACAGCCCGCCCATCACGTCGCGCGCGCGGGACACCACCGGCACCGCCAGATAGCTCGTCACGCGGAGGTGTCCTTCCGGGGTCCGGGGGAACGGCGCGCCGGGGCCCCCGCGCGGGTCATGCTCGAGGTCGTCGACGCGGACGACCGCCTCCCCCCGGAGCGTGGGGCCGAACAGGTCCTTCTCGACGGGCAGGGGAAAGGGAAACGCCTCGCGGTCCGCGCCGCTCAGCGCGTGGAGCGGGCGGCGCTCGCCCTCCTCGTCCTCCAGCTCGTAGACGAACGCCCCGCACTGCGCGCCGCTCAGCTCGGTGGCGGCGTCGGTCACGCCCTGCGCCAGCCTTTCGAGGTCCAGCTCCGCGGAGAGGAACCGGCCCGCCCGGTTCAGGGTCTCCAGCAGCTCCTTCTGTTCGCGGATCTCGCGCTCGAGCTGCCGCGCGCTCTCCGCCGCCACCCACTCCGCCGCGCGCCGGACCCTCCGCTCCGCGGCGTCGGCCACCTCGCGGCGGACGGCCGGCACCAGGCGCTTGAGGTTGCCCTTCTGCATGTAGTCGTGGGCGCCGGCCCGCATCACGTCCACCATGTCCGCTTCGTCCACGGCGCCCGAGATCACGATCAGCGGCACGTCGAGCTGCCGCTTCCGCAGCGCCTCAAGCACGTGGTGCGGCGTCAGCGGGGGCACGCGGTAATCGCAGATGACGAGGTCCCAGCTCTCCTGGAGCGCCGCGTCAAGCTCCTCGACCGAGGCCACCCGTCGCGGGCGCGGCGCGAAGCCGCCCCGGCTCAGCTCGTCGACGACGAGCAGCGCGTCGCTTTCGTCGTCCTCGACCAGGAGCACCCGGAGAGGGTCGGCCATCCTTCTAGCGGGGCGACGGCTCGTTCAGGCCCAGCCAATAGATCCCGAGCTGGCGCACCGCCTCGGAGAACTCGGCGAAGTCGACGGGCTTCCGCACGTAGCTGTTGGCGCCGAGGTCGTAGCTTTGGGCGATGTCCCGCTCCTCACTCGACGAGCTGAGGACGACCACCGGCAGCCGGCGCGTGTGCTCGTCCTCGCGGAGCATCTTCAGGACCTGCAGGCCGTCCACCTTGGGCAGCTTCAGGTCGAGCAGCACCAGCTCCGGCAGGTGGTCGTCTCCCGCTCGCGTCGCCTCATAGAAGAAGGCCAGCGCCTCGGCGCCGTCGCGCACCACCACCACCTCGTCGGCCAGATGGTGCTTGCGCAGGGCGCGCAGGGTGAGGGCCTCATCGTCGGGGTTGTCCTCGACGAGGAGGATTCTTTTGCGTCGCATGCTCATCTCTTCTTTATAGCGCAAAGGACGCCGTCGTAAGCGGCCTTCACCTTGTCCAGGTAGTGAGCGGGAGAATACTCCCGTTCCAGCAGCGCGCGTGCTTTTTCTGCGCGCCGGGCCGCGGCGGCGCCGTCGGCCAGCGCCGCTTCGATGCCGGCGGCCAGCCCCTCCCCGGTCGGCTCCACGAGGAAGGCGAGAGAATCGTCGAGGAGCTGGGTGTGGGTGGGGATTCGCGTCGCGACGAGGGGCCGGCCGGACGCCATGTACGTGTACACCTTGAACGGCGTGTTCTCGCCCTCCCGGCGCGGCGAGGCGACCACGTCCGCCAGCGCCAGGAACGCGGGCAGCTCGGAGGGCGGCCGCTTCCCGGCGAAGACGCATCGCTCGGCCGCTCCCGCCCACACCGAACGCGCCCGCATGGCCTCGATCTCGCGTCGCTCGCCGCCCATGAACACGAACTGCGCGCCTTTCACCCGTCCCGCCGCGTCCAGCAGCAGCTCGACGCCCTGGTAGGGCTCGAAGTTGCCCGAGTACAGCACGACCGGTCCCCGGCCCAGGCCCAGCGCCGCCCGCAGGCGATCGACCTCGCGCGGATCCGGCGCGGCGGCGGGATCCACCAGGGGCGGGTCCTCGACCTGGAAGACCGGAGTTCGCGGGGCCTGGGCCCGCACGCCGTCGGTGAGGCTGCGGCAGACCGTGACGGCCGCCGCCGCGTGACGTAGGGCGTGGCCCTCGAGGCTCCGCGCCAGGCGCGGCAGGATTCCTCCCCACGCGAGGCGCGAATGGGAGAGCTGATCGGGTATCGAGGAGTCCACGTCGGCCACGAGGGGGACACCGAAGAGGCGAGCCAGCGGCGCGGCGAGGTGGGCGGCCTCCTCCACCGCATGCACGACGTCATAGCGCCCGCGGGCCATCCGCCATCCCGCTTCCGCCATGAACGGGAGGTCGAGGGCCAGCTTGGCGAGCGAGGGCCCCGCCTTCACCCGTCCGACCGGCAGGCGGAGGCTGCGATGGTGGACGAGGCCGGGAACCTCGACCGCCTCCCCCTGCGGATACGTGAGCAGATCCACGCGGTGGCCGAGCTCGCAGAGCGCGCGCGTCATGGCCAGGACCGCCAGCGGCGTGCCCCGCACCTCGAAGAACGGCTGCGGGGCCAGGAACAGGATGCGCAGCGGAGGACGGTCAGGCGTGCGCGGCGGGCTGCTGATGGTGGGTGTCCTCGGCCTGATGCGACAAGAAACGCTCCGCGTCGATGGCGGCCATGCACCCGCTTCCGGCGGCGGTGACCGCCTGCCGGTAGCGGTGATCGGCGACATCGCCCGCGGCGTAGACCCCGGGCACGTTGGTGGCGGTGCTCCCGTCGCGGGTCACCAGGTAGCCGGCCCCGTCGGTGTCGAGCATGCCGCGGAAGAGGGCCGTGTTGGGTTCGTGGCCGATGGCCATGAAGATGCCGCCCGTGGCCACCTCGCGGGACGCGCCCGTCTTCAAGTTGCGTAGCACGGCGCCGGTCACGCCCTGGCCCTGCGCGCCCAGGATCCTCTCCACGACCGTGTTCCAGAGCCAGGCGATCTTGCGGTTCTTGAACGCCCGGTCCTGCATGATCTTCGAGGCGCGCAGCACGTCGCGCCGATGGACCACGGTCACCTTGGAGGCGAACTTGGTGAGGAAGGTGGCCTCCTCCATCGCGGTGTCGCCCCCGCCGATCACCAGGACTTCCTTGTTCTTGTAGAAGAAGCCGTCGCAGGTGGCGCAGGCGGAGACGCCTCCGATCCTGGTCCGGAACTCCAGCTCCTCGGGCAGTCCCAGCCACCGCGCCCGCGCGCCGGTGGCGATGATGAGCGTCTCCGCGCGCACCTCGCCCTCGTCGAGCGTGAGCAGGAACGGCCGCCGGGAAAGCTCGGCCTTGCGGGCGGCCCCCGAGGCGAACTCGGTGCCGAAGCGCGCCGCCTGCCTCCGGAAGCGGTCCATCATCTCCGGGCCGAGGATGCCCTCGGGGAAGCCGGGGTAGTTGTCGACGTCGGTCGTCAGCATGAGCTGGCCGCCGGGCACGTCGGTGGGATCCTCGCCCGCGCCGCCCTCGACGACCAGCGGCTCGAGGTTCGCGCGCGACGCGTAGAGCGCGGCGGTCAGGCCGGCCGGCCCGGACCCCAGGATGACGACCCGGTACTGCGTTTTCTTCATGACGCTTCCCTCCGGCCCGCGCCCGGCCGGCAAGACAGTATAACCGGCGCGCGGCGGAGCCTTGACAGCCCGCGCGACCGCAGATACGGTCTCGTCATGCCCACCGCCGCGCGCATCGACGCGCTGCTGTCGATCCTGAACGCCACCGACGTGGGCACGCTCGACAGCGTGGCGGACAAGCTGCGCCAGGTCCAGGAGGAGCTGCACGGCCTCGACCAGCCGGATCTGGCGGCGCGCGCCGGCGAGGCCGTCGCCGCGCTGCGAAGGGGCGACGTCGCGGAGTTCAAGCGGGCGCGCGCGTTCCTCCAGTCCAAGATCGGCCACCTGCGCTAGCGGGGCCGCGCGCTCACGGCATGCCCAGCCGGTCGCCGCTCGTCCGGGCCCTCGACGCGCTCGAGAAGCTCCACGGCGCGCCGCCGGCTCCGCCCACTCGCGATCCGCTGGAGCTGGTGCTGTGGGAGAACGTCGCCTACCTCGCCGACGACACGAGGCGCGCGGAGGCGTTCCGGGCGCTCAAGAAGCGCGTGGGGACGCGGTCGGAGGAAGTCCTCGCCGCCCGCGGCGAGCTTCTCTTCGAGATCGGGCGGGCAGGGATCATGCCCGGCGGCTCGGCGGAGAAGTTGCGGCGCACGGCGGCGATCGCCCTCGAGCAGTTCGGCGGTGACCTGAAAGCAGTAGTGAAGCGCCCGCTGCCCGAGGCGCGCAAAGCGCTCATGAAGTTCCCGAGCCTCGGCGCGCCGGGAGCGGAGAAGATCCTGCTGCTGAGCGGCTGCCATCCCGTCCTGGCCCTCGACTCCAACGGCCTGCGGGTGCTGGTTCGTCTCGGTTACGGCCACGAGGCCAAGAGCTACGCGGCCACATATCGTTCGGCGCAGGAGGCGGCCGCAGCCCAACTCCCGCCCGACGTCGAGAAGCTCACCCGCGCGCACCTGCTCCTGCGTCACCACGGGCAGACGCTGTGCCGCCGGAGCAAGCCCCTCTGCGAAGCGTGCCCGGTGGCCGAAGTGTGCGTCTACTATCGGACCGCGAAAAGACGTCGGTGAGCGTTGACGGACGGTGCTCTCCGGAATATGGTGGGAGCAACGCACACAACTCAGCCAGGAGGATGCGATGGAGCGCTACCTGGGGCGGTACTCCGAGGCCATCTACTGCCTGATGCGCCTCATGGTGGGTCTGGCCTTCGCGCAGCACGGCGCCCAGAAGTTGCTGGGCCTGCTCGGAGGCCAGAAGATGCCGGTCGGCTCGCTGCCGTGGGTGGCCGGGATCATCGAGCTGGTGGGCGGCCTGCTGATCGCGATCGGCCTCGCCGCGGGGTGGGCCGCCTTCCTCGCGTCGGGCGAGATGGCGGTCGCCTACTTCATGGTCCACGCCAAGGGAGGGTTCTGGCCGGTGGTGAACAAGGGCGAGCTGGCCGTCGTGTACTGTTTCGTCTTCCTGTACATCGCCTCCCGCGGCGCGGGCCGCTACAGCCTGGACGCGGCTATTAGCAAGCCAAAACGCTAGCGTCACGCTACAACGCAGAGGCCGCAGAGGACGCGCAGAGCCCGCAGAGGACGGACAACGAGCCACGGAATGGACAGCAGGGGGAGGCGCGAAGGGTCGCCCTGAGCGCGGGGCGTCGGTCGGTGCAGTAACGCTGGCCGGCCCGACCGCCGAGCGAGCGAGAAAGACACGCGCTCCCTTTAAAGCCCGAGCGAGCGTCCCCGCGCGAGGGCGAACCCGAGCGCCGACCTGGAAGCCAGGAGCTATTGGATGGTGCCCGAGAAGGGCTGGGTGACGTGGACGGGGGCGGGGGAGGCGTGGTGATGGAACATGCGCCAGCCCTCGGGGGTGCGGCGGAAGAGGTTGGTCGCTTGCGCCACCGCCACGCCCACGTCGGTGTTCCGGGACGCGGTGATGTTCTCGGCGCAGGCCACCATCCCGACGTCGCCGAAGATGTGGATGTCGCACTCGGTGGGCGTGACGCGCATCCAGCCGGTTCCGGCGAAGATCTGCTCGAGCGACGCGCGGACCCGGTCCCACCCGACGAGGACGTCCCACCCCGGGTGGATGCAGCGCACCCACGGCTCGTGGAGCCACAGCAGATCCATCTCCGCGAGGTCCAGCTCCTCGAGCGCGCGATAGAAGCGCTCGTTGACGGCGCGTAGCTCCTCGACCTCGCTCATCTCCTCATTCTAGCCCGCGACACGCCCGCGCGGGTCCATCGAATTTGGCAGCGGTAGAATCAGCCATGGCCGCTGCCCAGCCCGCCGCCGTCCCCGCCGGCCTTCCGGTCCATCATTCATGGATCGCGAACCGGGAGGTCGAGGGTCGGGCCGGCCTCCGTCCCGTAATGAACCCCGCGACGGGGGCCGTCTTCGCGCAGGCCAGCCTGCTCGACGCGGAGCAGGCCGCCTCCGCGGTGGCCGCCGCCCGGAACGCGTTCCCGGTCTGGAGCGCGCTCACGTTCCGCGAGCGGGGGCGGGTACTGCTCGCCGCGCGCGAGGTCGTGCTCCGCCGCGCCGACGAGATCGCGCGGCTCATCGAGCAGGAGCAGGGCAAGCCGGCGGTCGAGGCGCAGCTGGTCGAGGTATTGCCGGCGCTCGAAGCCCTCAAGCACCTGGCGCTCCATGCCGAGGACCTCCTCTCCGAGCAGCCGGCGGAGCCGCAGGTCCTGCTCTTCGCCCACAAGGACTCCCGCATCCGCTATGAGCCCTTCGGCGTGGTCCTCGCCGTTACGCCCTGGAACTTCCCGTTCGGGATCTCTCTTTCCGGTGTGGCCACCGCGCTAGCCGCCGGCAACACGGTCGTCCTCAAGCCCGCGCCGGCCACCACGCTCGTCGGCCTCTGCATCGCCGGGATCTTCCGCGAGGCCGGTGTCCCCGACGGCGCCGTCAACGTGGTCGCGGTCGACGACTCTCTCGCGCCCGGCCTCGTCGAGGATCCGCGCGTGGACAAGATCGTGTTCACGGGCAGTCCGGCCACCGGACGACGCGTGATGGTCTCGGCGGCGAAGAACCTGACGCCCGTCGTGCTGGAGCTGGGGGGCAAGGACCCGGCGGTGGTGTGCCGCGACGCCGACCTCGACCGCGCGGCGCGCGGCATCGTGTGGGGCGCCTTCGTCAACGCCGGCCAGACCTGCGCGTCCGTGGAGCGCGTCTACGTGGCGGCGGAGATCGCGGACGCGTTCCTCGATCGCGTGGTCGCGTTGACGCGCTCGCTGCGGGTGGGCGATCCCGCGAAAGGTGAAGTCGAGATGGGGGCGCTCACGCTCGAGCGCCAGCGCCGGATCGTGGAAGAGCACGTCGCCGACGCGGTGGCGAAAGGCGCCCGCGTCCTCACCGGCGGCCAGCCGGCGCCTGGACCCGGGTGGTTCTATCCACCGACGGTGCTCGCCGGCGTCGACCACACGATGCGCGTGATGCGCGAGGAGACCTTCGGCCCCGTCCTCCCGGTGATGGCGGTGGCGTCGCTCGACGAAGCCATCCGCCTCGCCAACGACAGCGACTATGGGCTCACGGCAAGCGGCTGGACGCGCGACGCCGCCATCGCGCGCCGCCTGGAGCGTGAGCTGCAGGCCGGGGTGGTGACGATCAACGATTGCGTCTACACCTTCGGCGAGCCCTCCGCCCCGTGGGGCGGCTTCAAGAAGAGCGGGCTCGGGCGCGCCCATGGCCTCGCCGGGCTGCGCGAGATGGCCCAGGTGAAGTACGTGGCCCGCGACGAGGGATCCGCGCCGATGCTCTGGTGGTTCCCCTACGGAAGCGAGCTGCGCGCGCTGATGCCGTCGGCGGCGCGGGCCCTCCACGCCCGCTCGCTCCTGGCCCGCCTGGGCAATGCCCTGCGCCTCATGGGCTCCTCCCGCTTCCGGCGGCGGGGCCGTCTCGCATCCATCCTCAAGAGGGCCGACCGGCTGTTTTAGGCGGACAATGGGCGCATGCCCGTAGCCGGGTCGCAGCTCTCGGCGGCCAAGCGGCCGAAGTGGCACTACATCACGGTGGGCGTCACGCTCATCGCGGTGGCGGTGGCCCTCACGGTGGGCTGGCAGATCATCGGCGTCTCCGACGCCGCCCGGGCGAAGGAGATGACGACCGTGCGCTGGGTCGTCTACTTCCTGGGCACCGTCCTCTTCCTGCTCCTGATCGCGGGGCTCGTCCTCATCGTCTACCTGCTGGTGCGCGAGGTGCGCCTCAACGAGCGCCAGTCCAACTTCGTGAGCGCGGTGACGCACGAGCTGAAGACGCCCGTGGCCTCCCTGAAGCTCTACCTCGACACGCTCCAGATGCGGGCGCTGCCCGAGAGCCGGCGCGAGGACTTCTACCGCACCATGCGCGAGGACCTGGACCGCCTCAATACCACCATCAACAACGTCCTCAACGCCGCGATGTACACCGATCGGCCGGTCGTGGATCCCCAGCCGGTGGACCTCGCGCGCCTCGTCCGGCGCGCGGTCGACCTCACCCGCACGCGCCACCAGCTCCCGCGCGAGAGCTTCGCCTACGCGGGGCCGGAGAGCCTGCGCCTGCGCGGCGACGCCCAGGCGCTGGAGACGGCGGTGCTGAACCTGCTCGACAACGCCGTGAAGTACTCGAAGGAGAAGGTCGAGGTGGAGGTGGAGGTCGGCGCGGACGGGGACGGCCAGGCGCACCTGCGGGTGAGGGATCACGGCATCGGCATGAGCCGCGCGCACCTGCGCTTCATCTTCAACCGCTTCTATCGGATCGGCGCCGAGGTGCGCCGCAGCCACACGGGCACCGGCCTCGGGCTGTTCATCGTCAAATCGGTGGTGAAGGGCCACAAGGGCACGGTGGCCGCGGAGAGCGCCGGGCCCGATCGCGGCTCGACGTTCACCGTGACGCTTCCCGGCGTCATCGAGCCCGCGTCCGAGGCCGGCGCGCCCGAGGAGGTGGCCGGTTGAGCGCGCGCATCCTCGTCGTGGAGGACGAGGACCATCTCGCCACCGGCATCCGGTTCAACCTGGAGGCGGAGGGCTACGAGGTGGAGGTCGAGGCCGACGGCGGGCGGGCCCTCGGGCGGCTGGCCGTCGCCGACCCGGTCCCGTCCTTCGACCTCGTGATCCTCGACGTGATGCTGCCCGCCGTCGACGGCTTCGCAGTCGCCGACGGGATGCGCCGCGCGGGCAACTTCACCCCCGTCCTCATGCTCACGGCCAAGAGCCTGGCCACGGACGTCGTGCACGGGCTGGAGGCCGGGGCGGACGACTATCTGGCCAAGCCGTTCGATCTCCCGGTGCTGCTCGCGCGCGTGAAGGGGCTGCTGCGTCGGCGGGATTGGGCGCGAGGCGACGCGGGCCAGGTGACGACGGCGCGCGTCGGCGAGGCCGAGGTGGACTTCCGCACGTTTGAAGTGCGGGTGAAGGGCCAGACGTTCCGGTTGACGCTGCTGGAGGCGATGCTCCTGAAGCTGCTCGTCCAGAACGCCGGGCAGGTGGTCAGCAAGGGCGAGATCCTGCAGAAGGTGTGGAACCTCACCCCCGACACCGAGACGCGGGCGGTCGACAACTTCGTGGTCCGGCTCCGGCGCTACCTCGAGCCCGACCCCCGGCGGCCGAAGCACCTCCAGACGATCCGCGGCGCCGGCTACCGGCTGGTCCTCGAAGGCTGAGCGCCGGCTACATCGGGGGCAGGCGCGAGCCGAGCGCGCCGCGCCCGCGCTCGCCGGTCTTCAGACGGAGCGCGTCGAGGACGTGCAGGACGAACACCTTCCCATCGCCCGCGCGGCCGGTGTGCACCGCCTTGTAGAAGCTGCCGAGGATGTCCTCCACCTCGTCGTCGCTGCAGACGATCTCCACCCGCAGCTTGCGAACGAGGTCGATGCCGGGATGGTCGCGATGCTCCGGATGGGCGGGATCGTGCTCCTGGCCGAAGCCGCGCACCTCGGAGACGGAGAGCCCGTGGACGTGGTGGTCGGCCAGCTCCTCCACCAGGGGATCCAGCCGGTTCGGGGGGATGAATGCGAGCAGGTACCTCATGAGAGAGACCTCCTTTACTCGTCGCGACACGTGGCGCCCGCGCACGCCTTGAGCGCGGCCAGCCGCCGGGACAGGCGTTCCCGCCGCGAAGGATCCGCCGCGGCATGGACGTTGTGCAGCTCGTACGGGTCGGCGCGGAGGTCGTAGAGCTCCCTCTCGTCCTCGGGATACTCCACGTAGAGATGGGAGCGGGATCGGAGCGCGGAGTACGGCGGGATGCCTCCTTCGTCCGCGGTCCAGTGCTCGACGAGGAAATCCGTGCGCCACTTCCCGCCCGCGGGCGCGCGGCCGTAGAGGAGGGGCGCGAAGGAGCGGCCGTCGACGCCGGCCGGCGCCGCCGCCCCGGCCAGCTCGGCCAGCGTGGGCGCGAAGTCGATGTTCAGCACCGGCTCCTCGCAGGTTCCCGGAGGGACGCCGGGTCCGCGGACGACGAGGGGCACGCGGATCGACTCTTCGTACGCGTCTCCCTTTCCGTGATCGAGCCGGTGCGCTCCGAGCTGGAAGCCGTTGTCGGAGGTGAGGAACACGTACGTCGAGTCCAGCTCGCCCCGCGCGGCGAGGGCCTGGAGGATCCGCTCGATCATCTCGTCGACGGCGAGAAGCGTGCGCAGCCGCCGGCGGTACAGGTCGTCGATCCGGTCCACCACCTCGGGCGTGAACCGGGGCTGGGCGCGCACCCATCCCGGCTTCGCGCTCACGTCCTCCTCGTCGAACGAGGGCGGCCGTGGCGCGCGCAGGCCGGCGAAGGCCATCTCGTGCCGCGGCGCGGGACGGTCGGGCTGGTGGGGAGCGTGGGGCGCGAGGTAGAGCAGGAAGGGCCGCCGTTCGCCGCCGGAGGGAAGCTGGCTCACGAACTCCACCGCCCGCCCGGCGAGAACGTCGGTCTGGTAGTCCGCGGGCTGGTCCCCGTGTCGCTCGAGCAGGCCGTGATGGTTGACCTCGTAGTCGTAGTACGGCTCGGGAAAGAAGAGGCCGTACCACTCGTCCCAGCCCGGGGGGACGTACCGGTGCTCCGATCCCGGATACCCGTTCAGGTACTTGCCGACGAGAGCCGTGCGGTAGCCCGCGGCCTGCAGCCAGATCGCGAAGGTCAGCGCCTCGCGCCCGTCCTCGCGGAACTTCTTGAAGCCCCCGAGCGGCAGGGTGTTGTCGAGGGCGCCGTGGTTGTGGGCGTAGCGGCCGGTGAGGATCGAGGCCCGCGACGGCGTGCACACCGAGTCGGTGACGAAGGCCCGGGTGAACGTCACCCCGCGGTCCACCAGCAGCGACTTGATCCGCGGCAGGTGGTCGAGGTCCTCGGCCGCCATGTCGTCGGTGACCACGAGGATGAGGTTCGGCCGCAGCGGCGAAGCCGGCGCCGGGGCGGCGGCCGGGCGCGCGCGCGCGCAGCCGGCGGCGACGAGGACGAGGAGGAGGGCGCGGCCACGGCACCTCATGCTCAGTATTCCGGACGCTCGGTCTCGAAGGTTCCATAGAGAACCGGCAGCACGACCAGGGTCAGGAGGGTTGCGGTGACGAGGCCGCCGATGATCACGATCGCGAACGGGCGCTGCGTTTCCGCGCCCACCGCGGTCGAGAGGGCGGCCGGCAGCAGCCCCAGCTCGGCCATGAGCGCGGTCATGAGGACCGGCCGGAAGCGGGATGTCGCGCCCTCCGAGACCGCGTCCATGAGCGTCTTGCCCTCCCGCCGCAGGTCGGCGATGCGTTGGACGAGCAGCACCGCGTTCATGACCGAGACCCCCAGCAGGGCGACGAAGCCCACCATCGCCGAGACCGACAGCGGAAGGCCCGCGAGCGCGATCGCCCAGATGCCGCCCACCGCCGCGAACGGCACGTTCAGCAGCACGAGCAGCGCGAGCTTGGTGGAATCGAACGTGGCGAAGAGCAGGAAGAAGATGGCGACCATGGTGATGGGGACGATGACCATCAGGCGGCGCTGCGCGCGCTGCGCGTTCTCGAAGGCGCCCGACCATTCGAGCGTGTATCCCGGGGGAAGCGGAACGGCCTTGGCCACGCGGGCCGAGCCGTCGGCCACCAGCGAGCCGAGGTCGCGGCCCCGCACCGAGAGCTTCACCGCGATGCGGCGGGAGTTGTCCTCGCGGTAGATGCGAGCGAAGCCGGGCTTGACGGCCACGTCCGCCACCGAGCCGAGCGTGAGCTTCTCGCCCGACGGCCCCAGGATGGGAATACGGCGCACGCCGTCCACGTCGAGGACGGAGCCCGGGTTCATCTTCACGACCAGGTCGAAGCTGCGCTCGCCCTCCAGCACGCGGCTGGCCACGGCGCCGCCGAGGGCCGTCTCGATCACCTCCTCGACGTCGGCAACCGAAAGTCCCACCCGGGACAGTGCGGCGCGGTCGATAGCGATCTGGACCTGGGGCTGGCCGGCCAGGCGCTCCGCGGAAACGTCCTTGGCGCCGGGCACGCCCTGGAGGACGGACGCGACCTGGTCGGCGAGGCGCTGCAGCACGTCGGGATCCTCGCCGAAGATCTTCACGACCAGCTCTCCCTTGACCCCCGACACCGCCTCGTCGACGTTGTCCTCGATCACCTGGCTGAAGCTGACCGCGATGCCCGGCAGCGCGGACAGAAGCGTGCTCATGGCCTGCACCAGCGATTCCCGCGTGTGGGCCGTGCTCCACTCGTCGCGCGGCCGGAGGTCGGCGTAGATCTCGGCGGTGTCGAAGCCGTTGACGTCGAGGCCGTCGTCGGGCCGGCCGAGCTGGGAGACGACGGTGACGGTCTCGGGGAACGAGCGGAGGATCGTCCGCGCGCGGCGGACGACGGCGGCGGCCTCGGTGGGCCCGATCGATCCCGGCAGCGTCAGCCGCACCCACAGCGCGCCCTCGTCGAGCTTGGGCAGGAACTCCGAACCGAGCAGCGGCACCACCGCGAAGCTGGCGACGAGCACGGCGAGGGCGGCGCCGATCACGAGCCGCCGGCGGCCGAGGGCCCCCGAGAGCACCGGCCGGTAGAACCCGAGCAGCGCGTGGACGAGCGCCGACTCGCCGCCCGAAGCCCCCCGGCGAAAAATGAAGCTGGCCAGCGTAGGGATGAGCGTGAGGGCGAGGGCGGTGCCGCACAGCAGCGTGAAGCTCAGCGTGAGGGCCACGGGTCGGAAGATCCGCCCCTCCACGCGCTGGAGCGTGAAGAGGGGCACGAAGGCGGTGATGATGATCGCGGTGGAGAAGAGCTGCGGCGTTCCCACCTCGGCCGTGCCCTGGACGATCAGCGCGAACAGCGACCGCACTCTCTTACCCCGCTCCTCGAGCAGGCGGAGGATGTTCTCGATCACGAAGACGGCCGGGTCCACGATGATCCCGAAGTCCACCGCTCCCATCGAGATCAGGTTGGCGGGGACGTCGCGCGCGTCGAGGAGGATGAACGCGCCCAGCAGCGACAGCGGGATGACCAGGGCGACCACGGCCGCGGCCCCGAGGTTGGAGCGGCCCAGGAACGCGACCAGCACCACGAGGACGAGCAGGATGCCCTCGGCCATGTTCTTGAGGACGGTGTGGAGCGTGCGGTCGATGAGGTCGGTGCGGTCGTAGTGCGGCACGATCCGCACGCCGCGGGGCAGGGTCGCGTTGATCTGCTCGACCTTCTGCCGCACGCTCTTCAGCACCTCGAGCGCGTTCTCGCCCTTGCGCAGCAGGACCACGCCCTGGACCACGTCGTCGCTGTCGTCCTTGCCCACCAGCCCGAGCCGGACCCGCGGGCCCACGACCACGGTGGCCAGGTCGCGGATGCGGATGGGCGTGCC
>Ga0066710_100003445_pt1 | contig 13495 bp, 8 predicted proteins | sample GraSoiAngelo_159_FD_79666 | JGI IMG/M metagenome (GOLD analysis project Ga0066710, IMG submission 79666) | Grasslands soil microbial communities from the Angelo Coastal Reserve, California, USA - 14_1009_16_40cm | ecosystem: Environmental > Terrestrial > Soil > Grasslands | place: USA...
CGGCCTTTACGCCACGCACATGCGCAGTGAAGGTGCATCCGAAATGCCCGCTCTCGCCGAAGCCATCCGCATCGGTCACGAAGCACATCTCCCCGTCGAAATTTTTCACTTGAAGGTCAGCGGTAAGCCGCGCTGGGGCAGCATGAAGAATGTCGTCGCCACCATTCAAAACGCGCGCGACTCCGGTCTCGATATCGCCGCCGACATGTATCCCTACCCTGCCGGTGCCACGGCACTTGCGTCCGCGCTTCCGCCGTGGGTCGCCGATGGAGGCGTGCAGAAATTACTCGGGCGCTTGAAAGATCCTGTCATTCGCGCACGCATCAAGAAAGAGCTCGCCGGAGATCATCCCGACTGGGAAAACCTCTTCTACGATTGTGGCGGTGCTCCCGGCGTTCTCATCTCTTCCGTGGAAAAACCGGGATTGAAGCAGTTTGAAGGGAAAACGGTCGACGACATCGCCAAGGTCTGGAAGAAATCACCGGAAGACACGCTCATGGATTTCGTTCTGGCCGACGGCGCACAAACGGGAGCCATCTATTTCATGGCCAGCGAAGAAGACCTCCGCACCGGCCTAGGCCAGCCCTGGACCAGCATTGGCCTTGACGCCGGTGAAATGTCACTCGACGGCCCGATCTACGAGGCTCATGGGCATCCGCGCGCGATGGGTTCTATGCCGCGCTTCCTCGGCCGCTACGTCCGCGACGAACATCTCATGCCTCTCGAAGCTGCCATTCGCAAGATCACTTCGCTTCCCGCCCAGCGCGAACATCTCGACAGCCGCGGGCTCCTCAAGCCCGGCTACTTTGCAGATATCGCCATTTTCGATCCTTCGACGATCATCGACCATGCAACGTTTACAAAGCCCGACCAGCTTTCCGAAGGCATCGACTTCACCATCGTCAACGGGCAAATCGAATACGATCAAGGCAAACTCACCGGAGCTACGGCAGGCAAAGTCCTGCGCGGCCGAGGCTGGCTCGCCCCAGCAAACTAAAAATCCGCTCTTTTGGGTTATTTCGGAAGTGAACTACTCGTGGGCATGCGGCCCCGTTGTATCTTCCTCAAACGCAACGTCCGCATTTTTGCTTTCGCGAACAATCATTATGCGGGCCACGGCCTCGCTACTCCTCGCTTTTTCCTGCAGCTCTTTGAAAAGCACAAAACTCAGTTGGATCTCCATCGCTCCTCAGCTCAGCGCCGTCTTGCCCAGCTCCGCCACGCGCCGCTCAAACGTCATTTGCACCAGCCCATGCTTCCCGTAGTATCGCAGCACGATTTTGTGCCCCGGCTCAATCCTCGCGCGCGTCTTAATTAGCGAATCCGATAGCTCCACCCACCCGCCGTTCACCAGATAACTTCCTTCCCATCCGCGCAATTCGAAACGCCCATCGTTCTTCAAAATCAGCGGCGCGGCCTTGCACGGAGTCTCTTTCCCATGCACCTTCGCTTGCGTGCACTCGTAACGCCCGGAAACGTCGATGGTTTGCGCCTGACTCGTCGGATTCAAAAGGAACAAGACAGCAGCGAGCGGCAGAAAGCGTACGAGGATCCGAGCGACTCGAACGTACCCCATAGGGTCTCCACATCCAGGTCGCTTGGCTGCGGCCGGCGGACCCTGGCCGGAAGTACAGGTGCAATTCCTCCGCCAATAGAATTGACGCTAAGTCTTTTGCTTGCAAGCACTTAGAAAACTGTACTTTAGGACGCCTATCCTATAAACGGCAGCTCCCTTCCTTTCTAACTCCCTTGGAGGGAACTCTTTTGCATGGAGAGCCGGGCGCCGTTTCCCGGCAGATCGAGGATGGCTCTCAGTTCAGTGGTAATTCCGCCACTGCTTGGCCATCTTTCCGGGGATCCGAGGCCCCATAGTTCACGCCTGCCGCAAAATCCCGCATCACCGCCTGGCCCCCACCCACAGCGCTCGAAAACATCCCTTTCAATTCAATCTTGTGTCCCTTTGCCGCCAGTTCCTCTCGCACTTTTTGGGGAATCCGGTTCTCCACCATCACGTCGCATCCGTTGAATGAGTGTTTGCTGAATCGCGGTGCTTCCAGCGCCGCCTGGATGTTCATTTTGAAGTCCGCCAGATTCGCCACGAACTGTGCATGGGCCTGCGACTGGTTCCATCCGCCCATAATCCCGAACGCCACCCGTGTTTCGCCCTTCTGCGCGAATGCCGGGATAATCGTATGCATCGGCCGTTTTCTTCCCGCCAGCGCATTCGGTGAAGTGAGATCGAGTGAGAAAAGTCCGCCGCGATCGTGCAGTGCAAACCCCGTTCCTGGTGCCACGATGCCAGATCCAAAAGCCTCGTAATTGCTCTGGATCAGCGAAACCATGTTCCCTTCGCGATCCACCACGCTCAGATACGTGGTATCGCTTCCCGCAGGGATTTCTCCTGCTGTCACTCCGCAGTTCGCATGCTCCGAATCGATCACCTTGGCTCTCTGCGCTGCCCATTCTTTCGAAAGCAGCGTCGCCAGCGGCAATCTCTGCTTCCGCGGATCGCCGATGTACTTCGCCAGGTCGGCATACGCCAACTTCTTCGCCTCAATCATCGCGTGCAACGCTCTCGTCGAGCCAAAGCCCCAATCTTTCTGGCCCAGCGGAAACGTCTCCATGATGTTAAGCATCTCCAGCGCCGCGATGCCCTGCACGTTGGGCGGCAACTCGTAGACCGTCCAATCGCGATAGGTCGTTGAGATGGGTTCCACGAATTCGCTCGAATACTCCGCCAGGTCCCCTGCCACCATCGGCCCGCCGTGGCGCTTCATTGATTCCAGAATCTTCGCCGCGATTTCCCCCTTGTAGAACGCGTCCCTCCCGTGCTCCGCGATTTGCTCGAGCGACCAAGCCAAATCCGCATTGCGAAACACTTCCCCTACTTTCGGGGCGTGGTCTCCCGGTAGATACGTTTTCGCCGCCGTCTCATCCATCCTCAAATAATCTACTTCTCCCGCCCAGTACGCCGCCGTCCATTCCGGCACGGGAAATCCGTCCTGTGCCGTTCGAATCGCCGCAGCCAAGTCTTCCGCCAGTTTCTTTCGTCCAAACTTATCCGCTAGCTTCTGCCATCCATCCACCGCTCCCGGCACGGTGATGGCATTCACTCCCTGTTGCGGCATGCTTCGAATTCCCTGCTTCTGTAAATATTCGATCGTCAATCCTTTTGGCGCCCACCCGCTGGCATTCAATCCATACAGCTTGTTGGCCTTCGCGTCATACACAATTGCAAACAAGTCTCCACCGATGCCATTCATCATCGGCTCGACCACGCCCATCATCGCGTTCGCAGCAATGGCCGCATCCACGGCGTTTCCGCCATGTTCCAGGATTCGCACGCCCGCCTGCGCCGCCAGTGGCGATTCCGCTGCCACGATTCCATTCCGCGAAATGATCATCGATCGCGTCTGACTGCGATCTTGCGCGTAACTGTTTCCCGTCAACATTGCACCGGTCACACAAAGAAATATCCATCCGCGAACGATTCGCACGGTCTTGTCCTTCCCAGGTCCTCTCAAAAATCCAGAGAAGTGTCCCTCACGGCATCTTGACGATGATATTCGGAATGTTCTTCTCCCGAAGCATGGCGTTGAAGGGCGTCACGTCCTTAGCCAAAATCTGCTGATATTCCTGCTGGAATTGGTCGCTCTGCTTTTTGAGTTCTTCTCCCACCGCCACTTGCTGCGTCGTTGGCGGAAAATCCGACGTTTCGGCCTGGTCGGCAAGGTAACCGATCTTGCCAGCCAACATAGGCGGCCACCGAACAGCGTCCTGCCCTCTTCCTGTTTGCTTGAGCTGCAGGACCTTGCCTTCGACGCTAGTGAGTTTGTCCGCCAATTCGTCCGCCGCCTTTCGGATCGCCTTGCCCGTGTCGTCCGTCCCCAGTTCCTTCTCGAGGTTAGCGAGCTGCGCGCGAATGGACTCGATCTGATTGAGGCTTGCAGCGATAGCGTTCATCTCGTCCCGTAAGCCGGTCAGGAATTGCGTCTGCGTCTGGATATCGCTCTCCGTCCCGCCTGAATGCGGATCTTTCAGCACCTTAAGTTTCTGGCTGGACTTTTCATCGCCCAGCGTGAGCGTCACGGTGTAAGTTCCCGGCGGAGCCAGCAACGAAATACGGCCCGCATCCGGCGCGGGCCGCCAGCCTTCCGGCCCCACCTTGACATCCGGAGCATACAACGGACTCGTGCGCAATCTGATTTCCTCGCTGCGCTCAAATCGGAGATCCCACCAGATGCGGTTGATGCCCGGCTTCGCTTCGCAAGGAGGACCACCGCCCTCTCCATCTTCGCCGCCACCGCCGCCCGGACCGCCAGGGCCTGCAGCTCTCCGAGCTCCTTCTTCTTTCGCTGCGCGGCATTCGATTTCGCGCACCGCCTTTCCGTTCGCGTCGCTGATCGTCAATCGCACGCGGTCTTTTTCGCCAAGTTTCGACTTCAGGAAAAAGTTAATGGGCGCGCCGTAAGGAGGATTGTGCCCCGCGGTGGGGTCGTAGGAAACTGCCGCCGGCTGCGCGACGCTTCTGAAGCGGTATGCATCGCGGGGAGCGAACAAGTGTGCATTGGACGCCAGGATTTCCGGTTTCAACTGTTCGATCGCCGTCACGTCATCCAAAATCCAGAATCCACGCCCATACGTCGCCAGCGCCAAATCATGAAAGCGTTCCTGCACGGCAATCCAATACACCGGAGCATGCGGCAGGCCGCTTTGCAGCGGCTGCCAGTCTTTTCCGTCCTCGAACGAAACATATAGCCCGCTCTCAGTCCCCAAGTAAAGCAGACCCTGGCGTACGGGATCCTCGCGAATGCAATGCGCGTAGCTCAACATGCTGTGAGGAATCCCGTTCGTAATGGGGGTCCATGTTTTTCCGTAATCCGTCGTCTTATAGGCGAACGGATCGCGATTATTCATCTGATGAAAATCAGCGGTGATATAAGCGGTCCCCGCATCGTAGCGCGAAGCTTCGATGTTGCTCACGGTTCCCCAATCGGGAAGATGCGGAATATTTTTCGTGACGTTGGTCCAGCTTTTCCCTCCGTCCCGAGTGATCTGCACGTATCCATCGTTGGTTCCCGCCCAAATCACGCCCGCTTCCTTCGGCGATTCCGCAATCGCAAACACCGTTCCCGCGTATTCCACGCCGATATTGTCCGGCGTGAGTCCACCAGAAATTTGCATCCGGCTCTTGTCGCTTCGCGTCAGATCCGGACTGATGATTTGCCAGCTATTGCCGCCGTCGGTCGTGACGTGCACAAACTGGCTGCCCACGTACACCTTATTGTGGTCGTGCGGAGAAATGGTCACCGGAAATTCCCAGTTGAACCGGTATTTCACTTCCGCGGCGCTCGCTCCCGAGACGACTTCCGGCCACACTTCCACTTCTCGCGCCTGATGATTTTTCTCATCGAACCGCGCGACGGCTCCGCCGACACTGCCGGCGCCCGTCCCGGTCGACCAAATGATGTTGTTGTCCACGGGATCCGGCGTCGCGAAGCCGCTCTCGCTGCCGGCCACGGGATGCCACGCGCTCCGCGAGATCTGTGCCCCACCAAAGCCGCCAAACTGCAAACTATTGCTTGGCCCGCGGAAGGAAGGACCATCCTGCCTGTTTCCATAAACGAAATAGGGAATCTGGTCGTCCAGCGTCACGTGATAAATCTGTGCGATGGGCAATTGAATGCGGTTCCAGGTGTGTCCCCGGTTCACGGAGATGCTCACGCCGCCGTCATTCACCACCGCCATGCGGTCGCCATTGGTCGGATCGATCCACATTTCGTGATTGTCTCCGCCGGGGCCCGAAGGTATGTTCGTCAGCGTACGGCCTCCGTCGAGCGTCCTCGAAAAAGCCGAAGTGAAGAAATAAACTTCGTTCTCATTGTCTGGCGCGATCTCTTCGCGCGTGTAGTAGTGCGTGCGCCCACGGATTTGCCGGTCTGAGTTGACCAATTGCCAATTCTCTCCGCCGTTATCCGAACGCCACAATTGCCCGCTTTGCGTCGGCTTGCCGTCCATGGGCACGCCGTCGCCGGTTTCGATCAACGCATAAACGCGGTTCGAATCTTTCGGCGCCACGCGCACCGCGATCCTTCCCACCGGCGGCTTCGGCAAGCCATGGCCCTCCAGGCGTTTCCAAGTGGCTCCTCCGTCCGTCGACTTGAACAATCCGCTGCCAGGCCCGCCGCTCGTCCGGCCATAGGTATGGATTTCCAGTTGCCACATCCCCACGAATAAAATTCTCGGATTGTTGGGATCCATTCCCAGGTCCGAGCAGCCCGTGTTCTCGTCCACGAACAGCACTTTCTCCCAGCTTTTTCCTCCATCGGTCGTGCGGAACACTCCTCGTTCCGGCTGTGGTCCATAGGCGTGCCCCAGCGCGCACGCCAACACGATGTCCGGGTTGTGCGGGTCAATCACCACGTTCCCGATTCTGCCGGTCTTCCCCAGACCCATCAGCTTCCACGTCTTTCCGGCGTCCATGGACTTGTAAATCCCGCTGCCGACGGAGATGTGGCTGCGGATGAACGATTCGCCCGTTCCTGCCCACACGATATTCGAGTCGCTCGCCGCCACCGCCAGCGATCCGATGGAAGAAACCGGCTGCTCGTCAAATATCGGATCCCAGTGAATGCCACCGTCCGTCGACTTGAAAATTCCCCCGGAGGCCGCGCCCACATAATAGACATGGGGATTTCCTGCGATTCCCACAACCGCGGTCGCGCGATTTCCCACCGGCCCGAGGTATCGGAATTTCATTTCGTTGTACACATCGGGACTGATTTGCGCCTGTTGCGCGCGCACCAGTCCTGCGGCGCAGAAGGTTCCAATCGCTCCCAAAAACAGAACCGTGCACACTGGCTTGGCCATGACGAACCTCACTCGCTGAATTTTGCCTGGAATTGCGCGGATGATACTTGCTGGGTTACCTCAGGTCAATAGCACGTCGCTGTCCGCGAAGATTTTCATGGCTCGCAATTACGCCTGCTGGATTTCTTTGCTCTTCTTGTTCTTCGCGGTCAAGAGCCGGAGGACGCGCCTCCTTCCCTCGACTGAGAGACGCCCGTAGAGAGAAACAATCGCTTCTACCGCCTCATCCTCGCTGGCGGGCGAAGCGGCAGACCCGTTGCCCTTCCCGTGCGCCAGCCGCTTGTGCGAAGCGAGATAGCTTTGGCTAAACGTCCCGCCGCACACGTCGCATTTGACCGTGGCCATTTGAAACACCTCCCCCGCTGCCTTTGAATAGGACGTCCATCAGATGCCAATCGTTTCTCTTGGTAGTGCTTGTTTCTTCTGCCCTATCGCGAGCAAAGGCACCCATCTTGGACATCGACCTCTGTCAAACTCGTTCCCTCCTCAGACCCACGACACTCGCTGGCCAGTTCCGGCTCGCAACGTTTGGCATTTCCCGCTGAACATCCTAGAATTCAGAGGATGTGAGCCGCTCTTCGGGAGACGCTCCCGAGGCTCCCGTTACAGGAATCAAATTCTGGAGATCTCACACTTGCCCGAGCCTCACGCGGCACCCTCGCATTCGAAACACGTCGCTCCTCGCGACCCGCGCATCCAGTCGCAGATTGACGCGCTCGTCGCCGCTCGCCATTCCGATCCCTTCGCTCTTCTCGGCCCGCATCCCGTCGATGGCACCTGGGCCGTGCGTTTTTTCATCCCTTGGGCGGAAGAAGCTTTCATCTCTCTGAGACCTCCTGCCATCCAGGGCGCTTCACTTCCGCCCGCCAAAGTCTCCGACGCCTCTAAGCTCCGCCCCGAAGGCTTCTTCGAAGCCCTCTGGCCCTCCGGCCAAGCCAACCCTCCTGCGCCGGCAAGCTACAAGATCCACGGGCGCACCCACGACGGCGAGTCTTTCGAAATTTACGACCCTTACGCTTTTCCCTGTGTCCTCACCGAATTCGACCTGCATCTCATGGGCGAAGGCCGCCACTACGACACCTACGAAAAACTCGGCGCTCACCTCATGACCCTCGAAGGCGTCCGCGGCGTTCACTTCGCCGTGTGGGCCCCCAGCGCTCGCCGTGTCAGCATCGTCGGCGACTTCAATCGTTGGGACGGCCGCGTCCATCCCATGCGCGCTCGCGGCTCTTCCGGTATTTGGGAGATTTTCATCCCGGAATTGAAGGAAGGCACAATCTATAAATTCGAAATCGTCGGACCCAACGGAAACATCCTTCCGCTCAAAGCAGATCCCTACGCCTTCCGCTCCGAACTGCGCCCCAACACCGGCTCCGTCGTCGCAAGTCTCGACACTCACCACTGGAACGACGCGGCCTGGCTCTCGGAGCGCTCCGGCAAAAACTGGTTCCAGTCTCCCGTGTCCATCTACGAAGTCCATCTTGGATCGTGGCGCCGCGTCCCCGAAGACCATGATCGCTGGCTCTCCTACCGCGAACTAGGCGACCAGCTCATTCCTTACGTCAAGGAACTCGGCTACACCCACATCGAGTTGCTCCCCGTTATGGAGCACCCCTACGACGGCTCCTGGGGCTATCAAACGCTCGGCTACTTCGCCGCCACCAGCCGCTTCGGGTCACCCGCAGCATTCATGGAATTCGTGGATCGCTGCCACCAGGCCGGCATCGGCGTGATTCTCGATTGGACTCCCGCTCACTTCCCTCGCGACGCTCACGGCCTCGCGCAATTCGACGGCACTCATCTCTACGAACACGCCGACCCGCGCCAGGGCGCTCATCCGGATTGGGGCACGCTGGTCTACAACTACGGCCGCAACGAAGTCCAAAACTATTTAATTTCCAACGCTCTCTTCTGGCTCGACAAGTACCACATCGATGGCCTGCGCGTGGACGCCGTCGCCTCCATGCTCTACCTTGACTACTCCCGCAAGCCCGGTGAATGGATTCCCAATCAATACGGCGGCCGCGAAAATCTACACGCCATCGAATTTATCAAGCGCATGAACGAAGTCGTCTATGGCAAATTCCCCGGTGTTCTCACCATCGCCGAGGAATCCACCGCCTGGCCCGCCGTCTCTCGCCCGACTTATCTCGGCGGCCTCGGCTTCAGCTTCAAATGGAACATGGGCTGGATGAACGACACGCTGAAATATTTTTCTCACGATCCCGTCCACCGCAAATACGAGCACAACAAGCTCACCTTTTCTCTGCTATACGCCTTTACGGAGAATTTCGTTCTGCCCTTCTCCCACGACGAAGTCGTTCACGGCAAAAATTCGCTGCTTCATAAAATGCCCGGCGACATGTGGCAGCAATTTGCCAATCTCCGCCTGCTGTACGCCTATCACTACGCGCATCCGGGGAAAAAACTGCTCTTCATGGGCCAGGAACTCGCGCAGCGCCACGAGTGGAGCGAAGCCCGCAGCCTCGACTGGGATTTGTTGCAATGGGATTCGCATGGCGGAATCCAGCAGCTCATCCGCGATCTGAATCATCTCTACTCCTCTGAACCGGCCCTCCATGAAGTCGATTTTGACTGGCACGGTTTCGAATGGATTGACGCCAACGACGCCGATAACAGCGTCCTCAGTTTTCTTCGCCGCGGCAAAAACCCCGAAGAACTGATCCTCGTTGTTCTCAACGCGACGCCCGTTGTGCGCGCAGGCTATCGTCTTGGGGTGCCCCAGCCGGGCTACTATCGCGAAATCCTCAATACCGACGCGTCGATCTACGGCGGTTCGAACGCCGGTAACGCCGGCGGCCAGGATGCCTCGGACCAGCCCGCCCAGGGCCGCCCTCACTCCCTCGTCCTCACCCTTCCGCCCCTCGCCGCCATTTTCCTGAAATGGCAACCTTAGTTTCGCTTTCAAGTTCTCTCGTCCCAGCCATTTACCTTTCGAAGAATAGTCGCCAGGCAGAAGAGCGCCGCGACCAAACTTGAAGGTATGCTTGAACATTAGAGAACTCCAATGCCTGGAAACTTTGCCATACGGCTGCGCTGCCCCGACTGTGAAACCGATTTCTGGGTCACTTTGGCCGACCGCGAGGAATCTGCCGATCAGATTCGCAGGCAGACCTGGGATTTCAAGTGCCGCGAGCACGGCGCGCAGCGCGGCGACCCTAAAGAAGTCCTCGAAGTAGCTCCCCTGGAGGAGCAAGATCCTTCACAGGGACAAAAATCCGCGCCCGCGTTGGCCAATGTCATCTCCACCGAAGCGACAAAGAAAACTCCTCGTTCCAGCGAGCGCCTGTCGATTCGCATTCCGATCGTCCTCTACGGGTACGCCAAAGATACCGGAGCCTTCCACGAAGAAACGGAAACCCTCACCGTCAACGCCAGCGGCGCTCTCGTGATGCTCAAAACCAAACTGGAGTTAGGCGACTCTGTTTTTTTGATGCAGCGAAGCACCGGCCAGGAACTAGCGGTGCGCGTCGCCTACCTCGACGCTTACTCCGAGCGTGAAACCAAAGCCGGCCTGGCCTTCAAATATCCCATTCCCAATTTTTGGCGCAGATCCCGCAGGCAGCCGCGCGTCTCGAAAGCTCTTCGCGTGGTCGTCAAAGGCACCGACCCAAAGGGCCATCCTTTCAAGCAGAGTTCCTACACCATCGACCTTAGCCAGGACGGCGCGCGCCTCGATGGCGTTGGCTTCCTTACCACTCCGGGCCAGATCGTCGAAGTCCGCCGCCTGTGGCGCAAGAAGAAATTTCGCGTCGTTTGGGTCGGGCAAATCGGCTCCACCGAATCGAATCAAGTCGGCATCTTCGGGCTGCAATCTGAAAAACACCTCTGGCACGTGGTTCTAGCCGAAAATGAACCCGGCAAGCCGGAAAAAAAATAATCCGCTTCGCCTGTTGTGTTGGAGCCCATTGTCCGGGCCCGTACTCCAATTCGCCACATGCTGACGTTCTGCTTTCCAGCTTTCTGGTTTCCCGTTTCCAGTTTCCAGTTTCCATTTCTAATTTCCGCTTTTCGCTTCCGCACGGTAGCTGCCTCGCCCTGCCGCTACTTTTCGCCCTACTGCCCGAAGCAGCCACGGCATGAAACGTTCCAGCGCCACGAAAATTTTCCCGTGCCCGGTAATGATGGCCTCGCGCTTTCCTCGCGCCACGGCGCGCAACATCTGCCGCACCGCTTTCTCTGTAGGCATCACCAGCCACGAGGAAATCTGGTCCTTGGCTCCGGGATGGAATTTTCCCTGATTATCCACGCGCCGGATGTTGCTGGCCACAAATCCCGGGCTGATTAGCGTCACGTTCACTCCCGATAGCCGCAACTCCGGCGTAATCGAATTCGCCAGCGCGCGCACGGCAAACTTGCTCATGGCGTAGGGCGAAGCGCCTGGGGACGCCGCCCATCCGGAAACGCTCCCGATGATGGCGATATTCCCTTTCGTCTTCTCGATCTCCGGCAGCGCCGCGTAAATCGTTCGCAGCACTCCAAAGACGTTGGTCTCGAATTGCCGGCGGTAATCCTCCAGCGAAAGATTTTTCAGTGCGCCAACCACGCCGAACCCCGCGTTGGCAATCACCACGTCCAGCTTTCCCCACTGCTGCACGCTTTCCGCTACGGCATTTTGCAAGTCGCGGTCGTACGTGACGTCGCACCGGACTACTACTGGTGTGAGTCTCCCAGCGCCCGCAATTCTTTGCGCGAGATGGTCCAGCAATTCCGTGCGCCGCGCCGCGAGCGTCAGCTTCGCGCCGGCCTGCGCCAATTGCCACCCCAGCTCCTCGCCAATCCCCGAAGAAGCTCCGGTGACGAGCACTGCTTTGTCCCGAAAAAACGCTTGTGTGTTGTTCATGGCGGTATCTTACGCCAGGAATGGGAGTTGTGGGTTGGTGCACGCCGCGTGCGTTGAACTCGTGGCACAACCATTCCTGGCTGTGCGCCTTTCTCGACGTTCCGACGTTCGCTCCCCTGCCTGTCATCCCGAGCGAAGTCGAGGGATCGTGGCTGGACTTAATGACCGGCACGGTCACTGGAAACAGTACGCCGTTTCTGCGCTCCTCTTGCCGCCTCCATTCCGCCGCCCGTCATTCGCGTCTGGAGTTTACCCCGACCCTGTCGGGGCGTCCCAGATGCTTTTACGGGATGCGCTTTCTGCATTCCGGATGGGCTTGCGGAACCGAGCGGAGCAGGCCGACTTTTTCTTACATTCGCGCAGCGAATGTCGGCCTGCGCAGTCGAGGTACTCTGCCGCATCGAGTGTATTTTGCTCGATGAATCTCTCTTCGCTTAGCTCCCCTCCCCCCGCTGAGGAATGGCGACTGACGAGGGGGCGCGGCGCTGCGCAGATGGGCGGGCGGGAGCTTCGGGCGAGGATTCCGGGGAGCGCCCACGGGGCTGTGGTTTGGCCTGGGCCACCCCAAGCAGTGGTTCACTCATCGAACAGGAGTAGGATGGAAGTTGTAAGGAGCGCTACCACTAGCAGTTGCTTAACACATAGGATACCCCCGGGCCCCTCTTCAGGAAGCCACACTACCGTTAGAGCCAGTCGTTCTACCCGGTGCTTCCCAGCAGCAATTGGGGGTGGAGGCGCATTCCAGCAGGCCGAAAGGCTTGTTCGGCTCGCAACAGCCGGGCAGGTGAAGTATGCACGGTTACAGCACAGACTCCAGCGAGAGGAGGGTCGTCCCTCTTTTGCTGGCGCTGCTGTCAATCGCTTTGGCATGGGTGTCATCGAGATTTCTAGCGGCGGCGCATCTCTCGGTTCCCTGGTGGCTGGATGCTCCATCGAGCATAGCGTTCTATGGCGTGCTGTACGGCCTGTTTGAAAGGTTTCTCTGGCGAAACAGCCTGGTGCACAAACTGGGGCTGGTGCGAATTCCCAACCTCATGGGGCGCTGGCGCGGCTACCTGATCACCTCATTTGACGGCCATGCCAAACGCCACGATTTGGTCATCCATATCTTCCAGAGCTGGACGCAAATCAGCGTATTCCTGACGACGGCGAGTTCGATGTCCCGCAGCTGCGCGGCGGTGATTCAGGTGGATGATCCGGAAGGCGTGGCGCTGATTTACCAGTATCAGAATCAGCCCCTGGCCGACGCGATGAAAACGATGCACATGCACTACGGCACGGCGATGTTACGACTCTCCGACGGGGGCTGTCTGGCAGGCGATTATTACGCCGGGCGCGACCGGCGGACCTTCGGGCGGATTTGCTGCAAGAGGGATGTGAGAGGCGTTTGAGGGGGCACGGAGCGGAACCGGAGCCCGACGCGAAGCGTTGATCTCTGCCTGTTCCTTCCTGCTCCCAGTTCTTCGGGAGGGCACGGCTTCAGCCGTGCCGTAACCACGCACACAAACCAATGTCATTCCGAGCGGAGCAGGCCGACTTTGTCCTCCGCGTTCGCTCCTGCGAACGCGTCGGCCTGCGCAGTCGAGGAATCTCTCTTCATTCCATTGATGACTACCCCCCTTCCCGGTCATCTTCCTGTAGGGGCACGGCATGCCGTGCCCGCATCAGTATCCGCGCTGGGGAATGGCGACTGACGAGGGCCGCGGCGCTGCGCAGAGTGGCGGGCGGGAGCTTCGGGCGGGGGTTCCGGGGAGTGCACTC
>Ga0066710_100003446_pt1 | contig 13495 bp, 7 predicted proteins | sample GraSoiAngelo_159_FD_79666 | JGI IMG/M metagenome (GOLD analysis project Ga0066710, IMG submission 79666) | Grasslands soil microbial communities from the Angelo Coastal Reserve, California, USA - 14_1009_16_40cm | ecosystem: Environmental > Terrestrial > Soil > Grasslands | place: USA...
ACCTGCTTGAGCGGCCCCATCACCTCGGCCGGCACCTCGAGCGAGCCCAGATCGGCGCCGCGTCCCGGTCCGTGGAAGTCCGATCCCCCGGTCTCGAGCAGACCCAAGCGGGTCGCCAGCGCGTGGAGGCGCCGCATCGTCGTCGGCGTGTGCTGCGGATGCCAGATCTCGATCCCGCGCAACCCCGCCGCCGCCAAACGTTCCACCACCACGTGCGCCAGCAACGGCCCAGGATGGGCGAGCACACTCACGCCCTGGGCGACGTGGATCAGGGCGATCGCCTCTTCCGGCGTGAACGCGGGACGCCGCACGAACGCCGCGCCCCGCGACCCCAGAAAGCGCCGAAAGGCCTCGTCCAGATCGCGCGCGTGCCCCGCCTGGATGAGTGCCATCGCGATGTGGGGACGCCCGACGACGCCGGGACCCGCCAGAGCCAGCACGGTCTCCTCCTCCACCTGGGCCCCGAGCTCGGCGAGGCGTTGGAGGATGGCGCGCGTCCGCTCGCGACGCTCGGCCCCGAAGCGTGCCAGGCGCTCGCAGAGCGCGCCACACTCGGCATCGATGTAGTAGCCGAGGATGTGGAGATCGAGGCCCTCGGCCGCCGAGGACAACTCGATACCGGGCACCAGCTCGAGGGTCGCACGGATCGCTGCCTGAGCCCGCGGCAGCGCCTCGGTCGAGTCGTGGTCGGTGACGCCCAGGGCCGAGAGTCCGCGCTCGACCGCCAGCGCAACCAGCGCCTCGGGGGCGAGCGACCCGTCGCTGAAGGTGGTGTGCGCGTGCAGATCGACGCAGCGGCCCCCCGAGCCGAGGGGAGGCCAGCGCGTCACGCACCCTCCGCGGCCTTACCCAGCGCCCGCAGCTTAGCCGCGACGTCTCGATAGGTCGGCTGTGCGGCTCGCACTTGCTCGAACTGGGCCGCCGCGTCCCGCAGCTTCCCGCCCGCCTCGAGCGCCAAGCCGAGCTGGTAGCGCAGGTCGAGGTTGGTTGCCGCTCCGCCCGACTCCAGCTCGAGGGCGGTGGAGAACTCCTGGGCCGCGTCGTCGAAACGCCCCTGATCGAGCAGGCAGCGGCCGATCATCTCGGCCGCCCGTTGAACGAAGCCCGGATCGGTGGCCGCGACTCGGAACGATTCCACCGCCGGCTCCAGCAGCCCCATCTCGCGGTAGGCCATGGCCAGATCGTAGTGGCTTTGGGCGTCGCCGGAAAGCTGGGCCTCGATGCCACGCTGGAACTCCGAGAGCAGCGACCCCAGGTCGAAGGTCACGGCTTCACTCCGCCCCAAGGCCATCTCGATCCGGTCCGCCATGCCGCCCTCCGGCCCGACCGGTGGTTCGGTCTCGAGTGGACTCTCGAGTGGCTCGCGCTCGGGTGCATGGTACGGCTCCAGGGCCGGCGGTTGAGACTCCGGCGCCATGAGCGCCGGCCCCGCGAGCTCCGGCAGCTCGGGGCTCGACGCCGACTCCTCCGTGGCGACGCCGCCGTCGGACAGCAGCTCGGCCAACCGCACCAGGCGCCGCCGCGCCATCGGATTCGCTTGATCGTGGGCGCGCGCCCGCTCGAACCACTCGCGCGCCCCCTCAAAGTCGCCCAGCTGCAGTGCGCGATCGCCCAGCTCGCAGGCGACCTGCGCGGCCTCGCGGCGATCGCCGCGCCGCTCGCAGTTCTGGAACCAGAGACTCATCAGAGCCAGCGGGGCGTTCGGCCCACGGTGCAGGCTGCGATAGATCGACGCGGCGCTGTCGAGCCGTCCCGCCGACTCGTATGCTCGCGCCGCGTCGACCAGCAGATCGCCGCCGCCCTCCGGATCGCCGTTGCGCAGGCGCTCCTGTGCCTCCGCGAGCAGGCGCTCGATCTCGGCCTGTCCGAACGATCCCGCGTTGCGCTCGGGGGCGGCCTCGTGCGGGCGACTCTGGAGCGTCTGCGGCGAGAAATCCAGCCCGACCTCGGTGCCTCGGCCACCCGGGAACCGTTCGAGCCTTGCGGCCGCCTCTTGCCCGGGCAGAGGCGGGGGCTCCGGCGCGCCATCGGCGGCCGCGCGCCCGCGTGCCACGACCCCGAGCGACGGCGGACCCGACTCGGCCTCGTCCTCGCCCCAGATCTCGTAGGTAGCGGGAGCGGCGTCGAGCTCCGCCGGCGGCTCGGGTGACTGGAGCTCGATCTGCTCGGCCGAGGCCGGCCCCGCTGCGACCTCGGCCACCATCCCCGGCGCCCTCTGCTCGGCCACCAAGGCACAGCGGCGCGCCGCCTCTTCCAGCCCCAGGCGGCGATAGTGAAGCGCCGCTTCGGCCAGCGCGTGCGCCGAGGCCGCGGTGTCGCCCTCGATCGAGTGCAATTCTGCGAGACGCTCGAGCACGCGCGGGTCGTCGGGCACGCACTCGAAGGCACGGCGCAAGGCCGCGGCCGCGCCGGCCAGGTTGTTCTCGCGCACCACGTGCTCGGCGTACAGTCCGAAATAGGAGGCCGCCTCGGTGGCCAGGCCGTCGAGCGCGTGCAGGTGCCCCAGCCGCTCCAGCACCAATCCCGGCGCGAGCGACAAGCGCGCCATCTTCTTGCACACCGCGATGGCGTTCTTGTAGAGGCCCGACCTCTCGTAGGCGTCGGCGGCGGAGCGATAGCGCTGCACGGCGTTGGCCGTGTCGCCGCGCTTGAACAGCAGGTCCGCGAGGAGGACGAAGTTGTAGGGGTCCGAGTCTTCGGCGGCGACCAGCTTCTCGTATTCGGCCAGCGCACCACCCAGGTCACCGCTCTGGATGCATCGCTGGGCCCGCCGCTTGATCTCGATGGCCTTTTCCAAGTCGGCTGTTCTCCACGGATTCGCGCTCGGCACGACACGCCCGAGCGTCCGCGCGAGGGCGGGCACCGCACACGGGCCCCTTCCCTAGGAAACGCCGAGAATGGATTGCACGGCCTGACGGCAGGCCCCCAGAGCGGGGTCGAGGGCCGACCGAAGGCGGCGCAAATCCATCTCCACGCCTTGCTTATCGGCGCTCTCGGGCAAGGACTTCAGATTGATTTCCACGTTCCACAGGGCGCCGGTGGCGCCCGCGTGCGCCAGAAGCCCCGCCACGCCGGCGTCCGTGATCGCGTTGGGATTGCCGAGCTTGGCGACCTCGGTCGCGATTTCGATCACGCGCAGCGACGCCGCCGCGGTGCAAAGCGGAACGCGGCACGCCTCCAAACCGGCGCGCACCAGGGCTTCGTCGCGCGCCACCGTCTCGGCCGTAGTGCCGTGGGGCAGCCGCGCGGCCCTGAGCACCGCTTCGAACGCGTCGCCGTCCCGGCGCGCGAGGTCGAGCAGCTCGGTGCGCACCGCCTCGGCCTCGCGCCTCAAGTCGCGCAACGTCGGCTCGTGGGCGAGGTACTTCTTCTTGCCGATCGAGAGATTCGCCACCATCGTCGCGAGGCAGCTCGCCAGCGCCCCCGCGAACGCCGCGGCGGTTCCTCCGCCCGGGGTGGGGGTCGGCGCGGCGAGCTGCTCGAACAGGCTGGCGATCGTGGTCGCACCCCCCAGGGGAGGTCGCCTGAGCCTTCGTTCGAGCACCTGGTCACGCCGAAATGCTTCGAGTTGGAGCGCATGCTCGGCCGCGTCGAGCAGGCACGATTCGGGGATCAGGCCCACCACTTCGCAGCCGGAGATGGCGGCGCCATGGCGCGCGGCTTCGTCGCGGATCAACGCCAGCACGCGGTGGATCGGCGTGGCTTCGGTGTTCAACAGGTTCATGCTCACCTGGGCGCGCCGCCCGCCCTCGATCGAAAAACCCAGGGCGCGCACGTGCTTGAGACCCCCGCTCTGTTCCCGGATCGAGCGCGCGATCGCCCGCGCGATTCGCACGTCACCGGTGTTCAGGTTGGCATTGAACGCCACCAGAAACCGTCGCGCCCCGACCGCGGTGGCGCCCGCGGTGGGATGGATGCGCGGCGGGCCGAAGTCGGGCGCGCGCTCCGGATCGTTGCCGATCCGCTCGCGCAACCCCTCGAATTCGCCGCGCCGGACGTCGGCCAGGCTGGTTCGACCGGGCCGCGTCGCCGCCGCCTCGTAGAGGAACACCGGAATCCCGAGCTCCTCGCCGATCCGCTTGCCGGTCGCGCGGGCCAGGTCGGCGCACTCGTCGAGCGTGATCCCCTCGACCGGCACGAACGGCACCACGTCGGTCGCGCCCATGCGCGGATGCTCTCCGCGATGCTGATTGAGATCGATCCGCTCCGCGGCCCGCCGCGCCGCCCGGAAGGCCGCTTCCGCTACCGCCTCGGGCTCACCGGCGAAGGTGAGGACCGATCGGTTGTGGTCGGCGTCCATCTCGCTGTCGAGCAGGATCACGCCCGGGATTTCACCGATCACGCGCATCAGCTCGTCCACCACCTCGCGGCGGCGGCCTTCCGAGAAATTGGGTACGCACTCGACGAGTCGGGTCATCGATGGGACTGCCTCCTACGGCGCGTGGCGCGGCCCTCTCACGTGGTCGGTTTCGGCCGGGCTCGCCGCGTTCGACCTCACGGCCACACCCGGCGCTCGAGCGCCGGCAGCGCGAGGTCGGCGCCGCGCAGGAACACGCAGTCCGGGCGCACCGCCGGCATCCAATACGGCAACTCTTCCAAGGTCTCGCACTCCCACGCCACCGCGTCCCCCCACGTCCCGGGATTCAAATGTCCGACCTGCGCCTCGAGGCCCAGTGCCTTGGCGGCGTTCCAGGTGACCGAGAGCAGCATCTCGTCGGCGGTGAAGCCGCACAGTCGCGTCGCCAGTGCGGCGCACTCGAGCAGCGATTGCGCCGGCGCGGTGCCGGGGTTGAAGTCCGTGGCGACCGCCACGCGGGCTCCGCTGCGGCGGAGCATCGACGCCTTCGGGAGCTTGTGGCCGAGCGTCAGCGCGGCGGCGGGAAGCAGCACGCCCACCGTGCCGGACTGGGCGAGCGCCGCCCAATCCTCTTCGGTGGCCTTCTCCAGGTGGTCGGCCGAGAGGGCTTCCAGCTCGGCGGCCAGCTGCGCGCCGCCGCTGCGGGCGAGCTGCTCGGCGTGCAACCGTAGGCCGAGTCCGAGCTCGCGGGCGGGGACGAGAACGCGGCGACACTCGTCCACGGTGAACGCCGCGGGATCGCAGAAAGCGTCCACCGAGGTCGCCAGCTCGCGACGCCGAATCTCGGGTAGCAGGTCGACCATCGATTGCACGTAGTCGGCGCGGCGATCCTTGAACTCCTTCGGCAACGCGTGGAGCAGGAGCGCGGTGCGCTGGACGCGCACCGGGACGCGTTGCACCGCGCCGCGGATCAACGTGAGCAGACGCAGCTCGGCCTGCGGCTTGACGCCATAGCCGCTCTTCACCTCGACCGTGGTGCACCCGGCGGCCCGCCATCGCTCGAGCCGACCCGCCAGCGATTTCTCGAGCGTGTCGTCGCGCTCGGCCGCGGTGGCACGCACGGTCGTCTGGATGCCGCCGCCGCTGGCCGCGATCTTCACGTAGCTCTCGCCGGCGAGCTTGCGCTGCAGCTCGTCGGCCCGATGCCCGGCGAAGATCATGTGGGTGTGGCAGTCGACCAGGCCGGGCGTGACGAGGCGCCCGTTCGCGTTGATCGGACGTGCCTCGCCGTGTCGCCGCAACAGGTCGGCGCCGTTTCCCACCTCGACCACGCGCCCATCCTGGAACACCACGGCGCCCTTCGGATAGCGCACGATCCGCTGCCCCTGCGGATCGGGAGTCACCACCTCCGAGGTGTTGTGGAGCATCAGGTAGGCGCCACTGCGCCCCGCCACCGCCTTGGCCGAGGGATCGCGGATCGGCTCGAGCCTCACCCTCGCTCCCCGCCTAGCCCGTGACCCCGGGCAAGTTCATCCCCGTCCTCAGCGCGTGCTCGATCGCCTCGGGGTAGCCGGCGTCGGCGTGGCGCATCACCCCCGTCCCTGGGTCGTTGGTGAGGACGCGGTGGAGCCGCACGTCGGCGGCGGCGCTGCCGTCACACACGATCACCATGCCGGCGTGGATCGAATTGCCGATTCCGACCCCGCCACCGTGGTGCACGCTCACCCACGAGGCGCCCGAGGCGACGTTGAGCAGCGCGTTCAGGATCGGCCAGTCGGCCACGGCGTCGCTGCCGTCGCGCATTCCCTCGGTCTCGCGAAACGGCGATGCCACCGAGCCCGCGTCGAGGTGGTCGCGCCCGATCACCACCGGAGCCTTGAGCCGCCCTTCGCGCACCATGCGATTGAACCGCAAGCCGAGCCGCGCGCGCGCGCCGTAGCCGAGCCAACAGATGCGCGCCGGCAAGCCCTGGAACCGCACGTGCCGCTCCGCGAGCGGAATCCAACGATGGAGCCTCGCGTCGTCGGGGAACTCCTCGAGCGCGGCGGCGTCCGTGGCGAGGATGTCCTCGGGCTCACCCGAGAGCGCCACCCAGCGAAACGGTCCCTTGCCGAGGCAGAACAGCGGCCGCAGGTACTCGGGCACGAAGCCCGGATACGAGAACGCCTGGTCGTGCGGGAGCCCGCCCCGCTCGGCCTCGCCGCGCAGATTGTTGCCGTAATCGAACAGCACCGTGCCCCGCCGCTTGAACCCCAGCAACGCGGTCACCTGCGTGGCCATCGAAGCGCGCGCACGGCGCACGTACTCCTCGGGGTCGCGCGCGCGCAGCGTCGCGGCGTGCTCGAGCGTGAGTCCCGCAGGCACGTAGCCATGGAGCGGATCGTGCGCCGAGGTCTGATCGGTGGCGACGTCGGGAATGATCCCGCGCTCGAGCAACCGCGGGTGCACCTCGGCCGCGTTTCCCACCAGCCCCACCGAGAGCGGACGTTTCGCTTCGGTTGCCTCGCGCGCCCAGGCGAGCGCCTCGTCGAGCGAGCGCGTGAGGCGATCGCAGTAGCCGGTCTCGACGCGGCGTCGGGCCCGCGCCTCGTCCACCTCGACCGCCACGCACACGCCGCCGTTCATGGTGATCGCGAGCGGCTGCGCTCCACCCATGCCGCCCAGCCCCGCGGTGAGCACCAGACGCCCCACCAGCGAGCCGCCAAACTGTCGGCCCGCGCACTCGGCGAAGGTCTCGAAGGTGCCCTGCACGATCCCCTGCGATCCGATGTAGATCCACGAGCCGGCGGTCATCTGACCGAACATGATGAGACCCTTGCCCTCCAACTCCCAGAAGTGCTCCCAGGTCGCCCAGCGCGGCACCAGCAGCGAGTTGGCGATCAAGACCCGTGGGGCCTCTACGTGGGTGCGGAACACTCCCACCGCCTTGCCCGACTGGACGAGCAGCGTCTCGTCGCTCTCGAGCGCGCGCAGCGTGGCGACGATCGTCTCGTACGCCTGCCACGAGCGGGCCGCCTTTCCGGTGCCGCCGTACACCACCAGGTCGTCGGGGCGCTCGGCCACCTCGGGATCGAGGTTGTTCATCAGCATGCGCAGCGCGGCCTCCTGGATCCACCCCTTGCAGGAGATCGACGTTCCGCGTGGCGCGCGCACCTGGCGCGCCGCGGCGCCCGCACGACCCGAAGCCACCGCGCTCACGACGCAAGCACCTCCTCGGCCAAGCGCAGCGGGGCCTTCGACAGCACCCATGACGCCACCTTCTCACAGGGCTCCGACAGCGGTCGGTCCCCCTCGGGTGCCGGCACCAGTCGCCGCACCGCGCCGTAGATGCGCTCCGATCCCTGGCCCGCCACCAGGGGGCGGCGGAACTCGAGCCCGCGGCAGGCACACAAGAGCTCGAGCGCCACGACGCGCGCCACGTTGTCCACTACCTGGCGACAATGCCGGGCCGCGATCGGCGCCATGCTCACGTGGTCTTCGATCCCGGCACCGGTGGGGATCGAGTCCACGCTCGCCGGGTGGCACAACACCTTGTTCTCGGACACGAGGGAGGCGGCCGTGTACTGGGCCATCATGTAGCCCGACTCGAGGCCGGGGTTGGCCGCCAGCACCGCCGGCAGCTCCGAGACCCGTGCGTCCGTGAGCCGGTCGATGCGCCGCTCGGCCAGCGATCCGACCTCGGCGACCGCGATCTTCAGGTAGTCCGAGGCGAGGGCCACCGGCTGGGCATGGAACAGCCCAGCCGAAACGACGTCGCCGGAGTCGGCGAAGACCAATGGGTTGTCGTTCACGCTGTTGATCTCGATTTCGAGCTGGCGCTTCACGTGCTCGAGCGCGTCCCACGATGCCCCGAGCACCTGCGGCACGCAGCGCAGGCTATAGGCGTCCTGGACGCGCCCACAGTCGGCGTGCGACTCGACCAGGGCGCTGCCCTCGGCGTAGGCGCGCAGTCGACGCGCGGTTTCGATCGCACCCGGATACGGGCGCAGCTCCTGCACGTCGGCGCGCGCCGGCTGGAACGACCCGAGCAACACCTCGGTCGACAGCGCCGCCGAGGCCACGGCGGATTCCCAAAGGGCGCGCGCGTCGATCCACGCGAGCGAGGCGATGGCGGTCGAGAGCTGCGTTCCGTTGACCAGCGCCAGGCCCTCCTTGGCCTCGAGGGTCAGCGGGTGCAATGCGGCGCCGCGCAGCGCGAGGGCAGCCGGCATGCGGTGGCTGTTCTCCGCCGGCCCGAGCCACGCCTCGCCTTCCCCCACCAACACCAGTGCCAAGTGGGCGAGCGGCGCCAGGTCCCCCGAAGCCCCGACCGAGCCCTGGAGCGGCACGATCGGCGTGACGTCTCGCTCCAGCAACAAGAGCAGGGACTCCACCAGCTCGGGCCGGCAGCCCGAGTGCCCGCGCGCGAGCGACGCCGCGCGCAACAGGATCATGGCGCGCGCAACCTCGCGCGAGGCGAGGCGCCCGACCCCGGCGGCGTGCGAGCGCAGCAGGTTGAGCTGAAGCGCGCGCACCTGGTCGGGCTCGATGCGGCGGTCCTTGAGCTCGCCGAACCCGGTGGTCACGCCGTAGACCACGCGCCCCTCGTCCAGCGCGGCCTCCACGCGGCGCCGGCTCGCCGCCATGCGCTGGCGTCCGCCCGCGCCGAGACGCACGGGTGTGCCCTCGCGGGCCACGCGCGCCACGTCGGCCAGGGTGAGCGCGCCGCTTCCGAGCTCGATCACGCCGCTCCCCCCGCGGGCGGAACGATCACCGGGTGTGCGGGTTCCTCGAAGAACTCGGCCGCTTCCTCGGCGAGGGTCTCGGCGTCCGAAACCGCGCGCGGCGCGACCGGCAGGGCGGCCAGGAAGGGCGCTCGGTACGAGGCCGTGGCGAGGCGCGGATCGCACACCACCAGCACGCCCCGATCGTCCGCGCGGCGGATGAGTCGACCCACGCCCTGGCGGAACCGCAGCACCGCCTCCGGCACCGAGTCGTCACGGAACGGATCCAAGCCACGCTCGGCCAGTCGCTCCCCGCGCGCCTCGACCAGGGGGTCATCCGGGACAGAAAACGGCAGCTTCGCCATCACCAAGATCTCCAGGTGCTCGCCGGGAAAGTCCACACCTTCCCATAGGTTCTGAACCCCGAGCAAGACCGCACCCCTGCGGGCGCGGAAGCGCTCGCTCACCCGGCTCGCCGAGCCGTCCCATTCCTGGGCGAGTAGCCGCTCGTCGCCGGGGAAGCGCGCGAGCAGGCGCTCGCGCACGCGTCGCAGCCGCTCGTGAGCCGTGAACAGCACCAGCTGACTGCGGCCGGTGCGCTCGGCGAGGGTGGCCACGATGTCCGCGATGTCGCGCGCTTCGTCCGCGAGCGGGCCGGTCCACACGAAGGCCTTCATCTGCCGCTCGAGCGGGAAAGGCGAAGGATACGTGCGAGTGAGCACCTCGAGCGTGTCGTCGCCGGCGAGGCCCAGGCGCTCCACCACGAAACGGAAGTCGCCTCCCGCCGACAGCGTGGCCGAGGTCAGGACGCTCGCGCGCGCCCGGTCGAGCACGCGGCGCCGCGCCTCGCCACCGACCCACACCGGAGCGCCGTGCAGCTCGATTCCGCGCCCGGCCGAAGGGCGGGCCGGCGGGGCCCCGGTTCGCCAGTAGACCCAGTCCCGATCCGCCGCCTCCGCGAGCGCCACCACGTCCTCACCCAGGCCGCGCCACACCGCCGCGGCCCGCTCGAGCTCGGCGGCCAGATCTTCCACCGCGCCCATGCCGCCGCGCGACCCACCTTCCGCCACCTGCGCGCCGAGCGTCGCGAGCGCGTGCGCGAAGCCGCCGCATTCCGACAGCACCTGCTCGAGCGGATCGAGGTCGGCGCCGATCAGCTCGCGCGCCGAGCGGTAGCGTTCGCGCGCCCCGTACACCTCGTGTCGTGCGCCGCGCGGCTCCACCGCCTCGAAGAAGCGCTGCATCGCCGCGCGCGTTCGCGCCACGCGCTCGAGCAGTCGCTCCACCTCGGCCGCGGCCTGCTCGCGCCGCGCGGCATCGAACAGCGGCAGCATCAGGCCCTTGACGCGTGCGGCGAGCCCGCGTCCCGGTGCCGGCGCGCCTCCCGGAACCGCGCTCCGCCCCGAGCCCACCAGCCGCAGCGCCTCCTCGAATCGATGGCGCGAGATCGAGCGTTCGAGTTGCGACAAGAGGACGCCCTCGAGGCGGTGCGCCTCGTCCACCACCAGCAGATCGAACTCCGGCAGCGGTCCTCCACCATCGCCCGACAGGGCAAGCAACGCGTGGTTCACGATCGTGAGACGCGCCTCGGCCGCCCGCCGCCGTGCCGCGACCCAGGGACACTCGCGGCCCTTCTTGCACGTCGCGGCCGCGCACGCCTGCGGATCGGCCGCCACGCGGCCGCGCAGACGGCGGAATGCCTCGGCGTCCGTCCCCGGAAAACGGTCGAGATCGCCTTCGGCGTCGGCCAAGGCCCAGCGCATCAGCTCGTCGAGCGCTTCGGTCTCCTCAGCCCCGGTTGCGAACGCGGTCTCTAAGGCCTTGGGGCATACGTAGTTCTGCTTTCCCTTGAGCCTGGCGTAGGGGATCGAGACGTGCAGAGCTTCGAGCAGCGCGGGAAGGTCGCGCTCGAACAGCTGGTCTTGCAGTGACTTGGTGCAGGTCGCGATGACGACTTTTTGGCCGGTCTCGAGCGCCGCGAGAGTGGCCGGGAGGAGGTAGGCGAGCGACTTGCCGATCCCGGTCGGGGCCTCGGCGAGCAGCGTTCCTCCGCGCTCGAACGCCCGCGCCACGTCGACCGCGAGCGAGCGCTGGGCGGCTCGGTCCTCGTAGCGCGGCCAATGCGTGGCCAGTCGACCGCCGGGGGCGATCAAGGCATCGACGCGATCCGCGAGCGACAGGGTTCCTCCCGAGCGAGGCCATTCTTAGGCGGCACCGCGGGCACGCTGGGACGGGCGATCAGAACCAGGATATCAGTCGAAGGTGCAGCTTGCCTTCCGACGGCGAGCGCCCGGGCTCGAGCCCGTAGTCCAGCCCGACCAGCCCGCCGGCGGTCTCCAAGCGAAGCCCGAACCCTACACCGTCGGCGTGTCGCGTGACGAGCCGATCGCCCGAGTCGAGTGCCACGCGCGCTCCGGTGAGCGCGTGGTCCCAGAACAGCGCCACGTAGGGTCGCTCGCCGAGGAACCACCGCCACTCGAGCCGCGACAGGGCGAACCGGTCGACCCTGAGCGACTGCTCGTCGTGACCCCGCAACGTCGTGGCGCCGCCCAACGCGTAGCGCTCGAACAGCGGCAGCACGCGCTGCGAGCTGAAGCGTCCCGCCGCCGACAGCTCGGCCGCGAGGCCGGCGCGCCGCCACGCGCCGGCTCCGCCCCACGGCCGGTGCCACTCGAAACGGCCGGCCAGCGACCCCGCGGTCGCGCGCTGCTGGCCTTCGGGACGCAGCGTCTCGTTCTTGACCGTCTGGCTCGCCTCGAGCCGCATGAGTGTGCCGCGCCGCGGCACCACGGGAGCGTCTCGCCCGTCGCGCTCGAACGCGAGGCCGGTGGTGGTCAGGATCGCGGTCGCCACCACGTCGTGCTCCTGGACCACGCGTTCCTGCTCGACGTTTGCCTCGAGCTTGTCCTTGCCCGACAGCATGAACTCGACTCGTCCAGTGCCCCGTGTGCGCGTGTAGAGCGTGTCCTCGACGTGCTGCTCGAGAGCCACCTCGGCCTTCACCGGGGCGCCGAACAGCAGCGGCTCGGCGTAGCGCGCGCCGAACGACGCCACGCCCCCGCCACGTGACTCCCAGGTGAGCCCCGCGGCGCGCCCCGTGCCCGCCAGGTTGTCGAGCTCGACCCGCAGCAGGCCGACGGCGCGCCCCTGGCCCTCCCTGCCGATCGCCCCTTCGAGCCGGTTGTAGCGGGGCTCGGTCACGCGATAGACGAGCTGGCCCCGACTCCAGTCGGCCTCGCCTTCGAGCCCCTCGTAGCTCACCTGGTTGAACAGGCCGAGGCGCTCGAGGCGCAGGCGCCCCGCCTCGGCGGCGGCGCGGTCGAACGGCTTGCCCTTAAGCCGGCCCGCCGACCGCTCGGCCAGGCTCGCGCGCGTGGCCTTCAGCCCCTCGAAGCGGAGCCGGCTCACGGTGACCTCGGGGCCCCGCGAGCCGCTCATGCGAAGACGCGCGCCGGAGCCGTCCCACTCGAACGACGTGACGGTGAGCTGGGCGTACGGGTAGCCGCGCGCGGCGACCTGGCTCACGCAGCGCTCGATCCCCTCGCGTAGCGCCGCAGGCGACGCCCAGGCTCCCGGCTCGAGGCCGAGCGCGGCGGTCATCGCGAGCGAATCCGCAGGGTTCGGGGCCTCGAGCACCACGCTGCTCCAGCGCATGCGCTGACCTTCCTCGACCACGACCTCGAGCGCCGGCTCTCGAGACGTCGACTCCCAACCAGCGCGCGCGCGCGCGTCGAGGTAGCCCAGGTTCTGGAGCTCCGCCACCAGTCGCCCGAGCGGCTCGACCAGGGCGGTGGAATCCGAAGCGGCGCGCAGTGGCTTGGCGAACAGCGTCTCGACGTGCGGCCGCCCGAGCGCGTTGCCCACGTAGTCGAGGCGGGCCGCATCGGCGAACCCCGGCCACGCGAGGCACGCGGTGAGCAGGATCCAGCTCCGGCGCGTCATCAGAAGAAGGCCCTCAGCTCGACGCGACCGTTGGTCTGGGTGGCGCGGCCTGGCCGATCGAGCAGGGTCCAGGAGAGCGCGAGCGTCGTGGTCTCGTGGACTCGATAATCGAAACGCGCCGTTCCCTCCCAGCGTGGCGCCCCCGCCGGGTCCGACGACGGCAGCAGGCTGAGCGCGGGAGGTCCCGAGACGAACGATCGCCGCGCGCTCAGCTCCGCGTGCCCGCGCGCTCCGATCCCCAGTCCCAGCTCGGGCCCCACCCGGATGGTGCGGGTGGCCGGGTCGCTCGCGGGCGCCCCCTCGTCGCGCTGCCACGCGGCCTCCGCGGTCACCGCGACGCGCCGCCGAGCGTCCGGCGCGAAGCCCAGCTGCGACGACACGCCGGCCTCGAGCAACGCCCGGTGGTCGGCGACCGACGATTCGCTCGATCGCGCGGCCTCCTGGCGCCGCCACCGCCCCTCGACCTCGTTGCTCAAGGCAGGGCCGATGCGGGTTCGCCAGCGCAGGCTCGCCGTGCGGTCCTCGGTGGACTGCGTGAAGTTCTCGAAGGTGC
>Ga0066710_100003447_pt1 | contig 13495 bp, 12 predicted proteins | sample GraSoiAngelo_159_FD_79666 | JGI IMG/M metagenome (GOLD analysis project Ga0066710, IMG submission 79666) | Grasslands soil microbial communities from the Angelo Coastal Reserve, California, USA - 14_1009_16_40cm | ecosystem: Environmental > Terrestrial > Soil > Grasslands | place: USA...
ATTTAGCCGACGTGTTGTCGGAAAAACTCGATCGTGCGCTGCCGCGCCAGCCGCGCGCTCGGCTCGTGGTAGCTCCCGCGCTCGTCACAGTTGAAGCCGTGGCCCGCGGGATAGATGTGGATCGGAATCTTGGGATGGGCCGTTATGACTTTCTCGTAGTGCTCCTTCGGAATCGACGCGTCGGTCTCGCCGAAGTGCAGCATCACCGGATTGCGCGGCTGCTCCGCCGCCGTGTCCGCGATGCCGCCGCCGTAGTAGCCGACGGACGCGGCGACGCCGCTGAGCCGCGTCGCCGAGAGCCAGGCCACGAACCCGCCGAAGCAGTAGCCGACGACGCCCACTTTCTGCCCCGACTTCGCCAGCTCCTTGACGGCGGCGTTGACGTCCATCATGACCTGGTCCGTCTGGAGCTTTCCGCGTACGGCACGGCCGCGCTCGATGTCCGGAGGCGCGTACCCGGACTCGAAGCCGCGCTCGACACGGTCGAAGATCGCGGGAGCGATCACCGCGTACCCGTCGGCCGCGAAGCCGTCGGCCACCTTCTTGATGTGCGAGTTCACTCCGAAGATCTCCTGAATCACCACGAGCCCGCCCCGCGGCGTGCCCGACGGCGTGGCCTTGTACGCCGAAAGCCTGAATCCGTCCTCGGCTGTCAGGTTGATCATTTCGCTCATCGTCGGTTCTCCCTTCCGGCCCGAGATTGTTGCCGTGTAAGATGCGACATGCCAGAGCCTACCACGCCTCCCGCGACGCGCGCCGTGCCGACGGTGAAGATCGAGAATGCGAGGATCAGGGTGATCGAATGGCGCTTCGCGCCGGGCTCGGCGACGGGGCATCACCGGCACGACCTGCCGTACGTGGTCGTGCCGATCAGCACGGGAGCCCTGACGATGACCGCGGCCGATGGAACGACGACGAGCGCCTCGCTCGTAACCGGCGAGCCGTACTTCCGGCCGGCCGGCGTCGAGCACGACGTGCGCAATCCGAATCCCACCGAGTTCGTTTTCGTCGAGATCGAGCTGAAGGCCTGAAACAGCTGAACGCTTCAGGCCGCTGACGCGTCCTCGCCCGCGTCGAGCGCCGCGCGCCGGCGCCGGAGCCACGCCTGGCCGCCGTCGCTCGGCGTGAGGCCCGCCAGCACGTCGGACAGGCTCTCGACGAACGCTTCCAGCCGATCCGGCATCGCGGCGTCGATGCCCGAGAGCCGGGCCACCTCGTTCCAGCGCTCCGCCGTCGTCCGTGTCGTCAGCTCGGGGATGAGGGCCTCGAAAAGATCGGAGAATGCCTTGAGATCGGCGATCAGGTCGGTGCCGTGCCGGATCGCGATGCCGGTCTTCTCACGGAGCTCCTCGAGCGGGTGCGTTGCAGACGGCATGACGTCCTCCTTCCCGGGTGATGAAGAGCGTGATCAGCTTCGCCGTCTCCCGTGGACGTTCGACGTGGAGCCAGTGGCTCGCCTCCGGGATCGTGTCGACCGACGAGCCGCACGCCTCGAACCGTCGCACGTCGGCTTCGGTCACGTAGCTCGAGCGGCCGCCGCGGATCTCGTGAACACGGCCGGCATGGCGGCCTTCCACGACGCCCCAGAGATCTTCGGCGACGATGCGCCGGTGGAGGGCGGCCAGCTTCTCGCGGTCGACGCGCCATCGGTAACGGTGGTCGTCGCGCTCGAGATTCATGAGCAGCCAGTCGATCGTCGCGCGCTCGAGTCCAGCCTCGCGCAGTGGCGTAGCGACGGCCTCCCGGCTGGCCGCTTCGGCTGGAGCCCGGTGGAGCGCATCGAGCACGCGATCGATGTCCCCGGTCGACGACGAAGACGACGCGGCGCCCGGTGCGATGTCGAGCAGCGTCACCGATCCGACGGCCTGCGGTTCGAGCGCCGCCGCGCGAAGCGCGACTCGCCCGCCAAGTGAGTGACCGACCACGCAGAGCGGGAACGGGACGGCCAGCGCCGTGGCCGTGTCGAGCACGTCGCGGCCGAGCGTGGCGAGATCCGCGTCGTCCGGAAGCGCCGGCGATTCGCCGTGCCCGGTGAGATCGAGTGTGACGACGGACAGGGCGGCGTCGTGGTCGACGAGGGCGCGGGCGAGCGACGCCAGGTTCCGACGAGAGCCGAGAAACCCGTGCAACACGAGCACGATGCGCGGGCCCTCGCCGAACCGGTCGTGGGCCAGCATCGTTCACACGTCGAGCAGGATCCGCGCCGGATCTTCGAGCTGTTCCTTCACGCGCACCAGGAACGTGACCGCTTGCTCGCCGTCGACCAGGCGATGGTCGTACGAGAGCGCGACGTACATCATGGGGCGGATCACGACCTGGCCGTCGATCGCGACCGGCCGGTCCTGGATCTTGTGCATGCCGAGGATGCCGGATTGCGGCGGGTTCAGGAGCGGCGTCGAGAGAAGCGAGCCGAAGACACCGCCGTTCGTGATCGTGAACGTCCCGCCGGCGAGATCGTCGGGCGCCAGCTTCGCCTCGCGGGCGCGCTGCGCGACGTCCGCGATCGCGCGCTCGAGGTCGGCCAGCGAGCGGCCGTCCGCGTTCCGCACGACCGGGACCACGAGCCCGCGCGACGTCGCCACGGCGATGCCGAGGTGCACGCGCCGGTGGTACACGATGTCGCCGCCGTCGATGCGCGCGTTGACGATCGGCACGTCGTGGAGCGCGCCGATGGCGGCGCGCGCGAAGAGCGACACGAGCCCGAGATCCACGCCGTGCTTCTCGCGGAACCGTTCGCGATAGCGTTTTCGGAGCGCGATGAGCGCGCCGAGGTCGATCTCGTTGAACGTCGTCAGAATCGCGGCGCCGCGCCGCGCCTCGCTGAGCCGGGTGGCGATCGTGCGCCGGAGCCCGGTCATCGGGACGCGTTCGACGTCCGCGCCGTCGTCGACCGGAGCCCTGGCGACCTCCCGAGCTGACGCAACGCCGGCCGAGGCGGCCGGCGCCGCGGCCGCCTCATCGTGCGAACGTGCGCCGGGTTGGGGCGGTCGCGGAGTCGAGACAGAGCGCAACGTCGGTGTCGGGTCGGCGATGGGCTGCGGTTCGCGTGCGGGTGGAGCGGACACGGCGGCTCTCGGCGCCGCCGTCGGCGGTGGCGCCGAGACCGGCGCGTCGGCCACGATGCGCGCGACCACCGTCCCGGGTTGCACGTGATCACCGGCCTGCTTGACGATGCGGAGACGGCCCGCGGATTCGGCCGCGATCTCCATCGCCGCCTTCTCGGTCTCGATCTCCAGAATCGGCTCGTCGACGCTCACCGGCTCGCCGTCCTGCTTGAGCCAGCGGGCGATCACCGCCTCCGTGACCGATTCGCCGAGCGATGGAATGCGGACTTCGATGTCCACCATGGACCTCTCGATCAGCCAGCCGCGCGATGCTCGTCCGGCAGTGGAGCCGCGCTGTCCGCGTGGTCCAGGGCGCGCGCGACGATCGCACGCTCCTCGTCCTGGTGAATCTTCGCGTTGCCGGTCGCGGGGCTCGCTGCCTCGTCACGGCCGACATAACGCAGTCGCCGCGGCGGTCCGATGATCTCCGTGATCAACGGCCGCACGAAGCTCCACGCGCCCTGGTTGGCCGGCTCCTCCTGGACCCACGTGACGTCGTTCGCCCGCGTATAGCGCCGGATGGCGGCGCCGAGCTCGAACGACGGGAACGGGTAGAGCTGCTCGACGCGGACCAGCGCGACGTCCACGCGTGTTGCCGCCTCGCGGGCCGCATCGAGCGAGTAGAAGATCTTTCCGGAGCACACGAGCACACGCCGCACCGCCCCCGCGTCGGGGACGCGATCGTCGTCGATCACCAAGCGGAACGCACCGGCGGCCAGGTCACGCAACGGCGAGACCGCGCGCGGGTGGCGGAGCAGGCTCTTCGGCGCCATGACGACGAGCGGCTTCCGGAAGCGACGATGGATCTGCCGGCGCAGCGCGTGGAAGATCTGGGCCGGCGTCGTCGCGTTCACGACTTGAAGATTCCGGTCGGCACAGAGCTGGAGAAATCGTTCGAGTCGCGCGCTCGAGTGATCGGGGCCCTGTCCTTCGTAGCCGTGGGGGAGCAGCAGCACGAGCCCGCTCATGCGTTGCCACTTGGACTCCGCGCTCGCGACGAACTCGTCGATCACCACCTGGGCGCCGTTGGCGAAATCACCGAACTGCGCTTCCCAGACGCAGAGCCGGCGCGGATCCGCGCTCGACATCCCGTACTCGAATCCGAGCACGCCCGCCTCGCTCAGCGGGCTACAGATCGCCTCGAGCTCCGCCTGCCCGGATGTCACGTGGTTGAGCGGAATCCACATGCGGCCGTTCGTCGTGTCGTACAGCGCGGTGTGGCGCTGGCTGAACGTCCCGCGGATCGAGTCCTGACCGCTGAGCCGCACCGGCACGCCATCCAGCAGCAGGCTTCCGAACGCGACGAGCTCCGCGGTCGCCCAGTCGATGCCCTCGCCCGCGCGAATGCGTTCGCTCCTTTCGCCGGCGAGCTTCGCGGCGCGCGGGTGGGGCGTGAAGTCGGCCGGCCACCGCGAGAGCGCGTCGCCGATCTCTCGCAAACGCCCTTCGTCGACGCGCGTGTCCGCGCGGGAGTCGTCTCCGGCCCACCCGAGCCCTTGCCACACGCCGCCGAGCGCGAACACGCGCTGCTCCGGCATCTCGCGCCGCGCGGTCGCGAGTGTTTCGTCGAGACGCGCGCGTCCGGCGTCGGCCAGCGCGCGCACGGTCGCATCGTCGAGCACGTGATCGGCCGCGAGCCGCCGGCGGTACAGCTCGACCACTGTTGGATGAGTCCTGATGCGCTCGTACATGACCGGCTGCGTGAACGTCGGGTCGTCGAGCTCGTTGTGCCCGTGGCGGCGATAGCAGACGAGGTGGACGAAGACGTCGGTCCGGAACTTCTGGCGGTAGCCGACCGCCAGCCGCGCGGCCTGGACGGCGGCCTCCGGATCATCGGCGTTGACGTGGAAGACGGGCGCGTGCACCACGCCGGCCAGATCGGACGGATAGCGGGTGAAGAGGTACTCCGACGGCGCGGTCGTGAACCCGACCTGGTTGTCGACGATGACGTGGATCGTGCCGCCGGTCGTGAAACCGTCGAGTGCCGAGAGCGCCAGGGTCTCGTACACGACGCCCTGCCCGGTGAACGCCGCTTCGCCGTGCACCAGGATCGGGACCACGCGGCAGCGGTCGCGATCGCTGCGGTAACTCTGCTTGGCCCGCACCAGGCCTTCGATCACCGGATCGATCGCTTCCAGGTGGCTCGGGTTCGGACTGAGCGACAGGTGCACCGTGCGGCCGCGGGACGTCGTGACGTCGCGGGAATAGCCGAGGTGATACTTCACGTCGCCGTCGCCGTGCACGTCCTCGGGCAGGGTCGCGCCTTCGAACTCCGCGAAGATCATCTCGTACGGTTTGCCGAGCACGTGCGCGAGGACGTTCAGGCGGCCGCGATGCGCCATGCCGAGCACGAGCTCTTCGACCCCGCGCCGGCCCGCCGCCTCGACGGTCGCGTCGAGCAGCGTGATGAGCGATTCGCCGCCCTCGAGCGAGAATCGTTTCTGTCCGGGATAGCGCGCCTGGAGAAACTGCTCGAATCGCTCGGCGGCGAGGAGCCGCGTGAAGATGTCGCGGCGTTCTTCGGGCGCCAGATCAGGCCGATTGCGGCACGGCTCTATGTGCGCTTCCAGCCACACACGCCGCTCCTGGTCGGAGATCCCGAGGTATTCGACAGCCAGGTGGTCGGTGTACGTCTCCCGGAGCGCGCGGAGGAGCTCGCGCAACGGGCCGCGCTCGCCGCCGCGGAGCGGCGTCCACTCGATTTCCGCGTCGAGATCGCTCTCGGTGAAGCCCCACCGGTCCTGCTGGAGAAACGGATGCTGGCGCGGGCTCTGACCGAGCGGATCCAGATCCGCGATCAGGTGGCCGAATTCGCGGTAGCGGTGAACGAGCTCGCCGACCTGCGTGGTGGGAGACCGCCGATCGGTGGCGGCGGCGCCGTTCCGCGCCAGCTCGTATCCGGCGAAGACGAGCCGCCAGCGCTCCTCGACGGCCGCAGGATCCCGGCAATAGTCACGGTACAGGGATTCGACGTACTCGGGATTCCCGCGCGCGACTTCGTCCAGCCACGTCATCAGCCCATCACTTCGTGGGGGGCCCCGAAATGGCCCCCCACACCCCCCAACGCTCGCAGCGCGCTGGCAAAGCCAGACGCGCTCCTCGACCGCTCGTTACACGGACGGGCTCGGTGCCTGCATGCACGATGGCGGTAACTCGTGACATCGCGGTCAGGTACAGCTTACAGGTGAGAGGACGGGACCTCTACACGAGCGGCCAGGGATAACGATGCCCGCTCGCGTCGACCGGGAAGCACCCGGCCGAGATCACTCCCGAGACGCGGCGAATCAGCGCGTCACGCTCGTCGGCGTCGAGCAGGTCCATCACGTTCTTCGGCACGCCCGCGCTGACGAGCCGCCGCAGATCCGTGAGGATCGCTTCGGGAATCGGCTCGCCGCCGAAGTCCCAGATGACCGTGCGAAGCTTCGGATCGACGTGGAACGTGAGTCCGTTGTCGATCGCGTACACGTTGCCGTCGGGCCCGAGCAGGCAGTGGCCGCTCTTCCGATCGGCGTTGTTCGTGATCAGGTCGAACACGCACACGCGCTCGAGGCGGGCGCGGTGCGCGGGATGCTCACGCAGCGTGAAGTAGTGCTGCTCGAAGTCGGCGTCGATGAAGAACTGGAGCGATCCTTCACCGTGCGGGCCCTTGCGCTTCACGGTCAACGGCACCAGATCCCAGCCGAGCGCCTCCGACAGCCGGTAGGCCGCGATCTCGCGCTTGTAGAGGCCGGACGGGAAATCCCAGAGCGGGCGCTCGCCGCGCTGGGGCTTGTACACCGCGCGGGTGCGCGTGTCGTCGAGCGCGACCTCCACCAGGAAGGTGAAGTTGCTGCTCCACGGGAGCCGGCCCTTGACGGTGATCGCGCCGCGCGTGATCAGATCGCGGACCGTCGGGTCGCTCGTCCTCACGGCTCCGCTGGAACGTGACCCGGCGCGTGACCGTTGCTCCGCGGGCAGATGTGACCTTCCGGGTCCTTCGGCTGGCTACACATGGGGCAGAGCGGGCGACCGGACTGCATCAGCTCGCGCGCGCGCTCGACGAACGCCGCGGCCTGCGCGCGCGTGATGAAGATGCGGGCGGCCGCCGCTTCGGCGGTGCTGTCCTCTTCTTCCTGTTGCTCCTCGATCTCCACGACCATGCGGTCGCGGTCCTTGTCGTATCCGACGGCGATCGATCCGACGACGAAGGCCGGCGAGATCGGCTCGAGCAGCGTCAGGTCGGCTGGCCGCGCGCCGGTGGGGGCGGGAAGCTGCGCGAGCAGTCCCGCCATGTAGTCGCCGAGCGCGCGCACCTGCTCCTTCTCGACCTTGACGGTGAGCAGCGTGTTCCGCTCTCGGGACTGGAGATAGAACACGCGCTGGCCGGGCGGGCCGATCGTCCCCGCGGTGAAGTGATCGGGCGTTTCCAGCCGGAGGGATTTGGGATCGCTCATCGTTTCTGAAGCCAGCCGAGGTCGCCGTCGATCGAGTTCACCGTCAGGACCATCGTGCCGGCGGGCCAGTACGCGACCGCCGTGATGGAGCCCGTGGCGATCGCGATGCGCTGGAAGAGATCCAGGTGAACGCCGAGCGCGTGCGCGACCAGCGCCTTGATGGGATCGGCGTGCGACACCACCACGACCGTCTCACCGCGATGCCGCTCGACGATGCGCTCGACGGCGGACACGACGCGCGCCTGCATCTCCATGAACGACTCGCCGCCCGGGAAGCGGAATCCGCTGGGATGACGCTGCACCGCGTTCCACTCCGGCTTCTTGCTCAGCTTGTCGAGCGATTGCCCGGTCCAGTCACCGGGATCGAGGTCGGCGAGATCGCGATCGACCCGCACCGCGCACCCGCGCTCGCGCGCGATCGGGGCCGCGGTCTCGCGCGCCCGCTCCAGCGACGAAGCGTACACCGCGCCGATGCGGGGAAGCGCGGCGATCCTCTTCGCCGCGTTCTCCGCTTGCCGCTGGCCCTCGTCGGCCAGGTGGAGCCCGGGTGATCGGCCGGGGAGCAGCTTGCCGGTCGTGGGCGTCTGACCGTGACGGACGAGCAGCGCGAGCGTCGGTTTCGGGCGCGATCGTGTCGCTGGCACCGGTTATCGTGAGCCCGCGCGGGCGCCGAGAGGCGCGCGGACGCGCCTGAGAGCGAGCGAGGCGACGAGCGGCGACGTGACCGGCACCTCGCGAATCGTGACGTCGATCCCCGCGAGCGCGAGCGCGTCTTCCACCGCGTTCGCCATGGCGGGCGCGCCGGGAATCGCGCCGCTCTCGCCGACGCCCTTGATGCCGAGATCGTTGATGATCGACGGATGCTCGGTCAGCGCGACGGTGATGCCGGGCAACTGATCGGCGCGGGGAATCGCGTAGTCCATCAGGCTCCCGGTCACCAGCTGACCGGCCTCGTCGTAGAGCACGGCCTCCATCAGCCCGGCGCCGATGCCCTGGGCGGCGCCGCCCTGGAGCTGCCCTTCGACGATCATCGGATTGATCGCGCGGCCGGGATCGTGCACGACGACGTACTGCATGAGCCGCACGGCGAACGTCTCGACGTCCACTTCCACGACCGCGGCGTGCGTCCCGAACGCCCAGGTCACGGTGTCGGGATAGAACCACGTGCACGCGTGCAGGCCCGGCTCGCCGAGCGCCCGCAACGCTTTCGATCGGACCGCTGCCTGCGCGACGCGGCCGAGCGGGAGCGCGCGGCTCGGCATGCCGGCGACGAACGCGCGGCCGTCTTCGACGCGGACGTCCTCCGCCGCGCACTCGAGCAGCTCGGCCGCGACGCGCTGCGCGCGAGATCGGACCTCGCGGGCCGTGTGCGCCACCGCCGGACCGGCGTTGGCCGCGACGCGACTGCCGCCGGTCCCCATCCCGAACGGAAACACGGATGTGTCGCCGGTGACGACGGTGACGTCCTCGAACGGCGCGCCGAGCTCCGCGGCCGCGATCTGCGCGAGCGTCGTGGCGTGTCCCTGGCCCTGCGCCGTGACGCCGATCATCACGTAGACCTGGCCGCTCGGGTCGACGCGAACCGTCGCGCCCTCGAAGGGGCCGAGCCCGGTGCCTTGCAGATAGCACGCGAGCCCGACGCCGATTCGAAGCGGGCCGTGGGCCGGCGCCTTCTGCCTTTTGCGCCAGTCGTCGTACCCGAGCAGTCCGAGCGCGCGCTCGAAGGCCGCCGGGAAGTCGCCGGGGTCATACGTCATCGGCACGCCGTCCTTGTACGTGAGGCCCGGCCGATACGGCATCGCGTCCGCGCGGATCAGATTCCTCCGGCGGACGTCGGCCGGGTCCAGACCGAGCCTGCGCGCGCCGAGATCCATGAGGCGCTCCATCACGAACACGGCCTCGGGACGGCCGGCGGCGCGGTACGCGGCGTTGAGCGTCTTCGTCGTCACGACGCTGGTGCCGACGTTGCGATAGTGGCTGACGCGATACGGCGCCGGCAGGTGGTTGACCGTGTTCATCGTCAGGCCATCGCCTTGCGCCGGGTAGGCGCCGACGTCGGCCAGGAACGAGCCGTCGATGCCGACGATGCGGCCGTCGCGATCGAACCCGATCTTCACCTGATGGACCTGATCGCGGTCGTGGCCCGTCGTGGCGAGATGCTCGCGTCGCGTCTCGACCCACTTCACCGCGCGCCCGAGCTTCACGACGGCCGCGGCGATCAGGATCTCTTCCGGGTAGACGGCGCCCTTCGGTCCGAATCCACCGCCAACGTCGGGCACGCGCACGCGGACCCGCTCCGCCGGCATCTGGAGCACCGACGCGATCGCATCGCGCACGCCGTACGGATTTTGCGTGGACGACCAGACGACAAGTGCGCCGGAGTCGCCGTCGCGATACGCGTACGCGCCCCGCGTTTCGATCGCCATGCCGGAGAGCCGCGCGTGATGGAACTGCTCCTCGATGACGACGTCGGCGCCGGCGAGGGCGCGCTCGGCGTCTCCGACGGCGCCGCGGGCCACGATCGCGGCATTGTCCGGCCATCCCTCGTGCAGCCGGGTCGCGGAGTGAAGCGCCGCGGCGGGATCGGTCAGCGCGGGCAGCGGCTCGTAATCGACCGTCACCGCCTCGAGCGCATCCGCCACGCGGTAGGCGTCGTCGGCGACGACGACCGCGACCGGCTCTCCGACGTAGCGAACGACCTCGCGCGCGAGCACCTGGATCGCGAAGGGTCGCCCTTTCTGCGACGAGGGAATCGGCCGCGCGACTTCCGGCAAGTCACGCGCGCTCCACGCCGCGACCACGCCGGGCAACGAGAGCGCGTCCCCGGTTCGCACGTCGCGAATGCGGGCGTGGGGGTGCAGGCTCCGCACCACGCCGAGCCTCAGCGTGTTCTCACGTCCGAGATCGTCGAGGAATCGTCCGGCGCCGACCAGGAGGCGGCGATCTTCCTTGCGGAGCGGAGAGGCGCCGATCGTCATGGGCGGCAGCTTACAGGACCGACTCATTCACGCCAAGGTCCCGCTCGGGTACACTCTCCGCGCTCCTCGATGACGCTTCTGGATTGTTGAGACACGGAGGACGGAATGGCGATCGATCGAAGCACCGAGCTGCTGATCGACCGGGTGCGCGCCTGGATCGACGATGCCAGACGTGTCGTGGTGCTCACCGGCGCGGGAATCTCGACCGACTCCGGCATTCCTGACTTCCGCGGTCCGCAAGGTCTCTGGACGAAGAACCCGGCTGCCGAGAAGATGGCCACGATCCAGCATTACGTGGCCGATCCCGACGTGCGAAAAGCGGCGTGGCGCTCGCGCCGGGAGCATCCGGCCTGGCGATCGGAGCCGAATCCCGGACACCTCGCGCTGGTGGAGCTCGAGCGTCGCGGCAAGCTCCACATGCTGATCACGCAGAACGTCGACGGTCTCCACCTGAAGGCCGGGTCTTCGCCGGACCGCGTGGTCGAGATCCACGGGACGATGCGCGAGGTGCTCTGTCTTTCGTGCGGCGAGCGCGCGCCGATCGAGCGGGCGATGGCGCGCGTCGAGGCCGGCGAAGAGGATCCCGCGTGTCGCACGTGCGGCGGCATCCTCAAGACGGCGACGATCTCGTTCGGGCAGGCGCTGGTCGAGCCTGATCTGCGCCGCGCCCAGGTCGCGGCGCGCGAGTGCGACCTGATGCTCGCCGTCGGCACGATGCTGTCCGTGTTCCCGATCGCCGGTGTCGTGCCAATCGCGAAGGAGGCGGGGGCGCGGGCCGTGATTCTCAACGCGCAGCGCACGGAGATGGACGATCTGGCGGACGCTGTGCTGCGCGGCTCGATCAGCGAGTTGTTGCCTCGGCTGGTTCGATAGCTCGGAAGCGCCCCGGCACAGCCGTGGCGCTCCTCGATAACGCTCTTACTCCGTCGCCAGTGCGTCGGCGGAGACCCAGGAGTGAGGTGAGCGTCGCTTCTATCGCGCGATAGTCCATGCCTCCACTCCGGTCATGTCCACGGCACCTTGCCGCCCCAGCGTCCCAGGAACGTCGTCTCCGCCGTCGGTTTGCGGTTCGTGGGCCCGAACTTCCCCTGCGGATAGCCGAGCGGGATGCAGAAGTGGAAGGTGACGTCGCGCGGGATGTCGAACATCGCGTGAAAGCGATCCATCACGTTCGGATGGAGCGTCGTCGGGACGGAGCCGATGCCGAGCGCGCGCGCGGCGAGCATCAAGTTTTGCGCCGCGGGAATCACGGAGTTGGCCGAGCCCGGCGGCACCGCGAGCGCGAAGACGACGCACGGCGCGTCCTTCATTGCGTCGGCGAGTCCCGCGGCTGAACGATAGCTCTTGTTGTCGGCCGGGATGTCCTCCTGCTTCGTCCAGCCGAACTGCTCCACGCGCTTTGCCCACCAGGCCTCGTGATAGAGCGCTCCGAACTCGCGGATGCGTGCGCGGTCGGTCACGACGAGAAAGCGAGCGACCTGACTGTTGCCGCCGTTCGGCGCGCGCATCGCCGCCTCGATGATCAGGCGGAGGTCCTCCATCGGAATCGGGTCGGGTGTGAAGCGACGGATCGACCGCTGCGTGAACATCACTTCGCCGACCGGCATCGAGAGTCGTCCGTGATCCATTCGGTGAATCTCCCTTCGGATGTCCAGGCCGGAAGAGGCCGCGCTGCTGGTGTCGATCACGACCCGATCGTGCGCGGACACGCCGGCTCGAGCGAGACGGCGCCATCATCGCCCGCGCCCGACGCGATCGCAAGGACGTGCGGTAGACTCGCGAGCATGCTGGCCCCCGAGCTCCGTCGCGGACGGCCGGGGGCGCGCGGATGGCTCGTCGTCGCCGCGCTGTTCACGGTCACGTTCAGCATCTCGAACCCGTTCGCCGCGTTCGGCGTCTTCCTGCCCATCTTCGCCGACGTGTTCGGCTGGAGTCGCGGCTCGATCTCGATCGCCATTTCGCTGAATCTCCTGCTCGGCGGGGTTCTCGGCTTCGCGGTCGGCGCGATCGCGGACCGTCACGGCCCTCGATCGACGCTGGTCGTCACCGCGTCCCTGGGCGGCGTGGGATTCGCCCTGGCGGGGACCGTCACCGCGCTGTGGCAGCTTCATCTCTACATCGGCGTCATGGCCGGCGCCGGGATGTGCGGGTTCTACGTGATCGCCGCGACGACCGTCGCGCGCTGGTTCGCCCACCAGCGCGGCCTCGCGCTCGGCGTCGTGCTCACCGGATTCAATCTCGGATTCATGACGGGCGGGCCGCTCGCCGCCGTCGCGATCGAGCACCTCGGGTGGCGGGTCGCGTACGGACTGCTCGGCGGCGGATTCGGTCTGATCGGTGTCCTGGCCGCGCTGTTCGTCACGTTCCCGCCGTCAGCGTCGCCGTCGCCGAGGCAGCGGGTCGTCAGGGCGAGTCAAGACGTCGGCGGTCTCACGCTCACGGAAGCATTCGGGGAGGGTCGGTTCTGGTCGATCGGGACGGCGTGGCTGGTCAACGGCGCGGTGCTCATGACCGTCTCGGTGCACGTCGTCCCGTACGCGCGCGACGCCGGCATCAGCCTGGAGCGCGCGGCGCTGGGTCTGACCGCCTACGGCGTCGGTGCGGCGATCGCGCGCGTCGGTGTCGGCGCGCTGGCCGATCGTCTCGAAGCCCACGCGGTGATGCACGTCTGCGCGGCGATGCAGATCGCGGCCCTGCTGGCGATCGTCGTGCGGCCGTCCGAAGCCTTGCTGCTCGTCGGTCTCGGCGCGTTCGGGTTCGGCTTTGCGGGCTCGGATACGCTCTTCGTCCGCGTGGTGCCCGAGGTCTTCGGCGTCAAAGCCCTCGGCGCGATCATGGGCGTGCTCTCGCTCGGCTGGCGATGCGGAGCGGCACTCGGTCCGACGGCGGCCGGATACCTTCGCGACGCGACGGGCTCCTACGCGCTGCCGTTCGGCGCGGCGCCGTTCGCGGTCGGCCTGACCTATCTGCTGTTCGTGAC
>Ga0066710_100003448_pt1 | contig 13494 bp, 10 predicted proteins | sample GraSoiAngelo_159_FD_79666 | JGI IMG/M metagenome (GOLD analysis project Ga0066710, IMG submission 79666) | Grasslands soil microbial communities from the Angelo Coastal Reserve, California, USA - 14_1009_16_40cm | ecosystem: Environmental > Terrestrial > Soil > Grasslands | place: USA...
CGCGCCGAATTGTGGGAGCAGAGGAAGAGCACACGCTTCACAAGACGAACATGATGCGCGGCGCCGGAGTGCATCCGGCGCGACGCTACGTGAGGTTGTTGCCGATGTTGGTGAATACGTTCGAGATCTGATCGCGCAGGAAGGCCATCGCGACGACCACCGCGACGGCGATCACCGCGATGATGAGCGCGTACTCCACCAAGCCTTGGCCCGAGTCGTCGCGAACGAACGTCGAGATCATTCCCCACCTCATTTGATCCGTTTGGGCGAGTTCTTGTATCGGATGCAACTGCGAGCAAAGCCATCACATCGGAACCGAGACTCGCGAGCAATTGCTGAAAACCCGTAGATCGATCCGGACGCCCTGACCGCCGTTCACCGACGGGTACTCCGGTCCTATCGTGTAGGACAGTGTTTGGCCCGCTGGCGCTCGGCGTCACGACGGTCGCCGGAGCGACGCAGATCACCGTGAGTGGCACCGCGCAACGCTCTGCTCACTATCCGACGTACGCAGTGCCCTAGATCGGTCTAAAGACAGAGGCCCGGCCATGTCGGCCGGGCCTCTCTCATTGCGTTGGTCGTTGGCTACGGGGCCTGCAGAGCGACCTGGTTGTTGATCGCGTCGAACGCGTCCTTCGCCAGCTCCTGCGTGGGCTTCACGTTGCCATACCACATCGATCCGCCGACGATCGACTGCGATGCGGCGTACGTAAGCATCTGACCGACGGTCAGAGCCGAGGCTCCGTTGAACGCACTACTTGCGTTCTCGTAGCTCGAGCAGCTCACCGCGTCGGCGCAGACGTTCAGAAGGTCGATGTTGCGAGCTCCGACCGGGGTTGGAGCGTTTATGAGGTTCCCGCCGAGCGTGGGATCACTGAAGTAGACATCGAGGGCGGTCGCCAACATCTGCGCTTTCAGCATCGGGTTCATCGAGTCACCCGCCGCGCTCGCGGCCTTGATGACGTTGGTCGCGTACGTGCCGACCTGCGCACAGGTCGCCGCGGTGCTGAGGTCTTGGAACGGCGCGAACTGGCGTAGCCACGTGCCTGAGTTGCAGACGCTCAGCGTACTGGCGCCGCCGGTGATGATCACCTGGCCATTCTTGTTCTGCCAGAAGCCCATGGTCAGCGCGCCGGTCTGTGGCGGGATGCGGCAGACCTGGACCGTCCTGGAAGCCGATCCGGTGGTCAGCGTGTCGTTCGTCGTGAATGTTGCCGTGTTGGTGTAAGACACGCAGTCGTGTGCCGGCACCGCGACAGTGTGCGAGTAGCTGAACGGGGCCGAAACGAGCGCCAAGCCGACGCTTGCCGTCAAGGATCCAAGTGTCGTGGTCGTCCCGCTGAAGGTGTCGGTGAAGGTGCTCGTCTCGTCGGTGAACGTCGTCGGCGTCTCGAACGTGACTGACTTCGTGTCCGACGCAGAGCCGGTCGGTGTCGACGCGGCGTCCTTGTCCCACGTCACGGTCGCCGTATTGGAGGTGCTCGCACCGCTCGTGAAGCTGCACGTGTAGTGCAGTGTCTGAGAGCCCGAGGCTGCGACGCTGATGGGGAGGCTGTCCGTCACGGCGCAGTTGCCGCCGGTCGCGAGATCGCCGATGCCCGTCAGAGAGATGGCCTCGAAGTCATTCGCGTTGCTGACAGTGATTGTGCCGGTCGCAGCCCATGCGCTGTCGGCGAAGCCGGTCTCACTCGCGACCACGGTGTAGGTGAACGTCACCGTGCCATTTAGGGCACGAACCAGTGTCTTGTCCACGCTCTTGCCGATGGTCCAGTTGTAGGCACGTGCGAACGCCGGGACGACCCTCTTCGCTACGGTGAGGTCCTTGCCGACACAGACCTGGACCCGCGCGCTGGCGGTGTCGGTCGTCTGCGTTGTGCTGGTCGTGGACGTCGCAGTGTTGTCGTGCGTGGTACAAGTCCCGGCCGGATCGCCGCTGAACGTGTGCGCGTACTTGAGGTCCGTCGGGCTCGGGTCCGTGTAGGAGACGGTCCCCAGGCCGCCGCCATTCGGAGCGTTCGGATCAGTGACCGTCAAGCTGCCCTCGACGATCGTCGACGGGTCGCCCCATGTGAACGTCTTCGTCGCTGTGGTCGAACCCGCTTGCAGGAGTGTCGCGCCGAGGAATTGGTCGGCCCATGAGATCGTCGCCGTGTTGGTCTGAGTACCACTCTGCGCCGTGCTGAATGTGCACGAGTAGGCGACATCGGCGCTGCCGTTTGCGGGGATCGTTGCCGCACCGCCGTTGGCGATGGTGCAGGCGGTGGCTCCGATCGAGTCAGTGATAGTGACGTTGGCCGCCGTTCCATTCGGGTTGGTGACCGTCAGGGCGCCGCTCAGAGCCCACGCGCTGTCCGTTCCCTGGTTGTGCGTAGCGGTCACGGTGTAGTTGAAGGACGCGGAGCCGCCGTTGGCGATGGTGATCGTCGTCTTGTCCGCGGCCTTCGCAATGTCCCAGGCGAACGTACGAGTGAACGCCGGGATCGCCGTCTTCGTTCCGGTCAGTCCTCGGGCGAGCGGGATATTGCCGAAGTTCAGACCCGAGGCCGAGCCGGTGCCATCGTTCGGCACCGTCACGGTGTACATCTTGTTCGCGAGCGTGACGCCGACGCCACCGCTCGTGCTCGACTGATTCGCGGTGTTGCCAGTCTGCGCGTATCCGGACTGCTGGACCTCACTGATCGTGTACGTCGTGTTGCCGGAGCCCAGTAGGACAGCCGGCGTCGTGAACGTCCAGTCTCCAGCGACATCCGTCTGAACGGTCGCGCCGCCCGGGCCGTCGATCGTGATGCTCCAGTTCTCGAGGCCGGTCTCGCCGGGATCGAGATGTCCGTCGTGGTTCGCGTCGAGGTACTTCGTGCCACTCAGGACGGCTTGGACGGTGACTGGCGCGTTCGCTTCCTGGATCTTGAATGCGTCGTACTTGCAATCGCGCGGATCGACCGTCGCCTGGCTCGGCGACGAGATCGCGCAAATGGCGAGGATGTATACGCCACCCTCGTTGGTCGTGTTGTCGTACGGCATGAGACGGAGCATGTTGTTCGCGAAGTCATGTGTGCCGAGGTTCGTGATGGTGCCGCCGCTGACGCCGAACGTGCGATCGGCGCGAGAATCGCCGCCGCCCGGCGTTCCAGCGGGCAGCGCTGCGGTGTCGGACAGGTTCTTCGCGGCCCTTTCATTGGGGTCGTGCTGGCCACCCGGGACGAGCACCGCGAAGAAGTACGTGCCGTCGGCGAGCGCCGCGTTGTCCGGGCCGCCGTTGAGCCACACGAACTCCTTGCCGTCATAGATGTTGCAGTTCACGACGGTCGTCGCATCGGCCGGGCCGTTCTTGCAGTGACCGGTGCCGTCCACGAACGTGTTCACGGTCGTGAACGTGGCCGGCGGCCCACCGGCCATCGCTGTGCCGACTGGTGACATCGCGAGCGCGAGCAAGAGCGCGATAGCCGCGACTAGTAACCGTCTCATTCCCATCCCCACCTTTTGATCCGACTTTTCTTACCTCGCATGCACGGCGAAGCGCTGCCTCGCGCGCGAACGACGATGGCGGCCGAACGCTACGCGCTGATGTGTCGCGTCACTACTACGAGAACGATGTATGTCGTCCGCGACCGTTAACCGCGACGAACGTTCTGCAGATGACTCGAAGATGTCATCGCAGTACTCAACTCAGCCCGCATCCGGATCGCGCATAACGCGTCCGGCGGTTTAGTCACGCGCGTCGACTACGTCCCGACTGCACCACGACATGCGGCCTGTTCTTTGCGGCGATTCCGAGACGACGCTGTCACGACTACAGAGTTTTCGGTATCACAACGGCATGCTTACCTGCTAAGTTTTCGCGCGGTGGGTTGGGCCAAATGGCCCATGGGTTTGGGGAGCGTTAGGAATGAACGGTGGAACTTCCGCCACGTCGGGCATTCTCGTGATCGATTCCAGGGGGGTCGTCTTCAGTCTCTTGAGGTCGCTCAATCTTGGCGTACCGCTTTGGCGCGTGACCACTCGCAGTGACGTTGCGGATCTGGACGTCGGGCTCGCGGTCTTCGCCAGCTATGACGCTCCGGATTGGACGGTCCTCGGTGACCTCGCCGAGCACTTCACGACCGTGCTTGTCGCGACCGCGGCGAATCATGAGGACGCTTGCCACGCCGTCAGCTGCGGGGCATTCGGCTACGTCGACGTCCGGCTGCGCTCTGACGCATTGCGGCGCTCGATACTCGGAGCGGTCAACGGCGAGCACGCGTATTCCCGTCGCGTACTCGCGTCGCTCATTCGGAATGGTCGATGGCTTCGGTCCGCGGAAGCACTTCCGCTCACGCCGCGGCAACGTCAGGTGATCACGCTAATCGCGCGTGGCGCCGCGGACAAACAGATCGCGGAGTCGCTGGGCATCACGACGGCGACGGCGCAAAAGCATGTGACCAATCTTCTGCGGCGATTGAACGTGCCGAACCGCGCGGCCGCGGTCGCAGTGATGGCGGCTACCTACCCGCTGTAGCACGCCAGCGCTGTCTGATAGTGCGTACGAGCATTGACACCGCACTCGTCGTGCGCGGATTCTGCGCGCCGAGGACGATAACGAGCGCACCGGTGCTCGGATCGACTGGGGAGTGATGAACGACCGCGATCCGCATGGGTTTGAAAGCGCATCCGCGCGTCCGCGGTTGTGCGTGATCGACGCGAAAGACATTGGCCCGGCCTACGCACGCCTCGATGAATGCCGTGTCGAGGTGATGTGTTCGCTTCCCTCGCTCGCGCAGCTCACGCGGCACGGCGCGCTCGGCTACGACGCGATCCTCGTCGGGTGCACCCAGCGGCTGCTGCTGAGCCCTACGTTCCGAGCACGTGTGCGCAGGCTTGCCCCGAGCGCGCGGCTCATCGCGCTCATGGCATCCCCGAGCGTCGACGCCGGCGCACAAGCCGCCGCGCTCGGTTTCGTCGGATTCGCGTCGCGCGATGTCACCCCAAAGGCGCTCGAGCGGATCGTCGCCGCGGCCACGCGCGGTGAGAGCGCATTCCCGCGCGGTGTACTCAACGCCCTGCTCACCGCGTTGGCCCGCGCGCCTCAAAGGCTCTCGCACGGGGGGGAGCGCGGACTCACACCGCGACAAGATCAGGTCGTCGAGCTGATCGCGCAGGGCTCGACAGACCGTGAGATCGCGGGCATCCTGCTGATCAGCGAGTCGACCGCCCACAAACACGTCCAGAACGCGCTGCGACGGCTCAACGCGAGGACACGCAGCCAACTCGTCGCAGCGGCGCGGCGGCCGATCTTTCCCAGCGGCCTCACGACGAGCTGAGCGAGCGGACGCGGCTGCTTTTCGGTATTGCTGGCTCTGTGTACCCCTCCCTAAATTCACCATGCTCGTCATGCCACATGCATGAGGCGATAGCGCGTGGGGTGAGTCTTGAAGAAGGGAAGCGCGGGGATCCTTGTCGACGACGCGGGACAGAGCCTCGTCGAAGTGGCTCTTGCCTTGCCGTTGCTGCTCGTCCTGCTGCTCGGCATAGCCGACGGTGCGCGCGCCTATCGCGTCGCAGCCATGGTCGCGAATGGCGCTCGCGAGGGCGCGAACTTCGCCGCGCGCACTGGGACCGCGAGCGTGGCGCAGGTCACGCAGCGCGCGTGCGATTCCACCGCGCTTGTCGAGTTCGGTAACCCGTGTCCGGGGTTGACCGTGACGTGCACGTCCCAGAACGGCGATGCCATCGTCGAGGTCAGCTATGACTTCGCGCTCATCACGACGTCCCTCGCTGACGCGGCGTTCAGGGTCAATCCGATCACCATTCGCGCCGCCGCGAAGTTCCCTTTGATGACCGTGGGGACTCCATGCGCGAACTGATCGATGACGAGGGCGGCGTGGGCGTGATCGAGCTCGCACTGATCGTGCCGCTTCTCATCCTGCTGACCGTCGGCGTGCTCGACGTCGCACGCGCGATGAACGCAGCCGTCGTACTCGAAAGCGCAAGCCAAGACGCGGTGCACGCGGCCGTCCTCGATCCGAGCGCGACCATCCCGCCAGGCCAAGCGGTGCCACCTCCAATCGCGAGCGCGGCCCGCGGGCGCGTCGCACCACTTGATGGCTCGTCGATCACGGTCACGGTCCAGTACTACGACAGCGCCAGCGGGACGTTTCGTCCCTGGCCGACCGCGGGCATTCCGACGAGCAGTCCCAATCCGGTCGGCGTGATGGTCCGTGTCAACGTCAGTTATCCATGGACCGCCGTCTCCGCGCTCGCGGCCGGCTTCCTTTCACCGGCCGGTCCGCGCACGCTCACGTCCACTTCGATCATGGAGACACGGCGTTGACGGCGGCACGACTGTCGAGTGACGAAGGACAGGCCATCATCGTCGTCGCGATCTGCGTCGCCGTGCTCGTCGCCGGTCTGGCGCTTGCCGTCGACTGGGGCTACGCGCTCGCGCAGCGGCGGACGATGCAGAACCTCGCCGACGCGTCGGCACTCGCAGCGGGAAAACGCTTGGCGACGTCGGTGATAAAGGTGAACGGCTCGATCAACTTCAGCGTGACGCAAGAGCAGACGTGGTGCACCGCGAACGGGTACGCAAACCCCGCCCCACTGAAGAGCGGGTTTGGGCCGTCGTCGACGGCGACGCAGCTGCAGCTCTTCTACGGCAACGCGGCGAACCCCACGGTATGGGTGGCCGGTGTGACGACGTGCGCGGGCAATACCGAAGTGCCGCCGACAACGATCTACGTGCGAGCGTCGGTCAACGTCACTTTCGATTCGCTTGTCGCGGCGACCGTCGGTCACGGCTCCAGCACGGCTGGCGCTTCAGCGCGGGTTCGTCTCTCCGGCACGACAGTGCCGCTCGTAGGCGGGCCGCTGTGGTCGATGGTGCGTCACTACAACCCGGCGGACTTCAACAACACATGCACGGGAAACCCGTGCGACCCGACCGATCCGAATCAGGTGCAGCCGAGGCTGTTCTGGGATGCAAATGCTGCCGACGTCGCCTTCGGATCGTTCAAAGGGCTCATCGACTTCTCGCACTACTCACCTCATTTCAGCAAAGACCTCTCTATCCAAACGCCGCAGCTGATCTCGCAGGGAGACTCCTCGGCGCACGCGCCGAGTCCGCTCGCGATCGACCAGAGCGGCGGGTGCACGGTATGGGGACAGGACGTCAACGGCAACAGGCTGTGGGACTCGTGGGGCGAGGCGGACGTGACGAAGGATCCGCACTGCAGCGTCCCGAACTGGGTCTATTACGGGTTCCGTGGGACGCTCTCGATCGACAGCCGCTGGAGTGCCACGCTCCCGTCGGCTCAGGAGGCGCCGTCTACCCTCACGACGCGTTCCATTTGCACGCCCAGACCAGACCCAGCGCCATCCTGCGACGATCCGACCCTCGGCGACTGGGTCGAGACCGCGGGCGGCACGGTAGCGAGTCTCACCGACGTCGTGCGCCAGGCCGTCTCCGCACGCGGCAGCACCGCTATGCCGTTCTCGAGCAAGCTCGTGCCGGGCACGAACACGTTGTTCGGCAAAGGGCTTGTCGTCCTCGTCTTCCTCTGGGAGTGCGGCGAGAAGTTCAACAAGAATGGCGCGGCCGGCAACAGGTGGGATCTCATCGTCCCGGGTGGTCAGAATCCCGACTGCTCGCAGCTGAGCTCCGCGCCTGACCGCGTGCATCTCTTCACCGTGGCGCCGTTCACGATCTACGAAGGCACGATCTCGAGCGGGTCGGTCGAGGGCTACTGGGGCGGTCTGTTCGGCAGCCCGGATTCATGTCAATCGTGCGCGCTCAACGCGCTCGCGAACACAGCCGTGATGGTCCCGGACGACTAGGAGGCGATCGATGCGACTTCGTTCGTGGCTCTTCCTCTCACTCGGGATAGTGCTGGCGCTCCTTACGGGCATCGCGCTGAATGGTGTCGCGCAACGGAGCGGCGAACGCGCGGCCGCGGCGCCGCTCGAAGTCGAGACCATTCTCGTCGCATCGACCGACGTACCGGCGCGTACCGTGCTGCAGGGCTCGATGCTCGCGAGTCGGGAATTCCCAAAAGCACTCGTCCCAGCCGGAGCCATCGCGAGCGAAGCCGAGGCCGCGGGCCAGACGACGCTCGCGACGATCCCTAGCGGTGCGCCGATCCTGCGCGGACAGCTCGTCGCGGCTGATGGCAAGAGCGGCGCCTCGCTCACCCTCGATCCGGGAAGCGTGCTCGTCTCATTCCCGACAAATGATCCGCTCACGGCAGGCGGATTTGTCAGCGCCGGCGACAGAGTCGACATCCTCGCGACCGTCACGACCGGCGCCGGCGAGAACCCGAAACGAACGCAGACCATCGTGCAGAACCTCGAGGTCCGCCAGGTCATCGGACCGACGAAGGAGCAGCCTCAGCGCGCCACGGCGCTCACGTTCATCGTGGATCACCAGACCGCGCTGGTCCTGAAGTACCTGAGGGACAGCGCCGCGACGATCGATCTCGCCGTGCGTTCTCGCGCGGAGCCCGACAACTCGACAACGAGGAGCGTCGACATCACTTACCTCGTGCAAACGTTCGGGATCGCTCGATGATCGAGAACATCGGCCCCATCCGCGTGCTCTTGCTCGAGACCGAGGCGAGCGCGACGAACAGCGCCCGAGCCGCGTTGGCGCGCGACGAGCGGCTGCATCTCGTCGGAACGGTGAGTGATCAGCCGTCACTCATCGACAAGCTCGTCGCGACGTATGCCCAGGTCGCCGTGGTCGATCTCTCCGGCCTGAGGGGCGAGATCGGCGCCGCCGTGCACGAGATCCTCGCGCGTGCGCCGGAATGCTGCGTGATCATCACCGGCGCGAACGCCGCTCCGGGAATCGTTTCCCGTGCGGTCACGGCCGGTGCCCGCGGTTTTCTCTTGAAGCCGTACCAGCCGGAGGATCTGGTCAATACCATTCGCGACGCTTATACGAGCTTGCAGGAGCTCAGACGGCTTCAGCGCGTCGACCGCGCTCCGGGTGGTGTCAAACCCGGTGTCGTCATCGCGGTGTACAGCCCGAAGGGCGGAGTCGGCTGCACGACGATCGCGACGAACATCGCCGTCGCACTCACGCATCGAGCGAAGGGCGCGGTGGCGCTCGTCGACCTCGATCTGCAGTTCGGCGACATCGGCATTGCGCTCGATCTGAAAGGCGCGAACAGCGTCGCGGACCTTCTCACTCACGTCGACGCGATCGACAGCAGCTTGGTCGACGAGGTCTTCGTCCGTCACGCCTCCGGCGTCCGCGTGCTCCTTGCTCCCGACAACCTCGGCATGGTCCCGTCGATCGACCCCGACCGGGTCGCGCGCGTGGTGGACCAGCTCCGTCCGCACTTTCAGTACATCGTGTGCGACCTGTGGTCCAGTCTCGAGGACCTCACGCTCGCGACACTGCGCATGGCCGATCGGATCGTGCTCGTCACTACACCTGAGCTGCCGTCGCTGCGCAATCTGCGCCGTGTCATTGCCGCGACCGGCCTGATGCTGCAGGACGAGCGCACGCTGCTCGTCGCCAACCGTGTCCCGGGAAAGGTCGGGATCGGCATCCCGGAGATCGAGCGCGGTCTCGGACGGACCGTGGCCGCGACGATCCCGAGTGAAGGTGTCGGCATTACCGAGGCAATCAACCGCGGCATTTCGATCCTCGACGACCGCGCTCGCGCGAAGGCCGGCAGCAGCTACCGAAAGCTCGCCGACCTCATCATCCAGGGGCTCGCACCGGCGGCGGCCGCCGGCACGGCGCGACGCTTCGTCGCCACGACGTAGCGAAGAGCGATGACGATCCTGCGACCGGCGACGCGCCTCCAACCGCAGGACCTGCGGCCGCTGAGCTCCGCGCTCAGCACGGTGGTGGCAGAGGTCGATTGGCGTCCCGAGATCGTGAAACTGAGCCGCTTTCACGATGAAGCCGAGGTCCAGCTCGTCAACCGCGTCCACGCTCGCGTCGCCGGACTGCTCGGCCGCACCGTGGAGGCGCTCTCACCGGAGGCGATGCGTTCGCTCGTCGCGGAGCACTTCTCGACGGCTCTCGATGACGAGCACGTCAGCGTCAACCGCACGGATCGCCTTCGCCTCCAAGACGCGGTGTTCGCCGAGATCATCGGCTTCGGACCGATCCAAGATCTACTTCACGACGATGGCATATCCGAGATCATGGTCAATGGCGCCCGGCAGGTGTGGATCGAGCGCGAGGGAAAGCTCTACCTCACCGATATCACGTTCGCCGACAGCGATCACGTCGTCAGAGTCATCCAGCGGATCATCGCGCCACTTGGACGGCGTTGCGATGAGGCTTCGCCGATGGTCGACGCGCGACTACCTGACGGATCGCGGGTGAACGCGATCATCCCGCCCCTTTCGCTCGTCGGGCCGATCCTCACGGTACGGAAGTTCCGTCGTGTACCGCTCTCGCCCGACGAGCTCATCCGTCATGCATCGATCTCGCCCGAGGCGCTTCAATTTCTTCGCGCGTGCGTGCGCGGCAGGCTCAACATCATCGTCTCCGGCGGCAGTGGCGCGGGAAAGACGACGCTGCTGAACGCGCTCTCTTCCTATATCTCGACCCGCGAGCGCATCGTCACGATCGAGGATGCGGCCGAGCTGCGGCTCCAGCAGATGCACGTCATCACACTCGAGACCCGTCCCGCGAACGTTGAAGGGCATGGCGAGGTCAGCATTCGCGACTTGTTGCGCAACGCGCTTCGCATGCGACCCGATCGCATCGTCATCGGCGAATGTCGAGGCGCTGAGGCGCTCGACATGCTGCAGGCGATGAACACGGGCCACGACGGCTCGCTCACGACGATCCACTCCAACGGACCCCGCGACAGCCTCGCGCGCATCGAAACCATGGTGCTGATGTCGGGCGCCGATCTGCCGCTGCGTGCCGTGCGCGAACAGGTCGCCGCTGCCATCGATCTCGTCGTCTACGTCGAGCGCATGCAGGACGGCACCCGCAAGATCACTCAGATCAGCGAGGTCCGCGGCTACGAAAGTGACCTGATCACGATGCAGGACCTCTTCGTGTTCCAGCGCGACGGCTTCGATGGCCAGCATGTCCTCGGGGCGCTACGTCCGACCGGTATCCGGCCCGCGTTCAGCGAGCAGCTCCTTTCGCGGGGCCTGGAATTGCCGTTGCAGTGGTTCGGTTACGACGGCGAGCCACGCGAGCCCGAGCGAGTCTGATGGCTTCCGATCCGGTGCTCGTCGCCGTCCTCGGGGCAAGCGCGGTCATCTGCTTCGTTATGGGACTCTGGTTACCCGCGGTAGATGGCGAGCGGCGCATCGCGCGACGGCTACGTGGTTTCGTGCAGGCTCCGCTCGCGGTCGTCGACGCGCAGATCGGCCTGGCCCGAAGCCGACCACCGCGGGGCACGCAATCGGTCGCGAAACGCAATCTGATAGTCCGCTACGTGGAAAGGCGTATCGCGGACGCCGACAGCGCGATGATGCCGGCGCAGCTGTTGACCGGGTCAGCGGCGCTCGCGGTCGCCGCCTTCATCCTCGCGATGCGAGCGTTCGGCGATCCCCTCCCCGGCGTTCCGGCCGCGGCCGCCGGCGCGGCGCTCCCACTCAAGTGGCTTGGGTGGCGCCAGGGGCGGAAGATCTCCCGCTTCACTCGCCAACTGCCGGATGCGATCGGCCTACTCTCCAGCTCCGTACGGTCCGGTCATAGTCTTCCCCAGGCTCTCGAGCACGTAGCGCACGACGCGCCCGAGCCGACACGGTCCGCATTCCTGCTCGTCGGCCGAGAGATCGGTCTCGGCGCGGCACAGGAGGACGCGCTCGCGCGTCTGGAGGCGCGGTTTCCATCAGATGACCTCCAGTTGGTCGTTGCCTCGATCAACGTCCAGCACCAGATCGGCGGCAGCCTCGTGAAGGTCCTCGACTCGATCTCCGAGACCATCCGAGAACGCATCCGGATCGAGGGAGACATCAGGGCCCTCACCGCACCGCAGCGCATGAGCGCGTACGTGCTGAGCGGGCTTCCAGTATTCGTAACGGTAGGCCTGTCGCTCGTCGGCGGCGGCTACATGCAGCCGCTATTCGAGCCAGGCCCTCTGCGCTACGCGCTCTTCGGCGCGATCGCGCTCGTCACTCTTGGGTTCGTCGTGATGCGCGCGTTGACGAAGATCGATGTCTAGGCATCTGCTCTCGGCCCTCGCGACGGCGGTCGCGCTGCTGCTCAGCACCGGCCTCGTGCTCGCGGACGATCCCTTTCGGATCGTCGTCAAGCGGATCGACGCCGACGGCTTCCCGACGGTGCGCATCGTCGCGTCGGTGATCGACGCGAACGGCGATCCGCTCGGCGGTCTGCGCGCGCAGGACCTTCAGGTCCGCGAGCGCAACGTTCCCGCCGGCGCGACGGTCACTCTGGCATCACTGTCATCCCCCGTCGCGCTGGTGTTGGTCGTCGACACGAGCGGAAGCATGTCCGGACGGCCTCTTACCGACGCCAAGGGCGCGGTCGCGAGCATGATCTCGGCGCTCGGGCCGAACGACCAGGCAGCCGTGCTCTCCTTCAACACGAGCGTGCGAGTCGTCGCGCCGCTGAGCGGCGACAAGGCACGCGCTCTCGCGGCGGTGAGCTCGCTCGTCGCTGGCGGAGACACAGCCATCTACGACGCCGTGAGCAGCGCCGCTGAGCTGCTCGATTCCGCCGATCCGACAGCGCGACGCGCGATCGTCCTGCTCACGGACGGCCTCGATACCGCGAGCCGCATCACCAGAGCGGCGGCCATCGCGCGCGTCACCGGCGCCGCGTTGCCGGTGTACGCCGTCGCGCTCGGTGACAGCACCGACCGCTCCGTGCTGCAGGCGCTGGCAGAGTCAAGCGCGGGCGGCGCGTTCTACTCGGCACCCACATCGGGGCAGCTCGTGAGTATCTACACCTCGCTGGCACGTCAGATCGTGACCGAGTACTCGGTCGAGTTCCGTTCGAAGGCGACATCCCTGCCTGACGGCGCGAGCATTCCGATAGAGCTGACCGTGTCGCGCGGCGGCGTCGTCGGCCGAGTCGCAGCCTCATACCTTGTCCCGGCGGGTCGCGGCGCGCCACGGATCGCGCCGACATCCGTGTCTGTGGTGCCCGCGGCCCTGCCCACGCCTGAGCCGGTGGCCTCATCGGACGACGGCTCGATCCCGCTGGTCGGGCTGCTCGGCGCGATGACCGCGCTCATGTTCGTCCTCTGGCTCTACGAGCTGACGCTCAATGTCGGCTCTGGCCAGCAGCGAAGGATCTTCGCGCTCATTCGCGATGCCGCGCGCGACAACGAGGACCTGGCAAAACGATCGCTGCTGCAACGCATCGCGGGGCCGCTGCGTGCCATCGGCAAGCCGGTCCTCAATCGCCTGCCATCGCAGACGTACGGAGGCGCGCGACGGCGTCTCGAGCTCGCCGGCGAACCCATGACAGAGTCTGAGTTCATCGGTCTGCGGATCGTCTCCGTTTCAGTCTTGACGCCGCTCGTCGGCCTCGCGACGTATCTCGTCCGCGACGACACCGCTTCCGGC
>Ga0066710_100003449_pt1 | contig 13494 bp, 14 predicted proteins | sample GraSoiAngelo_159_FD_79666 | JGI IMG/M metagenome (GOLD analysis project Ga0066710, IMG submission 79666) | Grasslands soil microbial communities from the Angelo Coastal Reserve, California, USA - 14_1009_16_40cm | ecosystem: Environmental > Terrestrial > Soil > Grasslands | place: USA...
CAGGAGGCCGGTGTCGAACTCGTCGAGGAGTCGGACCGCATGAAGGGGCTCGACCAGGTGCGCGAGGGCACCGTGATCTTCACCGCCCATGGCATCTCACCGGCGGTCGTGGAGGCGGCGCGCACCCGCGGGCTCAACGTCGTGGACGCGACGTGCAGCGATGTGACGCGCACCCACGACCTGGTGCGTCGCCTCGTCGATGACGGCTTCCATGTCGTGTACATCGGCAAGCGCGGCCACCCGGAGCCCGCGGGCGTGCTGGGCATCTCTCCCGAGCACACCACGCTCATCGAGAGCATCGAAGAGGCTGACCGGCTGCAGCTGGACGGCAAGGCGAAGCTTGCGGTGACGTGCCAAACCACGCTGAGCGTGTGGGACACCAACGCGATCATCGAGCGTCTGGTGCACCGCTTCCCCCATATCGAGGTGCACAACGAGATCTGCCTGGCCACCCAGGAACGCCAGGAGGCCGCGGTGCTCGCAGCGGACCACGTGGATTGCGTGGTCGTCGTCGGCAGCCGCCGCAGCAGCAACAGCCTGCGACTGGCGCAGGTCGTGCAGGAGAAGGCGCACAAACCGGCGCACCTGGTGGACAACGCCACCGAGCTCGATCCGGCGTGGTTCGCAGGCATGAATCGAATCGGCGTCACGGCGGGAGCATCGACGCCGACGCACATCACCCGCGAGGTCATCGCCGCCATCGAGGCGATCAGCGCATGAGCGATTGATGGCCGGGCCGTACCAGCAGCCACCCGCACCGCCGCCACCACCGCCGCCGCCCCCGTACGGCTATCCGGCGCCCTACCAGGCGCCCGCAGCGTATGCACCGCCGTACGGGTACGGTGTGCCGTACCCCGTGCTGCGTCCTGGACCGGCGCCGGGGCTGGCGTACGCGGGATTCTGGATCCGCTTCGTCGGCTATTTCATCGACGCGCTCATCCTCGACATACCGCTCTACGGTCTGCTGATCGCCATCTTCGGCTCGCAGCTGTGGACGTTCCACTGCACAAACAATGTGCCCGTCTCCGGCAACGGCTTCGGCAATCGATTCGGCAATGGCTTCTACTGCAGTGGCGAATTCACGGGGCTCTTCTACCTCGGCTGGCTGGTGATCACGCTCCTGCACGGCGTGTACTTCGCCGTCCTGTGGTCCCGCGTCGGGCGCACCATTGGCCAGATGGCGGTCGGGCTCTGGGTCGTCGACGCGCGCAACGGGGCTCGCATCTCGCTGGGCAAGGCGATCGGCCGTTATCTCGGCTTCCTGGTGAGCAGCATCCCGTTCAGCCTCGGTCTGATGTGGGCCGGATGGGATCCGCAGAAGCAAGGTTGGCACGACAAGATGGCCGGGACGTTCGTGGTCAGGAAGGTCTGACCTGTGGCTGCCACGCCGCCGCCACCTCCTCCGCGGCCCCCTGAGCCGCGATCAGCGCCGCTGCCGGCGCAGACGGCGTACCCGGTAACCGGCGCGCCGCCCACCGGTCCGCCGCAGCCGTACCCCGGTCAGTACGCGCCGGCGCCGATGCCCCGGGTGCACCGGCGCACCTTCTTCCTCACGCTGGCGCAGATCATCATCATCGTCCGCGCCGTGCTCATCCTCCTGACCGGCATCGCGGCCGTGGGGCTCGGCGTCTACGCGCTGGTGGCGGGCCGCGCGAAGCTGACGACAGTACCCGGGTACGATCGTTATTTCACGCAACTCGGCGACGCCGTTGTCAACGCGGCCATCGCCTTCTTCATCATCGCCGGGGCCATCCTGGTCGTCATCGGGGTGATCGACCTGCTGCTCGGCATCTTCGTGGGCCGTCCGTCCAACGTGGCTCGCTGGTTCATCATCGTGCTCGACGTGCTCACCGCGGTCGGCCTGCTCAGCCGGCTCAGCGCGCACCTCACCGACAACGGTGCGCTGATCCTCGTTGTGCTGCTCGGGCTCAAGGCGATCATCTTCTACGCGCTCGTGATCGACCCAGCGACGCGGCGCAACTTCGCGGGCACGATACAGCCGGGAGTGTCGCAGCCACTGATCAGCTGAGCGGCGACACTAAATTCGCGCGTGCCGCTTCATCTCGAGGTAGCGGTTGACCACACGCGGCGAGAGCGTTCGCGCGTCCGCGTCGATGGTGTCGACACCGCTGCGCCGCAGCAGTTGCAGCGTGTCCTGGCGGTCCGCAAGCAGCCCCGCTGCGACGGCTCGGCCGTAGGCATCCTCACTGCGCCGCGGCGGGCGTCGCGCTGCGTCATCGAGGGCGGGGTCTCGCACACTCACCACCAGCGTGAGGTGGCGCCGGCGCAGCCGGGCACACTGACGAAGCAACGCGCGTCCCTGGTCCGGATCGAGGACGTCGGTGAAGATGACCACGAGCGCACGGCGCCGCTGCCAGCGACTGAAGTAGGCGAACGCCTCGTCGTAGTCGGACTCGGTTTCGCCGGGGAAGAGCGGACGGACGGTGTCAAGAAAGCGGCGCAGCTGTGCGGCGCCGGCGCGGGGCACGAGGCTGGCCGTGACATGGTCGGCGAAACCGAGCATGCCTGCACGGTCGCCGCTGCGCAGCGCCACGTGCACGAGCAGCAGCGCGGCGTTGACAGCGTGGTCCAGCTTGGTCAGGTCGCCCGCCCCCACGCCCATCAGCCGGCCGTGGTCGAGACACACCACCAGCGGCTGGGCACGCTCAGGGATCAGCTCGGTGGCCATGAGCCGCCCGGTGCGCGCGGTGGCGCGCCAGTTGATGCTGCGCATCGGGTCGTCGGGTACCGCATCGCGTATGCGCTCGAACTCCGTGCCCTCGCTGCGCAGCCGCAGCGTGCGCAGACCGAGTTCGGCGAGCTGACCGCGCCGCGCCAGCGCCTCGTAGGCGCGCACCGCGGTGAGGTCCGCGTCCACGGGGACGCGCCGTTCCAGCCGGAGCGTCGCCTGCCGCCAGCCGAGCCGCATGGGGCCCTCGCTGCGAATCGCGACGCGGCCGAATTCCGCGACGCCACGCGCACGCGGTGACACCGTGTATTCGACGGTTCCGGGGATGGTGAGCCGCCACACCGTCTGCGAGGGGTGCAGCGACAGCGGTGTCTCGTCGCGCAGCACGGCCGCCGCACGCCGGCCCCGGCAGTCCACGCGGACGGTGATGCGGTTGGCGGCGCCGACCGACAGAATCTCGTCGTGCGTTCGCCGCACCTGCAGCCGCCCCGCTCCGGGTGCGCGGCGCGAATCGACGGCGATGGCCACGCCGAAGAGCAGCATGAGGACAAGACCGACACCGAACAGCGCGGGGACAGCTGCGCCGGCGCCGACGAGTGGCAGCGGGGCCAGCAGCAGCACCGCGCCCCGCCACGTCATCGCGGCACGGGCACCCTGCCCAGGACCCGCTGCACCGCCGCGACCTCGGTGACGCCCTGCAGCTCGGCCTCGGGCCGGCGCACCATGCGGTGGCGCAGCGCAGGAACGCAGATCTCCTTCACGTCGTCGGGTACCACGTAGTCGCGGCCCTGGATCGCCGCCATAGCCTTGCTGCCCTGCAACAACGCGATCGATCCACGCGGGCTGGCCCCCAGGATGAGGTCCGGGCTGACCCGGCTCGCCGCCGTGATGGCGGCGATGTAGCCGAGCACCTCGTCGCCCACCCGCACGCCCGCCACCTCGGCGCGGGCCGCGGCCAGCCCGTTGTGGTCGATGACGGCGGAAACACCTGCGCCGGCGAGGTCGAGCGGATTGAAGCCTCCGTCCACGCGCCGGAGCAGCGTGGACTCGGTGGCGATGTCGGGGACGCCCACCTCCAGCTTGAAGAAGAAGCGATCGAGCTGCGCCTCGGGCAGCGGATAGGTGCCCTCGTATTCGATGGGGTTCTGCGTGGCCACGACGAGAAAGCGATCACCTAGCGGCATCCGCCGTCCGTCGACGGTCACCTGGCGCTCCTCCATCGCCTCCAGCAGCGCAGCCTGCGTCTTCGCCGGTGCGCGATTGATCTCGTCCGCAAGCAGCGTATCGGTGAAGATCGGACCCTCACGGAACTCGAACGTGCCCGTCTCGGCGCGATACACGCTGGTGCCGACGATGTCCGAGGGGAGCAGATCCGGTGTGAACTGGATGCGCGTGAACCGCGCCTGCAGCGCCGCGGCCAGCGCCCGCGCCATCAGCGTCTTGGCCGTGCCCGGCACACCCTCGAGCAGGATGTGCCCGCCCACCAGGACGGAGATGAAGAGGCCGTCGAGCACAGCCTGCTGGCCCACGACCGCGCGTTGCAGCGTCTCGTGCAGCCGGGCGCGGAGCCCGGCCGTCGACGAGCCCGCGGCCGTGTTGCTCTCGGTCATCGTGCAGACCCTCCTTCGCGAAACCTCATGTGGCGCCGTCGGCCCAGCCGCGCTCAAACCGGTCCACGTCATGAGCAAGGTGCAGCAACGCTGACTCGCTGTGCTGCGCGGCAGCCAGCGCGCGCGCACGCGCAAGCAGCGCGTTGAGTGCGGCAGCGCGTGTCTCGCCGGCGCCACCGACCTGCGTGACAAACGCCGCGTCATCGCGATGAGCGTCGGCACCGGTCAGCTCCGCGATCCTGCGTTTCAACTCGTCCGCGTAGCGTGCGGCGATAGCGCCGCGCTGCCGGGAGCGGGCGAACAGCTGGCCCAGCGCAGCGACGTAGCTGCTCGCACTGGGCACCGATGTCACGGTCGCGCCACTCGCGGGGCGGCCCAGACGGCGCCCGCTGAGCCCGAGAAACAGGAGCGCAACGGCGAAGGCGAGCCCCGTGGCCACCCCCACCGGGCCGTTGAAGATCACGCCCGCGCCGGCCGTGGCGGCGCTCCGCTCGCCGTGGTGAAACTCGTCGAAGCCGACGCTGCCGCAGCCCATGCGCGCGCGCTCTCGCAGGCTGAGCACGAGCCAGCGCGCATCCGCCTCGCGGAGCCCCAGGTTCGACAGTGGCCTGGTGTCGCCGAGCAGGTACACCCGCCCGCTGTTCTCCACCTGGAGCACGGCCGCGACGACAGTGCTCTTCTCGCGCAACAGCGGTACCAGCGGCGCTCCCTCGAGAAAGCCGACTCCCTCGCCGAAGCGCACCCGATGCACGAGATCACCCGCATCGAAGGGCTGCGCGGGCGAGGCGAAGCCCGGCGCGGTGGTGCCGCTCTGCTCCACGCCCAGACGCTGCAGGAGTGGTTCGGCCGCGGCCAGGCTCTCACTCTGCTCGCCGGGTGTGACGACGAGAATCAGGTCGCCGCCGCTGCGCAGGTGCTGCATGACGGCGTCGACGTCGGCGCTGCTGTAGGAATCCTGCGGGTCGTAGCTCACCAGCACATCGGTGCCATGGAGATCGAAGTTGCCGCTGATGCGGTGCACGGGCACGCCGAGCCGGTCGAACCATGTGTAGAGCGCGAGCGTGCCCAGCCGACCGGCCGAGCGCGAGGACGGGTCGCCTTCGGTGCGCGCCGGCAGCGTCGACACGACGGTCACGGCGACGAGGACGGCGATGGCCGCCAGCAGCACCAGCGCCGGGCGTGCGGTACGGCTCACGCGGCCGCCGTCTCCGGCGCGCGCCTGGCCAGCGCGCGCACCGCGTCGCACCGGGCCCTGGCGCGCTCCCAGCTCATCGCATCGCTGGGCCGGCCCGAGTACCAGGCGAAATCGAACTCCGCCGCCGCCGCCAGCACAGCGCCGCGCAGCGCCGGGTCACCCTCGATCGACGCCAGCAGCTCGCGCGTGGTCCACGAGGTGTCGGCGTTGAGGCGCCCACGGCCTGCTGCGTCGAGCAGTGCGCTGCGGAACGCGCGCCGGATGGCCTCCCGGTAGGCGCCGCGCTGGGCAGCGGCCAGGGCGAGCCGCCACTCTGCGTCGGGGTCGGTGCCCCGCTCCGGATGCTCCGCGGCGAGGTGCGCGGGCGAGCCGGCGAGGACGCCGGAGAGTTGCCGCGCTGCCAGGGCCAGGGCAAGCGCCAGCACGATCGCTCCCAGCGCGATCGACCCGGACGTGCCCAGCGTGCCGCGCACGTGCGATGCCAGCCACGCGAGTGCCTGACCGATGCGTTCGAGAATGCCGGGTTGCGGGCTTTGGTCGAGATTGGCGAAAACCGGCGACGCGTACACCTGGTCGAGCAGGCGACGTGCGGCTCCGGGGTCGACATGACATGTTGACCCCGGTGGCAGAGCCAGCGTTGCCCGCAGCGTGCCCAGCCGCTGCTGCGCGTCGGCGGTGTCCGGCGGCACGGTCTCGAGGTCGGACAGCACCGGTCGCAGCACCGCGCGTGCCGATGGGCTCGCGGCCACCAGCTGCAACAGCTGGGCGCGTGCCGCGGCGACGTCGGGTGGCGTGGCCGCCAGCACCGACGCGGCCCGATCAAGGCCCGCCACGTAGCCCACGGCCACACAGCGGTCGCCTGCCGCGGCGCGCGGCGACGACACGCCGAGCCACAGGAGTGCCACCACCGCCGCCGTGACACCGGCGCCTGCCCGGGAGCGCGGCGTCACAGAGACCTGGCGAGCATCTCGATGTCGAAGCCCTCCTTGCGTATGCGCGCGTCGTAGTACAGGAGGGTCACCCCGATGTACGTGATCGGGCTGACGAAGACGGCGGCGACCGCGGAGCCGATCTGCTGCAGCAGGAACCGGCTGTTGGCGTCGAGGCCGAACCCGGGCAGGGTGATGAGGACTCCCACCACACCCTCGATGATCACCGTGATCAAGGCGAGCAGGAGGCGGATCCCGAGCATCCGCCAGCCGAGCCCGCGCACGAGGTTCCAGCTGCGCGCCAGCCCCCTGATGCCCGACAGCCCCTCCAGGACGATCGCCGGCGGCGCCAGCGAGGTTCGCACGTACACGAAGATCGCGAACGCCACCGCCGGCAGCAGCAGGAGGATCCCGAGGCCGGCGCCCGCCGCACCGGCCGCAATTGACAGCCCGACTATCAGCGCGACCAGCACCGCGACGCCCACGATCGTGCCGCCCAGGAGGACGAGGCTCTGCAGCACCAGGGCCCCCAGGCGGCGCAGCGCTGCGGCATAGGAGACCCCCACCGAAGTCTCCCGGTCGAGGTAGCGGTCGCTCACGGCCCGCGTCGTGGCGGCCTCGGCGAGGGGCAGCACGATGAAGAGACCGACCAGCAGGAGGATCCCGGCCGCCACGAAGATGCCGCCGACCGCGTCGAGCACCTGGCTCTGGAACTGGTCCGGGCTGATCTCGCCGCTGCGCAGGCGGGCCGAGAGGCCGTTCAGCGAGCTCTGCAGCGCCGAGTAGTTGAACACCTCATAGATCACATAGGTGAGCAGCGCGAACGGCACCTGCACGGCGGCGCTGATCGCCGCGATCAGGACGAAGTTGCGGCGGTACAGGGAGAAGGTCGCGTCGAGCAACTCGCCGACGCCCATCGAGCGGAACCGGCCCGATCCAACCTGCCCGGGCCGTCCGGCCGGCGCCCAACCCGGCGGTGGGTAGCCAGGAGGTGGCGGAGGGTACCCCGGCGGCGGCGGCGGGTAGCCCCAGCCCGAAGGCGCCGCCGGCCAGGCCGGTGGGGGGCTTGGGGGCGGATAACCCCAGCCTGCCGGCGGCGTCGGAATGGGCAGATCGGGGGCAGGCGGGCGCTCCGGCGGCTGAGCGTCGGGCATCGCAGTACATTGTGCAATTCGCACGAGCGTGCCGATGCTGGTTAAGCTGAGCCCTTCCAGCCATGTATCAGTGCTCATTTGCCGCCGGCGTGACCGGCTCGTCTGATCGGGGCTGACGCGACGATGCGCGCCCTGGTCGTCGATCCCGCCCTCACCGCACCCGCGGGCGGCTCGCGTCTGCGCCGCCGCCGGCGGGTGGCGCTGACACCGGCGCTGCCTGTCGAGGTCCGCGACATCCGGACGCCGATTCCCCAGGGGCCGGGATGGGTGCTGGTACGGCCCGCACTCTCCGGTATCTGCGGCACCGACCTAGCCCTGGTCGAAGGACTGCAGTCGCCCAGTGTGCTGACCGCATACGGGCGCCCCGCGGCAGTCATCCCCGGCCACGAGATCGTCGGGACGGTGGAGCGGGCCGGGCAGACACGGTGGGCACGCGAGGGGCATCGCGTGCTGGTGGAGCCGACGCTTCGCTGCGCCCACAAGGGGCTCCCGGACTGCCGCCGCTGCCGCGCCGGCGAGACGCATCTCTGTGAGAACGCCGATCGCGCCGGGTCGCTGTGTTCAGGCAAGGCCATCGGGTCGAGCGAGCGCGCCGGCGGCGGCTGGAGCGAAGGGTTCCTCGTCCACGAGGACATGCTCGTCCCCGCCGACGGCATCTCCGATCAGCGCGGCGTCCTGGCGGAACCCGCCGCCAGCGCGCTGCACGCGGTGCTGCGCTGGTCGGGTCGTGGCGAACGCGTCGTCGTGGTGGGCTCGGGCGCGCTCAGTAGGCTGATCGTCGCCACGCTGCGCCGGCTGTACCGCGGCATCGACATCACCCTGCTCGCCGAGTTCGGCGACCCCGCCAACGGCCGGCGCGTCCGCGACCGCCGCCGCCAGCCGCTGGTGACGCCGGCGACGGGCAACCACAAGTCCCTCCGAGTGCCGGGCGCCGACCGGGTCTGGGGCGGCACCGCGGACACGTTGCTCATGCGGGCCGCGGACCACACCGGGGCGCGGCTGATGCGCCCCAGCGGTGGTGGCATGCCGGTCATGGACGGTGGCGTCGACGCCGTGTTCGACTGCCACGGCTCGCACACCAGCATCGACCTGGCGCTGCGGCTGCTCCGAGCCGGAGGCACCCTGGTGCTGTGCGGCCGGGCCGGACGTCACGAAGCCGAATGGTCCCTGCTCTGGGCGCGCGAGCTCACCGTGCGGGGCGCCGCCTCATATGGGCGCGAGTCGAACGGCCAGCGGACGTTCTCCATCGTTCGCGAGTGGCTGACAGACGCCTCCTTCCCCATCGACACGATGGTCACGCACCGGTTTCCACTCGAGGACTACAACTCGGCGCTGGAGACCGCCGCCGCGGGGTCCGCCGCCGGCGCCGTGAAGGTTGTGTTCGAGGGCCCGGTGTCCACATTGCGGCCGCCGGATCCCAGCAACGGGGCCGAGGCCGCCCCGGATGACCCGGTGCTGCTCCATGCCACCGCGGCGAGGGTCCGCAGCGCCCGCTGAGTGGCGAGACGCCCACCGGTGATCCGCATCTCCTCGCATCGCGTACCAGAGGGCGCGACCATCTGGCTCTGAAGCTGGCGCAGCGGAGCGGGGGTTCACGTGACTGACGACGACATCACCAGGCTCCTCTCTCGGTCGTCACCCGAGGGAATAGAGGCGCTGTATGACAGGTACGGGCCTCTTGCCTACACCGTCGCGCTGCGCATCCTCAGCGATCAGAGCGCCGCCGAGGATGTCGTCCAGGAAGCGTTCCTCGCTGTATGGCGGCGAGGCGCAACGTACCAGGCGGCGCGCGGCTCGCTGCGGGCGTGGCTGTGCACGATCGTTCGCAATCGAGCGATCGACCGTCTCCGCGGCGAGCGCGGCCGCCCCCACGTGGAGGCGCCCACGGTGATCCAGGAGCGAGAGGTGTCCCCGTCCGATCCCTGGGCCGCGGTCGAGGCAGAGCTGACCGGGCACGAGGTGCGCCGTGCGCTGGCGGGGCTGCCGGTCGAGCAGCGCCAGACCATCGAGCTGGCCTATTTCGGAGGCTATTCGCAGAGCGAGATCGCGGCCACCATGGAGGTGCCGCTGGGGACGGTGAAGGGCCGCGTGCGGATGGCCATGGAAAAGCTGCGGGTCGCCCTCACCGACCCCAAGGAGTCGCCATGGCAGAAGCCATGAACTGCTTCGAAGCCGAAGGCCACCTGGCGCTGGCCAGCGTCGGCGCGCTGGAGGGCGCCGACCGCTCCGACCTGGAGCGGCATCTGGCCACCTGCCATGCGTGCCGCGGCCTCGCTGCCCGCAACGCTGATGCTGTGTCGCTGCTGTTCGGCGCGCTCGACCCGGTGGCTCCGCCGCCGCGGCTGCGCCGGAACCTGATGGCCCAGGTGTACGCCGAGGCGGTCGGCGGCCCTGGCGCCGTGCGACGCTCGCGCTGGCGCCACTTCCTCGATCGCATCCCGGCAAGCCGGGCGCTCAGCATCGCCGGCGCCGGGGCCCTGGCGGCTGCTGTCGCGCTGCTCGTCTGGGAGAACACCGGTGGCCGTCCCGCAGTCGCGCCGCACGAGGTGAGCTATCGCGTCATGGGGACAACGGCCGACCCGAGCGCGTCGGGCACGCTCACGTTCGACCCGGCTCAGTCGATAGCCGAGCTAACGGTGCGGGGACTGCCGCAGCTGCCCGCGACGGCGACGGCGGCGCCGCACGTGTACGAGGTATGGCTCATTCCAGGGGCCGGGGCTCCGATGCCGGCGGGCTTCCTCACACTTCAGCCATCTGGCGGGACGTGGACGGCGGTGCTCTCCGCCGACATCAGGAAGTACCAGACCGTTGCAGCCACCATCGAGCCCTACGGCGGCAGTCCCGGCCCCACTGGCACCCAGGTTCTGAGCGGTCAGCTCGGCTCGCGCTGAGCCTGCTCGTCCTTCGGCCCCGGGCGGCGGCGGCGGCGGACCGCCGCAAGCACGCGCCTGACGCCGGCGTTGTCCACCACCATCCTGGTCTCGCGCTTGCGGTCCCGGTGCCGGATGCGCGACACCTCTTTCGGCGGCAGCTCGGGTTGCGGCTCGGGTGCGTCGCTCATGCGCCGGCGCTCACGCGGCCAGGGCATGCTGCTGGCGCCGGCCCCGGGTCACCGCCACACCGATCGCGGCCCCTGCAGCCGCGGCGAGGATCGCGCCGCCAACCGCCGCGGGAAGCCAGCGTTCAGCGCTGAGACCGCGCCAGCGGGGCAGGCCCGATCGCCCCTCCGCCATGGCGACCGCCCGCGCGTAGAGCTCCCGCCGCCGCACCGGCGACAGCCGCCGCGCGGCGAGCACGCCGGACAGTTCGGCAGCTGTGTCAGCCAGAGCGGGATCGAGACCGTCTTCGGTGTTCATCGTTGCGCCCGGAGCCGACGCTCGGCGGGGAGCGGCGCGCCCAACCGGTGGCGCAAGGCCGTCAGGGCGCGGAAGGTCAGCAGCTTCACAGCGCCTTCGCTGCGTCCCATGATCTCGGCGATCTCGCGGTTGCGCAGCTCGCCTCCAAAGCGAAGGAGGATGGCCTGGCGCTGGTCGCGCGGCAGAGCCGCCACTGCAGCGCGCACGCCTGCGGCGCGATCGCGTGCCTCGACGGTGTCGCCCGGGTCCGTGGGATCGGCGATGAGATGCGGCTGCAGCTCGATCCAGCCCGGCCGGCGCCGCTCGCGCGACACCATGTTCGCGGCGACGCGGTACAGCCACGCGGAGTACGGCACCCCGCGCCACTCGAAGCGGGGTAGCTCCGCCATCGCCTTGGCGAAGGTGGCGGCGGTCACGTCCTCTGCTTGCTCCTTGTTTCTGGTCAGCGCGTACACGTAGGAGTAGATATGGTCGACGTAGCGCTCGTACAGCGGCGCGAACGCCGCCCGGTCACGCTGCGCGGCCAGGATCTGCCGCCGCTCCTCCTCGAGCTCAGTCGCGGTCCGATGTGCCACTCAGAGAAGGATGCACCACCCAGAAGCGCGCGAAACGCGCGGCGGTTACGCTGCAGACGGCGGCGGGGTGAGCCCCAGCTTCCTTCCGGCGTCGTCGAAAGCATCCAGAGCGCGATCCAGCTGCGCGGTCGTGTGGGTGGCCGTGACGATGGTGCGCACACGCGCCTGACCCCGCGGCACGGTGGGAAAGCCGATTCCCTGTGCGAATACGCCTCGTTCCAGCAGGAGATCCGAGAGGTGCATGGCGATGGTCGCCTCGCCGCACATCACCGGCGTGATGGGTGTCTCGCTGCGCCCGATATCGAATCCGAGGCTGCGCAGCCCCTCCTTGAAATGACGCGTGTTCTCCCAGAGCTGCTCGATGAGCTGCGGCTCGGATTCCAGGACGTCCACCGCCGCGATGCACGCGGCCACCACGGCCGGCGGATGCGACGAGGAGAACAGAAACGGCCGTGCCTTGTGGATGAGATGGTCGCGCACCGCCTGCGTCGCGCACACGTACCCGCCGACGACTCCCACCGCCTTGCTCAGCGTGCCGATGTTGAGCGCGACCCGTCCGTGCAGGCCGAAATGGTCGGTGGTGCCGCGGCCGTTGCTGCCGAGCACACCGGTGGCGTGGGCGTCGTCGACCATCACTGCGGCCTCGTAGCGCTCGGCACACTCGACGAGCTGTGCGAGCGGTGCGATGTCGCCGTCCATGCTGAAGACGCCATCGCTCACCAGCAGGACGCGGCGGTACCCCTTGGCGCGTGCCTCCTTGAGAGCGCGATCGGCGTCATCGACGTCGACGTGCTCGTAGAGGATGCGGTCTGCCTTGGTCAGCCGGATGCCGTCGATGATGCTGGCGTGGTTCAGCTTGTCGCTGACCACGCAGTCGCCCTGCTCGAGCATCGATCCGAGCACACCGACGTTCACCGTGTAGCCGCTGCCGAAGGTGAGGGCAGCCTCGGTGTGCTTGAACGCAGCGAGACGGCGCTCCAGCTCCTGGTGCAGCGTCTGCGTGCCGGCGATGGTGCGCACCGCGCCTGTCCCTGCGCCCCACTCGGCGGCGGCCTGCTCGGCCGCCTCGATCAACCGCGGGTGGGTGTTGAGGCCGAGATAGTTGTTGCTCGACAGACTGATCAGCGCGCGCCCGCCGATGTCGACCTGCGGCCCCTGCGCCGACTCGAGCACGCGCAACGGTCGGAACAGGCCGTCACGTCGCAGCGCGTCCAGGTCTTCGTTGAGCGATGCATCGAAAGCGCGGACTGCGGCCGACGTGGTGGGTGTCGCAGCGGTTGTCACGAGGCCACGATACGCGCTTCGGCGGTGGTGGCGGCCGTCCGGCCCGCAGTTACACCGGCGTCAGCGTCACCTTGCCGCACTGGCCACTCTTCATCAAGGTCATTGCTGCGTCGATCTCCTCGAGCGCAAACCGATGCGTGATCAGCGCTTCGACGTCGACGATTCCACCCTTGACATACACGGTCGTGCGTTCCCATGTCGCCGGGATCCGTCTCCCCACCACGCCGTACAGACTCAGGCCCTTCATCACCACGTCGTTGGACAGGTCGATGACGTCCGGTTGGTCGCCGAGCCCGAGCAGGCTGATCCAGCCTCCCGGACGCACGAGGCGCGTCGCTGAAGCGACGGCGACCGATGAGCCGCTCATCTCGAGCGCGCAGTCGATCTCGCCGCGGGCGGCATCGCGCACCGCGCCGTCCACAGGCCCGTCGCCGGCTCGCACCAGCGCGTGCGCGCCCATGCGCTCGGCGAGCTCGAGCCGGTACTGATTGCGATCCACCCCGATCACGCGCGCAGCGCCCTGCACCCGTGCCACGGCGATCGCGGCGCAACCGATCGGGCCGCACCCGAAGATCACGACGGTGCGCGCGTTGAGGTCGCCGTACGAGCAGGCGTGCACCGCGTTGCCGAAGGGCTCCATGGCCGCGGCCACCTCCGGGGCAACGCTGTCGCCGACCGGCCACACATTGGCGAGCGGAACGG
>Ga0066710_100003450_pt1 | contig 13490 bp, 5 predicted proteins | sample GraSoiAngelo_159_FD_79666 | JGI IMG/M metagenome (GOLD analysis project Ga0066710, IMG submission 79666) | Grasslands soil microbial communities from the Angelo Coastal Reserve, California, USA - 14_1009_16_40cm | ecosystem: Environmental > Terrestrial > Soil > Grasslands | place: USA...
ACGCGGAATCGGTTGGTAACCTTGCCAGTCCCACGGCGAGCGTCCACGCAGTCGAATTGTCTTGACAGGAGTTCACTTCTTCTCCTAGCCTCCGGCGTCCGCATCGAGGGGGGACCACACGGCGCGCTGGCGGCAACCCGGCAGGCGACAATGGCACGGTCCTGGCCGTCCTGCTCCTCGGGAGCGGCGATGGGCATGCCGTCTGCAACGTCATCCCCGGCACGACCCAGACCTTCCGCGCGAGCCAGATGACGATCGACCGCCCGTTTGCAAGCCCGGGCGACGTCCTCACCCTCGGGCTCGATCGCTGCGAACGACCAGTTCGGCGCGGCGGTGGCGGCAGTGGCGAACGACGTCCTCGTCGGCGCGCCGTTCGACGACACCGGCGGCGTCGCCGCCGGTGCGGTCTACCTCTTCGACGGGAAGACGGGCCGCCTGATCGGGACGTTTCGGAAGCCGCACCCTGCACCCGGCGATCTGTTCGGCGCGGCCGTCGCCGTCATCGGCTACCACGTACTCGTCGGCGCACCCGGGGACGGTCTGGGTGCACCGCACGCCGGCGCCGCGTATCTCTTCAACGCCGTCCATGGCAGCCCCATGTTGGGCAGCGTCCTCCAGGTCTTGCCGAACCCCGCGCCCGCGACAGGTGACCAGTTCGGGGCCGCGCTCGCGATCCTTCCTCGCCCGGGTGTCGACGATGTCCTCATCGGCGCGCCCGGGAGCGACCGCGGCGGGGCGGACGCGGGCGTCGCCTACCGGTTCGGGTTCTGCGGTGGCCACTGTTCGACCACCACGACCACGACGACGTCGACCAGCACCACGATGCAGACGACCACGACCACGAGCACGGTAACGACGACGTCGCGCGCACCAACGACGACCACGACCACCACCTCGACCACCACACGAGCCACCACGACCTCCACGACATTGGCCGTCACGTGCCCCGGGGGGTGCGACGATGGAGATCATTGCACGGTCGACACCTGCGATCCGACGCGCGGCTGCGTCCACGCCGACGCGCCGGTGACGGAACCCGCGGCGGCCGCCTGCGCCATCGCGAACGTGCGCGATGCCGTTCGGACCTCGGCGCAGTGCACCCGCCGTTGCCCGAGCACGGCCGAGCGCCGTCTGAAGAACCTCGAGAACGCGGTCCGCGGGGCTACGCAGGCGTGGACGGCGGGCAAGTGCCGCCGGCGGATGCGCGCCGCCTCGAGTGTCGCGCGCTCGCTCGAAAACCAGCTCGGACGACTCGGAGCGTCTACCGCCCCCGCAGCCGCGGCGATGCGACTGCGCGAGCGGCTCCCCAGGATCGCGCAGGCGATCTGCGAACCGCCCCGCTGACGGTCGCACGCGGCGCGAGCGCTGCCAAGCTGATGCAGCAGAGCCGCCGCCTCGCTTAGCAGTCGTGCACGACTCTCGTCTCGAGCATCGCGCGTTGCCGGAAGCTGGTGCCCGTCCCCGTGTCTCGCGCGGGTGGGCATCATCCTTGCTCTTTGCCCCGCCGACGGGCGGATAGCCCGTTCGGACCCCCCCGCTTCGCCTCTCATCGGCGTTCTGCACGTCGCCGAGCCGGTGATTCGTCTTCCACGCACGCGCGCCGCCAAGCACGCATTGCGGCCCGCACACATCAGTCGTGTCACTGCTAGAGACAGTTAGCATACAAGAACAGTCACGCGCCATCTACGCATGCGCGGCGGCGGCATGACGATTGCTGGGACCCTCGCTCGGGCGCCGGCACTCTCGCTCGGCGACGGACGACACAGGAGGCAGGACGATGAACGGAACGATCGACACGATGAAGCGACGTGCCGCGCGCCTGACGGTCGCGATGGCAATGCTCGCGACAGCGAGCTCGACTCACGCGGTCGTGGGTCAGGGTGCACCCGGCAAGAGCGCGCCACCGGAGACGGTCATCATCGAGCTCACTTCCTCGCCTGCGGCGCGCGCCGGCGAGACACCCGCCAGCGGTGCGACCACCACCGGGGCGGCGCAACGCGCCCGCATGCGGCAGAAGATCGTCGGGCTCGAGAACCAGAAACGGGCCGCCAAGGGGCTCGCGGCGGCCTCTTCGGCGGCGGTCATCCGGCGAGAGTACGGGGTGGTCCTGAACGGCTTCGCCGCCCACGTGCTGCCCGAGACGGTGGCGGCGCTGCAGGCGGATCCGGAGGTCCGGCGGGTCGTTCCCGACGGGCAGGCTCATGCGCTCCTCGACGTGAGCGTGCCACACGTGCGCGCGCCGGAGGTATGGCGCGACTTCGGTTATCGCGGCGCCGGGACGACCATCGCGATCATCGACACGGGCGTCGATTACACGCATCCCGACCTCGGCGGGTGCCTCGGCGCCAGCTGCAAGGTGATCGGCGGCCTCGACTTCGTCAACAACGACGCCGATCCGCGGGACGACCACGGGCACGGGACGCACGTGGCGGCCACCGCTGCCGGCATCGGGCCGACGCCCGGCGTGGCGCCGGACGCGCACATTCTCGCCTACAAGGTCCTCGACGCCAGCGGGTTCGGCTCCTTTTCGAACATCATCGCGGCCATCGAGCGGGCGACGGATCCGAATGGCGACGGCAACCCGAGCGACCACGTCCAGGTCATCAGCATGAGCCTCGGGGGTGGTGGCGACGAGAACGATCCGCTGTCCACTGCAGTCGACAATGCGACCGCGGTCGGGGTGCTGAGCGTCGTCGCCGCCGGTAACAACGGCGGGTATTTCACGATCGGTAGCCCGGGGACCGCACGCACGGCGCTCACGGTGGGCGCCACCGACGACAGCGATGCGATCGCATTCTTCAGTTCCCGCGGGCCGACCACCGTCGGCTTTCTCCTGAAGCCCGAGATCACGGCTCCGGGCGTCGACATCTGTGCCGCGACCATTCCGGGTGCGTTCCCCGGCCACGAGTGCCGTGGTGACAACATCCACGCGTCGATCTCGGGGACGTCGATGGCGACACCGCACGTGTCCGGTGCGGCGGCGCTCGTGCGCGGACTGTTCCCGAGCCTCGCGCCCGCCGAGGTGAAGGCGATGCTGCAGGAGGGCGCGGTGCCCGTCGGCCTCGATCTCACGACCGGCGGCTCTGGGCGGCTCGACGTGCGCGCCGCCGTGGATGTGCGCACCGTTTTCAGTCCCGCGCCGCTCGACTTCGGCATCGATCCGGGGACGCCGGCCACGTGGAGCGCCTCCCGGAGCCTCTCGATTCACAACCTCGACGGCGTCGCGAAGACCTACTCGCTCGCCGTCACCTCCGGCAGCCTGCCGTCGGGCGTACAGGTGACCGTGTCGCAGAACTCCGTGACCGTGGCCGGTGGCGGGATTGCCAACGTCACCGTCGTCCTCACGGTCGACAATGCGGTCACCCCGGATTCGACCGCGGCGCCGTTCCTCCATGGCGGACGGCTGGTCGCGTCGGCGGGAAGTGAGCAGCGAAACGTCCTCCTCGACTTTGCGAAGCAGAGCCCGGTCGCCAACGACACGTGCGACGGCGCGACCGTGATCGGCTCGTCGCAGTTCGCGGATGCGGTCGACGCCACGCAGGCCACGACCGACTCGAACGACCCCTTCGGCAGCTGCGCCTGCGGACAGAACGGGCACAGCGTGTGGTATCGCTTCACCCCGGAACAGAGCGGCGACGTCACGGTGGACACGGCGCAAAGCGGATATGACACCGTGCTGTCCGTTTACACCGGCAGCTGTGGCGCACCGGTCGCGCTCACCTGCAACGACGACAGCAACGGCACCTTGCAGTCGCAGGTGAGCTTCCCGGCGACCGCCGGCACGACCTACCTGATCGAGGTCACCAGCTACTGCAGCGCGCCGGCAGGGCCGCTGCAGCTGAACCTCGTGCAGGCGGTGCTACCGAGCAACGACACGTGCAGCGCGGCAACGGAGATCACGACCGCCCGCTTCCGCACCGATCTCGACGTGCGTCGGGCGACCAGCGAGCCGACCGACCCGCCGACCAGTTGCGCGTGCAGCACCAACAGCGCGAGCGTGTGGTACAGCTTCACGGCGCCGACCAGCGCGCCGGTCACGATCGACACGTTCGGGAGCAGCTACGACACCGTGCTCGCCGTCTTCAGCGGAGAGTGCGGCGCACTTACGCCGGTCGGCTCCTGCAACGATGACAGCGGTGGCACCTTGCAATCGCACGTCAGCTTCACGACCACCGCCGGCACCACCTATCTGATCGAGGTCACGAGCTTCTGCGGTGGGCAGCCCGGCTTCCTCCACCTCGACTTCGACTCGGGCCTACCCGCGAGCGGCCAGTCGCTGGCGGTCCGCGACATCGCCGGCGATCCGAACGGCCGCAAGCTCGTGCTGTCGTCGCGGGACCCCGCCCTCGCGTACGCCGCACCCGACACGCCGGGCGACCCACGCCGCTCGGGCGCGCTCCTGCGCCTGGTCAATCCCACCACGGGCGAGAGCGACGTCCTGCACTTCCCGGCGAACCGCTGGGTCGGCCTCGGCAGTCCCGCGGGGGCGAAGGGCTACCGTTACAGTGACCCCGGCCGCGACGACGGTCCCTGCAACAGCGCGCTCCTCAAGCGTGGGACGCTGCGTGCCACCTGCGACGGCTCCCGCATCACCTTCTCGCTCGACGAGGCGGCGCAAGGCAGCCTCGGCGTCCGGCTCATTTCGGGTCCGGCCGCGTACTGCATGCTCTTTGGCGGCACCGTGACGCAGGACCGTTCCGTGGTGGGAAACACGATCGGGGGGTTCAAGGCCGTCTCCGCGCCGGCTCCCGCCTCGTGTCTCGCCGCGGCCGACTCGTGTGAAGGCGCTTGCGGCGGCTCTGCGGGCGCCTGCTTCTGCGACGCAGCATGCGTCGACAACGGTGACTGCTGCCAGGACTTCGGCGACTTCTGCTCGTAGCCGTCACCCCTCCCCTGGCGCGATTCCGGGGCGGGCCGCCCGCGCGGTCCGCCCCGGATCGTTTTTCAGAGCCTACAACGATCGCAAGAACGCGACGAGATCGTCGTGCTGCTGCGGCGTCAGGCCGATCCTGAACCGGGCATTGTAGAAGTTGACCACGTCGTCCAGCGTCTCGGCCGAGCCGTTGTGGAAGAACGGCGCCCGCACCGGGAGGTCGCGGAGGATCGGCGGCTTGAATGCCCCGATGTTCATCATCTGGCCGGTGAACAGCGCCCGTCCAGGATCGGTCGTCTTCATGTCCTGCTCGCGGGTGCCACAGGGTGCCGCGCTGAATGACGTGGGATCGCTGGTGGGTCGCACGCAGTACTCGGGCAGCTTCTTCACCCGATCGAGCAACCTCGTGACCCGCGGATCGCCGGCGGCGAGATCGTTCAGCGTCTGGACCGAGTCCATGCCGAGGCGGATGAAGAACTCCGCTGAAGGATTGTTGCCGACGTTGTTCGTCGCGTGACACGACACGCAATGAACGATCACTCCGGGGCGGAAATGGAGGTCTACGGTGTTGAAGAGCTGCTGACCGCGCACGACGGCCGCCCGGGATGCGTTGCGACCCACGTTCTTCGCGTCCGCCCACGCGTCGAAGAGCGACATCGGCCTCGGCGAGCTCTGCGTGCACGTGGGCGGCGTGAGCGGCGTTATCATCATGTTCATTCCAAAGAACAGACACGGGGCCGCCGGGTCGAAGGCGAGCTCGGTCAGGTTGGCGACCCCGCCCATCGCGCCCCGCGCGTGGAGCTCGCCCGCGTTGTCGTCGAAGTCGAGCGTCGTGAAGACCCCGAGCATGAACGCCGCAACTTCATCGGCGTCGGCGTTGCTGACGTCCCCGAGCGGCCCGGCCAACGGCCCACCGGCCAGCAGGAGTGCCCGTGCCGCTCGCTGTACCTGCCCCCGCATGTCAGCGATGCTGGCGCGACCGTCCCAGAGCACGGCGCTGTCGAACCGGACGTTGGTGTTGACTAGCGGGCGGCGGAACAGCGAGAGCGTCGGCGAGGTCGACTGGGAGTCGGCCCCGTTCGGCAGCATCCCGAAGCGGGATGTGTCTTGCGGCTCCAGTGTGAAGTCCGTCATGGCCGGGAAAGTCTTCCCGATCCGGATCACGCCGAGATCGAGGAACAGACTGAACGCGTCGCGTCGTCGATCCACCGTGGACACGTCGGCGTCCGGACGATCCGCGGTGTCGTTCACCCGGAAGAGCGGGTCGAGACCGTCCGTGTCGGCAAATCGCTGCCGAATGAAGGACGGCGTGATCGTGAAGCCAAGCTCGGGCTCGTGGCACGTCACGCAGGCCTGGCCGTTCGTGCCGAGACCGGGATCGAAGAACTTGTTCGTCTCGTCCAGCGCGGGATCACCTGCGGCGCTCTGTACGACGCCGGTCGGAACCCGGAACGGTCGGAATATCGGCCCCTCGCTATCGTCGTCGGCCGCGCTCGTGGCGACGAGGGTTGCGCCCAGGATGGCCACTCCGAGGAACACGAACGCCCGCGGCAGTACGACTCCAAAGTCGCTGGAAGACTTCGGTATTCCATTCATGAATCACCTCGCGTGTGATGTGGAGGTAGCCTCAACGCCGCCGGTTGCCGACGGGCTCAGGTGCATTGACGCAGGGTTCAAGGAGTTGTTCTACCTGATGTCTAACTGCATCTCAGGCAGACAATAGGTAGCGTTCACTGCCAGATATGGAGTTCAGGTGTCAAGACCTATCGGTCGCCCCGTCTACGTGGATAGGGACATTGCAATGTCATGCTGCGTCAATGGTTGCCCCGCAATCATTCATAGCAGGCTCGTGCTCGGCGTCGGCTCGACGATCCAGCCACGGGCGACTCCGATCAGCGCCCCGCCGGCGGCAAGCAGGGCCACGCAGATGAGCATTGCGGGCCGCATCGCGAGCTCACCGAGCGGCAGTGCCCACGCCAGACCGACGCGCAGTGTGCCAAGGCCGAAGAAGAGGCCGGCTGCCATCAGTGCGAACCCGGCGAAGCGACAGACCTGCCGGAGGCCGAGTGTTTCGCGGCGGAGGCGATCGTAGAGCCGCGCCTTCTCGCACGCGACCGCGATGTCCGCCGCGATGACTTCGAGGAACGTGAGGTCATCGGCGGTGAACGGGTTGCGCAGCGGGTTGATCACCTCGATCACGCCGATGTTGCCGGAACGGATCCGCAAGGGGACGCACAGGATGGCCCGGGTGGTAATACCGGTGGCCTGGTCGATGCCCGGGTAGAAGCGGGCGTCGCTCGGGGCATCGTCGACCAGGGCCGGTCGGTCCTGCTGGAGGACCCAGCCCGCGACACCGACGTGGGCGGGAAAGCTGATCTCGGCGAGGACGTCCGACGTCTGATCTCGGCTGTTCGCCTGGCTCGCCACGGGAAAGAACAGCCGGCGTCGGTCCTCGTCGAGCAGGAGGACGGCGCAACCCTCGGACTCCAGGAGCTCGCGTACGCGGCGCGTCGCGAAGCGGAGCAGCGGGTCCAGATCGGTGAACGTCGTGACGGAGCGCGCAACGTCGTGGAGCAGCTGCAGGCGATCGGCGCGCAGGCTCATTGAATGCTCGCCGGCTCCATAGCGTGCGGTCGAGAAGGAACACAATGGCTCGGCGCAAATCCTCGTTGGCATCGCGTACCAGCACCGCTTCGTCCACTTTGCAGTCCCACGAACGAAGATGCGACGCGCGCGAGCGACGCAGACGGCACACGCGTTGCTGTACCTCCCCGATTCGCACGAAGCTCGAAACGTGGAGGACGGAACGATGACGATGCGCGCCACGATGCGGCTCGCGGTGGGATCGACGATCGGATCGATCGTCGGGGCACCGGTTGGGATCGCGTTGCTGATCATGATCGCCGCGTGCTCGGTCGCGACGCGTCGAGGCGCCGTGATCGCCGCGCTCGAAAACCCGGAGCTCGCAGCGCAGGCCCGGGTCGCCTGCGACAACGGCAACCCGTCAGGCTGCCTCTTCGCTGCGGAGGTGGCGATGCGCGGGCGGCCGGCCGAAGGAACCGGTGCGGCGAACGCATGCCCCGGCCGTCGCGTCGACCGGGATCCCGAGAGCGCAGCGCGATACGCGGACAAGGCGTGCGCGGCGGGCCTCGCGGACGGCTGCGCCGTCCTCGGCATGATCGACGGGGATGTCCCTGCGGTCGCACGGAAGGAGGCGAAGGCGGTCGCCCTGTACCAGAAGGCGTGCGAGGGCGGGTCGACCCTCGGCTGCTCGATGCTCGGGAGGTCGCTCGTCGACGGCAGGGGCGTGGAGACCGACCAGCCCCGAGGGCTCGATCTGTTGCGCCGCACATGCCGGAACGGATCGCCTCTCGGCTGCGCCAACCTCGGCGTGGTCCTGCTGACCGGCGTCACCGGTGAGCGGGACCTGCGGCTGGCGCGGTCACTTTTCACGAACAGCTGCAAGGAGGGCGTGACCGGCGCCTGCGTCATGCTCGGAGAGATGTACTTCAGCGGCAACGGCGTGGAGCCGGACGAAACACGGGCGGCTCGGCTGTTCCGCGAAGCGTGCCAGGCAGGCGACCCGTTCGGGTGCGCCATATCGGGCCTGGCGTTCGCCACCGGCAAAGGGGAGGCGCGCGACGAGACCCGGGCCATGACGCTCTACACGTGCGCATGTGAGGATGGCAACGCACTCGGCTGCAAGATGCTCGGCATGGCCTACCAGGAAGGGCACGGCGTGGCCGCGAGCGCCGAACATGCGGCGTCGCTGTTCCAGAAGGCATGCGAGCTCGGTGACCAGGAGGCGTGCCGGCTGGTCGGCGGGAAGCGGCGCGTCGCGATCTGAACACGCCAACCATTCGTCCTTGTCGTCGCTTCACGGAAACGTCTCGAGGCGGAACCGAGTGAATTTCGGAGTTGACACTACGAACGCGGATGCATTACGTCACGCAAGCGACGTTGGCCGTCCGTGGCATAACCCCGCCTCCCCGATGAAACGGACGCGGCGCGCGAGATGGTCCCCGCGCCGGGGCCTCTCCGGGGTGATCGGTGCTCTCGCGGTGCTCCTGGGAGCCCGGCTCGCACACGGCGTTTGCAACGTCATCCCTGGCGACACCCAGACGTTTCGGGCCGCGCAGACGACGGTCAACCGCCCGTTCGCCGGCCCTGGCGATTTCGTCGAACTGGGCCTGAATCCCCTCTGTCACGCGGCCGAACCGCGCTTCTCCACCGACCATCCGGAAGACTACGTGGTGACGGTCGTATTCACGCCGCCCAACGACGGTCCGCGTAACGCGGTCGTGTTGGCGGCGGATTGTGCCGCGGCGGTCCCGACGTTGCCGCGCTGTGCCGCGCGCTCGAATGTCGGCGATGGAGCTTGTTGTCGGCCGGTCGGTGTTTGCGGCCCACAGCCCGGCGCCACGACCTGTGACGTGCAAATCAAGGATGCGAACCACCTGCAATTCAGATTTCCGGACACCGACGATCTCCTGCCGCCCGCCGACGACGCGCTGACGTTGACCGGACCGGCCACGCTGGCCGTCACGACGGTCCACGACCCGCTGCCCCTCGCGCTGACGACTCGTCCGTGTGCGAGGCAGACGGGACTCCTGGCGTGCGTCGACGACCTGTTCGCCAGCGACGGGACCTGTGGCACGACCCCGCACTCCATGTTCAGCCACTTCACTGCGCTGCCCTTTGCGAACGATTTTCAGGCGCTTTGTACGGGTCCAAGCGTCACGTGCACCGGCCGCGGCCGCGAGCTGCGGTTCACAGTGGACGTCGACGGGAACGTCCTCGTGCCGATGGACTGGAGCGGGATCCTGGTTCGCCTCCGCGAGACCGGGAGGAAGGATCCCGTGCCGGTACCCCGCTTGCTCAGGGCGAGCATCCTCAGCGAGGCCTTCCCGGGCTCGGGCGTGACCACCCGCGTCCCGAACGACGCGTTCTTGATGTCGTTCTCGCCGGAAGGCCGCAAGCTGCCGCCGCTGTTCACGCCGGAGACGGATCCGACCGCGCTGACCGACGTCACGTTGTTCGGCTCGGCGGACGCGAACTACAGCGTGCTCCGCGTGGCCCGCTTGATCTGCACCGGCGGTCCACACGATGGCGCGCTCTGCAGAGGGTCCGCTGATTGTTCGGGCGGGACGTGTGGCCCCGCGACGTGCCAGGGTGGTCCCAGCGCCGGGCAATCCTGCATGGCCGCCGGCGACTGCCGAGGCGGCGCCTGCGTGCAGGGTCTCTTCGACTTCAGCACGCGGCTGATGGCGCATGCGGGGCCGGTGGTGATTCCACTCGGAACCTGCGTAGAGGCGCCCACGCCGGCAGCGTGTAGGACCGACGCGGACTGTCCGAGCGGACCGTGCCAGGTCCGGGTGGCGGCACTCGATCCGGTCCCCATCGAGGGCCTCATCGAGACACCGAATGAATTCGTCTTTGCGAAGGAGGAGGCGATCGAGGGGCAGGACCTCAACGCGGATGGTGACACGACCGACCATGTCTTCACGCTGGTCGATCGGATGTCGGGGGAAGGCCAGTGTCTCTACGCGGTCTGCGCCTGCGTGGCGGGAATCAGCGCCGGGCAGGTGTGCCGCCGGGATGGAGAGTGCATCGGGGGTAGCTGTGGGCCGGCCGGTCGGGCCGTCGCCCGCATTGCGGAGCCGCCCTTCAGCTTTCCGGCCGTTGCCGTGGGGACGGACCCGACGGACGACGACGTCGCGGTGTTTCTCGAGCCCGAGCCCGCGCAGGGATACGCCGATGCGAACCATAACGGCACCGTCTTCGAGAACATCCTGCGCGTATTTCGGCTGGGCGCCGGCGAGCTGACGACCGATACCAACCCGATCACCGCCGATGCGGCTCCCGTCATCAATGGCCAGAGCGTCGCGGTGTCCAAAGGACGCGTTTTCTTCCGGACCACCGAAGGAGCCGCTGCCCGCCAGGTTACGGAGCTCGTGAGCGTAGCCTCGGATGGAACTCACGGCGACGGCCATTCGGGTGTCCTCCCTTCCACCGGTCTCAGCCCCCTGGCCTCGGTGTCTGTCGATGGTCGGTTCGTCGTTTTCTCGAGCCTCGCCGACAACCTGGTCCCAAGCGATACCAACCTCGTGGGCGACGTCTTCGTCCGTGATCGGGTGAATGGAATCACGGAGCGAGTGAGCGTGGCATCGGATGGCACCGAGGGTGACGGCCAGTCCCATGACGCCTCGATCTCGCCGGACGGCCGATATGTGGCGTTCAAGAGCGTCGCGACCAACCTGGTGCCGGGCGACACCAACGGGGTCGAGGACGTCTTCGTGCATGACCGTCTCGCCGGAACCACAGAGCGGGCGAGTGTCGCATCGGACGGACACCAGCCCGACGGCCCGTCCTCCGAGCCTTCGCTGTCGGCCGACGGGCGATTCGTGGTCTTTACCAGCAGCGCCGATAACCTGGTTCCAGACGACCACAACAACGTCGGCGACGTCTTCGTGCATGACCGGCGGACTGGAATCACCGAGCGCCTGAGCGTTGCGCCCGCCGGAGGAGATGCGGACGGGGAGTCGTTCGGGGCTTCGACGTCCGCGGATGGCCGGTTCGTTGCGTTCACCAGTATCGCAGACAGCCTCGTTCCCGGCGGCACGAACGGGGCAGTCCACATCTTCGTGCGTGACCGTCTCACGCGGGTCACCGAGCTCATCAATGTCGGGTCGGATGGGATCGAAGGGAATGGAATTTCGGTCCAACCTTCGATTTCTGCGGATGGTCGTCTCGTAGTCTTCATGAGCTTCGCCACCAATCTCGTGCCGGGTGACACGAATGGGTCCATCGACGTCTTCGTTCACGATCGGAGCGCACGCACGACCGTACGCGTGAGTAAGACGTCGGACGGCCAGGAAACGGCGTGTCCGCCGGGCGCCGGCATCTGCACGAATGGAGGCGCCTGCTCCTCCGAGGCTGACTGCTCGGGTGTCTGTGAATTCCAGTTCTGCATCGACGATCCCACCCCCAGCTCCTGCGTCACATCCGACGATTGTTCGGTCGGCAGATGTGAGGGCTCGTGCAGCAACGATCTCACCCGGGCCTGCTTGAGCTCCCGGGACTGTGATTTCGGGCATTGCATGTCGGCGTTCTGCAGCGCGGGACCCGCGATTTCGAGCGACGGTCGTTACGTCGCGTTCTATGGGACGGCGACGAACCTCGTCCCGGGCGATACGAACGGTACGACCGATGTCTTCGTGCACGACCTCGTATCGGGAGCAACCGAGCGTGTGAGCGTCGCGTCCGACGGAGCCCAGGGGAACGGCCACTCCGTCACGGGCGCGATCTCGACGGGTGGGGTGTTCGTGACGCTCGACGGTAACTCCAGCAACCTCGTGCCCGGAGACACGAATGGCTTCACGGACGTGTTCGTCCGCGGCCCGCAAACCGATGCACGGGCGGATCTGTCGGGCGACGGCGACCTCGACGATACGCTGCTCCGGGTGTTCGACATCGCCAGCGATCCGTCACAAGTGCTCACGCTTTGCCCGGCGGACAAGGTCGTGGTGACGGACGGCATGGCGGCGTTCCTGCGGCCGGAAGCGGCGGGCGTCGCCCGTGGCTGCCCCGCTGGTCCGCACGGCGATGCGGACCTCAATGGCGACGGAGACGTGACGGACGAGGTGGTGCATTTCTGGAATGGTCCGGGCGCCGCGCCGGAGAACCTCGGCGTGGCCGCCACGGAGATCGCGCTGTCTTCGTCCTGGCTGGCCGCGCTCGTCCAGTTGCCGGTCCCGCCCGGAACCGTCGGCCCGGCGCCGACCGAGCTCCAGGTTCTTCGACTGAATCCTCGCGGCTCCTGGAAGCGCGTGGCGCCCGCGGCGCCCGATCGCGTCGAAGTGTCGGGGTCCAGCGTCGCCTTCTTGTCACCCGAACGCGTCCTGCAGATCTACGACGCCGACACGGGCGATCTGAAGGACGTCGGCGAAGAGGCGGAAGACTTCGTACTCGGTGAAAGGCTGGTGGCGTTCCGGACGAGCGAGGCAGCTCATGGCCGGGACCTGAACGGTGACCATGATACGGCCGATGACGTCCTCCAGATCTACGATCTGCAGAAATCGCTACTGATCAACACCGCGCAGGCGGTCACGCCGTGCCCACTCGAAGCGTGCGACCCGCGGTTGCCCTACCAGGTGCTGAACGACACCGTCACGTTCCTCACCTTCGAATGTGATCAGGGAGGACCGCTGAAGGATGCCGGGTGTGGGACGGGAGGCACGGACCTGGACGGCAATGGGGATGCGGACGAGCTCGTTCTGCAGACGTTCAATGTCTCGATGCAGGAGGCGCTCGGCCAAATCGCTTGCCCGCGGACGGAGAAAGCCGGCGGTATCGTCCATGCCGGATGCACGACGAGCCTCGCCGGCGCCAGCATGGGCATCTGCACCAACACGGGCGCGGCGTGTGCGACGGCCAAGGGTTGCGGCGGCGGCACGTGCTTCATCCCTCCCGGCGGGTGCATCAAGACGTTGGGATCGTTCTGCGACCCGTCGCGCGGCTCCGTGGACTGCGGGTCTCAACCCCCGGGGCAGTTCTGTGAGCCCATCGTGGGTCAGCCTGGCGCCGGTGTCTGCGAGGTGGTGCTCGGGCCATGCCA
>Ga0066710_100003452_pt1 | contig 13488 bp, 12 predicted proteins | sample GraSoiAngelo_159_FD_79666 | JGI IMG/M metagenome (GOLD analysis project Ga0066710, IMG submission 79666) | Grasslands soil microbial communities from the Angelo Coastal Reserve, California, USA - 14_1009_16_40cm | ecosystem: Environmental > Terrestrial > Soil > Grasslands | place: USA...
CCTCGCCGGTGAAGCCGCTTGCCAACGCCGTTCCCAGCCAGTTGACCAGGCCCTGCGGATTGGCCTCTTTGACCTTGGTCCAATCCACCAGGATGAACGTAAAGGGCCACGCCGCCAGAATCCAACCGATCGTCCCGCCCATGCGCACAATGCCGAATTCCTTTTGCGCATCCTTCATGTGGGCAAAGGCGATCGAGTTGGTAATCGAAATCGTCGGAACGTACAGCAGACAGTGCACCAGCATGAGGAGGAAAAACCACCAGAAACTCGTCACCCACGCCAGCGACAGGATTGCCACCCCGCCGACCAGATGACTGAACGCGAGGAATTTCTCGGCCGCGAAATTGCGATCGGCAAACTGGTTGCTGAAAAACATCCCCACGACAGCCGCGATGGGAAAGGCATTCAGAATCCACGATTGCTCCGAGGGCTTGAACCCGAGACTGGGCAAATAACCGAAAATCAGCGGCAACCACGCGCCCCAGATGAAGAATTCCAGGACCATCATGAGGAACAATTTGAGACGGATCGCTTTGTTCATAGGTGTGATTTGACCCGCAGGGTAGAGAAAGGGACCCGCGCAGGCAAGCAAAGAGCAACACATTGCCAAAGCAGTCCCACGCGCTTAACCTGTCACCGTGCGATTGGCGTTCAAAGAATGGGCGATCGTCGTGGATGCGCTGGGGCGCGGCGAACAGGTCATCATCCTGCGGAAGGGCGGCATCCGCGAAAGCCAGGGCGGCTTCCAGATCGAGCAGCCGCAGTTCCTGCTTTTCCCGACGCTCTTCCATCAGCAGCGCGACTTGGTTGTTGCTTCGGCCCAGTCCAGGTTTGATCAAATTGCTTCCGGCTTTCCGCCGAGGGACACCGCGCGGATCGAGTTCTTGTGCGAGGTGGCCGTGTGGCAGCGTGTGGATTCGATCGCTGCCGCCCAACGTTTGCGCGGCCAGCACATCTGGCGCGAAGGCGTGGTTGCACGGCGCTTCGACTGGGGCAGGGAGAAGAACATCCATGCCCTGGCTGTTCGTGTGTTCCGGCTGCCCCAGGCGGTCGAGTTGCCGATGCTCGAAATCTACGGCGGCTGCAAATCGTGGATCCAATTGGAAAACGAAATTGATATCAACGGCGCCGGGCAGGTGTTGTCCGACACGGCCTTCGCGCGGAGGCTCACCGAGTTCCGGGAAGCCTTGGAACTGACAGCGGCAGCCGGAACGGAGTGATGGAGCACAAGAGTAATGGAGTCATGAAAACCAGAGTCGCCAGGGGAACGCCCTCCAATACTCCACTTCTCCCTCGATCCAATGCTCCATTTCGCCACCCCTCCACACGCCGATGACGGCAATGAGCATGCCACGACTGATCCTGGCTTCGGCCTCGCCGCGGCGCGCGGAACTCCTGCGCCAGATGGGGCTGAAGTTTCGCGTCGTGCCGAGTGACGCGGCGGAAGCGCACAACGAACAACTGACCGCGCGCGAACTCTGCCAGCTCAATGCCTACCGCAAGGCCCGCGCCGTCGCCAAACAGATCCCGGACGCGCTCGTGCTGGGCGCCGACACACTCGTCTGTCTGGGCACGCGACTGTTCGGCAAACCGGCCACTCTCCTCGAGGCGCAGCGGATGCTCGAACGGCTTCAGGGCCGCACGCACCAGGTCGTCACCGGCATCTGCCTGATTCACCTGCGGCGCTTCCGGCAGAGAATTTTCGCCGAAACCACCCAGGTGACGTTTCGCGCGCTGAACGCGAAACAGATCCGCTATTATCTTGGGTCCGTCAATCCGCTCGACAAGGCCGGCGCCTATGCCATCCAGGAGAAAGGCGATTTCCTGGTCGAACAGATCACAGGGTCCCTTTCCAACGTCGTCGGTCTGCCGGCGGAGCGGCTAAAATCCGAATTGCTGGCGTGGTGATGCCGGATGCTCGATTGGATGATTGGATGATTGGATGTTGGATGTTGGATGTTCCCACTCCCACTCCCCTTGTACCGCCTTTCGTCCTCGTCGTCGTTTTCAATCCTCGTCCGCGCCCTTGATTGGCTGTCTTAGCTTCGGGGACGATCAGCACGACGACAATGCGGTTTCTGGTCCCAATGCGCGCCAAAAAACGCGTGGGGGCTCTTTCCACGAACCTGCCGTCCCGGAGCGCGGGTCTGTGACCCGCAGGACTTGGGGCCGTAGCGACGCCCTGCGGCTCACAGAGCCGCGCTCCCACCGCGTTGTCAGGTTCAAGGCCCCAATGCGCGTCCCAGTTTTGGAGGTCGGCGTTCTCCACGAACCGCGATTCTCAAACCCGAATGACGAATGACCAAATCCGAAGGAATGACCAAATCCGAATGACAAAACCAGCGACCGCACAACTCAGAGCATTTGGACATTCGGGCTTCGGATTTCTTTCGTCATTGGTCATTGGTCATTCGTCATTCAACGACTCATTCAAATCAGGTTGCTGGTCCCAATGCGCGGGCCAAGCCAAAGAAGGCACTCCAAATTCACCTTTTGACCGCGCGCCTGGGATTCTCTAGTTTCGCGCCGTGGACAGCAGCAGCGCCACCGCCAACGCGCCGGACGTGGAGCGCCCGCGGCCCATGTCGTTGCCGGCCCGCTATCTGGATCCCATCGGCCGCAATATCATTCGCTTCCTCCAAACGGCGCAGGGGTTGATTGCGTTCACGCTGATTACGCTCGGTGTGGCGGTGACGAAATTCAATGCCTCCACGCGGGTCATCCATCCGCTGGTTCGTTCGCAGATTTACCGGGCCGGCCTGCGGCTGCTGCCGATGATCAGCTTTCTGGCGTGCGCGCTCGGACTGATGATTATCGGGCAAATGGTGGCGCTGCTCACGCGCGTGGGGGCGCAAAATCTGGCGGGCACCGTGATGGTGACCGTTGTGGTCCGCGAACTCGGACCGCTTGCCGCGGCGCTGGTGGTGCTGGCGCGGGTCGGGGCCGCGTATGTCATCGATCTGGGCACGGCGCGCGCGCTGGGCGAAGTGGAGGCGTTGGAAGCGCTCTGCATCGATCCGGTGCATTACCTGGTCATTCCGCGCATCACCGCGCTGGCGCTTGCGATCTTTTCGCTCACAGTCTATTTCATCATTCTCACGCTGTTCAGTGGTTACCTGTTTGCCTTCGCGCAGGACGTGCCTCTGTTGCCAGGCGACTATTGCAAGCAACTGGCCATGGCGCTCACCTGGGAGGACTTCGCCCTGCTCGCGCTCAAGACCTGCAGCTTTGGCATCGTCATCGCCGTGGTGACCTGTTACCAGGGGCTCGCCCAGCCGCTTCGCCTGGAGCAGGTTTCGGCGGCGACCACCCGGGCGGTCGTTCAGAGCGTCGTGGCCTGCGTGTTGCTCGATGTCCTCTTCATCGTCGTGTACCTGGTAATGTGACCGCCGCCTCGCCAACCGGAGAAGTCCCCGCGGCCCAACCGGCCACGGCGGTCATCGAAATGATCGACGTGTCCATCGGCGGCGCGGGAGTCGTCGAGACCGTTTCGGCGGAGGGAATCCATTGCCATATCGCGCCAGGCGACTACTGGGTCATCGGCGGACCGCCCGGGTCTGGAAAGAGCGATCTGCTGGCAACCATGGCCGGGTTGTACCGCCCATTAAAGGGAACGCTCCGGTTTTTCGGCAATGACATCGCGCACCTGGGCGAAGACGCTTTTCTGACGGCGCGATTGCGCATGGGGTTGGTTTTCGGTAACGGCGGCCAGTTGTTTAATCATCTGACCGTCGCCGGGAACATCGCGCTGCCGCTGCGTTATCATCATGCTCGGCAACGAGTCGCCACGGAGGAGCGGGTGCAAGCAATTCTGGAGGCAACCGGGCTGGCGCCGTTGGCGGACCACACGCCGGGCGAGATCAAGCACGGCTGGCGCCAGCGGGTGGGCCTGGCCCGCGCCCTGGCGCTGGGTCCCGAAGTGCTGTTGCTGGACAATCCGCTGGCCGGGCTGGGTCCAAAGGAATCACGCTGGTGGCTGGAATTTTTGGCGCAGATTTCCGCGGGGGATGAGATCCTGGGAGGGCGGCCCGTGACGCTGGTGATTGCTTCCCACGACTTGCGCCCGTGGTTTGAACAGGGAAAACAATTTGCGCTGTTGAGGCAAAAACGATGGCTGCCGGTCGGCGGGCGGACGGAATTGGCTTGCAGCGACGAACCATTGTTGCGGGAGTTACTGGCGGCAGATTTCGGCGCCGGCCGAACCGTCGGTTCATGAGGTCGAAAATGGGCCTGCGCGCCAACATGCGAGGCGAGAAAAACGCAGTCATCGCGTGTGGAAACTCCGGTTCGCTCCGAACTGGGCCCTTTGCTCGCTCCAGCGTCACGCGGCCCTCCGGCAAATACCTGCACACGTGCTCATGGCACTGCAAGACCTGACACCTCAATTGCGCACGCGACTCGGGCGCATGGAGCGGGCCGTCGGCATTTTTGTTGGGCTGGCAGCGGCGCTGCTGTTGTCGGGCTTTTTCTACTACCTCTATCACACCGCGGTGCGCAAGGGGTGGTTTCTGAAAAAGGTTCCCTACTACGTTTACGTCCAGAATGCCAGCGGGCTGAAGCCGGGCGATCCCGTAAAGCTGATGGGGTTTGAAGTGGGCGAAATCACGGAGGTAACGCCGATGCCCCCGACCGAGTGGTTTGTGGTCAATCAATACAATGTCTTCGTCCGGTTCCTGATCAAAGAGCCCAACTACGGCTACATCTGGACCGATTCGCGCGTGAAAATTTCGGCCGGCGATTTTCTGGGCAAACGCGTCCTCGAAGTGATTAAGGGGCAGACGGGGGCGGTGACCGTCAGGGAGAAGAACGGCGTCATCACCGGCATTCTGAATGAGAACATGAGCGACACCTACGATCCGCTGACCAAGAAAACGAAGGGCGTTTGGCTTAAGGACGTGCAGGAATCTCCGACCGCGACGGAAAAACTCGACCAAATCGTGAAGTCGGTCGAATCGGCTTTGCCCCCGTTGACCAACCAACTGGCGACGCTGTTGGGCAACGGCGCGCTCGCCGCTTCCAACCTGAATGCGCTCACGTTAAGCGCCCGGCCGGTCGCCACCCATCTCGCCGAAATCACGGCGCAATTGCGTGAATTCAACGGTTCGCTCGGCCGCTGGGTCTTTTCCAGCAATTTCAATCAACAGCTCGAGTTGGCGGCGAGCAACGCCAATTCAACGATGGCCAGCGTCGATACCAATCTGCTCGCCCTCGCGGAAAGACTCGCGCTGTCGTTGGACCATCTGGCCGAGATCACCAGCAACCTGAACGCGCAGGTGCAGGCCAACACCAATATGCTCGGCAGCATCTCGGCGGCAGTCAGCCACGCCGATGAACTGATTCAGGGCCTCAAGCGACATTGGCTCTTGCGTTCGGCGTTCAAGACCAAAACCACCAATGCGCCGCCCGCGCGCCCCAAATTGACGCTGCCGCCCGGACACCCCCGGACGTGAAGATTGACCGTATCCCTTGACTTGAAACCGCGCAAGGTGGATGGTTTAATGGTGTTGCCTCATTTGCGCGCTGATGATCGGTTCCAGCCGTGGCCAGTGACCCTTCTCACTTCGTCCACCAAGCGCGTGTGCATCGTGAAGAGCCGCGGTTTCAGCGCCAACAGGTTTCTTTGCCGGCGGGAGTTAAGCGCTGTGTTCCAGGGGCGGGATTCCATCGGCCGCCGCGGATGGTGCCGGCGCCGGAAGCCAAAGGAAGCTGAATGGGGAAACCACTACGTGTACTAATTGTTGAGGACTCGGAGGCAGACGCCCGGCTCATTGTCACAAGACTCGAGCAGAGCGGATTCATTCCGGTCTGGAAACGGATTGACGCGGCCGAACCACTCCGCGCCGCGCTGTCTTCACGGGCCTGGGACATCGTCCTGTCCGATCACTCGATGCCAGGCTTTGGAAGCCTCCAGGCACTGAGTGTCCTGCAGGAGACTGGGGCCAACATTCCATTTGTCATCCTGTCCGGAGCCATCAGCGAGGCGGATGCGGTGATCGCCATCCAGGCGGGAGCGGCGGATTACATTTCTAAGGACAACATTTCGCGCCTGATTCCAGTGGTCGAGCGGGAGCTTAGATTGGCTCAAGTCCGCCGGGAACACCAGCAACTGGAAGATATCCAGCGGGAAAGCCAGGCCCGGCGAAGCGCTATTCTGGACTCGGCACTCGACTGCATCGTGACGATCGACGACGAAGGGAGGATTTTTGAATGGAATCGCGCGGCCGAAAAGACATTCGGTTACCGCCGCGCCGACGTGTTGGGCAAGGTGATGGCCGATTTGATCATTCCCCCCGAACTGCGCGAACGGCAACAAAAGGGCATGGCGCGCTACCTGGCGACTGGAGAAAGTCACGTGTTGGGAAAACGGCTGGAACTGACCGCGTTGCGCGCCGACGGCACGGAATTCCCCGTCGAATTGAGCATCGCGCGCGTCCCGGTCGAGGGCCGGCCGATTTTCACCGGGTTCATTCGGGACATTACCGAGCGCAAACGCGCCGAGTTGGCCTTGCGCCGAACGGAGGAACTGTATCGGCGCGCGATCGGCGCCGCGGACGCCGTTCCCTATATGCGCGATTACAAAACGGAATCATTCGCCTATATGGGCGAAGGAATCCAGAAGTTGACCGGCTACCCGGCCGAGGAAATGACACCGCGGCTGTGGGAAAGTTTGGTGCAGGAAACCACCATGCGCGGGGAGGCGGTGGGATTGAGCGTCGAGGAGGCCATTCGTCGGACGCGTTGCGGCCAGATCAAACACTGGCAGAGCGACTGTCGCATCACCACGCGCCAAAGCCAGAAACGGTGGGTCGCGGACAGTTCGATTGAAGTCCCGGATGAGGAGGGTAATCCCACCAAGTCCATCGGCATCCTCATGGACATCACCGAACGCCGCCAACTCGAGGAGCAACTGCGACAATTGCAAAAGATGGAATCGATCGGCCAACTGGCCGCCGGCGTGGCGCACGACTTCAACAACGTCCTCGGCGTCATCCAGGGACACACCTACCTCCTTCTGGGCGGCACGGTGTCAGGCAAAGAGGCGGAGGAATCGATCAAACAAATTGGCGCGGCGGCCAAACGGGCCGCCGGCCTGACTCGCCAATTGCTCACATTCAGCCGGAAACAGCAGATGCAGCCGCAGGAGCTCAATCTGAACGAGGTGATCAATTCCATGATCAGGATGTTGGGCCGTTTGCTCGGCGCCCACATTGCCCTCGAGTTCGTCCCCGCGGCGGGCCTGCGCGCCGTTAACGCGGATGTCAGCATGATAGAACAGATTCTGTTGAACCTCGCCGTCAATGCGCGCGATGCCATGGCCCGAGGTGGCAGACTTATGATCAGCACCTCTGCCTGCGAAGTGACCAGCGGAGAGGCGAAACGGAATCCCGAAGCGCGCGCGGGCTCCTTTGTTTGTCTCACGGTCAGGGATACGGGCGGCGGCATTTCCCCGGAGGTCTTGCCCCGGATTTTCGAACCGTTCTTCACCACCAAGGAACCCGGAAAAGGCACCGGACTCGGTCTGGCCACGGTTTACGGAATCGTAAAACAGCATCAAGGCTGGATCGAAGTCGAGAGCCTCGTGGGTCGGGGAACCATCTTTAGGGTCTTTTTGCCGGCAGGCTCCAGGACGGTCACTTCAGCCGCGGAGCCCGGCACTTCGAGGGCCGAGCGCGGGCGCTCCGAAACGATCCTGATTGCCGAGGATGAACCGGCCCTGCGCCGGCTGGCCGCCCGCATCCTGGGAAACTTCGGTTACGATGTGCTGGAAGCCGGCTCCGGCGTGGAAGCGATTCAAGTGTGGAAGCAGCACGGAGAAAAAGTGGACCTGTTATTGACCGACCTGGTGATGCCCGACGGTATGACTGGGAGAGAATTAGCCAAACAAATGCAGACCCGTGATTCCGGCCTCAAGGTGATTTACACCAGCGGTTACAGTCCGGAAACAAAGGAAACCACCTTTGTTTTTCGGGAAGGCGCCAACTTCCTCCAGAAGCCCTATCCTCCAGCCCAACTCGCCGAATTCGTCCGGCGATGTCTGGATGGGAAATCGAGCTGATCAGGAAGACTTCCACCCAGACGATTCATGTCTCGGAGCCGGAGCTCTCCAGGAGAACGGTTTGGACAATCCGGGCCATTTTCATTGTTTGACCTCTCTGCGGCCTTGTCCTAGATTCGCCCTCCTTGTCTATGAAAGTCTTGATTTGCGACCCCATTTCGCCCAAGGGCATCGCTCTGCTCGAGCAGCGGCCCGAATTCAAGGTGAGGGTCCTCGAGAAGCGGCTGTCCGAGGCGGAACTCGTTCCGCTGGTCAGCGAAGTGGCAGCCCTGGTCGTGCGCTCGGAGACGAAAGTGACGAAAACGGTGATCGAAGCCGCCCCCCGGCTCCGCGTCGTGGGTCGCGCCGGCGTGGGCACCGATAATGTCGATGTCGAGACGTCCACGCAGTGCGGAATTGTCGTGATGAACACGCCCGGCGGCAACACCATCTCCACCGCTGAGCTTACCTTTGCCATGCTGATGGCGCTGGCACGCAAGATTCCGCAGGCGCATGCGTCGATGAAAGCCGGCCAATGGAACCGCAAGGAATTCCAAGGCGTCGAACTCTATAACAAGACATTGGGCATTCTTGGCATGGGCCGTATCGGCAGCGAGGTTGCCCGGCGAGCCATCGCCTTCGGCATGCGGGTGCTGGCCCATGACCCGTATCTCGCCCTGTCGCGCGCCAAGGCGCTGCAGGTCGAGCTCCAGGTCGAGATGGTCGAACTCGACGAACTCTACGCGCGCTCGGATTTGATCACCGTCCACATGCCCATGAGCGAGGAGACGCGCGGCATGATCAACGCCCCCGCCTTTGCCAGGATGAAAAAAGGCGTGCGGGTATTGAACTGCGCCCGCGGCGGCATCATCCATGAGCAGGACCTATTCGACGCCATCCGGAGCGGCCACGTCGCCGGCGCGGCGCTGGACGTGTACGAGACGGAGCCGTTGCCGAAGGAATGTCCCCTGCGCGACCTGCCGCAGGTGATCATGACGCCGCATCTGGGCGCCAGCACGGAGGAGGCGCAGGAAAATGTCGGCATCGAAGTGGCCGAGGCTATCATCGATTATCTGGTCCACGGCGCCGTGCGCAACGCGGTCAATCTCCCCAACCTGGACGCGAAGACCTACGCGCTGGTCAAACCCTATCTGAACCTGGGCGAAAAGCTGGGCCGGCTGCTGGCGCAACTGGCTCCCAAACGCAACGAGCGCCTCGTGATCACTTATGGCGGCCGGGCCACCGAAATGCCGGGGGACCCGATCAGCCGTTCGGTGCTCCGGGGCTTCCTCGAATCCGCCGGGGGCAAGGACGTCAACCAGGTCAACGTGCGCGCGCTGGCGGCAGCGCTGGGGCTGCTGGTCCAGGAAACCAAATCGGACGAAGAAACCGATTTCAACGAATGGCTGCATGTGGCTGTCTATTCAGAGGGACAGAAAGTGTCGGCGGGCGGCACGTTCTTCGGCAAACTGAGCCATCCCCGGATCGTGCGGATCAACAGCCTGCCGGTGGAAGTCGTCCCGGCGGGCGTCCTGTTTCTGATGACCAACAAAGACCGGCCTGGCATTGTCGGTTACATCGGCACCTTGATGAGCAAATACAACGTCAACATCGCCAATATGAGCCTGAGCCGCGACAGCAAAGGCGGCCATGCCTTGACGGTGTTGAACCTCGACAGCGTGCCGCCGGCCGGATTGCTCGAAGAAATCCAAACGGACCCGGACATCAGCAACGTGCGGGTCGTGAAGTTGTAAATGAATTGACAGTGTGCCAGACTGCGAAGCGCAAACTGAAAGATAAAATGAAAACTGGAATGTTGATGGCCCTCTTGGGCTCCGCGGCAATCGCCGCAACCGGCGCCAACGCAGACGGGGCCACAAAAGAAAACACATCCAAATCCGCCACCAATCCGGGGCAACTTTTCTCGGACGATGTTCTGATCAAAGGCAAGGGAGTCGAAGTCAGGCGCAGCGAGCTGGATGAGGCCTTTTTGCAATTCAAGGCAAACCTGAACGCGCGCGGACAGATCCTCCCCGAGGAGCGCCGGGAACAGGTCGAGGCCCAATTGCTCGACCGGTTGGTCATCACCAAGCTGCTGACCGTCCGGGCCACGGAGGACGACCGGAAAAAAGCCAGGACGGCCGCCGACAAATTCGTCGCCAGCACCAAGGAACAGGCCGGTTCGGAAGAATCGTTTACCCGCCAGCTCGGGGCGATGAATTTCACGCCCTCGCAATTCGACGCCCAGGTGCTCGAACGCGCCATCTGCGAAGAGGTCGTGGACCGCGAGCTGAAGAGCAAAGTCACCGTCACCGATGATCAGGTCAGGAAATTCTACGACGAGAACGGCGAGCAGTTCGAGCGCAAGGAAACGGTCCGCGCGGCGCACATCCTGCTCTCCACGCGCGATCCGGCCACCAACCAGGAATTGAGCGAGGAGAAGAAGAAAGAGAAAAAGCAGCAAATCCAGAAACTCCTCGAACGGGCGCGCAAAGGCGAGGACTTTGCCGCGCTGGCCCGGGAGTATTCGGAAGATCCGAGCTCGAAGAACAAGGGCGGCGAATACACCTTCGGCCACGGGCAGATGGTGCCGGAGTTCGAAACGGCCGCCTTCTCCCTCAAGACCAACCAGGTCAGCGACATCGTCACGACGCAGTACGGCTATCACGTCATCAAATTGTATGAGAGGATTCCAGCGCGGAAACTCGAGTTGGACAAGGTGAAGGACGACCTCAAGGAACAAATCGCGCGGTCCGAAGTCCAGGACAAGATGCTGCCCGATTATCTCAAGAAACTGAAACAGGAGTCCAGCCTCGAATACCTCAATGGGGCAAAAGCGCCGTTGGAAGCGCCCCAGGAAAAACCGGCAGACAAACCGCCAAATAAGGCTGCGGAAAATCCGAAGCTCGATCGGTAGCCAATCCAGAGCCGGAATCGCGCGTTGAAGCGGCAACCTGAGTCATCGGTATCACGACATGAAGAATGTGCCCTTAGGATTGGAAACCCCGTGGACTGCCACCCAGCGTAGCTCGTTGCCTCGCAACCCTGGGCTGGAGGTCGCAATCCCTTTGGGATCGCAGAAGCGGAGCGCGGCGGCGGCCATGTCTCCAACACTCCAACACTCCGCTCTCTAGTACTTTTTGGAAAATTTTTTCCGGGACTCGTCTTCAGCAGACGGCGGCGCCGATTTTTCCGAGCCGCCCGCAGAGCTGGCTGGTTCTTGGCCTTTAGCCGGGGCGTTCTCCTGCGCTGCTTCAGGGTGGTCTGACTCCCCATTCACCGCCTCAACAAAAGCCATCCGCAGCGTTGTCAAACTCTGCTTCAGGAGCTTGGCCTCCTGATTGTCGAGGTTGCCCCTGGTTTTGACTTCGAGCATTTCCAGTTGGTCGATGAACAGCCTGGCGCCGTCGATGTCCCGCGTGCTCTTTCCGGTTTCCGGATGCGGCACTTTGCCGAGCATCATCAGGGCCAGGTTTGTCTGTTGCATGACCAGGTTGGCGAACAGCGCGGACATCATCTCTTCGGGACTGGCGTTCGCCGACGGGTCCTTGATGGGTGCGCCATTCATGGGCTCCTATCCTTGCTCTGCCTGCGGATTTCCGCCATCAGAAAGTGGATGAGATGTTTCAGTCGGTTTTCGAGGTCGACCGTCTCGACCAGGAGTTGCCGTTCCACCGGGGAGGAGAGCAGCGTGCCGGACACCAGGTCGGCAATCTGTTCCGGGTTGTTGAGTTTGGCCAGGATCTCGATGCCCTGTTTGAGCGCAAAGTCGGCCGGCAGTTCGTCCGTGTCGAGTTCCTCCAGTTGACCGAGTTTCTTCAGGACGTGAAACGGAAGCTCAAAGCCCTGTTCGAGCCTTTCGGAGACCAGCTCCAGCACTTTGACCGTAAGCGCGTCCACCGCCACGCTATCGGTCGCGGTGGATTCCAGCGCGCGAATGCGATTCACTCGATAGGGCTTGTAACGCACCGTCTCGGTCAATTCCACCCGCGCGATGCCTTGCAGGACGAGGTTCGAGGTGCCATCCTTGCGGGCCACCGACGCGCGAATCAGTCCCAGGCCGGCCACGCTGCACGGCGTCTCGCGGGTGCGCCCCGGTTTCTGCATCGCGATCGAAAACATCCGGTGGGAACTCAGCGCGTCGGACAGCATCCGTTGATAACGCGGCTCGAAAATATAGAGCGGCAGCATTGCTTGCGGGAAGAGGATGGCATTGGGAAGCGTCATGACCGGAACCTCGCGCGGCATTTCCATGGTTGAAATCTAGTCGAGGGCGTGAGTTATTCAAGCCGTAGATGCGGGCTGTAGATGCGGGCTTGCCAAAGCTTCCCGCTCCGCGCATCGTTCAATCATTATGAAAGGTAAGACTGGAATTGTAGTATTGGTGGTTGTGAGCGTCGCGCTCGGAGTCGGCCTCCTGGTTCGACACGCTAAGGCCGTGGATGAGCAACGCAAGGCCGAAGCGAGGATCAAAACGCTGTCCGATGACGTCGTGCACACCCAGGACCAGCTCAACGAGCAGAAAAAGGTGAATGACACCCTGGAGAAAAACATCGAGACCATTACCACGGAAGCACTCGGCTTGTCGAACAAGCTGGAATCCGTCTCGACCACCCTCGCCAGGACCGAGCAGGAAGCCAAAACCGCGGCCGAACAGGCCAGGGACGAAATCGCCAAACGCGACGCGAAAATCGCCGACCTGGAAGGACGCAACGACGATCTCACTAAAAAAATGGCCGACCTGAACACGTCGATCACGGGCCTGGAATCGCAAATCGCCGATACAGAAAAGAAACTGGCCGCCTCGGAAGGCGACCGCGAATTCCTGCTCAAGGAATTGAAACGCCTGCAGACGGAGAAGGCGGAGCTGGAACGGAAGTTCAACGACCTCGCCGTCTTGCGCGATCAGGTCCGCAAGTTGAGGGACGAACTCTCCATCGCGCGCCGGCTCGAATGGATTCGCCGCGGTTTGTACGGATCGGAAAAAGGCGCGGAACGATTGCAGAAAGGGCTGGCCTCGACCGGGCCGCAGACCAACTACGACCTCAACGTCGAGATCAAACAATCCGGCGGCACCAAGATCATTCCTCCGGGCACCAACTCGCCCCCTGCCAATGCGCCGACCGCCGGCCCCGCCCCGCCCAAATGATCCGCTCAAATTTCCTTTCCGACTCGCATGGCCGCGTCATGCGCGACCTGCGGATCAGTGTCACCGACCGCTGCAACTTTCGCTGCCTTTACTGCCTGCCGGAAACGGAGGAGGCCGCCGACTTTTACCGCGTCAAGCTCGACACCTTGAAAAATCCCTCGCCAGCCACGCCCATCGCCCGCGAGTGGAAGCCGCGTTCGCACCTTCTCACCTTCGAGGAAATCGAGCGCCTGGTACGGCTTGCCGTCGAGCTCGGCATCGACAAAATTCGCCTGACCGGCGGCGAGCCGCTGTTGCGACAAGG
>Ga0066710_100003454_pt1 | contig 13482 bp, 13 predicted proteins | sample GraSoiAngelo_159_FD_79666 | JGI IMG/M metagenome (GOLD analysis project Ga0066710, IMG submission 79666) | Grasslands soil microbial communities from the Angelo Coastal Reserve, California, USA - 14_1009_16_40cm | ecosystem: Environmental > Terrestrial > Soil > Grasslands | place: USA...
AGCAGGAGCCACGCGCTCGCCGAGATCGTCGTGAAGGCGCCGGTGCCGGCGGTCGCCAGCACCCAGACGACGAGGAGCACGCCGCCGATCGTCGAACGGATAGCATTGATGCCGACCGAGCCGAGCTCGGACATCAGGGAGCGCGCCAGAAGGCTCGTCACCGCCCACGCCACCGCCGAGCCCAGGGCGGCGAGGGCTCCGAACGTCGTGTCGTCGATCACCTGGACGAAGGTCCTGCGAACGCGGACTATCATACGGTGAAGCTCGCCGCTTACGCCGCGGTCTTCGCGGGCGCCTTCGTGACAGTGAGTCTCGTCAGCTTCTGGCTCGCCGTGCGGCCGCCGCGTCTCGCCATTCCCCTCGGCCCAGGGGACTTCGCGCTGACGGTCGAGAACGTGACGATCACCGCCGACGACGGCGTGAAGCTCGCGGCGTGGCTCCTGCCGCGCGCGGGCGCCCCGGCGCTCGTCCTGCTCCACGGCTATCCTGCCGAGAAGGCCGATCTCCTGCCGATCGCCGCCGCGCTCGCGCCGCGCTTCACCGTCCTCCTGCTCGACCAGCGCTACTTTGGCCAGAGCGGCGGGCGGGCGACCACGCTCGGCTTCCGCGAGCGCCGCGATCTACGCCGGGTGATCGATTTCCTCGCCGCGCGCGGGTTCACCGAGGTTGGTGTCTTCGGGCTCTCGCTCGGCGGCACCGTCGCCCTCCTGGCCGCCGCCGAAGACCCGCGCATCCGCGCTGTGGCCGCGTACGCGCCCTTCGCGGACCTGCGCTCCCTCGGCTACGAGCTGTACGGCTGGCTGTGGTATTTGAAGTACCCTTTCGTGGGGCTCCTGCGCGGCTGGTCCGTGCTGTTCTTCGGCCACGACATCACCGCGGTCTCGCCCGAGCGGGCGGCGGCGGGGATCTCGGTCCCCGTGCTGCTCGTGGCCAGCCGCGAGGACGAGCAAATTCCGTTCGCGCACGCCGAGCGGCTGCGGCGCGCGCTCGCGCGAAATACGCGGAGCGAGTTCGTGTTCACGGATCGCGGTCGCCACGGCGAGCTGCCGCGCGGGTTCGACGCGAGCCTCGCCCGGTTTTTCCTGTTATATGTGAGGTGACGCCGAGCGCGTCAGATCTATGGACCACGCCTATGCCGAGGTCAACGGGATCCGGCTGCACTACGTGACGGTGGGCCGCGGCCCGCTGATCCTGTTCGTCCACGGGTTCCCCGAGTTCTGGTACGAGTGGCGCACGCAGCTCGCGGACTTCGGCCGTGAGCATCAGGCCGTGGCGCCGGACATGCGGGGCTACAACCTCTCGGACAAGCCGGCGGAGCTCTCGCAATACCGGGTCCCGCACATGGTCGAGGATCTCCGCGCCCTCGCCGATCATCTCGGCCGCGAGCGGTTCGTGCTCGTCGGCCACGACTGGGGCGGCGTCGTCGCCTGGGCGTTCGCCATCGCGCACCCCGAGCGGCTCGAGCGGCTGGTCATCGTCAATGCGCCCCATCCGGCGATCTTCGACCGCGAGATCCGCGAGAATCCGGCTCAGCAGAACGCCAGCCGCTACATGCTCACGTTCCGGAGCCCCGAGGCCGAGGCGATCCTCTCCGCCGACAACTACGCGCGCTTGGTCGGGGCCCTGAGCCGCGACCTCGGCGATCGGTTCACCGCCGCCGACCGCGCCGCCTATCTCGAAGCGTGGTCGCAACCCGGAGCATTGACGGGCGGGCTCAACTGGTACCGCGCGGCTGGCGTCGGCCCGCCGGCGGGTGATGGCGCGCCCGCGCGAGGCCTCGGCGGCGACGTCGCGCGGCTGACCGTGCGCGTGCCGACACTCGTGATCTGGGGCGAGCGGGATCAGGCGCTCCTCACCGGCAACCTCGATGGGCTGGAGCGCTTCGTCCCCGACCTGACGATCGAGCGGATCGCCGATGGCTCGCACTGGGTGGTGCACGAGCATCCCGAGCTCGTCAATCGTCTGATCCGCGATTTCCTGGGTCCACGCCGGGCTTCGGCCGCAAAGGAGACACGATGATCATCGGGGTTCCACGCGAGATCAAACCGGGTGAGCAGCGTGTGGCCCTCACGCCGGCCGGGGCACGGGCGCTGGTCGAGGGAGCTCACGGGGTGCTCGTCGAGCGTGGCGCCGGCGGCGGAAGCGGGATCCGGGACGAGGAGTACGCGGGGGTCGGCGCCGAGCTCGTCTCGGTCGACGACGTCTGGCGACGCGCCGAGCTGGTGCTGAAGGTCAAGGAGCCGCTCGCGCCCGAGGTCGCGCGTCTCCGGCCGAGACAGGTCCTCTTCACCTACCTGCACCTGGCGCCGGCGCCCGAGCTCACCCGTGGGCTCCGCGAGTCGGGCGCGATCGCGATCGCGTACGAGACGGTCCAGCGCGCCGATGGAAGCCTGCCGCTCCTCACGCCGATGAGCGAGGTGGCCGGACGCCTCTCGGTGCAGGAAGGCGCCTACTACCTCGGCCGCGCGCACGGCGGCCGCGGAATATTATTGTCGGGCGTCCCGGGCGTGCCGCCCGGCAACGTCGTCATCATCGGGGCGGGCGCGGCCGGGCTCAACGCCGTCAAGACCGCCGTCGGGCTCGGTGCTGACGTCTCGATCCTCGACGTGAACGTCGATCGTCTGCGCCACGTCGACGATCTCTTCCGCGGCCAGGTGGTCACCCTGATGTCGAACAGCTTCAACATCGAGCAGGTCGTCCGGCGCGCCGACCTGCTCGTCGGCGCCGTGCTGCTCACCGGCGCGCGCGCGCCGGTGCTCGTCACCAAGGAGATGGTGTCGCAGATGAAGGACGGCTCGGTGATCGTGGACATCGCGGTCGACCAGGGCGGGTGCGTCGCGACCATCCATCCGACGACCCTGCTCGATCCCGTCTACCTGGTCGGCGGCGTCGTCCACTACGGCGTCGCGAACATGCCGGCGCTCGTCCCGCGCACCTCGACCTTCGCGCTCACGAACGCGACGCTCCCCTACGTCATCGAGCTCGCCGCGCGTGGCGCGACCGCCGCGGCGCGGGCCAATCCCGCGCTGGCCAAGGGCGTGAACGTCTGGCTCGGCAAGGTCGTGCATCCGGGCGTCGCGGAGTCGCTCGGCGAGACTCCGACGCCCCTGGCGGCGGTGCTGGGCTGAAGACCCACGTCGGGACCTCGGGGTACAACTACCCGGAGTGGCGGGGGACCTTCTATCCCGACAAGCTCCCGGCGTCGAAGATGCTCGCGTACTACGTCGAGCGTTTCACGACCGTCGAGATCAACGCGACGTTCTACCGGATGCCGAACGCGAAGACGGTCGCGGGCTGGGGGGCGGCCGCGCCCGCCGGCTTCACGTTCGTGCTGAAGGCGCCGCAGCGGATCACGCACTTCGCGCGGCTCCGCGGCGTCGCCGAGCCGCTGCGCTATTTCTGCGATACCGCCCGCACGCTCGGCGACAAGCTCGGCCCCCTGCTCTTCCAGCTTCCGCCGAACTTCAAGAAGGCGACCGACCGGCTCGGCGAGGTGCTCTCCATCGTACCCGACGGGTTTCGCGCGGCCTTCGAGTTCCGCCACGAGAGCTGGTTCGACGACGAGGTGTACGCGCTGCTCCGCTCGCGCAACGTTGCGCTCTGCATCGCCGACACCGAGGAAGGCACGACGCCGGCGATCGCCACGGCTGACTTCGGCTACCTCCGGCTCCGCGCCGTCGAGTACACGGACGGCGATCTGCGCCGCTGGATCGAGACGATCGACGCCGTCGGCACCGCCTGGCGCGACGCCTATGTCTTCTTCAAGCACGAGGCAGAGTCGACTCGCCGCGCATTGGCCTTTCAGAATCTGGTCCCGACGCACCGGTAGCCCACCTCGCGCTCCGCCTTGTGTCCGTGTTCAAGGGCGTGACCGGCTGGCTCGACAATGAGCGGACTGGCTAGAGACTAACCAGACCGGCGTGCCCTGGCGTTCGGAAACTGCTGATATTCCTGGAATGCAGTTCCGGTATCAGTTTTGCCCCTACATCCAGCCATGGAAAGCTCCGGTCAGGTGTCGGGGGTGCTACGGGCCTGTCGATTCGGCTCAAGGGCTTTGTCGGCGCGGTATGCCTCCCGCGGCGGCCGCATCGGGTTGGGCATGCGGCTCAGCTCCAAGATCTTCCTCGCCTCTGCCCTCGTCATCCTCGTGTTCGCGGGCGTCAGCGCACTGAGCCTGGGTGCCGTGGGCCGTCTGGTGTCCGTGAACCGGGAGATCTCAGTGAGCTCGATTCCGGCGCTGACCATCACGGCATCCGCCCGCGACGCGCTACCCAGGCTCCTCGCGCTCGAAACGCGAGCGCTGGTGCTGGGCGACCCGCGCTATGCGACCGCATGGACGGAGCTGGGGACGCAGGTCACGGAGGACCTCCAGCGGCTGGCCGACTATCCGCTCAGCCCGCAGGAGGCGCTGCACCACCGCGAGGCCAGCGCCGCGTTTGCGGAGTATCGACGCACGGTGGAGGCGGAGCGCACGCTTCTCCGGCGCGGCGATCGCGCCGGCGCCCTCCGTCTCACCGAGACCACCGCGCGCGTGCTCGCTGAACAGGTCCGAGGGAACCTCGAAGAGGCGATGGCCGCGACCCGCTCGCGGGTTCTTGCGGCGCAGGCCGAGGCTGCGCGCCTGGAAACCGGCACGTGGACCGCGGTGCTGATCGCGTTGGGCGCAGCCGTCGGGCTGGCCTTATGCGGGACCGCCATCATCGCTCGACGGATGACGCGCTCGCTCGATCTCTTGTCTGTCGCCACGACAGAGGTCGCCGCGAATGCCTTCAGAGAGCCCATCGTGATTGAGAGCGACGACGAAATCGCGACGCTCGCGCGGTCGTTCAACTTGATGGCGAGCCAGCTTCGTCAGGCGGAGGAAGCGAAGCGGGAGTTTTTCGCGACGGTCTCACACGAGCTTCGATCGCCGCTCACGTCGATCCGCGGCGCCGTCGACCTCCTTCACGCCGGCGATCCCGGCCCGCTCACGAAGAAGCAGGTGCGTCTCACCGACAGCATCGGACAGAGTTCCGAGCGCCTTCTCCGGCTTGCCAACCAGATTCTCGAAATGTCGCGCCTTCGCGCCGGAGGTGTCGAGCTCGACTGGAAGCCGCTCGACCTCGCCCGGCTGGTGGACCGTGTCGTCGAGGAGCTCCACCCGCAAGCCGAGGAGGCGGGTGTCGCGTTGGAGCAGGAGTGCAACGGGTCTGACTTCACGTACCTCGGCGATGAAGAACGGCTCTACCAGCTCGTCGTGAATCTCGGTGCCAACGCAATCCGCTTTACTCCGCGCGGCGGCCGCGTGCTCGTACGGCTCACCGACGCGACCCCGGAGTTCGAGCTGCAGGTCGAGGACACGGGCGTGGGCATTCCTGCCGACGCACTGCCGAACATCTTCGACCCCTATCGACAGGCGCACCGAGATCGGGGTGGCACCGGTCTGGGCCTGGCGATCGTCGAGGGTGTCGCGAAGGCCCACCGAGGGCATGTAACGGCGGAGTCGCGCGAAGGAGAGGGCAGCCGCTTCACGGTCCTCCTTCCGCGCTCCTGAGTGGGGCGCGTCCACAGCGCTGGCGTTCAGAGTCGCGAGCCGCGCGGCCGTCGGCTCCAGGCTCCCGCTTCGGGGATCCGCCATCTTTCCGATCCAGCTTCATCACGGTGGCGAGGTTGTTGAGGTCTCCCGCGGCGATCACATCCCTTTTGCTGTCCAACGCCACCGCACGGCCTTCACCACCGACGAGGGACTGGCGCCACAGCTCCGCTCCGTTGGCTCCATCGACCTTTATCACCACGAACTGGTGCATGGCGCCGCCCGTGAAGCCTGTCGCCACGACATCCCGTGCTCGATCGACCGTGACCGCCGTGGCCGCGCCACCTGGAATGACATGCAGCCACACCTCCGCGCCACTGGCGCCGTCAAGCTTGACTACGGTAAAGTCCGTTCCAGCCCTGGTTGAACCCGCGGCAATCACGCTGTCGTCCTCATCCACCGCGACCGCCCGGCCCCCGCCTACAGGATTCGCCCCAATCTGTCGACGCCAAAGCTTGAATCCGCTGACGCCGTCGTATTTGATCACCATGAAGGTTGGTCTGGCCCCCGGGTTCGTAATGCCAACCGCCACGACGTTCGCGGCTCCATCGACCGCAACCGCCTGGGCTGCCGGGAAAATGCTGTCGTTGGACGCATCAGTGGCCTGGCGCCACAACTCGGCCCCGCTCGCCCCGTCAAACTTGATCACCGTCCACGCATGAAGGATGGACCGCCGCCGCCGTCGCGTAGTTGATGTGCCCAGCCCCCTTGATCGCCTGACGCCACAGCTCGGTCCCCCTGGACCCATCGACCTTGATGACGGTAAAGTCACTGCCACTCGGGGTGTTGATACGACCGGCGGCCACGACATCCCCTTCTCCATCCACCACGACCGCAGCGGCCATGCCAGTCGCCCCGTCGCCCACTATGACCTGGCGCCACAGTTCCTCTCCGCTCACCCCATCGAACTTGATCACAATAAATAAAGGACGGTCCAGTTGCGAGGGTACGTATGGCGCCCGCCGCCACGACATTCCCATCCTCGTCCACCGTCACCGCGTTTGCGCCGCCACCCGGAATGACCTGGCGCCACAATTCTGCCCCGCTGGTCCCGTCCAGCTTCACCACGGTGAAGTCGTTGCCAGTGTCGGTGTTGGTCGTAGCGCCTGCTGCCACCACGTTCCCGCATCCATCGACCACCGACGCATTGAACACACCACCGCCAGCAGTACCCGAAATGTCTGTCTGCCAGGCCCAGACCTCAGTCCTCGGGTAGAAAAAGACGAGGCCATAGGCGACGAACAGGGCGACGAGAGACATTGCCGGTGTGACGGAAACACGCGTTCGGCCAGTCATGTCAGTTCTCCGGCTGGTGAGTCACGTGGTGAGCAGCGAGTGCGGTCCCCCCCGGGGCAAGGTAACGATAGCCTCAGTGGGCCGTCGTCGCGTGACACGCCCCTACATAGTCGTGAGACCCCCAGCTGGGAAAATCAGTAAGACCCCGGAATCCGAGGAGGAAATCCCTGATAGGGACTGGGGCATTTGCTCGGGCTACAACTCGTGGTATCGTCCCGGCCATAAAGGACCGCGGTATCGTTGACCTGGCCGCGGCGCTCCTCAGTCGGTACGTCTCGACCCGCCGGTAGTCTCTGGACACCCCGTCCAGGCGTGTTTCGGATGCGGAAGCGGGTGCCGCATGGTCGAGATCGTCCTCAGCGAGCACCAAGTCGCCTGTCTGAAGGCTGCCGTGGCGCGGGGGTCTGCCGAGTATGCGGCGCTCGAGGCAGGCGACTACTTTGCCGGGAGCGAGATCACCCCGGAGCCGGTGGCCGTCACGTTCACGTGCTCCTTGCCGCTGGCACAGCAACTGCTCGCCATCGCCCGGGCCTCGTGCCCCGATGTCGCGACTGGGATTTGCGCCGCGATCGACCAGCAGACGCATCCGGGAACATGACGATCAACCCGAAGGCAACGAAGCGGGTCCTGATCGTCGATGACCAGCCCCACGTGCTCGACGTGCTGCGGGAGATTGTTGGCTCCTTCCGGCACCGGCACGCGTATGAGATCACGACGGCGCGCTCTGCCGCCGACGCGCTCGTCATCCTGCAACGTGAGCGCTTCGACCTCATTCTGATGGACATGGTCATGCCCGAAATAGGCGACCCATTGCTCACGAGACAGGGCATCGACCTGCTCAAGCGCGTCCGTGACCTTGGCGTGAATGCGCCGGTCCTGATAATGAGCGGAGACTGGGAGAGCCGGAAGGAGGCCGACGCGCTGATCGAGGGGGCATTCGGTTATCTGCACAAGCCGTTCGATCTGCGCGAGCTGGATCATCTCGTCGCCCGCGCTATCGGGTGCGCGCCCCATCGCTGAGCCCGACGGCATCGGCCACGCCACCTGCGCGTGGGTGATCCCGGCTGCCTCGTAGCCCAACCGGACACGGCTCGATCGACGGGAGAAACGAGCATGGCGATTGCCTTACGCACGCTGGGAGTCGTGGTTGTCGCTCTCGTCGCGGGGACCGCCTGGTCGCAGACGTCACCGTCCGCCGGCGAGGTGCTGAAGCTGCTGCGCGGCGGTGGATACGTCATCGTGTTCCGCCACGGGGCCACGCATGCCGACCAGGCCGACACCGACCCGCTGAATCTCGACAACGTTGCCAAGCAGCGGCAGCTGAACGACAAGGGCCGCGCCGACGCGACGGCGGTCGGCGAGGCGTTCCGCGGCGCCGCGATCCCGGTCGGGAAGTCGTACTCCAGTCGCTTCTACCGCGCCGTGGAAACCGCGCGGCTGATCGGCGGCAAGGAGCCGCAGACCACGCCCGATATCACCGAGGGCGGCCAGGTCGTCAGCCCGAATGAGAACACCCGTCGGACGCAGGCGCTCCGAGCGCTCGTGGCGACCGCGCCGGCTCCCGGCACGAACACGCTCATCGTCACGCACAAGCCGAACATTCTCGACGCGTTCGGCAAGGACTGGTTCGAGATCAAGGAAGGCGAGGCCTCGATCTTCAGGCCAGAGGGCAACGGATACGCGCTGGTCGCCCGGGTGCAGATCAGCCAGTGGGCGACGGCGATGAAGTGACTGGCGGCCCTCCGCCCGCTAGGCGAGCGATCGGCGCAGGTCGTCGAGCGTGCCGAGGAAGGCGTCGAGCACCGGCGTCTTCGGCTTGTCGCGCCGGAGCACGATCCCGATCTGGCGGAAGAGCGGTGGCGCGAGCTTCACCGCGCTGAGCCGCCTCGCCCGGACCTCGGCCTTGGCGGCGAACCACGACGTCACCGACAGCCCCAGCCCCGACTCGACGAGCTTCTTGATCGCCTCCGTGTTACCGAGCTCCATCGGCAGCGCCGGCACGGCGCCGCCCCGCTGAAACCACTCGTCGATGACGCGACGAAGCGTCGCCCCCTGCTCGAACAGGATCAACGGCTCACGCGCGAGCTCGGCCGCGGTCGCGCGGGAGTGTGGCCAGCGGCGGCCCGGCGGCCCGATGGCCACGAGCTCGTCGCGATGGAGCGCCGTCACCACCAGCTCGCGCTCCCGGACCGGCAGGCTCACGATCCCCACATCGAGCTCGTTGGCCACGACCGCGCGCGTCATCTCCGGCGCGTTGCCGGTGACGACGACGAGCTCGGTCTTGGGATAGCGCGCCCGGAACCGTCGCAGCGCCGACGGCAAGAGGTAGATGCTGAACGACGCGCTGGTGCCGAGCCGGATGCGCCCGGCCACGATCCCCCGCAGCTCTTGGACGAGCTCGAGGCCGCGCTCGAGCTCCCGCATCGCGCGACCGGCGTGCGCCAGGAGGAGCTCGCCCGCCTTGGTCGTGTAGGTCCGCTTGCCGACGCGCTCGAGCAGCGCGAGCCCGAGCTCTTGCTCGAGCTGGCGGACCTGCATGCTGACGGCCGGCTGCGTGAGCCGGAGCTCACGCGCCGCCCGGGAGAAGCTCCCGTGGCGCGCGACCGCGGCGAGCGTCTGCAGATGCGCGAGCTGGATGTTCACGTGGAAGAGGTCAAAAAATACCTGATCGTAACGATCAAGACAATTGATTTTGCTGATAGTGCGAGCTGGCGCATGATGCGGCGCATGGACACGAGCGACCGTCTGGACCGCGCCCGGCTCGATGCGGGGCGCCGGAGGCTCCTTCGCCTCGCTCACGCCCTGCCCGTCTCCGCGTCCGCGTAGCGGCGCGCCGGCCGATCGCGTCGAGCTCCGCACCGCGCGCGAGGCGGACCTCGCTCAGATCGCCGCGATCTGGAACGACGAGGTCCTCGGCACCGACGCGACCACCGACACCGAGCCCAGGGATCCGGCCGCGCAGCGCGAGTGGTTCGCGCGGCACACGGAGCGCTATCCGGTGGTCGTGGCCACGATCGGCTCGGAGAGCCCCGAGCGCGACGGCGACGTCGTCGCCTACGGGTCGCTCTCGCCGTACCAGCCGAAGCCGGCCTTCGCGCGAACCGCCGAGGATTCGGTCTACGTCGCGCGGGATCACCGCCGCGCTGGGCTCGGCGGCTTGATCCTCGCCGAGCTGATCCGGCGCGCGCGGGCGCTCGAGCACCACTCGATCGTGGCGCGGATCACCGCGAGAAACGCCGCGTCCCTCCGCCTGCATGCGCGCCACGGCTTCGAGCTCGTCGGCGTCGAACGCGAGTCGGCGTTCAAGCTCGGCCGCTGGCACGACGTCACGATCGTGCAGCGCCGCCTCGATTCGCGCTGATCGAACGGCCGCGCCGAGCGCCGAGGCCGCACGGCTCCAACCCATTCACCAGCGACAGGAGCGTGTCATGAACGAACAGCTCGACCACATCATGAAGATCACCGAGCGGCCGTCGCCCGTGATGGTCAGGGGCGCGGGCTCGTGGCTCTGGGACCGCGACGGCAAGCGCTATCTCGACTTCGTCCAGGGCTGGGCGGTGAACTCGCTCGGCCACTCGCCCCGCGTGGTGCTCGATGCGTTGAGCGCGCAAGGGTCCCGGCTGATCAACTGCAGCCCCGCGTACTACAACGAGCCGATGGCGAAGCTGGCCGGTCTGCTGGCCGATGCGTCCGGCCTCGATCAGGTCTTTCTCTGCAACAGCGGCGCCGAGGCCAACGAAGGCGCGATCAAGCTCGCGCGGAAGTGGGGCGCCCGCCATCGCGACGGCGCCTACGAGATCATCACGATGCACGGGAGCTTCCACGGACGCACGCTCGCGACGATGGCCGCCTCCGGCAAGCCGGGCTGGGACGACATCTTCCCGCCGAAGGTCCACGGGTTTCGGAAGGTTCCACTGGGCGATCTCGGCGCCGCCGTCGCCGCCATCTCGTCACGCACGGTCGCGGTGATGCTCGAGCCGATCCAGGGCGAAGCCGGCGTCTTCCCGGCCGGCGACGAATATCTCCGCGCGCTCTCGACGCTGACGAAAGAGCACGGAATCTTGCTGATCCTGGACGAGATCCAGACCGGCATCGGACGGACCGGCCGCTTCTTCGGATATCAGCACGCCGGCGTCACCCCGGACATCGTCACGGTCGGCAAAGGCATCGGTGGAGGTGTCCCGCTCGCGGCGCTCATCGCCTCCGGACCCGTCAGCTGTTTCGAGTACGGCGACCAGGGCGGCACGTTCGGCGGCAACCCGCTCATGGCTGCCGTCGGGTGCGCCGTGGTCGAGACCGTTGCGCAACCGGAATTCCTCGAATCGGTCGCCTCGAACGGTGCCTACCTGATGGCGCGCCTGCGGGCGCTCGCCGGCCACCTGGGGCACGGCGACGTGCGCGGTCGTGGGCTACTCCTGGCCCTCGAGCTGAAGGCGCAGGACGCCAAGAAGGTTTCGGCGGCGGCGCTCGACGGGGGCCTCCTTGTCAATGCGCCGCGCCCCGACGCGCTCCGGTTCATGCCGGCGCTCACGGTATCCCGCGACGAGATCGACGCGATGCTGACGATCCTCGAGGCGAGTCTCGGCGGGCGGGCGTGACGGAATCGAAGGACGAACGAGTCAGCGACTCGCCGGCGCGCGGTGCTCGAGCTTTCGCAGGGCGGCCGCGACGTCGATATGTCCACTGAGCACCGGCGCCATCGGGTCGCCGATCTTCTCCAAGCGCGCCGGCGCCGTCTTGATCGTGAAACGCGCGGGATCGAGCTTCACGGTGACCTCCTCCCAGCGGAGCGGGCACGAGACCGGCGCTCCCGGCAGCGGGCGCGCCGAGAACGGCGCGACGACCGTCTGGCCCCGGCCGTTCTGGCCGAAGTCGATGTAGACCTTGCCGCCGCGCGAGCGCAAGGGCCGCGCGATCGTCGAGATCTCGGGCTCCGCCTCGACGCCCATCGCCGCCAGAAGCCGCGCGAAGGTCCGCGTGACCTCGTAGTCGTAGCCGGCGCCGAGCGGCAGGACGATGTGGAGACCGGTCGCTCCGGAAGTCTTCACGTAGCTCGGCAGGCCGAGCCCGTCCAGGATGGAATGGAGCGCGCGCGCGACCTTGACGACGTCGGTGAACGGCGCGCCCTTGGGATCGAGATCGAGCACGAGCCAGTCCGGATTGTCGAGCGACGCCAGTCGCGAGCTCCAGAGGTGGAGGGGGATCGTGCCGAGATTGACGACGTAACGAAGGCTCTCGCGATCGTCGACGATGAAATAGTCGATGTCCCGGTCCACATCGTTGGCGTGGATCCGCTCGGTCCGGAGCCACGACGGCGTCCATTCGGGCGCGTCCTTCTGAAAGAAGGACTTCCCCGTGATCCCGTCGGGATACCGCGTCAGCACCAGCGGCCTATCCTTCAAGTACGGAAGCAGCCACGGCGATACCGCCTCGTAGTACTCGACCAAATCCGACTTCGTATACCCCTCATCCGGCCAGAACACCTTCGACGGATTGGTGATCGTCACCCGCCTCTCGTCAGCACCGACAAGAGCCGGCTCTCCGCTCACGCGCTTGTCATCCGCAGCGCTCGTGCGCCGCCCCTTTCCCATGTTCGTGCGCCGGGGATCCGACTTTCGGCTCGCTTCGGGCGTTGAATCACCGCTTTCTGAGGTCGATGCACGATCGCCCGACCCACCGCGTGGCGAGGAGGCCGGGGTGGGGGGGACGGGGCGGGCGGAGTGGGACCCTCTCGTCCCGCCCGCGGCTCGAAGAGCCGCGGAAAGCGGGCGAGCGGGTGACGCAGCCCGCCCCGTCCCCCCCACCTCGGCCTCCTCACCACCCGCCACGACGGACGTCTCGCGCACGCAATCCTCGGGACGTTTGTCATCACGTAACCCGAGGAAAGACGGATGTCGGATGCCGCCGTCGCGTGTCCACTCGGTGAAGCGAATCTCGCCCACGATTCTCGGCTCGACCCAGTGGTGGCCGCGCCCGCCGGGCGTGCCGCGCGCGAACGGCGAGGTCGGCCGCTCGAGCGGACGAAGCTTCTCGCTGATCGTCTTGAGTGTCCGCTCGTCGAACCCCGTGCCGACCTTGGAGACGTAGACCAGCTCGCCCTTGTCGTAGAGACCCAGGTGCAGCGCGCCGAAATGCGCCCGCGTGCCCTGTGGCACCGTGTAGCCGCCGATCACGAACTCCTGCCGGAGCTGACACTTGATCTTCAGCCAGTCCCGCGAGCGTTTCGCGGCATAGGTGCTGTCGCGCTTCTTCGCGACCACGCCTTCCAGCCCCTGCTCGCAGGCGGCGGCGAGAAAGTCCGCGCCGTGCTCCAGCACGTGGTCACCGAAGTAGACGACGCCGCGCGGCGGCACCAGGAGCCTCAGGCACTCCTTGCGCGCCTCGAGCGGCAGCCGACGGAGATCGCGGCCGTCGAGAACCAGCGCGTCGAAGAAGACGGCGCTGACCGGCACGACGCCCCGCGCGCGCTCGACGTCGGCCGGGCGCGTCAGGCCCATGCGCTCCTGGAGCCGCTGGAAGCTCGAGCGCCCGCGCTCGTCGAGCGCCACGATCTCGCCGTCCAGGACGAAGCTCGTGAGCGGCAGCGCGTGCAGCGCCGCCGTCACTTCGGGATA
>Ga0066710_100003455_pt1 | contig 13481 bp, 11 predicted proteins | sample GraSoiAngelo_159_FD_79666 | JGI IMG/M metagenome (GOLD analysis project Ga0066710, IMG submission 79666) | Grasslands soil microbial communities from the Angelo Coastal Reserve, California, USA - 14_1009_16_40cm | ecosystem: Environmental > Terrestrial > Soil > Grasslands | place: USA...
CCCGAACGTCGAGCGCCGGAGGCCCTGCGGAGGCGCTCCGACGGCAAACTCCAACAGACGTCGTCATAGCGGGCGGAGGCACCGGCGGTCACACGAGTCCCGGCCTCGCCGTCGCGACCCTCCTGCGCCAGCGATCTTACTCGTGTGTCTGGATCGGCTCGCGCTCCGGCATCGAAGCCCAGCGCGTGCCGCAGAGCGGAATCCCCTACGTGGCGATCTCCACCGGCAAGCTCCGACGCCACTGGACCTGGCAGAACGTCGCCGACCTGCTCGTGAACGTGCCGGCGGGTGCCGTGGGCGCCGTCCGGGCGCTGCGAGCCCTGCGCCCCCGCGTCGTCTTCGGCACGGGCGGCTTCGTCGCCTTGCCCGTGGTGCTCGGCGCCGCGCTCCTGCGCGTGCCCATCGTCCTGCACGAGCAGACGTCCGTTCCCGGCCTCGCGAACCGGATCGGAGCCCGCTTTGCCCGCCGCATCGCGGTCACCTTTCCGGGCAGCGCCGGCTCCTTCCCGACTTCTCGCGTCACCGTGACCGGCAATCCGCTCCGCCCCGAGCTCCGGGCCGGCTCGAGGTCGAGCGCCATCGCCCGCTTCCAGCTCGACCCCTCGCTGCCCCTCGTGTACGTCACCGGCGGCGCTCTCGGGGCGCAGCGGATCAACCGGGTCGTCGGCGACGCCCTCGTCCCGCTCCTCGAGCACGCGCAGCTCATCCACCAGTGCGGTGAGAATCCCGCGACGGGTGACCGGAGCTGGCTCGAGGAACGGCGCGCGGCGCTGCCGCCGGCGCTGGCCCGCCGCTACACCATCGTCCCTTATGTCGGCGCCGAGCTCGCCGAGATCTACGCGGCTGCGGCGCTGGTCGTGGCGCGCGCTGGCGCCGGCACCGTGAACGAGTGCTGCCAGCTCGGGATGCCCGCGCTCTACGTGCCGCTCCCGGACACTCGCGGCGACGAGCAGACGGCGAACGCGCGGCTCGTCGAGCGCGCCGCCGGGGCGGTTGTGCTCCCCCAGCCGATGCTCACGCCGGAGCGGCTCGTGCGCGGGGTGCAAGCGCTACTCGCCAACCCGGCCCGGCTCAAGCAAATGGGCGAGCAGGCGCGGACCCTGGCGATCCCCGACGCGGCCGAGCGCCTCGTCGCTCTCCTCACCGAGTCGTGGAGGGCTGCCTGAACCCCCTGCCGTCGGGCCGCGCGACCGGCGTGCGCGCTCAGGTGGCCGGACGGCGGCCGCGCAGGTCCCACCGGAGCGGGCATTCCTCGCAGCGCGGTACCGTCCGGCAGTGCGACTTTCCGACGGCCACGAGCAGGGCATGAAGCTCGTTGAAAAGGGCGGGATCGGACGGCAGGTGCGCCTCGAGCCACGGCCGCGCTTCCTCGTATGCCGCCTGCGGGCCGATCAGGCGGTGGCGGGCCAGCACGCGCCTGGCGTAGACGTCGGCCACGAACACAGGGCGACCGACGGCGTAGAGCAGGATCGCGTCGGCCGTCTCCGGACCGAGCCCTGGGATCGCCAGCAGGCTCGAGCGCAGCGAAGGGAGGGCTACCTCGCCCATCCGGTCGAATTTCCCACCGTACCGTTCGAGCAGCCATCGCGTCAGCGCCAGGAGGCGTCGGGCCTTCAAACGGTACGTGCCGGCCGGGCGGATCACTCGAGCGAGCTCTCCCTCGGGCAGCGCGGCGACGCGCTTGGGCGTCAGGAGCCGCCGGGTGCGGAGGGCGGCGATGGCACGCGCGGCGTTGACCCAGGCGGTGTGTTGGGTGAGCACGGCGCCGACGGAGATCTCGTACGGCGTTCGCCCGGGCCACCATCGCTGGCGGCCGTAGCGGTCGAGGAGCGCCACGTAGATGCGCAGCAAGCGCCCCTTGGCTGGGTCGCGCGGCGGCCCGGGGCTGCCGCCGCGTCGAGGGCACCCTCGGGGCGCTGAGCCGATGCTCGGGCTCATTGTTCTGCTCCAGGTTCTGACGCTCGCCGTGAGTGGCCCGCCCACCTCATCGGAGTACTTGCCCATCCGCGTGGCCGAGGCCGAAGGCTACTTCGCAGGCGAGGGGCTGACGGTCACGATCAAGACGACCCGCGCCGAGTCGGGCGCCGCGGAGGCGCTGGCGCAGGGTCAGGTAGATCTGGCCGCGACCACCCTCGAGGCGGTGCTTCGCTTCGGCCCGCGGGCGGCGACCCAGGCCCCGCGGCTCGTCTTCGGGCTCACCGCGGCGCCGCCGGTCGCGCTGGTCGTCGGGGCTCCCCACGCCGCTACCGTCCGGTCGATCGAGGACCTGTCGGCCATGCGCGTCGGGGTCACGACTCCGGGAGCCCCGGAGCACGCGTGGTTCGGCTGGCTCCTCGCCCGGGCGGGGTTGAGCGTCGCCCAGGTGCGCGTTTCCAGCCTCGGCGGGCGAGGTCTCGTCTCGGCCCTCGACTCGGGAGAGATCCATGCGGCGCTCGTCCACGAGCCGGTCGCGAGCCGGCTCCTCGCCGAGAAGCGAGCGAAGCTGCTCGCGGACTTCCGCACCCCGCGTGCCGTCACCGAGGCGCTCGGCGCCGGCACCGTGAACGCGGCGCTCTTCGCACGGGCCGACCGGCGCCCTCAGGACCGTGACCTCCTCGCGCTGACGCGGGCGCTGCAGAACGCCGAACAGCGCATACGATCGGCGCCGGCGCACGAGCTCGCGGCCAAGCTTCGGGCGCGGGTGGTCGGGGACACCGAGGACTTCACGGCGCGGCTCACGGCCGCGCGCACGCTGTATCTGCCGGACGGTCTCGTCTCGGCCGATCAGGTTCAGCAAACGCTCGCGATCGTCCGGGCGCACACGCCGCTGCCGAAGTCGGCGCTGATTCCACGACCTGAGGAGATGTTGCTGATCAAGGTATCCCCCGCCCGCTGACGCCAAATTCTCCGAGCAGTCGTCGCGTCGCCGCCAGGGGTAGCCCGACGACGTTGGTATAGGACCCGACGAGGGCGTCGACCAGCCGCCCGTCGAGATCCTGAATCGCGTAGCCGCCCGCCTTGTCGAAAGGCGAGCCCGACGCCATGTAGGCGTCGATCGTCGCGTCCGAGTACGACGCCATCAGCACGCGACTCACAATCGCAGTCGAGGCCTCCCGGGCCGTTGCGGCCTCCACGGCAGCCACGCCGGTGACGACCTCGTGCTGTCGGCCTCGCAGACGGAGCAGCATGGCCCTGGCTTCTTCAGGGTCCGACGGCTTCCCGAGTGCCATCCCGTCAATGACGACGACCGTGTCCGCCGCCAGCACGATTGCCGTTGGTGCGTGGGCGGCGACGGCGCGAGCCTTCCTGAGCGCCAGCCGGGCGACCGTGTCCGGAGTCGGCCCGCCATCCAGCGTCTCGTCGATCTCGCTCGGCAGTACCTCGAACTCGGGCCAAATCTCACGCATGAGCTCCCGCCGCCGCGGCGACGCCGAAGCCAGCACCACTCTCATACAGTATCCGCAGGGTCGAGGATAGGTGGGCGGGAGGGGTCGGCGGGACCCGTTCCCGAAGAGCGGCGGCGGACGACGAGCATCCAGATGGAGCCCAGCCGCCGAGGGGCAGCGCTCGCGTGCCGCGTGGTCCCGCGATCCCTCCCGCCCACCTGTCTTCGACCCTGCTAGAGGCGAAGGAGATGGAGCGCAGCGACGGCGATCACTGCCAATGTGCGGCCGAGGGTGAGCGTCAGGAGACGATGAGCGGGTTCGCGTCGGTGACGACGCGAGTTTGCTTCGCAACAGCCTTGCGGATGAACTTCGGGAGGCCGAACGCGTGCTGGTGCGTCACGCCATCCCAGTACTCGAGCGGATCCTTGACGCGCTCGGCGATGAGTCGGTCCACCGTCTGGACGTCCTGCCGGGTCGGGTCGACCTTCTTGGAAGCGACGATGAATCCCCACGGTGTGCCAAAGCAAGAGATGTAGCTCTGGTAGCCGGCGACCACCGGGAAAACCTCCCGGAGAGTCCGGTGAATCGACGAGAAGAAGGCGAGCTCGCCGACCTTCGTCATTCCGGCCTGCATCGTCATGGTACCGCCCGGCGTGAGGCGGTCCCGGACCAGCGTGTAGAACTCCTTGGTGAAGAGCATACAGGCCGGGCCTTCCTCGAGCGGCTCGACCAGGTCGACAGAAATGAAATCGAAGCGGTCCCGGCTCCCCTCGAGGTACGCCCGGGCGTCCTCGTGCCCGAGCTCGGTCCGCCGGTCGTCGAAGGCCCCCCGATGCATCTCGGGGAGGTGGATCTTGCAGAGGTCGACTACTTCTCGGTCGATATCGACCATGACGGCCCGGGTCACCGTCGGGTACCTCAGGATCTCTCGGAGCGTCGCGCCCTCGCCGCCGCCGATCACCAGGGCAGTGCGGGGCGGGGCCTCGACTGCCAGCATCCCGGGATGGACGAGGGCCTCGTGATAGATGAACTCGTCACCCTGGCTGGACTGGATGCGCCCGTCGAGGACGAGGGTCTTGCCGTACGCCGCCGTCTCGAGGATCTCGACGTGCTGGAACTTGGTCTGGGTCTCGACGACCGTCCGGGCGATGGCGTGCATGTGCCCTTCGAAGGTCGTCGTGGTTTCGAGGAACCACTTGTAGGACTGCGAATGGATCAATTCACGCTGACCGGGCTCTTGTTGACGATCGGCACCGCCGCGTTGAGGAACATGCCCCGCTGCATCTCGACGATCGAGGTGCGCTCGGCGGCGAACTGCTCGACCAGGTAGTTGGCGGCGACCTCAGGCTGAAGGACGTCGCCGCAGGAGAAGATGTCGACGGCCGCGTACCGGTATTCCGGCCACGTGTGGATCGACAGGTGGGATTCGGCGATGACAACCACGCCGCTGATACCGAACGGGTTGAACTCATGGAAGACGACGTCGACGATGGTGGCCTGGGCCCGTTTTGCCGCCTCTACCAGGGCCCCCTTGACGGCCTCTAGGTTGTTGATGGCGTCAGGGTCGCAGTCGAACATCTCGAGCAGCAGGTGTCGTCCCAAGGCGTTCACGCCTCTAATCTCCCTTTGTCCGATCCGTTCATCTACCGCACCTCTCCTGCGACGCTTCATTCACGTCGCTGTATCGCACCGAAAAAATTTCGCTTCTCACACAAAACTTGTTTCACTGTAGGGTCCGTTTTTACCCATTGCAAGAAAAAAACGCTTTTCTGGCGCCGCCGAGCACCCCCGGAAGGTGCTGAAACCCCCTCGCGACCACCTCTGCCTCCTCCGCGGCTCCTCGCAGCGCTTCGCGGCGTCGCACGGCGTCTCGCCGTGGCAGTTTCCGCTTGCAATCGATCGGCGACTCGCTAGAGTGACGAAGAATTCATGCGTGCGGTGTCTCCGAGCTTCATCGGCTGTAACCTCGCCCTCGCCGACGCCCGCATCGTCATCTATGGCATCCCGTTCGAGGGCCGGGTGAACCTCCGCAAGGGTGCCGACGCCGGGCCGCTCGACGTCCGGCTCGGCTCCGAGTCGATCGAGACCTACTCGCCGGCGCTCGCCCGCGACCTCGAAGACCTGGCCATCGCCGACATCGGCGACTGCGAGCTCCCCGACGGCGCGCCGCCCCGGGAGCAGCTCGACGCCGCGCGCGAGCAGATCGCGGCCTGGTGGCGGCCCGGGCTGATCCCGTTCATGCTCGGCGGCGACCACACCGCCACCGTGTCGGTGATCGAGGTGCTGGCTCCGGCGTTCCCCGAGCTGCGCATCCTCCACCTCGACGCCCATCCGGACCTGCGCGAGGAGTTCCTGGGCGAGCGCTACAACTACGCCTCCGCGCTGGCCCGCGTCATGGACGTCGTGCCGCCGGAGCGCGTCTACCAGGTCGGGATCCGCACCGGCGCCCGCGAGGAGTACCACCGCAAACGGCCGCACTTCTTCCCGATGTACCCGATGCTGCACGGGCATCCGATCGAGGTCGTGCGGCGCCTCCTGCCCGAGCTCCGGCGTTATCCGCTCTACGTCACAATTGACGTTGACGTCCTCGACCCGGCCGAGGCGCCGGGGACGGGCTCGCCCGAGCCCGGCGGGCTCCGAGTGCCGGAGCTGGTCGAGATCGTCAGGATGCTCGAGGGCTGTCAGGTGATCGGTGGAGACCTCGTGGAAGTCGCGCACGCCTGGGATCCGACCGGCAGAACCGGCATCGCCGCCTCCTGGGTGATCCGCGAGGCGCTCCTCGCCTGGTGGGGAGCCGCGCGCTGAAGCTTCGCGAGAAGAGCCGGATCCGGGAGTACAGCGCGCCGAGGTTCTACGAGATTGCGTTCGACCTCAACCGCAAGGGCGAGGTCGACTTCCTCGTGCACTGCTTCAAGCGGTTCGCCCGGCGGCGCGTCCGGAGCGTCGTCGACATCGCCTGCGGCACCGGACCCCACCTGATGCGCCTCGCCGACCGCGGGTACTACATGTCGGGACTCGATCTGTCGCCGCGGAACATCGCGTTCCTGCGTGAGCGGCTCGCCGCCAAGGGCCACCAGGGCGAGCTGGTCGTCGGCGACATGACGGAGTTCCGGCTGGCGCGCCCCGTCGACGCGGCGATCTGCATGCAGGATTCGCAGGGGCACCTGCTGAAAACCGAGCAGCTCGTCGCCCATCTGAGGACCGTGGCGAAGTCACTCAAGTGCGGCGGCCTCTACGTCTTCGACCGCTACATGGCCTCCTCGTGGACGAATCCGGCGCGGCGCTGGTCGTGGTCCAGGCGCCGCGGGCGTTTGATCGTGCGCGCCTCGTTCTCCGCGCTGAACGACGTCGACCCGGTGAGCCAGGTGTTCCGCGAGCGCATGACCCTCGAAGCAGTCGAGAACGGGACGCGCCGCCTCTACCGCCAGACTCACCTCTCGAGGATGGTCTTCCCGCAGGAGCTCAAGGCCGTGGTGGAGCTGGCCGGCGGCTTCGAGTTCGTCCAGTGGTTCTTCGGCTTCAAGCCGCACCAGCTCCTGGAGCGGGCGCGGCACCCCATCATCATGGTCGTCGTCCTCCGCAAGAAGTAGGCGCTCGTGCGAAGCCGCGGCGCTGTCGAGATGGGCCGCCGCGTCTTCATCCGGGCGCAGAATCACGAGCGCTGGGCCATCACGGCCGACCGTCTTTCCTCATGAAGCGCCGGCTGCCGGCGCTTCGTCTCAAGCGAGGCCGCGAGGCCGCGTGGAGCCATCCCTGGATCTTCAAGGGCGACGTGGCCGACGTCAGCGACGTGGAGCCGGGCGCAGCCGTGACGATCGTCGACTCCGCAGGCCGCTTCGTCGGGCGTGGCTTCTACAATCCGCGCCCTGCCCTCTGCTGCCGGGTCCTCACGTGGACCGACGAGCCCCTGGACACCGCCCTGCTCCAGCGGCGGCTCGGGAGCGCCATCGCCTTTCGCTCGCGCGGCGCACCTGGTGGGCTGCCGGCGCTGTGCCGGCTGGTGTGGAGCGAAGCGGACGGGCTGCCTGGGCTGGTGGTGGACCGCTATGGGCCCATCCTGATCGTCCAGTGCCTGACGCTGGGGATGGCCCGCCTGCGGCCGTCGATCGCCGACGCCCTCGCTCGGTTGCTCGACGACGCTCCTGTCTTCGCTGCGGACGAGGACGCCGCGGCGCGCCTGGAGGGGTTCGAGGCCGTCCGGGGATGGATCCGCGGCGCTGGGTCCGAGACGGTCGAGGTCAGCGAGGACGGGGTGCGCTTCGTGGTGACGCTCGGCGCCGGCCACAAGACCGGCCTCTACCTCGATCAGCGGGAGAATCACGCGCGTCTCGCGGGCCTCGCGGCCGGCCGCGACGTCCTGGACGCATTCTGCTACGCGGCGGGATTCGCCTGCCACGCGCTCCGGGCCGGGGCGCGCCGCGCGGTCTGCATCGAGTCTTCGCCGGAGGCGATCGCAGCTGCTCGCCGTAACCTGGCGCTCAACGGCGTCGGCGCGCGCGCCGAGATCGTCGCGGCGAACGTCTTCGACGAGCTGCGCCGGCTCGAGCGCACGGGGTCCCGCTTCGGCGTGGTCGTCCTCGACCCGCCACCGTTCGCGCGCACCCGATCGGCGCTCCCAGCGGCAGCCCGGGGCTACAAGGAGATCAACCTACGGGCGCTGCGCCTGCTCGAGCCCGGCGGCAGCCTCTTCACGTTCTCGTGCTCGCACCACGTCTCCGACGCTCTCTTCGAAGACATCTGCCGCGAAGCCGCCGCCGACGCGCGCCTCCCCTTACGCATCGTCTCCCGTCTCGCCCAAGCCGCCGACCACCCCGTTCTGCTGAACGTCCCCGAAACTCGTTACCTCAAAGGCCTCCACCTCCAGGCCCCCTGAACAGATTCATCAGCAGGGCAGCAGCGAAGTGCTATGCGGCGGTTAACCGGGACGGTGGGGCGCCGGGCGGGGGCGCACCCCCCGGCGCAGCCCGTGTAGTCAGCTCAGCCACGGCAGAAAGTGACGGATTCAGACGCAACGGACAGCAGCAGTCAGGGTGCGCAGGGGGTGCGCCCCCGCTGGCGCCCCACCGTCCCGCCTCACAGTGCGCTACCAGCGTCGAGTCTCGCCGTGCTTGAGAACCCAGATGCGGGAGAGGTCGAGCTGAAGTCGTCGTGCTTCGGCAATGAGCCGCTGTGGAGGTTCCTCCAGCGGTTCCTCCGCAAGGTCGAACGTGCCCCAGTGGATCGGGACGAAGCGCTCGCCGCGCACGTCGGCGAAGGCGCGCAGCGCTTCTTCCGGGGTCGTGTGGCTCGCCTTCATGATGACCTGCGGCACGTACGCGCCGATCGGAATCGCCGCGAGGTCGAACGGGCCGAGCCGTGCGCCGATCCCCTTGAAGCCGTCGAAGTAGCCCGTGTCCCCGGCGAAATAGAGGCGCTTGTCCCGGCCGGCGACGACCCAACCGCTCCACAGGCGACGATTTCGATCCCAGGGTGTGCGCCCCGAGAAGTGCTGGGCCGGCACACACGTGAAGGTGAGCCCCTTCAACGTGACGGCGCCCCACCAGTCGAGCTCATCGACCTCCGTGATCCCGAGATCCGCGAACCACGCCTTGAGCCCGAGCGGAACGATGAACCGGGGACGGTGGACGGCGACGAGCCGCTTGACCGTCGCCTCGTCCAGGTGGTCGTAGTGGTCGTGCGAGATCACGACCGCGTGGATCCGTGGCAGATCCTCCAGCTTGAGGCCGGGAGGCGACACGCGGCGTGGGCCCGCGAAGGACACCGGGCTCGCGCGCTGGGACCATTGAGGGTCGGTCAGCAGGTTGACGCCGTCGAGCTGAACCAGCAGCGTCGAGTGGCCGACCCAGGTCACCGTGGCGGCGCCCTGACCAGCCCGGATTGCTGCGAGGTCGCTCCCAACGGCGGGAAGGCTGGCGGTCCGCGGGGTGAACGTGGCCGCCCACACGCGCGAGACGAAGAACGTGAAGCGAGTCCAGCCTCCCGCTGGCTCGGCCGACGGGTTCACGTTCCCGAAGCCTCCCTCGCGATGGTGGGCGGGCGCTCCGGGCACGGGACCCCCGACCTGGGCGCAGCCCGGCCCGAGGAGGACGCAGAGCAGAAGCGTCGAAGCGATCCGGAAAGTCAGGCGGCGGGCTCCCCGAGCGGCAGCTCGACGATGAAGGACGCGCCTCCGTCGTCGCGGTTGTGGGCGCTGAGCCGGCCCCCGAGCTCGGTGACGATCCCGTAGGAGACCGACAGCCCGAGTCCGCTCCCCTCGCCCGGCGGCTTCGTCGTGAAGAACGGGTCGAAGATCCTCGGCAGCGCCTCGGGCGCGATCCCTGGGCCCGAGTCGCGCACCTCCACGTGGGCGTGCCGATCCGACGGCCACACCCGCACCGTCAGCACACGGGGCGACGGGTGCTTGGCCATCGCCTGGTGGGCGTTCTGGACGAGGTTGAGGAGGACCTGCTGGAGCTGGTTCTCGTCGGCCCACACGAACGGACACGCTGCGAAGTCGGTCACGAGGCGGATGTTGTCCTGCTGGAGCTGGTAGCCCTTCAGCTCGAGCACGCGCCGAGCCTGGTCGGCGACCGAGCACGGCCGCCGCTCAGGCGTGTAGTGACGGGCGAACAATAATAGATTCTGCACGATCCGCGCGGCGCGCCCGGCCTCCTCGGCGACGATCCCGAGCCGGTCGCGTACGTGCGAGGTGGTTTCCGGATGGGTGAGCAGCAAATGCGCCTGCCCGAGGATCGTCGTCAGCGGGTTGTTGATCTCGTGCGCCACTCCCGAAGCGAGCTCGCCGACGGCCGACAGCTTCTCGGCGTGGACGAGATGGGCCTGAGCGCGCTTGTGCTCCTCGAGCAGGCGAAGCGACTCGGAGTAGAGCCGCTGCACCTCGGAATAAAGCTGGGCGTTGTCGAGCGCCACGCCGACCTGGTCGGCGGCCGCCTCGAGGAGGGCCAGCTCGTGCTTGTCGAACTGGTCGACCGTCTTGCGCCCGAGCGAGAGCGTCCCGAGGATCCGCCCTCGGCTGTGGATCGGCACGCAGACGAATCCGCGGATCTGCTCGCGGCGGACGGCGGCCTTCGCGGACGGGAGCACATTCGGGTCCTCGTAGTTCCGGTCGATCCGCACCGTCTTGCCGGTGACGGCGACGTGACCGATGAGCCCTTCGCCGACGGGCAGCCTCAGGTTCACCTCGCGCAGCCGCGCAGACATCCCGCGCGCGCCCCGGAGCTCGAGCGTCTTGCCGTCCTCGGAGAGGAGATGGAGGCTCGCGATCTCGTGCCCGGTGACGCGGGTGAGCGCATCCAGCGCGGTGCGCAGGACCTCCTCGACGTCGAGCGTACGGCTGACGGCCTCGGCGACCCTGTGGAGAATCTTGAGATGCGGCTCGACGTCGGGCCGGCCGCGCGGCCGGCGGCGTCGTTCAGCCCGCGACGGAGAGCGACCGGCGCGCCGCTTCAAGCGCTGCTTCCACGAGCGCCCGGTCCGTGGCCGGGAGATCACCGAATGCAGCGGCGATGTCGAGGAGGAACGAGATCTCGGAAAGACGACCGCCGGCGGCGGCGACCCTACCGGCGGCGCCGTCGAGGGCGGCCGCGAGGGCCGCCACCTCCAGCCGCTCGCCCGTAGACGACCGCCCGGGCTGCGCCATTGCGCGCGTGACGCGGAAGACGGCGAGCGCAAACAGCTTCCACGGGTCTTCGTCGGCCGCGGGCTTGGTCCCGGCGCGGGCGAGGCCCGCCGCCACGGCGCGGTCCAGGTACTCGAAGTCAAAGGGCTTCGCGATGTAGTCGAAGGCGCCGAGCTTGAGGGTTTCCTTGGCGAGCCCCACGTCCTCATTCGCCGTCACCATGATGACCGGGACGCTGTCGTCCAGCTCGCGGATTCGGCGGAGGACCTGGACGCCGTCGAGGCCCGGCATCCGCACGTCGAGGAGAACGAGGTCGGCCCGGCGGCCCCGAATGGCGGTCAACGCCTCGACACCGCTGGTCGCGGCTTCCACGGCGTAACCCTCGGTCGCGAAGTACTCGGTCAGGACCTCGCGAATGGGCGCTTCATCGTCAACGACCAGGATTCGGCCAAGAGCCATCGTATTTCCATCTTAACCCAGGGCAGGCTCGGGGCCCTCAAGCCGCGGCGCGTGCCACATAGGCGTAAACCAGCTCCAAAGCGGCGTCCAGGCGGGCGGGATCCTTGCCTCCCGCCTGGGCAAGGTCGGGCCGGCCACCGCCGCCCCCACCGACGGCCTTGGCGACCTCCTGGATGAGCCGTCCAGCCTGGAAGCGGCTGGTGAGGTCCTTGGTGACCGCGGCGATGAGATTCACCTTGCCGTCCACGACGCTTCCCACGCAGACCACGCCCGACCCCAGCCGGTCGCGCAGCGTGTCGGCCACCGAGCGCAGCGCGTCGGCGTCCAGGCCGTCGATCCGTCCCGCGATCACCGCGACGCCGTTGACCTGGCGTGCGGCCTTCACGAGATCCTCCGCCCGCGACCGCGCGAGCCTGGCCTCCAGCGCGGCGAGCTGCCTCTCGAGCGCGCGCTGCTCCTCGAGGAGCTTCTGGAGGCGGGCCGGCACCTCGAGTGGGCCGATCTTCAGCAGATCCGCCGCTTCACGGAGGGCGGCCTGGCTTCGGGCGACGCTCTCGAGCGCCGCGGGACCGGCCACGGCCTCGACCCGGCGGACGCCCGAGGCCACCGCGCCCTCCGCCGTGACCTTGAGGAGGCCGATTTCGCCGGTGCGGCCGAGGTGCGTGCCGCCGCACAGCTCGGTCGAGAAGTCGCCGATCTTGATCACGCGGACGCGATCGCCGTACTTCTCGCCGAACAGCGCCATCGCGCCGGTCTTGAGCGCCTCGTCGAGATTCATCTCGCTGGGCGCCACGACGGTGTCGGCCTGGACCTGCTCGTTGACCAGCTCTTCGATCGCGGCGATGTCGCGATCGTTCACCGCGCTCCCGTGCGAGAAGTCGAAGCGCAGGTGGTCGGGCGCGACCAGCGAGCCCGCCTGGGTCACGTGCGGCCCCAGGACCTTGCGCAGGGCGGCGTGGAGCAGGTGCGTCCCGGTGTGGTGCTGCCGCAGGCCCTGCCGCCGCGGCGAGTCAACCGTGACCGCGATCTCGTCGTCTTCGCGGAGCACGCCTTCCGTCACGCGCACGCGATGGACGATCACCTTGGGACCTCTATAGTAGGTGTCGCGGATCTCCCCGCGCCCCGTGCGTCCCACGATCGTCCCGGTATCGCCGATCTGCCCTCCGGACTCGGCGTACCCGGGCGTCTGATCGAGGATCACCTCGATGGTCTCGCCCTGGCGCGCCTCGCGCAGGCGAGTCGCGGTGCCCTCTCGGACGATCGCCCAGATCCGCGCCGGCGCGGTGAGCTGCTCGTAGCCGAGGAACTTCTGGAGGCCGAACGTCTGGGGAATCGTCGCGAAGAAGGCGCCGCCCTCTGCGCCCTCGCCGACGGCGAAGCTGGCGCCGGCCCGGGCCCGCTCGCGCTGCGCTTCCATCTCTTGTTCCCAGCTGGCCTCGGTCTCCGCCGTCGGCACCCATCCCCGGTCGCGCAGCTCGTCTTCGGCGAGGTCGCGCGGGAAGCCGAACGTGTCGTACAGCGTGAACAGGAAGCGCCCGTCGATCGGCCGCCCGCGGCCCGGCCCCTGGGCTGTCGCGTACTCCGCGATCCGGTTCATACCGGCATCCAGCACGGCGGCGAACCGCTCTTCCTCTTCGCCGACCGCCCGCCGGATCCGGTCGCCTTCGCTCCTGAGCTCCGGGTACGCGTTGCCCATGTCGGCGACGACGCCCTCGATCGCGCTCCAGAAGAACGGCCCGGTGATGCCGAGCTTGCGCGCGTGGCGCATCGCGCGTCGCATGATGCGCCGCAGGACGTAGCCGCGCCACTCGTTCGACGGCAGCACGCCGTCGGCGATGAGGAACGCGGTCGTCCGCGCGTGGTCGGCGATGACCCGCATCGAGACCCGATCGCCCTCGGCGCTCCCCGTGTAGCGCTTGCGCGTGAGCTTCTCCACCTGCTCGAACACGTGGACGAACAGGTCCGTGTCGTAGGTCCAGAGCTTGCCCTGCAGGACGGCCGCGATCCGCTCGAGCCCCATCCCGGTGTCGATCGACGGC
>Ga0066710_100003456_pt1 | contig 13479 bp, 11 predicted proteins | sample GraSoiAngelo_159_FD_79666 | JGI IMG/M metagenome (GOLD analysis project Ga0066710, IMG submission 79666) | Grasslands soil microbial communities from the Angelo Coastal Reserve, California, USA - 14_1009_16_40cm | ecosystem: Environmental > Terrestrial > Soil > Grasslands | place: USA...
CGATACGGACATGGTGGCGTCACGAGATGAAGTGAAGACCGGATCGGTCGAACTAACCGAGCAGGGGCAGGCTGGTATGTCAGGCGAGCTAGGCAGGGATTGAGCCTGCCAGGTGCTACCGGCGTCGTGCGTCACGTAGAAATACACCGTGGCAGCTGGACCGGTGCACCGGCCGGCGGCCCACCCCGTCGAGGTGTCCCGGAAGGTGATGGCAGCGAAGGGGTACATCTCGCAGGCAAGCTGGTTGGCTTGATTGGTCCCGAAAGCGTTACTCATGGGCAGCGCTCCCGGCGCCGTCGCGTTTGGCGCGGTGTAGTGACTCACCGACGCCTGCTCCCAGTGGATACCGCCATCGCTGGTCCGATAGATGGCCACGCCATTGTCGACCTGGAGCACCATCCAGCCATGTTGCGGGTCGATGAAGTCCAACTGGCTCGGGCTCCCGTCGGACACCTGAAAGGTCGAGCTTTGCCAGCTCTGGGCGCCGTCCGAGGTGTGGAAGACGGTGATCGTTGCCGGGGTAGCGGCTGGATGGGCGACCACATGCGGCGTGACCGCGACCCAGGCGTGTGTCACGTCGAGGAAGAACATCGTTCGATCCGTCCATCCCGAGAAGCCCGGCGGCGTGACGTTGCGCCAGTGCGCGCCGGCGTCTTCGGTGACAAGGGTGGCGTCGTGAACCTGGGCACGGTCCTTGCTTGGGGGCCCGGCGGCCCAACCCCGGAGTGGTGTCATCATCTTGAACGCTGGGTCGGTGTAGACGGAGCCGAGCTCGATCGGTCCCGCGGGCACGCGCAGGCCGGGCGTATAAGACAGCGTTGGCCCGAGGGTGGGCGCCGCGGTTGGGGTCGGCGATCCGGACGGCGACCCACTGGGCAGCGGAGTCTTGACGGCCGTGGCCTGGCGGAGGTTTCGCAGCTGCATCACCCCGAACCCGAGCGAGCCGATCAACAGCACCACCAAGCCGGCCAGGGCAAGGTCTCGGATGATCACGGGTCGTTTGCCCGCCGCTCGCGGCCGGGCATACGCGCGAGCGACGACCCGGCGCTCGAAATCGGGGCGCTTGGGCACCTTGTCATCGAAGTCCTGAGCCTGGCGCCGGAGTCGCGCCTCGACGTCTTTCCTGCTCATCACATCGCCATCCCGCGATCCTGCCCGACGGGCTCGAGCCGCTGGCGCAGCTTGCCGAGCGCCCGATGGACAAGGACGCGAACGGTGACCTGGGGGCGACCCATGATCCGCGCCGTCTCCCTGAACGACTGGTCTTCGAAGTAGCGGAGGTAAATGGCCTGGCGCTCGCCGAGCGAGAGGCCGCGCAGGGCCGTCATCAACGTTTCATCGACGGACCGTGCCTCGACCGTGGCAACCGGGTCCAGCCTCGAGGACGCTGGTTGTACCAGTGCGGCCATCCGTTTTTGCCGGCGAAAGTAGTCGTGGGCGAGGTTGGTGATGATGCGATAAAGCCAGCGACGGAACTCGTCAGGATTGGCTGGCGTGCCGGGCGACGCCCAGGCCCGGGCGAAGCCCTCCTGGACGATCTCCTCGGCGATGTCGATGTCGTGCAGCAGCATAAAGGCAAATTTGAGCGCGGAATGTCCAAGCCCATATACGAGGGGTTCGAACCACAGCCGATCATCGCTATGCAGGTCAGGACCCTTTGCTATGTCTTTCCCCCTCAACGGCCAGCTTCGCGATTATGTTTCATCGGCGGCCCGGGTGGGCCGCCTTTACTTCATCGTGAACCTTGGCGCGTTTCCGGACGCGTGCGGTCACTTGGCGTGGCTTTCATCTCTGAGCGCCACGGTGGCTCTGCACCAGAGCGGGTGCACGTCAACGATGCGGCCAGGCAGGAAAATCCGAGGAGCGACTCAAGCTCCTTCTGCGAGAGCGTGAAGTCGCGAGCGAGGGCGTTCTTGTCGTCGAGCCATGCCAGGACGGCCGCTCCGAAGGCATCTCCGGCGCCGATAGTATCGACGACTTGGACGGGTGGCGCCGGCACATGGGCGTGCACGGGTCCTGTGATTCCGTACGCTCCCGCTGCTCCGAGGGTGACCAGGACGAGGCGGACGCCCGCCTTCAGGACGCGCTCGGCGGCAGCCTCGTAATCGACTCCCGGATAGAGCCAGGCGAGATCCTCGGCGCTAGCCTTGACGATCGTGCTCTGCGCGATAAGCGATTCCAGCCGTGGCCGATACCCCGGGTCGGTGGCCAGCACCGGTCTGATGTTTGGATCCAGCATGATCAGGCGGCTGCCGCGCTCGCGGCGGACGAGTTCGACGAGTGTTGAGACCATTGGCTGCAGCACGAGACCGAGGGTTCCCAGGTGGAGAGCCTTGACATCCGCGGGCAGTTCTCGCGGAATCATGTCGGGGGTGAGGTTGGGTGCCGACGTCGCCTCGATAAAGAACTCATACTCGGCGAGCCCTTCCTTGCCGATGTTGGCAACAGCAATCGTGGTCGGCTCCGGGCCAAAACTCGCCAACGCGAGGCTGGCTCCGTCAGCGGCGAGCTGATCGGCGAGCATGCGCCCGAATTCGTCAGTCGAGAAGCGCCCGAGGAACGCCGTCGGAACCTCGAGCCGAGCGAGCGCTCGCGCGGTATTGAACGGACCGCCGCCCGGCGTGGGACGCCGCGTCCCGTCGCCGCCAGTGACCATATCGATCAGCGCTTCACCGCAAACGACGATCACTGTCGGATCTCGCCTGATCCTCTGGTGATGAGACGCGTGGGGACAACCAGGTGCACTGAAGGCGATTGATCACCATCGATCCGCCGAAACAGTTGCTCGGCCGCTTTCCGACCCATCGTCGACGGATCCTGCGCGATGACCGTGATCCCGGGGTCGAGGAGGTCAGCGAGCAGCACATCGTCGAATCCCACCAAGGCAGTGCGGTGATGCAGGTCGAGCCGGTGCAAGGCGCGACTGGCGCCGATGGTCAGCAGGTTCTGGCTGGTGAAGAGCGCGGTCGGCGGCTCCCGCAGACCCAGTAACTCAACGGTCGCGGCGTCGGCCTTGTCGATGCCGTGTACATTGAGCCGGACCAGCTGAGGATCGAGGGCGATGCCCGCCGAGGCCAGCTCCTGTTCATAGCCCTGGCACCGCTCCGCAGCCGTCGTGATCGTCATCAAATCCCCCAGGTAGCCGATCCGCCGACGATTGTGAGCGATCAAGTGGGCGATGCCTTGTCTGACGCCGGCCTGGTTATCGGTGAGGATGCTATCGGCATCGAGGAAAGCCGGCGGGCGGTCGACGAAGACCATCGACGTCCCGGCCCGACGCTCGCTGAGCAGATAGCTGTGGTCGTGGCTGGCGGGGACGATGATGAGGCCATCGACGCGGCGAGAGGTGAAGGCAGCGATCAGCTGCTGTTCGCGGGCCTGGTCCTCGTCGGAACTTCCCGCAAGGACGAGGACACCACGTTGGAGGGCGACATCCTCGATTTCGCGGTGGAGCGCCGAGGAGAAGGGGTTGGCGACGTCTTCGAGAAGCACGCCGATCGTGGAGCTCTTTCGGTCGGAACGGCGCAGGCTGCTGGCTGCGTGGTTGTGCCGATAGTCGAGCCGCTGGATCGCACCCACCACCCGCGATCGGACCGTCTCCGAGACGGCCGGTTCGGCGTTGATGACCCGGGAGACGGTCTTGAGGCTGACCCCTGCGAGGGCGGCCACCTCGCGCATGGTCGGGCGGCCGGCCCCGCCCCTGACCTTTGCCAACGTTGACCCCCTTTTCCCTGCGGCTTATCAGATGAGGTACGCGGATAGGTTCGGCTTGCGCCTCACCCTATCGTATGTTATAAGTTGATAACGTTGTCAATTTCGGTGGGCTGAGGGAGCAACTGGAGGCGGCTACCGCCTCCGAGTGTTTAAGGAGGGTGGTCGCATGAGCGACGGGAATCACCGACTACCGCGGCGGGCGCGGACCAGGTCCTACGTTGTCTTGGCCATTCCGCTCTTGATGGCGAGCCTGCTCGCCACGGCATGCGGGGCGGGTGGGGGTGGCAGCGGCGCGCAGACGACCATTACCGTAGCGGCGGTGGGGAACCCGCAGATGGAAGACCTGCAGAAGTTGGTCCCCGAGTTTCAGAAGGCGCACTCCGACATCCAGGTGAAGATCGTGATCCTGCCCGAGAACCAACTCCGCCAGCAAGTCACCCAGGATGTCGCCACCCATAGCGGCAGGTTCGATCTGAGCATGATCGGCACCTACGAGGTTCCACTATGGGCGAAAAATGGTTGGATTCAGAATCTGGGCAGCTACGTACAGAAGACGTCCTCCTACCAGGCCGACGACCTGGTGCCGGGCGTGGCCAAGGCGCTCTCCTACAACGGAAGCCTCTACGCGGTCCCCTTCTACGCCGAATCGTCCTTTCTCATGTATCGCAAGGACTTCCTCCAAGCCGCGGGGGTGACCTTGTCGACGACTCCGACCTGGGATGAGGTGGCAGCCGCTGCGCGGAAGGTCAACAACCCCAGCAAGGGTCTCGCCGGCATCTGCCTCCGCGGCCTGCCCGGCTGGGGTGAGCAGCTCGCGCCCCTGGACACCATCGTCAATACCTTCGGCGGCCGCTGGTTCGATGAGCAATGGAACGCGCAGCTCACGTCGCCGAAATTCAAAGAGGCCGTCAACTTCTACGTCAACCTGATCAAGACCGCCGGCGAGCCGGGCGCCGCCAACTCCGGCTTTGGCGAGTGCCTGAATGCCTACAACGGTGGCAAGGTCGCCATGTGGTACGACGCTACCGTCGGCGCCAGCAACTTCACGGGCGACGCGGCGGCCAACTCCGGCTATGCCCTAGCTCCGGCCAGGCTCAAGCCCTACTCCGGGTGGCTCTGGGCCTGGTCGCTGGGGATGCCCACGACCAGCACGAAGAAGGATGCAGCCTGGACCTTCGCTTCGTGGGCCACGTCGCAGGATTACATCAAGCTCGTCGGCACCAAGCTCGGCTGGAACCACGTTCCACCCGGCACCCGGACGTCCACCTACCAACTGTCCGAGTATCAGAAGGTCGCCGGGTCCTTTGCCCAGCTGACCCTCGACTCGATCACACATGCCGACGTCAACCATCCAACGGTGGACCCCGTTCCCTACACCGGCATCCAGTACGTGGACATTCCCGAATTTCAGAACCTGGGTGACCAGGTCTCGCAGCAGTTCGCGGCGGCGATCGCCGGTACCACCAGCGTGGACACCGCCTTGCAGCAGGCTCAGCAGCTGGCCGATGCTGTCGGGAAGAACTACCGAAAGTAAAAAGAGCCGGAGGCTGGGAAGATTGCGATGGCTAGTGTGACGGTCCAGCCATCGATTCCAACCGCGCTCGGAGACGGAGGCGGTCGAGCTCGCTCGGTCGCCTCCGCCGCTCGCTTGCAAGGCTGGCTGCGCCGGCTTCCGGTGCTGCCCGCGCTCGTCTACGTCATCCTCGTCACGCAGGTTCCGTTCTTGCTCACCATCTTCTACAGCCTGCAGAACTGGAACCTGCTCAGCGTGGCGCCGGCGCGCTTCATCGGCCTGCAGAACTATCTCGACGTTCTAAACGATGCCACCATCAGGATCGCGATCTGGAACACGATCGTCCTGACCGTTTGCGCGGTCGCCATCTCGGTGGCGCTCGGCATCGGCATCGCCGTGCTCCTCAACCGGGAGATCTTCGGCAAGGGCATTCTTCGGACGCTCATGATCGGGCCCTTCCTGGTGATGCCCACCGCCGCCGCCTTGATGTGGAAGGACACCCTTCTCAACCCGCTCACCGGCTTCGTCAACTACCTTCTCACGCCGATCGGCCTCGGAACCTTCGACTTCATCAACCGGTTCCCGATGGCCTCGATCGTCGGCATCGAGGTCTGGCGATGGACCCCGTTCATGATGCTGATCGTGCTGGCCGGCCTTCAATCGCAGAACCAAGAAGTCCTGGAGGCGGCCAGAGTCGACGGCGCCCGAGCGCTGCAAATGTTCCGCTATATCACCCTGCCGTTCATCCGGCCCTTCATCGAGCTGGGAGCGCTGCTGGGGTCGCTGTTCATCGTGCAGAGCTTGGACACGATCTTCATTACCACCCAGGGCGGCCCGGGCCAGGCGACCACCAACCTCCCTTTCAAGCTCTATCTCGAGGCCTTCCAGGCCTTCGATATCGGGAAGGCGTCGGCGATCGGGGTGCTGGCCGTGATCCTGACGATGATCGTCGCCACCTTCGCGCTGCGGACGCTCTTCACCATCTTTCAAGTTGAGACGAGGCGATGAGCGTTCTGGCCGCGAGACCCGGAAGGGGTAGAGCCAGGATCTCGAAAGCGGCCTGGTCGGCGCTCGCCTGGGCGATCGCGATCGTCTTCTTCTTTCCAGTTCTCTGGATGGCGCTCGAAGGGCTGAAGACCGAGGTCCAGGCCGCCAGCATCCCGCCAACGATCTTCTTCACCCCGACCCTGACCGCCCTGCAAGAAGTCCTGTCTCGAGACTTCCCGCCCTACCTGATCAACTCGGCCTCGGCCACCATCGGGTCGACCCTGCTGGTCCTGCTCCTCGGTCTGCCGGCTGCCTACGCGCTATCGATCCGTCCGGTGAAGCGAACCCGCGACGTGTTGTTCTTCTTGATTTCGACACGCTTCCTGCCGTTCGCCGCCAGCCTGGTGCCCCTGTATATCCTCGCGCGCGACCTCCATCTGCTCGATAACATCCTGGTCCTCGTCATCATCTACACGACAATCAACTTCCCGCTCGGCATTTGGCTGTTGCGCTCCTTTATGCTCGAACTCCCGCACGAGCTCATCGAAGCTGCCCGCGTCGACGGGGCAAGCATGCGGCACGAGTTGATCAACATCGTGCTGCCCTTGATCATGCCTGGCATAGCGGCCACCTCGCTGATCTGCTTGATCTTCTCCTGGAACGAGTTTTTCTACGCCGTCAATTTCACCACCACGATCGCCGCCACCTCGCCGATCTTCCTGGTGGGCTTCATCAGCGGCCGTGGGTTGTTTTATGCCAAGCTGGCGGCGGCCGCGACGCTGGCGAGTCTTCCCGTCCTGCTGGCGGGGTGGATTGCGCAAAAGCAGCTGATTCGGGGGCTGACAATGGGAGCAGTGAAATGAGAGCTGTCGTTTTCGAAAAGCCGGGCCAGATCGAGGTCACGAAGGTCGACGATCCGACGCCTGGCGCGTCCGACGCGATTCTCAAGGTCGAGGCGTGCGGCATCTGCGGCACCGATCTGCACCTGCTCAACGGCGACATCTCGTCCGCGAGGTACCCGGTAGTGCCGGGACACGAGTTTTGCGGCGAGGTGGTTGCGGTGGGGCCCGGGGTGACCAACGTGCGGTAGGGCGATTTCATCGCCGTCGACCCGAACCTCCCCGATGGTGTCTGCCGATTCTGCCGGATGGGCAAAACCAACCTGTGCGAAAACTACAGCGCGCTCGGCGTCACGCTCGACGGCGCGGCAGCCGAGTTCGTCCGCGTGCCCAGCCATGTCGCCTTTGCGGTCCCGGCGAACCTGCCGCGGCCGTGGGGAACCCTGGTCGAGCCCCTCTCATGCGCCGTCCACGGCTTCGACCAGGTGGGTGTGCACCTGGCCGATAGCTACCTGATTTACGGCGCCGGGACGATGGGCTTGATGCTGGCGCAGCTGGCCCGGCATGCGGGGGCTGCCAGCGTGGACATGGTCGACAAGAACCCGGCACGGTTCGAGTTGGCCAAACGGCTCGCGGCGGACCGGATCGCCGATACCGCTGACCAGTTCGATCGTTCGGATGGCTGGGATGTGGTGATTGACGCCACCGGGGTGGTGGCCGCGATCGAAGATGGTCTCCGCAGGGTGCGGCGCGGTGGAACGTTCCTCGTCTTTGGCGTCGCCAGCGGCGAAGCCCGGGCGAAGCTGTCGCCTTTCGACGTCTATCGAGACGAGATCCGGATCATCGGGTCGATGGCGGTGCTCAACAGCTTCGAACGGGCGCTGGCTCTCGTAGTCCGGGGGGTGATCAACTCCGAAGCGATGATCAGCCATCGATTCGGACTCGATGATTACGCGAAAGCCATTGACACCTTCAAGAGTGGGGGAGGACTCAAGATTCAGGTCGCTCCCTCGGCGCAGCCGGTTGCCCAACCCAGCCTGGCGAGCTCGGCCTCCACATCGCCAGCCAGGAATTGATCGGCGGCTTCCGACCCCTGTAACGTCGCGTCCAGGTGCGCCAGGGTAAGCCCGCGCGCGAAAAGGTGTGCCTGATCGCCCGAAGATAGCTCCGACATCGGGCGCATCGCCGCCGGGATCCAGGCGGCGTCCCCCGGAAACGACCCGCCGCGCATACCCTCGTGCTCGCCCTCCACGTCGTCGACGAAATGCTGATGGTCCGCCCGGCGCAGGATGAACATCCGCTTTGGCGGCGGCAACCGCGCGAAGAGCTCAGACAGGCCCGGCAGAGGGATCATCACATCGTTCTCGGCCGCCAGCAACAGAGTCGGCACCTCTCGGCTCCACGCGAAGGTGAGCGTCAACCGAAGGATTCCTGGTCTTGGGTTCGCGATCCCGCCCGGTGCCAGCGCCACAACGGCCCGCACCCGAGGATCGACTTCGGGCGTCGCCAGCACCGTCCAACCACCGAAGCTGTGGCCAACGAGTCCGATTCGCGCGGCGTCGACGTTGAAGCCGGCGTCCTTGAGCAAATGGTCGATGAGAAAACGGACGTCCGGTACCCGGCTGGCGATCATGGCCTCGGCCCGGGTGGCCCGCTCGGTTTCGGTTTCGCCTTCGCGGCGGGCGAGTTCAGGCGTGACCAGCTCGGAGTGATCCATCGCGGCCACGACGTAGCCGTGACTGGCCAGATGCGTGCAGAGGAAGGTGGCCGACCGCCGGTTTCCACCGCTGGAATGGGAGAAGACAACCAACGGCTGATCCGCGCTCGCGACGCCGGTCGGGGACCAGATCATGGTTGGGAATCGCCGGCCGCGAGCCGGATCCAGCGCCTGGATGGCTTGGACGCCAACGGCGAAACGTCCGGCTGCGAACGGATCGTATCGATGCGCGCCGATCGCCCTACCCTAGCAGCCGACAGCGACTACGCTTGAAGCGAAGGGGCGTCAGATGGACAACCCACAGCCGCAGCCGGTAGTGGCGCCGCTAACGCGAGCCGCCATCTTTCTCGTCGTCACGGTCAACCCGGGTGATGACTCGCGCACGACGGTCCGGGCGTTCTGTGATGACTTCCCGGGGCTTGTCCGCGCCGTGGCCTTCCGGGACCTGGAGGGCTACCTGTCCTGCGTGATGGGGTTTGGCTCGTCCGCCTGGGATCGCCTGTTCGGGTCGAAGCGCCCGGCGGAGCTGCATCCGTTTCGGGAAATCCACGCCGAATCGCGCCATGCGGTCGCCACGCCCGGGGACATCCTCTTCCATATCCGTGGCGCGCGGATGGACCTGTGTTTCGAGCTGGCGACACAGTTCATGGCGCGGCTCGGCAAGTCGGTGTCCCCCGTAGACGAGGTGCATGGCTTCCAGTATTTCGACGACCGCGACGTGATCGGATTCGTCGACGGCACGGAGAACCCCACCGGTCAGGAAGCGACGGATGCGACGCTGATCGGCGGAGAGGACCCCGGGTTCACCGGCGGCAGCTACGTCATCGTGCAGAAGTATCTGCATGACATGCCGGCCTGGAACGGCCTGTCAACCGAAGCGCAAGAGCGGATCATCGGTCGCAGCAAGCTGTCTGATATCGAGCTGGACGACGCCGTCAAACCAACCTCCGCCCACAACGCACTGACCACCATCGTCGAAAATGGGAGTGAGATCAAGATTGTTCGCGACAACATGCCGTTCGGGAATGTGGCCCGCGGGGAATTCGGGACCTACTTCATCGGCTATGCCCGCTCGCCGCGCCGAACCGAACAGATGCTGGAGAACATGTTCGTGGGCCGTCCGCCTGGAAACTATGATCGGTTGCTGGACTTCAGTCGGGCGGTGACCGGCAACCTATTCTTTGTGCCGTCGCTGAACCTGCTGGCCTCCCTGGTCGCGTCGTAGATGACTCTGGCGTCGAATGGCAGTCTAAGTAGATAAATGCTGCGGTAGGAGGTTCCATGCAAACGACTGTCCCGATGAAGACCGCGACGTTGAACGTGCCGGGCGCGAGCATCTATTACGAGGTTCGCGGCGCCGGCCCCGCGCTGCTGATGATGCCGGGCGGACCAGCCGACGCCGGAGCCTTCCGGAACATCGCCGGGCCGCTGGCGGCGCATTACACGGTCGTCACCTACGACCCCCGGGGCCTCTCGCACAGCCCCCTCGAGGGCACCCTCAATGACGCCCGGATCGTGCAGATCTTCGCCGATGACGCGCACCGGCTGCTGGCGGCGGTGACGAAGGAACCGGCGTTTGTATTCGCCAGCAGTGGCGGCGCCACCATCAGCCTCGAGCTCGCGGCGCGCCATCCAGAGCAGGTTCGTACCCTCGTCGCGCACGAGCCGCCGTCCGCGGTCCTGCAACCGGACCCGGCGCGGGCGAGGATCGAGATGACAGATATCGTTCAAACCTACCGCTCGGCGGGCATCGGGCCGACCATGCAGAAGTTCATGGCTCATACCCGCATCCGCCAGGCTCCGCCGCCGCCTCCGCCGGGCGAGCCCACACCCGAGATGCGAGAGGGGATGGCCCAGATGCAGCGGAACATGGACTTCTGGTTTCGCCATTATTTTCAGGCGATCGCCGACTACGAACCGGACTTCGACGCCTTGAAGTCGGGCTCGACCCGGATCGTCCCGGGCGTCGGGGATGCGTCGCGAGGCGAGCTGGCCCATGAGGGCGGGCTCGCGCTGGCCAGGCGGCTGGGGACCGAGGCTGTCGTGTTCCCCGGCGCCCACGGAGGCTTCGACACCAACGCGGCAGAGTTCGCGGTCAAACTCCAGCAGGTGTTCGGGGATAGGAAGAAACCACGATGACCGCGAGCCGTCTCGACGCCGCGCCTTCCGTTTCCGAACACCTGAAGCAGGTACCGGCGGCGGTGCGTCCAACAATACAGGCCGCGCGGCGGACGATCAAGGCGATCGCGCCGAATGCGACCGAGATCAGCTACCGAAGCCAACCGCCGCGGTCCAAGAGCGCCATGTGGAAGATCATTCGCTATGCGCTCGACGGCGCAGACGTCGCCGGGATCGGTACCTTTGCGACCTACGCCAGCCTCTACTTCTACCGCGGCCGTGAGCTCGAAGACGCGAGCGGATTGCTCGAGGGCGGCGGCAAAGACATGCGCTTCATCCGCTTGCGCTCGCCGGCCGACGCCGAAGCCGTGGCCACGAAACGGATCGTGCGGAAGGCGTTCACGCTCGGGTAGGCGGGGAATTACCTAGGCGTTACGATTGCCGGGAAGAGGGAGGGCATGCCCCCGGCACAAATCTGGGAGCGCGACGCGACCGTGGGGACGATTGAGCACGTGCTCGATGAGGCTCGCCAGGGCCTAGGGCGCAGCCTGTTCATCGTCGGCGAAGCGGGCCTGGGAAAAACCACCATGCTTGAACGGGCGTCAACGATTGGGCGGGCTCACTTCCAGATCAGTGCCGGACGTGGCGATGCCGCCGAGTCGACGCTGCCGTTCGGCATCATCGACCAGGCGCTCCGCGGGCTCGGATTCCGTGGCCCGGCCGAATCCAAATCACGAAGGCGCTCGCCGCTGCAGGCGCGGGCGGAGCGGATGTATGCGGCACTCGCGTTTCTGGAGGACCGGGCCGCACCGGCCTTGATGCTGCTCGACGACCTTCACTGGGCTGACGACGACTCGCTGGCGCTGCTGTCATTCCTCTGCCGGCGGATCGGCAACCTGCCAGTGGCCGTGATTGGAACGCTGCGGCCGTGGCCGCGAAACGCTCTCGACACCGTCGGGTCTCTCACCACCGATGGTGATGCGATCATCGACCGGCTTCGACCACTCAGCGATGCGGGCGCGGCTGAAATGCTTACGGCCCGGGCAGGCGCGATTACCGCCCCCTCGGCTCGGCGGGCCGCCAGGCTCGCCGCCGGAAATCCGCTGCTGGTGGAAGAGGTGGCGGCGAACATCCGGCACGGCCGCCGCCTTCCCGAATCGGGTGGCGATGCCGCGGCGACCGAGGCCGGGCTGCTGCGCGCCAGGTTTACCGGCGCATCCGCGGAGGAAATGCGCTACGCGCAAGCGGCAGGCATCCTGGGAAGCCGGTTCCGGCCGGCCATCGCGACCGGGGTGGCCGAACTCCCGCCGGCGGAGGGCGATCGAGCGCTCGAGGCGCTGAGTCATAGCGGACTGTTCAAATCCGATGCCCCCGGCTGGGCGCAGTTCGCGCATCCCTTGCTTCGCCAGGTGCTGTATGACGAAATTCCGCCGGCGGTACGCGGACGCTGGCATGCCAGCGCCTTCCGACTGCTGGCGGCGGCGGGCGCCGATCCGTCGGAGGCCGCCGAGCATGCGGCGCAGGCGGGCCTGCTCGGTGATCAGCAGGCCGTGACCGTTCTGGCGCAGGCCGGCCGAGCCGCGCTGCGCGCCGGCGCGATTGCCCGAGCCAAGCAACGCCTGATCGCTGCCGTTGAGGTTGCCGGTGCCCAGGCGCCTCCCGACCTGCTGATGGACCTGGGGGAGACCTTGCTGGCGAGCGGCGATGGCCGCCGCGCGGCCTCGACCTTTCGCCGTGTGCTGGCGATTCCAGATCTGACCGAGCATGTTCGGACGGTTTCGCAGCGAATGCTGGGTCGCGCGCTCTTTATTCGCGGGGCGGTGCAGGAAGCTCGTGACGCGTTTCGTGCCGCGGTTGCCGCCGCCCTTCCAATCGATAAATCGGAGGCCGCTCGAGCCCTGCTCGATGAGGCATTCGTCTCCTGGCCGACTGGAGGTCCGGCGCTCGCCACGCCCTTGCTGCTCCAGGCCCGCGAGCTGGCGGTGAACGGATCGCCGGCGCTCCGCCAGCGGGCGGATACGGCCTGGGCGTTCAGCACCTTCGTCAGCGGCGACCCGGCTGGCATCGGTGTGCTTGATGCCGCAGTCGGGGAGGCGCTCGCGAATCCCGAGGCGGATACCACCGACTTCGCCTGGAGCTGGGGGACGCTCGGTACCTACGGAAACCTGGCGAAGTGGACCGAACGCTTTACTGAGGCGACGACCGCGTACGAAATCGGCATGCAGGCTGCCGAGCGGATGCGCCTTCCGGTCGCGATCGCCGCGGTGGCCGTCATGCACGGCGACACCTGTCTTCGGACGGGCAAGCTCCGCGAAGCGCTCGAGCTCGCCGACCGGGCGTGGCTGCTGGCGGACCTGGCGCCGGAGCGAGCATTCTGGGCGGCCATCACCCATGCATACGCTCTGAACGAGATCGGGCAGATTGAGGAGTGCGCCGAATGGTTCCGACGCGCGCGCGCCCTGGCCGACCCCGACGAGAACTGGGCGGGTCGTGTCTGGCTGCTCCATATCGAGGCCGTGCTGGCGATGCACGATCGGCGCACGGCCGATGCGTGCGCCATCTTTGACCGTCTCCGGATCCTGGCGGCTCAG
>Ga0066710_100003457_pt1 | contig 13474 bp, 15 predicted proteins | sample GraSoiAngelo_159_FD_79666 | JGI IMG/M metagenome (GOLD analysis project Ga0066710, IMG submission 79666) | Grasslands soil microbial communities from the Angelo Coastal Reserve, California, USA - 14_1009_16_40cm | ecosystem: Environmental > Terrestrial > Soil > Grasslands | place: USA...
ACGGCGCCCGGTGTGGGCATTTCCCGCGGTGATCGTGGCTGTGCTGGCGGTGGTGGCCGCGCTCATCGTGGGCATCACCGGGCTGCTCGCCAACCCGGTGCGCAGCGTCAACGCCGACGGCACCAGCACGCTCGCGGGCACGTTCGAGCCGTACCGGTGTGATCGCCCGTCGTGCGACGGCTACCTGCAGGCGGGCGCGCGCAGCGCGTTCGTGCGCTTCCCGCACGGCTGCCCGGCACCGGCGCGCGGCAGCCAGGTGACCCTCATGGCACGGCCGGCTCCGGACCTGGGCAAGGGCTCCTACCGCGCCACCGCCTGCGCTTGACCCGACCTTTGCAGTTGGCACCCGCCCGCCGCGATCCGCTAAGATTCTGAGCTCACGCACTAGCGCCAATTCGGGAAGGAGATCCAGTGGTGAAGTGGTTCAGAGGCACGATTGCAGTGTCCGCGATCTCGTTCGGCGCCCTGACGGCATCCGCCATCGCTGCATCGGCGGTCACGGGTCCGGTGGTCATCCGCGATGTCCAGTCGTCGACGATGCCGTACGGCACCAACGTGGCTTCCGACGAGCAGCCCAACACCGAGGTCGAGCCGTCGATCGCGGTGAACCCGGGCGACCTGGGAAACGCCGTCACCGCCTATCAGGAAGGGCGGCACAACGGCGGCGGCTCACGCGACAACGGTTTCGCAGCCACCTTCGACCACGCGCAGACCTGGACCACCGGCAACCTTCCGGGCTTGACCAGGGCCGCACCCAGCCCCATCAGCACCACTGGCGACTGCCCCACTGCGCCGACGACGGCGGCGCCGTTTGATCGCGCCTCGGATGCGGCGGTGGCGTTCGGTAAGGATCCGACCGGGGCAGCGCATGGGGGCTACTTCGCTTACGTCAACTCGCTGGTCTTCGACGATGTGACGTGCAACGGTTTCCCCAGCGGTATGGCCATCAATGTCTCGAGTAACGGCGGTTTGACCTGGAGCGCCTTGATCCTTCAGGCCGACGGCCTGGACGGGCTCAACGACAAGAACTGGATCGTCGCCGACAATGGCACCGGCGTGGGTCACCACCCTGGCCGCGTCTATGTGGTGTGGGACCGCGTGCTGGCGTCGTTCGCATATTCGTACTGCGACCCGGACGTCGCCGCGTCGATCCTGACCGGAACCGGTTGCGACAAGGCAGCCAACTGGTCCAGCGTGAACAACGTCAGCTGGTACACCTTCAACCCCTCCGTGGAGGGTATTGGCGTGTTCCCCGTGGTGCTCAACAACGGCAGCCTGGGCGTCTCGTTCTTCGACCGCGTCGCCGGAGGTCCGTGCACCACGAATCCGACCGACCAGAGCTGCCTTGCCGCGGGCGATGTCGCTTGGACTGTCATACCGGGCGCGGGCGCCGCGGTTTGGCCTGGACCGCTGCCTTCCCCGCTGGCCACGGTCGATATCACGCCGTACGACTGCCACAACACCAATCAGTGCGCCCAGGACCAGCGTGCGGGCGGTCTGCCCCAGGCAGCGGTCGATCCCAACACGGGCGTCGTATACATCGTTTGGGAGGACAACCGATTTCGTACCGACGGCGGGGCGACGCCAGGTGACACCGACAGCTCGCGCCAGAACGACGCCGTGATCATCTCCTCGCCACCGAACGGCGCCGGCCTGCCCGGTGTCTCACCGGGCGCGTGGACCAGTCCCGCGGTGATCAACCCGGGTCCGGAGAACAACTTCATCGACCACTGGAACACCACGGTGGCGGTTGGCCAGGACGGCATCGTACGCATCGCGTACCGCCAGCGCGATGAGACGCCGGCCATGTACAGCGCGTTACACACCAGGATCGACACCTACTACCAGGAGTCGCGCGACGCGGGTCTGACCTTCTCGACGCCGCTGCTGGCGAACACGTCGGTCAGCACCGATCCCGGCTACGGCGCGTGGGACAGGACCAACTGCACCGCGTGCGGCTTCCAGGGCGACTACAACCAGATCGCAGCGGGAGCGAACGACGAGTCGTACGTCACCCGCGACGAGGCGTATGCACCGACGCCAGGCGCGCCCTACCCGCCGGGTGCGTTCGGTCCCACGCCGAGCAACAACCAATGGCAACAGACCTGGGTCGCGTACATCGCACCGCTGTCGGTGGTCACACCCGAGTCGCCGTTCATCCCGATGCTGGTGCTTACCGGCGCGGGCGCCATCGGCGTCGGAGCCCTGCTGCGCCGGCGCCGGCAGAGGCAGGCGGTCTAGGTCGCCCCGGCAGGCGGGACGCGCAGATGAGTATCTGGCGGGCGGCCGGGGCGGCGGCGGGCGCCGTGTCGTTTGTCGCCATGGCCATCCCGGTTGCGGCCAGCGGTGGTCTCTTTCAGCCGGCTGTGAACTACGCGGTGGGGAGCGCCCCCGCCGGAATCGTAGCCGCTGACCTGAATGGCGATGGCCTACCCGATCTTGCCGTGGCCAACCAGGGAGCCAATACCATCTCGGTGCTTGTGAACTTCGGCAGCGGGACCTTCTCCAGCGCAGCGAGCTTTGCCGCCGGGACGCAGCCGATCGGCATCACGGCCGGGGATTTCACCGGGGACGGAAGGCTCGACCTGGCCGTGACCAACTACACCGGCAACACGGTGTCAACGCTGCTCGGCAACGGCGACGGCACCTTTCAAGCGCCGTTCAGCCACGCCGTCGGATCGAATCCGGTCGGCGTCGCCGCCGCAGATTTGAGCGGCGACGGGAACCTCGACCTGGTGGTGGGGAACGACAGCTCGAACACCGTCTCCGTGCTGCTCGGCAACGGCAACGGGACGTTCTCTGCGGCGGCCAGCTTCGCTGCGGGTGGCGGCGATCCCTGGGCGATCGCTGTGGGCGACTTCAACGGCGACGCCAAGCTCGACGTTGCCGTCGCGAACGACGGGTCCAACAGCATCGCCATCCTGCTCGGCAACGGCGACGGAACGCTGCAGAGTCCGCTCAATGCCGCCGCCGGACTCGGCCCGGTGGGGATCGCGATCGCCGACTTCAACGGCGACAGCAAACTCGATGTGGCGACGGCGAATGACGGTTCCAACGACATCTCGGTGCTGCTCGGCAACGGTGACGGCACCTTCCAGCCCGCGGCCGGTTTCGCCGCCGGCAACACGCCCTTCGGTGTCGCCGCCGGCGATGTCAACGGCGACAGCAAGCTCGACCTGGTGTCGTCGAACCTGGGCTCCAACAACGTCTCCGCCCTGCTCGGCAACGGCAACGGGACCTTCCAGGCGGCGGACAACTACGCGGTGGACGCGGGTCCGTGGGGCATCGTGGCAGCTGACCTCAACGGCGACGGCAAAGCAGACGTCGCGGTGGCAGACCGCAACTCGAATGACGCGTCGGTCCTGCTGGCCAGCTCCGGGCAGGCGGTCGTCCCCGAGGCACCCGCGCCAGTGCTGCTGCCGTTACTCGCGGGCGGCGCGTCGGCTGCCATCGGCGCCACGCGGCACGTGCTCAGGCGCCGCCGGCGCGCGACGGCTTAGAGAACCTTCGACAGGAACAGCTTGGTCCGCTCGTGTTGCGGATTGGCGAGCATGTCTCGCGGCTTGCCGGCCTCGACGATGATGCCGCTATCCATGAACACGAGCGAGTCGCCGACCTCGCGCGCGAAGCCCATCTCGTGCGTCACCACCACCATGGTCATGCCGTCCAGCGCCAGCTGACGCATGACGTCGAGCACATCACCCACCAGCTCCGGGTCCAGCGCTGAGGTGGGCTCGTCGAAGAGCATGAGCTTGGGCTGCATGGCCAGCGCGCGCGCGATCGCCACGCGCTGCTGCTGCCCACCGGACAGCTGGTTGGGATAGGCGTCGATCTTGTCGGCCAGGCCCACGCGGTCGAGCATCGCGCGGCCGCGTTCGACCGCCACCTGCTCGTTCTCTCCCTTCACACGGACCGGTGCCTCGATGACGTTCTCCAGCGCGGACATGTGCGGGAAGAGGTTGAAGCGCTGGAAGACCATGCCGATCTCGCTGCGCTTGCGGCACACCTCCTTGTCGCCGAGCTCGTACAGCTTGTCGCCCTGCTGCCGGTAGCCGACCAGCTCGCCGTCGACCCACAGCCTGCCCGCGTCGATCTTCTCGAGGTGGTTGATGCAGCGCAGGAAGGTGCTCTTGCCCGACCCTGACGGACCGATGAGGCACATCACCTCCTTGGGGGCCACCTCGAGGTCGATGCCCTGCAGCACCTCGAGCCTGCCGAAGCGCTTGTGGACAGCCTCGGACAGAACCATCTGCTTGCCCATCACATCCCCTGTCCGCTGTCGTCGCGCCGCGGCGGATACACCGGCAACGGATCCGCCGGTGGAAACGGTGGCGGAGCGTGGCCCTGGAAGAGGATGTGTCGAAAGCGCTGCAACGGCGTCGGCGGTAGCTGTCGCGCAGAGCCGCGCGCGAAGTACCGCTCCAGGTAGTACTGGCCGAACGTCAATACCGAGGTCATGCTCAGGTACCAGACACTGGCCACGATCAGCAGCTCGACGATGCGGTAGTTGAACGCCGCGATCAACTCCTGGGAGCGGAAGAGCTCCTGCACAGTGGTGATGTACGCCAGCGACGACGTCTTCAGCATGGAGATCGTCTCGTTGCCGGTGGGCGGGATGATCACGCGCATCGCCTGGGGCAGCACGATGCGCCGCATCACCTGCGCGCGGGTCATGCCCAGCGCCTGGGCGGCCTCGGTCTGACCCTGTTCCACCGAGATGATCCCGGCGCGGACGATCTCGGCCATGTAGGCGGCTTCGTTGAGGCCGAGGCCCAGGATCGAGGCCAGGAAGGGGCTGATCAGCGGCAGTGTGTCGGCCTGCCAGACCGCGGGCGTGAACGGGATGCCGACGGAGATGTGGGGCAGGACCAGCTGCAGGTTGTACCAGAAGAACAATTGCACAAGGACCGGCGTGCCGCGGAAGAACCAGATGTAGACCCAGCTGACGGTGGAGACAACGGGGTTGGCGGACAGCCGCATCACCGCGAGCAGCGCGCCGAGCACCACACCGATGACCATCGCGATAATCGTCAGCTCGACGGTGACCCGGACGCCGTTGAGGATGCTCTGGTGGAAGAGCCATTCGCCGACGACGTCCCACTTCAGGCGCGGCGCCGTGGCGATCTGGTAGACGACGCTGGCGAAGACCGCCAGGACCACGACGGCCGACACCCACCGCCAGGGGTGCCGGACGGGGATGGCCTTGATCGCCTCGGGCGGTATCTTGGCCGCCCCCGCCCCCGACGCTGCCACGTTCACTCAGGCAGCCCCCACGCAGTCAAGCGCTCCTCGGTCAGCCCGCCATCAATACGTGGGCACGCAGGATGAGCCGACGGTGTTGTTGTTGTTCAGCGCCACGTCGCTGCTCTTGATCGCGCCGGCCTGCACCTTCCAGTTCTTGAGGATCTTGGTGTAGTACCCGTTGTCGATGAGGTACTTGATCGCATCGGTGAGCGGCTTGATCAGCCCGCTGTTCTTGGCGACGGCTACGCCGTACGGGGCCACGCTGCACGGCGAACCGCTGACGCTGAGGTCCGGGTTCAGCTTGTTCTGGTAGTAGGCGACCGGCTGGTCGGACCAGCCGACGTCGGAGCGGCCGCTGAGCAGGTCGGTGTCGGCTTCGGTCTGCTTGACGAAGCTGTGCACGGTGATGTCGGGCTTGCCGGCGGCGGCGCAGTTGTTGGTGTCGCCGGAGATCGCGCTGCCGTCCGGCTTCTTGCCGATGAAGCCCCATGCATCGCTTTCCTCGACGGTTCCCGTTTCCACTGCGACGGTGTGTCCGCACAGGTCGGACGCCATGGTGATCTTTGGCCCGCCCTTCTTGATGATCCAGGACTCACCCGCCTGGTAGTAGGTGACGAAGTCCACCGTCATCTCACGCTCTGCGTTGGGCGTGAAGCTCGAGAAGCTGATGTCGTAGCGCGTGCCCAGGTCAGGGACGATGGTGGCGAAGTCGGCGTTGCTGATCACGAAGGGCATGCCGAGGACGGTGCTCACCGCGTGGGCGAGGTCGATGTCCCAGCCCTTTATCTGGCCATCGCTCGGGTCGATGTACTCGTTGGGCGCGTACGTCGCGTCGGTGGCCACCTGGATGGCTCCCTTGGAACGGATGTCCGAGGGCACCTCGTTGGCGATGCTGCTCACCTTCGACAGCCCCGACACGGCTGCGCTGGAGCTCGAGGTGCTGCCGCCCCCGCAGGCGGCGGCCAGCAGCGCCAGTAGCGTCAATCCGATCAATCCGGTTCCGGCGCGGCGGCCGGACGGTCGAATGGTGCTGTTCATACGTGCTAACCCCTGAGTGCGCGGTCCGACGGATGCGCATTGTGAACCGCAGCAGCGTCGATCCGCAGGGGTTGCTTCGCTACTACCGGTTGGGGGGTGCGGTGCTGATACCGGCCAGCACCTTGCCGCCCTCGCGTTCTTTCTTGGTGACCAGGTCGCCCAGCGAGACGATGCCGATTGGCCGGCCGCCGGCCACGACGGGCAGGCGTCGCAAAGCGTTCTCCCGCATCAGCGTCACGGCGTCAGCGACCGTGGCGTCGAGCGCCAGCCCGACGAGGTGCGGGCTGCAGATCTCACCGACTGTCGTCTCAGCCGGGTCGAGGCCCTCGGCCACGGCGCGGACCGCGATGTCGCGATCGGTCACGATGCCGCAGATGTCCCAGCCGTTGAGGACGATGATCGCGCCGACATCCTTGTCGCGCATGCAGCGGGCCGCGTGGACCACCGAGACCGTACTCTCGACCGTCGTGGGGTCGGGTGTCATGACGTCACGAACCATCTGAGCCATGCTCGGCCCTCCAGTTATTGTGAGCGCATAACAGCTTCTGTGACATCCAGGCTATCACGCGTGATCGATGTATGGATACCGGAGCGCACGCGAGCGGCGCATCGCGCACAGCTGCCTGAGGGCATTGCCGTGCACGACCTGGCCGGCGACGGCCCGCTGCCCGAGCAGCTCGGCCACTGCGACTTCTTCGTCGCGGCCCTCGACACGCAGCGGGTGATCGACGCGATGCCGCGCTTCTCCGGGCTGCAGGTGGTCCAGAGCCTGAATGCCGGGGTGGAGGGCCTCGTGGATCACATCCCGGCGGGCGTCACCCTGTGCGATGGCTCGGGCATCCCCGACATCGGCGTGGCCGAGTGGGTGGTGATGGTGATGCTCGCGATGCGGCGGCGCATGTCCAGCTACATCGACGCGCAGCGGGCCGCCAGGTGGCAACCGGGTCCGTGGCCCGCCGGCGGCGACGACCTCGATGGCGCGACGGTGCTGATCGTCGGGTACGGATCGATTGGCCGCGTGCTGGAGCAGCGCCTCACCGCATTCGGTGCGCGGGTGGAGCGGGTGGCGCGGCGGCCACGCGCCGGCGTGCACGGCGCCGATGCGCTGCCCGCGCTGCTGCCGGCGGCAGACGTGGTGGTGATCCTGCTGCCCGTGACACCGTCGACGCGCGGCTTCGTCGACGCGGCGTTCCTGGCGGCGATGCGGCGCGGTGCGCTGCTCGTCAACGCGTCGCGCGGTGCGGTGGTCGACACCGGCGCGCTCGTCGCCGCGCTGCACGACGGGCACGTCACCGCAGCGCTCGACGTCACCGACCCCGAGCCGCTGCCCGGCGGTCACCCGCTGTGGAGCGCGCCGGGCGTGCTGATCACGCCGCACGTGGCCGGCTCGGTGCGTGCGTGGAGCGCGCGTGCCTGGCGTTTCACCGGGGAGCAGGTGCAGCGCTTCGTGCGCGGCGAGCCGCTGCTCAACCGGGTGGACGACGGATACTGAGTCAGCGCAGCAGGAGGTGTAGCAGATGGACTGGAAGCTCGAGTTGGTGGTTGTCCCCGTCTCGGATGTGGATCGCGCCAAGGCCTTCTACGCCGAGCAGCTCGGCTTCAACGTCGACGTCGACCACCGCGCCGGTGACACCTTCCGCGTGGTGCAGCTGACGCCGCCCGGATCCGCGTGCTCGATCTCCATCGGCACGGGGCTCTCGAGCGCCGCACCCGGCTCGGCGAAGGGTCTGCACCTGGTGGTTCGCGATATCGACGCGGCGCACCAGCATCTCGTCGATGCCGGTGTAGGCGCCGGCGAGATCCAGCACTTCGAGGCCGGCACACCCGTGCCCGGACCCGAGCCGCAGCACGCCGACTACGGCTCGTTCATCTTCTTCGACGACCCCGACGGCAACAGCTGGGTCGTGCAGGAGGTGGGCCGCAACGCCTGAGCGACGTCAGGTGGGGTCGTCGGTCGCAGGTGGGTTGGCGTCGATGAGCTGCTGCTCCTCGGGTGAGATGGCGGTGGCGGTCATGACCGGTGGCGGCGCCGGCGTCTGCGCGAAGTTGAAGCTGTGCAGATAGTTGTACGCGTTCGCGTCCGTGCCGTTGAGCGCGGTGAGCCCGTAGGCGTGCTCGGTGAAGGCAAGCACCGACGCGAAGGACGCGGCGTTGGAGTCGGTGTGGGCGGCGATCGCGTACGGGCTGACCATCAGCATGGGCACGCGGATGCCCAGGCCCGAGGGCGGCGCCACGTGATCGTAGAAGCAGCCGCAGTCGTCCCAGGCGATGAAGATCGCGGTGCTCTGCCACTGCGTCGCGTTGCTGCCGATCGCCTGCACCAGCGAGCCGATCCAGTTGTCACCCGCGGCCATCGAGTAGCTGTTGTGCTGTGACGTGTCGGCGTCGGGTGTGACGATGGAGAAGTTGGGCAGCCTGCCGGCCTTGGCGTCGTTGACGAACGTGGTGTTCGACACCATGTTCGCGCTCTGATTGGTGTCGATGCAGCCGGCGAACGTCGGGCAGATGGCCCAGCCGTAGCCGTTCGACGGCGCCGACGGGAAGCTCATGTAGATCTTCCAGGACAGACCGGCTCCGGCAAGGCGGTCCATGATGGTGGGGATGTGACGCACCGGCGTCGGCCGGTACGCCCCGCCGTTCGGGTACGTCGACGTGTTGAGCGAGTGATCGGGAACGCACGCAGGCACCTGCGTGGGAGCGGTCGCGCCCGGTGAGATCCACGGCGCGTCCCGGTTGGAGTTACATCCCCACCCAGGACCGAGGCCCGCCGACGGCGTCGGCGCCGCCGCGGCCGGATTGTCACCCGTGAATCCGTCGAAGTTGGCTGTAACCGCGCTGAGGTGCGAGCCCCACGACGGTGCCGCGCCGTCCTCGAAGGTGCGGTCGGAGAGCGCGTAGGTGGTTGCCAGCTTGGCGACGTTGGGGATCTGGCTGGGCAGGTAGTGCGTGTAGCACGCGTACGCGTAGGTGCTGGTGCAGCCGAGGATGCGGCTGAAGCCGTCCATCTTGCCGCCATCGATCGCGATGTGCTGCGCCGCAACGTCGTGGGCGACGACCGCCACGATGTCCCCGGCCGGCGCCAGCTGGACGCGCGCGCCGCCGTACAGGATGCCGCTGGCTGCCCCGTTGCATCGCTGGTGCAGCACGCAGAACGCGCCGAGGACGTTGTCGAAGGAGTGGTTCTCCTGGAGGATGACCACGATGTGCCGGATCGGCGTGCTGAACGCAGCCGGAGCGGCGGCACGGAAGGCTCCGCATCCCACCAGCAGGAACACCGGCAGGATGACGGCGAGACGCTTCCACCTGAGACGCATGCGACCCCCTTCCGCTGCCACCTAAAAGCGATCGAGCCGGTCGATCCTATCAGTCCGCGCTAGAATCGCGTCCGCGCTCAACGGTCGATCAGGAGGTGTCGGTTGCCGCGCTGGGGAGTTCGAGCAGCACTGCTGGCCGTGCTGGTGCTGGGTGCCGCCGGCCCCGCCGACGTTGCGGCCGTGAGCACGTGGGTGGTGCAACCCACGGCCGACCCGAGCAGCAGCTCGCCCCGGGCCGACGCGTTCTCGAGCGTGGCCTGCCCCTCGACCACCGAGTGCTTCGCGGTCGGCAACCAGAGCAACGGCTCCGGCGTCGCCTTGACACTGGCCGAGCACTGGAACGGCGCCACCTGGTCCGTGCAGGCGACGCCGAACCCCAGCGGTGCCACGAGCAGCGTGCTGCTCGGCATCGCGTGCAGCGGGACGGCGAGCTTCACCTGCGAAGCCGTGGGCGATTCCTTCAAGAGCAGCGGGGTCGAGGTGCCGCTCGCCGAGCGCTGGAACGGCACCAGCTGGTCGCTCCAGGCCGCGCCCGCTCCGTCGAACGCAGGCGCGGCGATGCTGAACGGCGTCAGCTGCACCGGTGCGTCGCAGTGCGAAGCGGTGGGCTCGTCCTTCAACGGCGCCGGATCCCAGCTCAGCCTCGCCGAGGTGTGGAACGGGACCAGTTGGGCGATCCAGTCGACGCTCAACCCGAGCGGCGCGCTGAGCAGCACGCTGTCCGGGGTCGGCTGCGCGTCGGCGACGTTCTGCGAGGCCGCGGGCAACTACCTCACCAGCGCGGGAAAGCAGCTGCCGCTGGCGGAGCGCTGGAACGGCAGCAGCTGGACGCTCGAGAAGCCGGCCAATCCCAGCAGCGCTCTGGGCAGCGCGCTGCTCGCCGTCTCCTGTCCGGCGACCACCTCGTGCACCGCGGTCGGCTACGCCGACAAGTCGAGCCGCAACGTCCTGCTTGTCGAGCAATGGAGCAACAGCGCATGGGCGGTCCAGCTCACCGGCACCGTGTGGACCGGGCTGGCCGGCGTGTCGTGCCCGCAGACCACGTCGTGCAAGGCTGTCGGCGCGATGAGCGACGTCCCGCTCGCCGAGGCCTGGAACGGTTCCAGCTGGTCGGGTCAGACGACCGAGAACCGGGGCAACAACGGTAGCGCCCTGTCCGGCGTGTCCTGTGCATCCGTCGCGCCGGTGTGCACGGCTGCGGGTTGGTACCTGGACGGCACGCACGATCTGCTCACGCTCGCCGAGCGCTCGTCATGAGGTGCACTGGTTGCTGTCTGATCGTGGAGTTCCATGACCTGATGCGGCCGATGACCGCGCTGCGGTCGGTGCAGGAGGCCGCCGCAGAGTACCGGGCGCGGAGCGCTCCGGCAGTTTGAGCGTCTTGCTACACTCTGCAACCGGCTGCCAGCGGTGTTGTGCGGCCAAGTGCCTTGACTTTTGGTCGATACGGTTTGTGTAGGAGGTTGGTGCGTGATGAGAAGACTGTTGAGGAATCGAGGCTACCGCGCGCTGCTTGTGGGCACGTTCGCCCTCGCAGCGTGGGCCGGATCGTCGCCCGCTCTGGCGAGCGGTCTACCCACCGGCGAGCGCGTGCACGGTCAGGTCGCCGTCGAGCCTGCCTACGACGACGTCTCCGGCAACATCATCTACCTGGCTACGCCGATCAAGTCGCCGTTCCCCACCCACACCAACTGGCACTCCGTCGCGCCGCTCTATCTGGTCGAGTATCCGCCCAGCTACCCGGGCTGGACGCTGAACTGCCTGGGGGTGCCGGGCAACTGCCCGGACCATGACGGCCTCGTGGCCGGAGTCGCCGTCCAGGCTGAGCCCACCGTGTACGGCACCGACGCGAGCGCGGTGCCTGGTCACGACCACCTCGTGGCCGGACCGGCGAGCCACGGAGACTTCAACGTCGCCTGGGAGGTGATCGAGGTGGTCTTCACCAACACCACCGCGGCGAATAACCACCTGACGACGGAGACCGCGATCGAGGCGGCAGAGGCTGCCGGTGACGTGATCGAGATCGATCTCGGTTTTGCGTTCCACTGCAACGTCGTAGCCGCTTCCGCCTACTAGCTGACCGCCTCGCATTTCGACGGAAGGCGCCGGCCGTGCTGCCGGCGCCTTCCGCAATGTCCAAGCGTCTTGAGCGGCGGACTCGTTTGGGCGACGGGCGAATAGCCTCGCCGCCCCTTCTTGCATAGGGATATGGCTGCGCTACTTCATGTGGAGCGCGCGGGCGAGCTCGCCTCTGCCCATGCTTGAACGTCCCGGAAGGTTGCGCCGCTTGGCGATCTCGTAGAGCTCAGCACGGGTCTTGGGCGTGCTGGCGCCGGTGCGCATTCGCCGCGCCACCGCCGACGCCTGCTTGCCCAGCGCGGTGCGCGTCCGTTTGGGCAGATGCGCGATCGTGCGCTGCTTCTTTGCGCCGGCGATCGCCCGTTTGATGTTGCGTTTCGCAGCCTGTCGCTGCTTCATCGTTGCCATGTGTGTTCCTCTCCGTTTACCGATTCGGCGGGGCGGAGCTGACCCCGGCCAGCACCTTGCCGCCGTCGCGTTCCTTCTCGGTGACGAGATCGCCGAGCGAGACAATCCCGATCGGCCGGTCACCCGCGACAACCGGCAGGCGCCGCACCGCGTTGTCACGCATGAGCTGCACCGCGTCGGCAACCCCAGCGGACGGCTCCAGACCAACCAGGTGCGGGCTGCAGATCTCACCGACCGTGGTCGTCGCCAGGTCGCGGTGCTCGGCGACGCCGCGGATGGCGATGTCGCGGTCGGTGATGATGCCGAAGATGCCGCCGTCCTTCATGACGATGATGGCGCCAACGTCGTCGTCGCGCATCCGGCGGGCCGCCTGGACGACCGGTACGGTGCTCTCGACCGCTTTGGGATCGGGCGTCATGACGTCACGAACCATTCGAGCCATTTCTCAATCCTCCGTTCTGTGCGAGCACAAAACACGATTACGGTTCGTGACATCCACGCTACCACCTGTGTACGCGGGACCACGGCCGGCTGGTACACCAGTGCTAGCGTGGACGGAAAAGGAGGCCGGATATGAAACGGATGTTTGCCGGATTCCTGATGGTGGTGGGGGGCGCCGCGATGGTCGTCGGCGTGTTCCCAAGGTGGGCCATGAGCGGCGGAACAGAGATCAATGGCTTCACCCTCGGTAGCGGCAATGTCGACGCGATCATCACGTTCGCGGCTGGTGGCCTTCTGATCCTGTTCGGGCTGGCCATGGGGCTGCGCCGAGGAGCGCCTCGCATGCTGGCGTTCATCATCTCCTTCCTGGCCCTGATGTGGGCGGGCTTGATCGCGCTGTTGTTCAGCGGCTTCCAGCACAACATCGCTCAGACCGTTTCTGCGTCCACGAACCTGTTCACGACGACGGGGTACGTGACGCGCCACATCGGCTTCTACGTCGTTGCTGGCGGCGCGATCCTCGGCTTCCTCGGTGGCCTGATGGCGGTCGGTCGGAGAAGGGTGCTCGTGCCCACAGCTCCCACCGCGGCGGCACGGACCGCGCCCGCGGCGCGTCCTGCGTCGCAAGCTCCGGCCACCCGCGGGATGGCGGGCGCCTAAGGCCCGAGGCTAGCGCCGTTCGCTAACAAGAAGAGGCGGCCCGGGCTTCGCGCCCGGACCGCCTCTTGAAGGCGAACGTGAATCCCCCGAGCAACAACCATGCGTTACGCGGCAACGCCTGCCGATTCCGCTCGCGCGGTTGGCAGCAGCGGGGCCCTCGCCAGCCGCAGGCTGTAGGCCACGATGCCGATGAGGATGCTCCCGCCCATGATCGGCGTGAACACCTTCTCGAGCGCTCGCGCGTCGGCGATCAGGGTGCCGACGAAGCCGAGCGTGCCGATGTTCATCCC
>Ga0066710_100003458_pt1 | contig 13473 bp, 7 predicted proteins | sample GraSoiAngelo_159_FD_79666 | JGI IMG/M metagenome (GOLD analysis project Ga0066710, IMG submission 79666) | Grasslands soil microbial communities from the Angelo Coastal Reserve, California, USA - 14_1009_16_40cm | ecosystem: Environmental > Terrestrial > Soil > Grasslands | place: USA...
ACTAGCTTGGTGATGCTACTGAAACTTCCGTGATATTCTGGTGTTGCGAAAATCACGCCGGTTGCCTTTGAGACAGATCCACGAACCTTTTTGGCGTCCGTTTCGTCTCCACTGATCCCAGGAGGTAGCAACTTCAAGTTGGCTGGATCGATAATCTCAAGGGCAATGTCGTCATGTTGCTGGATCTCATTGGCCACCAGGGCGAGGGCTTTGGAAGTGTAATTTCCCGGGCGCACACTACCCATAATGGCGACGATGCCAATTCGTCGATTGTTTGGGTCTTTCATTTAATTCTCCTTTACCGTACTTTGGAACGGGCTTCGTGGATCCTCCGGTCGTACTAGTCGCAAAGGACTTCAAGAAGTTTATCTCGATGGATGGAATTGGAAAAATTTTCAACGAGGTCTTGCTGGCTGAAGAAGTCGCCAAGCTCGGGAATGGAACCGAGGTGAGGAATCCCGCTCACCGAGGTAATGATCTCGGCATTTGTGCTCTCGGAAAGATTGGGGTTCTTGGGGAAACGATTCACGAGAAATCCCAGGATCGGGATTTGTCTGGTTCTCAGGCACTCAAAAGTCATGAGCGTGTGATTAATGGTCCCCAGGCCGGCTCTGGAAACAATGATGGCAGGCAGATCCAGAGCTTTGATCATGTCAGCCACCAGCAGGTTCTCGAAAATGGGTGACATCACCCCCCCCGCTCCTTCGACCACAACAAATTCGTGCTTCCGAGAAATTTCCTGAAAGCAGCTTGTTATCTTATGCAGGTCGATCGTGACGCCCTCGATCTTGGCTGCCAGTGCGGGAGTGACAGGAGTAGCTAAACAGTAGGGATTGATCCACCCCCAGGGATCAAAGGAGCCGGAGAATCTCACCAACATTTCAGCATCTTGAGAGATCAGTTTTCCGGAATCGCATTCGATAGCACCGGCGGCCACAGGCTTCATCACGCTGACATCCACGCCCTGTTTTTTCAGAAAGCCGACCAAGCCAGCAGCCAACGTGGTTTTCCCCACGCTGGTATCTGTAGCTGAGATAAAGACCCCTCGAAACTTGAGTTTCCTGAAACTCATCATTGATTCCCATGAAAGTCCCCTCTGGGGAGGGGCGGAAGGCGTAGCCTTCGGGGTGGGTCCTTCCGCTTTGGGACAACCCGCCCCGGCACCCCTCGAAGGTGTGAAAAAAATTCAAAAAAACCGGCCGAGAGCGGCAAGTCCTTGCCCCGTGAGGCTCGGCGGGAGCCTCGCCCTCCCGGGGCGACGGCTCGCCAGGAGGCTCGCCCTCCCAATTTTTTCACACCTTCCCTCCCGTGGAGGGCAATAATTTTCGATCGCCCGTGGTGATCCGAGGGATCATGAGAAGTTCCTCAACCTCTGCTAGTCAGAGTGTTTCATTTTGCAAACCCCTTTAGAGCTACAAACGGGGCCAACATCACCCCCCATCCGCGCTTTGCTCTTCTCTTGCCCGCAGGCAATCCAAGGCCTGGACCAACGCCTCAATCTGTGCCTCAGAGTGAGCCGCAGTGACAGTTAAGCGCAAACGGCTGGTTCCTGAAGGCACCGAAGGAGGACGTATAGCCGGAACATAGAAGCCCATTTCTAGCAGTCCTGCGCTTATTGTCAAGGCCTTGAGTTCTGAACCAAAACGAATGGGAAGAATAGGCGTTTCAGAAGGACCCACATCAAAACCCCGTTCTTGCAATTTCTTCCTAAGGACGCTGGTGTTTCTCCAGAGTTTTTCCCGAAGGCCGCGGTCTTGCTGAACAATGTCCAGGCTGGCTCTGGCTGCGCCAACGGCGGAAGGAGGCAAGGCCGTCGAAAAAATGAATGAGCGACACTTATTGATTAGGAAGTCCCTCATCGAGCGGCTGCAGGCGACAAATCCCCCGAACGACCCCAGGGCTTTACTCAGGGTACCCATTGCAACATCAATACTTCCTTGCCGTTGCTCCATGAGCCCCAGATCTGCAAAGTGTTCGCACCCCCCCCGGCCTCGGCTTCCTAAAACTCCTGTGGCATGGGCTTCGTCCAGCCCCAATAAGGCATCATACTTCTCGGCAAGATCGACCAGACCTGGGAGTTCCGCCAGATCCCCGTCCATGCTGAAGACCGAGTCCGAAACAATCAGTCTGCGCCCTGTGGCCGAGGAGGACCTCAGGAGCGATTCCAAATGGTCCAGATCCCTGTGTTGAAAGATCCGAATTCTGGCCTGGCTCAAACGGCATCCATCGATGATTGAAGCATGGTTCAGTTCGTCGCTGTAGATCTCGTCCTCTTTCCCAGCCAGGGCGGAAATAAGGCCAATGTTGGTCATATAGCCAGAGGAAAAGACCAGAGCCGATTCTTTTTCCTTAAAGGCAGCCAGTTCTTTTTCCAGTTGCTCGTGCAGGTCAAGATTGCCGCAGATAAGGCGTGAGCTGGCGGCTGAAGCGTGGTACTGATCAATGGCAGCCTTGGCCGCTCGCTTGACTCGTTCATCCTCAGACAACCCCAAATAGTCATTACTGGAGAAATTGATGAGCCTCTTCCCCTGAAAGAAAAGATCGCTGGCACCTCGGGCCTCGAGCCTTTTCAATGAGCGCCGCTGATGGAGTGATTCCAAGCGATCCAGTTCTTCTGCGATGAAACCTCTTTGGCTCCTTTGACCCATTATCGATTTCTCAAACTGATATCGTGGTGAACTTGCCCAAGGGGTCAACCTGGCGGTGATCGGCCGTCCCCGGTGGCGTTCCCGCGCTCATGCTTCGTCCCTACTTCCGCTCATAAGGTCCTACAATCACCAGTGCCCCTTGATCGAAAGAAAGACGCGTGCGGATGCAATCCAACACATTCTCCATTTTTACCCCTTCGATCAGCTCTGCGTAACGCGCGAGATAATCGATTCCTAGCTGAAACAGCTCGATGCGCTCGATCTGCCGCGCAATGGCTTCATTACTCTCCAACTGAATTGGCAAAGAATGGATGAGATATTTCTTGGCTGCCTTGATCTCCATTTCGGTTACATTCCGGGCTTTCAGTTTCTCAATTTCTTCTTTCATGACGGTGACGGCCCGATCAACCCGTTCAGGGTTGACCCCAACCCGAATGACAAAAGGGCCTTCGCATAAGCTGGCGTCAAACGAACTATAGGCGTAATACGCCAGGCCCTCTTCATCTCTAATCCGGTCACCGAGCCTTCCACCCAGTCCTGCCTGTCCGAAAATCTGGTTTAAAATCAGCATGGGATAATAGTTCGGACTATGTATGGAAATCCCCGGAAAGCCAAAGGCAATATCGCACTGAGATTTGTTTTTCATCGTGACTACCTGCTCGCCCATTCCTAGTCCGGGGGACACAGCGGGAATGGAGAAAGACTCGGGAGTGCCCTGGACCGACCAACCGCCAAAACTTTTCTCCACCAACTGGAACACTGCTTCCGGCTTGATATCACCGGCGACGCAAACGATCAATTGATCCGGCCGATAATAACGCCTGTAGAAAGAGAGGAGGTCCTGCGATTTCAGTCCTTCTACTGATTTTACGGTTCCTTCCACTTTACGCCGGAAAGGATGCCCTGGCGGGTAAATCCTCTCCCGCAGAATCTGATCCGCCACGAGCTCTGTGTCATCGGCTTCCTGGCGTAATTCTGTGAGGAGCTCCATCCTCACTTTCTCTACCTCGGACTGAGGAAAGGAAGGACTTTGAAACATTTCGGCCAGAAACGGAATGAATGTCCCTGCGTCTTTCTTTAGTCCATTGACTGTGAAGCTAGTCACCAGGTAGTCCGTGTTCGTTTTAAGATCAGCGCCCAAAAAATCAAACCCTTCTGCGATCTGATAAACGTTTCTGGTTTTGGTTCCATGTTCCAACATCTGCCCCACAAAATAGGCGGTTCCTGCCTTCTCGTCGCTGTCACGCATCGCGCCGGCTTTCATACTGGCCTTGATGGTGAGGGTAGGGCTGGTGCTATTTTCCACGACCACAACGGAAACGCCGTTTGAGAGAACCTTTTTTTGCGCACTCAAAGAGATCTTGGGAGGAGAGACCTGAGTGGTAATTCCATCTGAGGCGGGTCCTTCCCTGGAGCCGGCCACGTGGTAGCTGCGAATCTGAAACGATCCCGTGCTCTTCCAGTTGTGTAGTGTCTCCCCCTGCGTTTCTCTGGCAGGTTGGGATTCCAACCACGGCCGTATCAGCTCTGGCTTGTCGTTCTCAAATCCTGAACGGGTAATGGGCAATCGTCCTTCAGCAGAGAGTTTTTCCACATCGATGCTTGGCTTCTTCTGGACCGGCACAAACCAACCTACAGTTCGAGCTCGGTCGGTAAAATACTTGATAGCGACTCGTCTCAAGTCATCTGGACTTACCTGATTAATCTTTTCTTCCAGAGCATTCAAAAACTTGTAACTGGCGATGGATTCAAAATAGCCGAGTTGATGAGCCAGCTTGGTGGCCGTGTCCTGATCCAGGAATGCCCTGGTCACCCATTGGTTCTTCGCTTTTGAGAGTTCATGGCTGGTCAGTCCATAATTCTTTATTTTTTCCAACTCGTCATAAATTGCCTCTTCAGCCGGCTGATACTGGAAGATATCTGGAAGAGTAACCGTCAATTTATAGAGGTAGGGATTTTGCGCCGGCACCAAATTGGAATTCACATAAGTTGCCAGTTTCTTATCGATCAACGCCTTATACAACCGTGATGACTTGGTGGCATTCGCATCCAGAGGGCTTGACCAAAGATTGAGTCCTTTGGCTCCATTGAGTGCCGCATCCAGAATGAGCAAGGCGTAATATTCGTCATTGAAAATATCCGGAGCCCGATAGGCAATTTGCAAATAGGGAGTGGTTCCCTCCCGAACAATTTTGATTCTTCTTTCGCCCTGCTGTTCGGGCTCAGTGGTCCTAAGGCGGATCGGGTCTGGCTTTCGCGGAATTCTGGTAAAATACTTTTTCAGCAACTCCAAAGCCTCGGGTGTGTGGAAATCTCCCACCAGCACCAATATGGCGTTATTAGGAATGTAGTATTGGCGATAAAACTGGTAAAGCTGGTCGCGACTCAAAGTCTCGAGGTCCTTCAACCACCCGATGGTCGGCCAGCGATAGGGATGGGCCTTGAAGGCCGCAGCCGTGACGTCTACATCCAACAAATTCTTGGGGTCATTTTCCGAACCTTGTAATTCGGAAATGACCACCGTCCGTTCACTTTTTACTTCTGGCGGATCGAACAGGCTCAGACTCATTCTTTCCGCTTCCAGCCTCAACATCTCATCCAAAGCGGTGGCCCCCACCGTCTCAAAGTAGGTGGTCTGGTCGAGAGAGGTGTAGCCGTTCCAGTAGCCTCCATAATCCTCAATAGCGCTTCTCATCCGGGCCTTCGAGAAATTTTGTGTCCCCTTGAAATTCATGTGCTCGACCCAATGAGAAATACCGGTGGCTCCGATCTGCTCATCCTTCGAGCCCACGCGGTACCAACACCAAACGGAGACCAGGGGATTGGTATGCACCTCCTGAAGGAGCACCTTCAACCCATTGTCAAGCCTCACTTCGGTTACTGGGAACTGCTGATTGTGGGTGGGTGGCTGCGGATTATTTGTGGGCGTCGCATCCTGGACGCTGCTCGGCCAGGACCGGATCGACAGAGTTGAGATTATCAGCAACAAAGCTGCTAAGGAAGTGATTGTCTTAATGGAATAATCTTTCCTCACAATTTACACACAATCATTGCGCAAGGCCCCGTTTGCAATCCGCAATTAAGACGGTCCTTGCTTTGGGGCTGCTCTTTTGGATTCCAGACGTAACCCATTGCGATAAGCTGCCACGGCCCGGTTATGCTCGTCTAATGTTGTGGAAAAGACATGGCCCCCGCTGTTGTTACTCACAAAATAAAGGTAATCGACCCTGGCGGGCTTTAAGGCGGCTTCAAGGGACTTTAGACCAGGATTAGAGATCGGCCCGGGAGGTAAGCCCGGAAATCGATAGGTGTTATAGGGCGACTTCAGCTCGAGGTCCGACTGATAGATCTCTCCCTTGAAGCCTCCTTTGAGCTTGGCAGCGTAAATGACCGTAGGATCACATTGCAGTGGGATTTGCCTTTTTAGGCGATTGTGAAATACGGCCGATACCAATTCTCTTTCTTCGTCCAGGCCGGTTTCTTTTTCTATTAAGGAGGCCAGAGTGACCGCTTCCTTTAAGCTCAGGGAACTCTGCTTGATGGCCGGCTCCAGGTTTCTGCCATAAACTTGTCGAAACCTTTCGACCATATTGTGAACGATCTCATCCGCCGTGGCGCCACGCGTAAGACGATAGGTGTCCGGATACAAGAAACCCTCCAGATTCTTGACTGCTGGGACCAAATCAGCAATCAAATCACCCCGGCTAACCGCTGCCAAAAAATCCTTTCGAGTGACGAATCCTTTCTGTTCCAGCAAATCAGCTATGTCAAAAAGTGAAAACCCCTCGGGGATAGTTACCTCATGATAATAGATCAACCCGCGAATCATTTTATCCGCGACTTGGGCAATGGTGAGAGCTTTATCAAATCGATATTCCCCGGCTTGCAAACGGCTGGACCTTTTTATGGTTTTGAGGTAGGCCAGAAACAAAGCCCGGTGGCTTATAATACCCTCCCCTTCAAGCTGTCGGGCGATGTCAACGGAACGGGTCCCACGGGCAACAAGAACAAATTTCTCATCTTCAGGATAGTTTTTATACGGTCGAAACCAAGTCACCACAAGGGCCCCCGCGACTCCAACCAGGAGTAACAAAAGAATTAGTAAGCTCAGATGTTTGGATTTTTGCTTACCCTTCATCTCTGAATCATGGTGCTTTCAGCCTGGCTCGACTCGTGTTCAGGTAGTCCAGGTAGTTTTGCAGAATGATGACGGCAGCCAGTTTGTCAATGACTTGTTTCCTCTTTCCTCTCTGCATTCCTCCTTCAATCAGAACTTTCTCAGCCGCAAAGGAAGACAACCGTTCGTCCCATAGAGTCACTTCCACTGTTGTTACTTCTTTCAATCTTCTGACAAAATCTTCAATCAAATCAGCCTGGCGGCCTGCCGTCCCGTCCATATTAATCGGGTAGCCCACCACGATCTTGCTGATTTGGTATGCTTCTATGGTTCGCAACAGGGCCGGCAAATCTTTTTTCCAACCCACCCGATGAAGCGTAGACACCCCCTGCGCAATCAGCTCGGTTTCATCGCTGACAGCAACTCCAATCCTGACTTCACCCACATCCAACCCCATTAGTCTCAAGATAGACGCTCCTTTTCCGGCACTGTCAAAAAGAAAAAGTATATGCTCCTATTTTGCAGGGTGTCAACCGGGACGAGAATCGAGGCTGGCAGGGTCACGTCAAAGTCCCCCTTAATAAAGGGAGGCTGTGAAAAAATTGAACCGGCGAATCTCCCCTGGCCCCCTTTCCCCACTGGGGCGAGGGAAAGGTAACACAAGACTTAACTCCCTCGCCCCTATCGGGGGAGAGGGTGGCCAAAGGCCGGGTGAGGGGGCCATTGGAGGACATTCGGAATTCTTTCACAGCTTCAAGGGGGGACAGCGGTCGCGAAGCGAACGCGAGGGAGTTGTCTCGCCCCAGCCAGTGGCCTCACCAGGACAACCCCCGAGGCCTGCGGCCTCCCCCTTTGTTAAGGGGAAATCGTTTTGCCTGGAAGCAGCATTTGAGGCCACTCGTGACTTTGACGCACCCGTTTCCAGGGCGGTCGCAGTTCGCAAGTTTGTCCACAAGGTGTGATATATTCTTAATCCCCGAAAGACGGAGCGTAAACATCCTATGGCAGAAAGAAAAATTGGGACGGTGGTCTACTGGCAGAATCTTTCCCCGATATTGGCTATCTTTCGCCTGACTCCGGAGAGCGGTAGTCCCTTCCCAGATTATCGGGCAGGCCAGTACATCGCACTTCGCCGCGAATCCTGTAAGCTAACTAAAAGAGCCATCGGCCCAGACGGGCAAGTCGATTATGTCCCTGATCTCGATGAAAACGGGATTCAAAAGCGGGGCCCGGTGACTCATTCCTATTCGATTTCTTCGGCGCCGTTTGAAACCCAGCAGACGGGACAGCTTGAATTTTATATCATTCTGGAGATTGATGAAAAAGGAGAGCCCGGAAGGCTGACCGATTCGTTGTTCAGAATTGACTCAGAGGGAAATTACAGTGTCACTTACGTGAACCGGATTACAGGAGATTTCACCCTGGATAAAAGAGCCACGGGATTTCAGAGCGTCTTACTGGTGGGCACAGGTACGGGGTTAGCGCCGTTTGCTTCGATGATCAAACAGTTGCATCATGAATTCTCTGAAGGCAAGCCTGATGGCGTCCAATACACTTTGCTTCACACCAACCGGACCTACGCGGAATTGGCCTATCACCAAGAGTTCATGGCAATCGAGGCTTGTCAGAGGTTCGACTTTGTGTATATTCCTTCTGTCAGCCGTCCCGGGCCGCGAGATCTGGACGACCCGAAGATGGGTAAGGGACGAGCCAATAACTTGCTTCGCTACATTTTTGAAATGCCCTTGAAGGAGGAACAGATGTTAAATGAGGCTGTGGCAAGAGGAGAACATACCTCAAAGGCCAAAGCAGCTTTGGAGAAGACGGTGAGACCCGTGCTCCCCCAACATCTGTCCCGCCAGGCCCTAGAAGAAAGATTGAACCCCTCACGCACGGTGATTTTGACTTGCGGCAATCCCTTGTCCATGGCCGACATCAAGTTCATCGCTGATGCCAATCGCATCCGCTTCGAAAAAGAGGACTGGTAGGCTCCACCCTTTACCTCCACAGGTGTTAAGTCAAGAGTGTGGGAGGTGCGCTCCGCGCGGCGACCAGCGCGTTCCCCCCACTGCACTTTTGTTCTCCTTCCTGTTTCTTGACTTAACAGCTATACCTTCAACCCACTAATCCACCACTTCAATCCGTGGTATCTCCAGCGCAGAAAGGTCTACTTCGGTCAGATTTTTACTCCCTTCAATAACCTCCACCGATCTGTTTATGCTCTCCAACAGAGCAGCCACATTGATTCCCAGGAATGTGTTCGGAAATAGCACCAATCGTTCCCGGGCCTGTTTCATATGAATCACATATCCGCGGTAGATCTTGCGCAAAAGCTGGTGATAAGCAGCCGCTAGTTGAATTAAGCCCTGAATAAAGAACCGACCATCTTCAGGATGATGCTGCCAGATCTCCTCCCAAGCCTCATGCGATTCCCAGAATTTTCGAGAGTTAAATAAGGCGATGCCGCGGGTGAAATGTCTTTCCTCATCGGGCGAAAGCGCAATTTGGGTAATCGTGCTGAGATCTAGTTGGGAAAGAGACTTTTTTCGGATTCGTCCCGGCAATCGATTATGCCTCCTCCATCTCTGGATGGAATACACTTTAGACTTCCCCAAGCCTGATTTCAAGATTTCAAATCCGTTGTATGGAATCCCGTGGGAGATTAGTTGGCACTGCCGCAGCACTTGATTTTTTTCCATCTTCTCTATTCCCTGGGAACTTTTTGTCTACACTTGCATCTAATTTCGTTGCCACAAGACCTGGATGTTAAAAAAAGCCGCAAGGAAAGTCTAAGAAATCGTCTTAAGGAGTGCGGGTATCAAAGATAACGATCATGAGGGACGAGCCCAGAAGAGTTTCGAAATTCTACTTTGTTGTTGTTGGAAAGATGTTCCTAACATTTCTCGGAATCGCCCGTCAGGTCATCAACCCTAGCGCTTCTCCCAGCAGGCGAGAGGAGAATAACCCTTTGATTAACTCCCTCGCCCCCTTTTGGGGGGAAGGGTAGCCGTAGGCCAAGTGAGGGGTTAAGTTGCGAGACATCCGGGCGAAATCTCAAATATCTTTGACTAGGATCTAACATGAAAAGAAGCATGACTTCTGTCCTTCTATTAGTTCTGTGTCTGACTCTGGCTTCACTCCAGGCGCTCCAAACGCAACCGCCCGATTATGAAAAGCTGAAAGCTGAAGCCGAAAGGCTCTACGGCCAGGGTTCTTATGCTCTGGCTCATGATCTTTACTTGAAAGCTGGAACTCCTGCCCTTCCACTGGCGGAGGCTCGTTGGCTGAGTTTTCGGGTGGCCGATACCCTATGGCGCTCTCAGGCAGGAAGCCAGACCGCCGACCCTACTCAATACGAAAGAGCACAGCAGCAATTGGAGGTCCTGATTCGGGACCTTCAGCGCGTGGAGGACCGTGACCGTGTCTGGGCTGAAGTCCATCAATCCCTCGGGGACTTTTGGTGGACTCGGCGGAACGCTAGAGATTGGAGCCAGGCCTGGCCTCATTACCAGCAGGCACTGGATTGGTGGGCCAGCGCTCATGATCTCGAATTGGCTCGGGAACGGTATCTGAATATCGTCTGGACCATGGCCAAGCCAGGCGATTCCGAGCCCTATTATTACTACGGTTACTACGGCAATTTCGTCCCGCTCGAGATCCTCGAAAACGCCCTCAAGATTGCCCAGACTGAAAACGATCGAGCGCATGCGCACTACTTGATTGCGATGACCCTCCGCCAGCAGAACAATCAATGGGAACAGCGCCAGCACGTGCCTGAGGAATTCGAAGCAGCCCTCAAACCCGGCAAATCCACGGAGTGGTACGACGATGCCCTCTATAACTATGCGGAGTGGTTGGTCAATTGGGGTCGAGCCATCCCTCTCAGCGATGGGCAATGGCGCCAGGAACTGGATTACGTCAAGGCGCTCGACCTCTTGCGCCGGCTGGTAAACGAATACCAGAAGGGAGAGACGCGTTACTACGACCAGGCTCGTCAGCATATCCAAAGCATCACGCAGCCAGTCGTAGCGGTGGTCGCCTCAAACATCTTTTTGCCGGGTTCAGAAGTTCAATATTCCTTGAGCTGGCGCAATGTGAGGAAGGTGGACCTCAACCTTTACAAGATTGACCTTAGCCGCGAAGTCCAGCTTTCAGGCAAGAATGCAGAAGCGACCACCTGGATTCAGCAGATCAATTTGACCGGTCATGAAAAACTGAAGTCCTGGTCCAAGGAAACCGGGGACCTGGGAGACTACAAACCCGGACAGGAAGTGATGCGCCTTGAAGGGAAGTTGGCGGTAGGCGCTTACCTTCTGGAAGCTACCGCCGGGGACAGGAAGTCACGAGACCTGATCCTGGTCACCGATGCGTCCCTGCTGGTGAAGACTTCTGGCAAGCAGGCGTTGGCCTATTTTTGTAATGCTCTCAATGGCTCCCCCATTGCTGGCGCGCAGATAAAGCTGTGGGAAACCAGTCTTGCCAATGGCCGCTGGACTGTGCGAGAAAGCACCAAACAAACGAATGGCGATGGCTTGTCGGTCTTCGATCTGACTCGTACTCCGGACTACTCCAAGAACCTCTTGGTTATTGCGACGCACAACGATCGCCAGGCATTCAGCCTTGGTTACAGCTACGACGCTCATCAGCAACAGGACTTGTGGCGGATTTATGCCTTTACCGATCGACCCGCCTATCGGCCCGGGGAGACCGCGCAATGGAAGTTGGTAGTGAGAAAATCCAACGGCTCCGTCTACTCGACGCCTGCCCAGCAGACCATTGAGTTCGAAATCGTGGACCCGCGCGGAGCCAAGGTTAAGGAAGCCAAAACCAGTTTGAACGCTTTCGGCAGTGCCTGGGGCTCGCTCGACCTGACGGAGTCTATGCCTCTCGGCGAGTATCGCGTCACCTTCTGGGATGAAGGACGCAGGTTTGCTATCGGCCATGCGATTCTTTTCCGGCTGGAGGAGTACAAGCTTCCCGAGTTCAAGGTTAGCGTGCAAACGCCTGAGGAGAACGGGAAAAAGAAAGCCTTTCGTCTAGGCGAGAAAGTTGAGGTGAACGTACAAGCCGATTACTACTTCGGCGGCCCAGTGGCCAATGCAACTGCCGAGGTGATCGTGTACCAGAGCCCCTTTTATCCTCACTGGCAGCCGCCTCACGATTTCCCCTGGTTTTATGGGGACATGTCGCCGCAGGGGCAGAATTACTGGGGGGCACAGGGTCAAGAGATAAAACGCGAGTCCCTCCAGACCGATGCCACAGGCAAAGCGACCATTAGCTTTGAAACGCCTCGCGGCGCTCAACAGGATTTTGAGTATCGGATCGAGGCCCGAGTCACGGACGCCTCCCGCCGAGAAATGATAGGCAGCGGCAGCCTCCGTGTCACACGCCAGCGCTACTATGTCTACCCCCATGCCAAGCACAACCTCTATCGCCCCCAGGACAAGGTCGCTATCGATTTCAAGGCACTCGACGCCAATGAGCAGCCTGTGCAATCCGAAGGGACAGTCACGCTGACACGGGATTTCTGGTACGAGATTTGGGTGGATCCCAGCGGCAAGGAAGTGAAGGGAGATGAACTCAAGAGACTGCGCGAGAAGAGTGGTTCCTTCCCTCCCCTTCCTCGGAGCCCGGCAGAAAAACCTTGGCAGCTGAAGTTTCAGGGCTATCAACATGATGATATTTTGACGCGAACCGTAAAAACTGATTCCGAGGGGGAAGCTGAATTTAGCTTCACACCCGAGCGCGAAGGCTACTACCGTCTTTCCTGGAGCAGCCCTGACAAGGGCAGCGTTCCGATCACGGCCGAGACAACCGTCTGGGTGAGCAGCAGCTCGACCAGTGAACTCGGTTACCGCCCCGGCGGGGTCGAGATCATTGTGGATAAGGACACATTTCGAACTGGAGAAAAAGCGCCGGTAATGTTAAGTGTGCCCACCCACGATCGCTACGTGCTCTTCAGCCTTGAAGGCGAGGACCTCTACAGTTACCAGCTCATCCACCTTACGGGCACCGTGAAACTCTTCGAGTTGCCCATTGAGGAAAAGCATGTCCCCAACATCTTCTTGAGTGCCGCGATGGTCAGCGACTCTCAAATCTTCCTGGATACAAAACAGGTGGTCATTCCGCCCCTCAAGAATTTTCTCCAGGTCGATGTGAAAGCCGATCGCAACGAATACCAGCCGCGGGACCCCGGGACTCTCACCGTCACCACCCGCGACCAGGATGGCAAACCCGTGTCTGCCGAAGTGTCCCTGGGGGTAGTGGATGAATCGGTTTATTACATCCAAACGGATTATGCGGGCGATCCGCGACAATTTTACTTCGGTACCAAGCGCGGACAACAAATTCAGACCCAGAGCACGTTTTACCAGAAAAGCTACACCAGGTTGGTCAAGGGCCCCCAGAATGAGTTAATCGATGAGCGCCAGCTCGCATCATGGGACGAAGAAAAAGATCGACTCGGTAGAGCCGGTGGAGTCGGCCCGGGAGAAGGCGGAGGAATCGGGGGCGGCCCCTTTCGAACCTCTTCCAGAGTGCCTGGTGGCATCGTTGGAGGAGTCCCCGGTGGCGTAGCCGGAGGGATGCCTGGCGGCGTAATCAACGGTTCAGCTCAAGTCGCAGCAGTTTCGGAATCGCCGATGCCGACAGTAGCCATGAAGGCAGGCAAGACAGATTTAGCAGAAGCCGGGATAGGCCCGTCGGTAC